>Ga0209048_10006631_pt1 | contig 10805 bp, 9 predicted proteins | sample FrelakmetCRP12CR_FD_187146 | JGI IMG/M metagenome (GOLD analysis project Ga0209048, IMG submission 187146) | Freshwater lake sediment microbial communities from the University of Notre Dame, USA, for methane emissions studies - CRP12 CR (SPAdes)... | ecosystem: Environmental > Aquatic >... | reverse complement strand
CAGCACCTCGCCGCGGGGGCGATCGGGGGCGATGGCCTGGCGAGGATCCTGACCCACCCCGCGCTGGCCCACGTCGCGTACTACCTGGAGACGCCCGGGATGGACCAGGGCTACGACGCGATCAACATCGGGCGGGCACGCGACCTGGCCGCGGGGATCCGGCCGGCGCCGCTCCCGCCGGAGGCGCTGGAGCTGCACGGGAGCCGTGCGCGCGCGGCGGAGCCCGCGTGACACGCGGCTCCGCGCGGGCGCGCGATCTGGCCGTCCCGGGCGGTCTCCTGGTCATCGCCGGGCTGCTGCGGCTGCCGGGGCTTGCCGGACGTGGGACGTGGGACGCGGACCAGGGCAACGACATGGCCACGCTCCAGGCGTTCGTCACCCACGGCGTCGTGCCACTGCTTGGGCCGCCCACGTCCATCGGCAACGTCCACCATGGCGCGCTCTACTACTACCTGCTGGCACCGGCTGCGATCCCCGCCGGCGGCACGGACCCCACGGCTGTGGTCCTCCTGATCGCGCTGGCCGGGATTGCCGCCGTGGGGGTCACCTGGTGGCTGGGCCGAGCGATGGGCGGCCCGGTCGCGGGGCTCATCGCCGGCCTGCTGGCCGCCACGTCCGCCACGGCAGTCGGCGGCTCGACGTTCATCTGGAACCCGAACCTCCTGCCGCTCGCGGCCGCGCTCGCCCTCGCGTGCGGGTGGCGGGCGTGGACGACGGGCAACGCCGGCTGGTGGCTTGCCGCGGGAGCGGCCCAGGCCGTGGTCCAGCAATGCCACATCCTGGGGATCATCTCGCTCCCGGCGCTTGCCGCCCTGTGGCTGGCGGACCTGCGCCGGAGCCCCGGCCGTCGGGGCCCGATCGCCCGGTGGGGCCTCGCGGGCATGGCATTGATCGCCCTGGGCTACCTCCCGCTCCTGCTCCACGAGCTGGGATCGGGGTTCGACCAGACGCGCGCGGCGCTCGACTACCTGCGCGCCGGCAGCGGAACGCCGGGCCCCGACCTGGTCCTGCGGCTCTTCTTCGTGCCGCTCCGGGTGGTCGCCTGGCCGCTGGCCGGCCTGGCGACCGACGCACCGGCTGCGGCCGTGACGGCAGTCGTGGCGGCCGGCGTGCTCGTCGGATGGCGGCTCGTGGCGTCGCGCCGGGCGGAGGCGACTGCGACCCGCTGGCTGGCGGGCTGGGTCGTGTCCTCGACGCTGCTCCTCACGCTCTTCGTGTCGTCGCTCGCCACCGTGACGCCGCTGCCCGTGGACCACTACCACGCGTTCGTGGACCCGGCCGTGCTCGCGCTCGTGGGCCTGGGCGCGGCCGCGCTCTGGAGGCGGAACGCCGCGGGGCGCGGCCTGGCGGTTGTCGGCGTGGCAGCCCTGGTCGCGTGGAACCTGGGCACGCAGCCCCCGGCCGTGGCCGCCGACGGGGGCTGGCCGGCGGCCCGCGACGCCGGCGTCCGGCTGGCCGCGGAGACCCGCGATGCCCCGACCGCGCTCCTTGGCGTGCCGCCCTTCAAGCCCGTCACGACGTATTCGTACCCGCTCGCGCTGGCCGGCGTGACGCCTGTAGAGGTGCCCGCGGCACGCATCGTGGTGGTCGTCTGCGATGACACGTTCCGGGTGGTCGTGGGTGCCGCCTGCGGGGGTGCGGCGGAGGCCGCCGCACTGGAGCGGGCCGGTATCACCCGGCCGGTGCTCCGGGACCGGTTCGCGCCGGCCCCCGGCCGGACGCTCTCCGTCTACGAGCGCGCCACACCGTGAACGCACGGGCGCCGGGCCGTGGCCGACAGCGCAGCGGCGTCTAGTCCGGGCAACGCCCGCGAGCTTGTTGCGACGTGCACGGGTTCTGCCTGCGCGCCGCCCCGTGATCGCACGAGCGCCGGCGCCCCAAACGCCGGCGCTCGCTGTGCCTGAGACCCGGAAGGGGAGGGACCTTCCAGGAGGGCGAGGGTGTTCGGATCAGCGGCTGGGTGGCCGCCGGGTGAGGTAGCTCGATGGGCGGGCGGCCAGCATGCCGCGATCGGGTGCCGGCGAGCCGCCAACGACGGAGGCAAGCGCCGTCACGCCCTGGCGGGCAGGAATCGACGGGTAGGTGGGTCGGGTGGTTGGCGGCACCGGGCGCGCATACCGGCGCATCCGGACAGCGAGGAAGTACTCCATGATCTGGCGAACCTGCGCCTCGCCCAGGGCGTCGTCAGCACGGAGCGCATATTCGACGCGGGCGGTGGGGTTCATGGTCGTACCGCCGGAGACCACGCCCAGGTACTGCTGCGCGTCCGCGTCGTCGTGGATCTCGCGCAGGCCGCGGGCGAGCTTGGTTGCGGTCCCGAGCGACGGGGTCCGGTCGCCGCGGACGAGCCGCGAGATCGTGGAGTGGTCGACGCTGGACGCCTGCGCGAGCTGGCGCTGTGACATCTTCTTGGCCTTGAGCTGGGCTCGAAGCCACTCGTTGAAGGGTCGACCGGTCTGCGTGGTCATGTCGGGCTGAGCGCTCCCTGGTCATGCGGGTGCTGCCGCGTCGGGGTCACTATCGGAAGAGGCGCGCCCCGGTTCCATCACCCGTTCGTACTCTCGGCGAACGCCGGTCGGCCGGGAGCGCGGGGTCTGGGCGCGCGCCGCACGCGGGACCCTTGATTCCATCCGTGGCCCTGGTCCCCCGGCCGGCTGGTTCGGTGGATCCGGCAGCCGGGGACTCAGCTGCGGGCGGCGATCTCCTCGCCCACGTGACCGCCGCCCCGACGGAGCGGCGAGATCGCGTAGAAGATCCCCCCGAGGACGATGATCGAGAACACGCTGATCGTCCGGTCCACCAGCGCGATCGTGGTTGCTTCCGTGACCGGGACGTGGTACGCGGCGATCAGGACGCCCACGACCCCCGCCTCCACGATCCCCAGGCCGGCCGGGCTGAGCGGGACCGCGGTGAGGAGCGAGCCGATGAGCGCGACGAAGACGGCTCCCGACAGGCCGAGCGTGACGTCCGGGAAGCCCAACGCCTGGACGACGAGGTAGAGCCGAAGCGATTCGGTGGCCCAGATGAGCCCGGTCACGAAGAGAAGGAGCGGGAGCGCCCGGACGCCAACCGCCCCGAAGACGCCCTCCTCGAACCGGTCGTAGAGCTCCAGCAGCCGCTCGCGGCGTGGGACGGGCAGCCGGACCAGGATCTGCCGCCCGAAGTTGCGCAGCGTCAGGAGCATGAGGGCAAGGATCACGACCACCCCGACGCCGATGACGAACACCACCTGGATCGACGGCGGCAGGCGGGACCCGAAGCTCCAGGAGCCCGCGGCGAGACCCAGCACGACGATCGCGAACAGATCCAGGATCCGCTCGATGAACACCGTCCCGAACGTCCGGGTAAGCGAGGCCGTGCTGTTGATCTTCAGGAGGTAGGCGCGGTATACGTCGCCGAGCTTCGCCGGCACCAGGCAGTTGACCAGCCACGACAGGAAGATGATCTGCGTGGCGTCCCTCGTGCCCAACCGGAAGCCGGCCCCGCGCAGGAGGAGCACCCAGCGGAAACCCCGCAGCGGGAAACCCAGGTAGAAGATCGCGAACGCGGCCAGCAGGAGCCACGGGTTCGCGGCCCGGACGGCGGCCACGAGCTCGCCGAAATCCACCTTGAGCGCGACCTGGAAGACCAGCACGAGCAGGATCAGCGGGAGGATGAGGCCCAGGATCGTCCGGGGCTGGCGCAGGCGTCGACCCAGCGAGAGCTGGTCCGCGCTGACGTCGCTCAGGTCTGGCGGAGGGGCCTGGCTCATCGCTCGCCGCCCGGCGGGATCGGGCGCACACGGCGGTTGCCCCGGGCCCGCTGGACCAGCTTCGCAAATGGCGTCACACCGCGCACGAAATACGTGGCGCGGCCGGGCTGCACCTCGGCCACGGTCAGCGCCCGGAGGAGCCCGGATGGCGTACCCGGGTCGCCGATGACACGCGTGAAGGCAACCCCGACCTCAAGGAGCGAGTGCGCATCGGAGACCGCAACCCCGGGCAGGCCGGCGCGCTGCGCAAACGCCTGGGCGCGCTCGTTGCCCTCGCGGAGGACCACCCGCGCGTTGTGGACCTCCACCCAGTCCACCAGCCCGGCGAGCGCATCGAGCTCCTCCGTGACGTTGGCCATGGAGCTGCGATGCCGATCGAACGGATGCGGGATCCCGACGAGGCCACCCTGTTCCCGGACCAGCGCAATCGTCTCCGCAGGCGGCAGCCCCGGTGGCACCGGCGCGTCAAGGAACAGGCAGATCAGGTCGCCGGCCGCGGTCTTGACCTCTTCCCCGACGATGATGGTCAGCCCGTCCGGCGCACCGTCGCGGGCCCGGAGCGCGCCGTCTATCCGATCGTGATCCGTGATCGCGAGGTGGGTGATCCCCTGCCGCTGGGCCGCCCACGCCACCTTGATCGGGTCCGACAGGCAGTCGAACGAGGCGCTCGTGTGACAGTGGAGGTCGATGAACGCGACGTGATCGGCGGATCCTTGGGGTTCCTCCGGCGCGCTGACTTCGCGTTGCTCGGAAGTCGCGCCTGCAGGAGCGTCCGGCGGGCCGGTTACATCCACGGTGCCGGTCAGATCTGCTGGACGAGCGACTTCTTGAAGAAGTCGAAGTGCTCGAGGGCCAGGCCCGTCCCGAGCGCGACGCAGTTGAGCGCATTCTCGGCGACGTGGCAGGGGACCCCGGTCACCTGCGTGAGCAGCCGGTCGATGTTCCGGAGGAGCGAGCCACCGCCGGACATCACCATCCCCTTGTCGATGATGTCCGAGCTCAGCTCGGGAGGCGTCTGCTCAAGGACGCTGCGGACCGCCTGGACCAGCTGCTGGAGCGGGAGCTCGATCGCCTCCATGACCTCCGAGCTCGTGATCGGGATCGTCCGCGGCAAGCCCGCGATGAGGTCGCGCCCGCGAACCTCCATCTGGAGCTCGCGCTCCAGTGGCAGGGCCGTCCCGATGGCGATCTTGACTTCCTCCGCCGTCCGGTCGCCGATCATCAGGTTGTACTTCTTGCGAATATAGGACGCGATCGCCTCGTCGAAGCGGTTGCCGCCAACCCGGAGGCTGTTGCTGACCACGATCCCGCCGAGCGCGATCACGGCGATCTCGCTGGTGCCGCCTCCGATGTCGATGATCATGTTCCCGGATGGCCCGCTGATGGGCACGTTCGCTCCGATCGCTGCGGCCAGGGGCTCCTCGATCAGGTAGGCCTCGCGCGCACCGGCCTTGAGCGCTGCGTCGCGGACGGCGCGCTTCTCGACCGACGTGACGCCCGCCGGGACGCTGATCATCACCTCCGGCCGCGACAGCGCGAACGAGCCCTTCCGGGCGCGGCCGATGAAGTACCGGAGCATCGCCTCCGTGATGACGTAGTCCGCGATCACGCCGTCCTTCATCGGCCGGATGGCGGAGATGTTGCCGGGCGTCCGGCCGATCATCTCGCGGGCCTCCTCGCCCACCGCGACGATGCGGTTGTCGTCGGAGACTGCGACGACCGAGGGCTCCTGGATGACGATGCCCTTGCCCTTGACGTAGACGATGACGTTGGCCGTGCCGAGGTCGATGCCGATCTTCATGGAGTTGGGGTGCTCACCGTTTCGGGGAGGCGCTCGATTCGGGCGCCAAGATCGTTGAACTTGCGGTCGATGTTCTCATAGCCGCGCTGGACATGGTGCGCGCCATGAATGACGGATGTCCCGTCTGCCGCCAGGGCGCCGAGGATCAGCGACGCGCCGGCCCGCAGGTCGGAGATGGAGACCTCGGCGCCGTGCAGCCGCGTCGCACCGGTGATCGCCGCGTGGCGGGAGTCGGCGATCTCCACCCGGGCGCCCATCCTGCTCAGCTCGGTGAGCCACTCCAGGCGGTCCTCGAAGATCGTCTCGTGGACGTGACTGGTGCCGTCGCCCCGGGTCAACAGCACGCTGACCGGCGACTGGAGGTCGGTCGCGAGGCCCGGGTACGGCCCGGTCTCCACGTCGCAGGCACGATAGGTGCCCTCACCGGGCGGGACGCCGCGGACCTCGATCGTGTCCCGACCGCAGGCAACGTTCACGCCCATCGCAGCGAGCGTCTCCAGGAACGCCCCGAGGTGCTCGCATGGCGCACCCTGCAAGGTGACGTGACCGCCGGCGACGGCGGCCGCGACGACGAACGTCCCGGCCTCGATCCGGTCGGGGATCACGTTGTGCTCGGCCCCGCGGAGCCGTCGGCGTCCGTCCACCACGATGGTATCCGGGGCAACCCGCTCCACCGCGGCGCCCATCTTCTGGAGGAACGCGATCAGGTCGTCCACCTCGGGCTCACGGGCGGCGGGTCGGATCGTGGTCCGCCCTTCGGCCAGGGTGGCGGCCAGGAGCGCGTTCTCCGTCCCCATGACCGAGACGAAGGGGAACGTGACCTCCCCGCCACGGAGCCGCCCGGGCGCCTTGGCGAAGTAGTAGCCGTTGCGGTACTCGATCTCCGCACCCAGGGCTCGCATCGCGTCCACGTGCAGGTTGACGGGCCGCCGTCCGATTCGGTCGCCGCCCGGGTTGCTCATGATCACGCGGCCAAAGCGCGAGAGGAGGGGCCCCAGGAGGATGAAGCTGGCCCGCATCTTCGCGGCCGCCTCCAGCGGGACGAACAGCCAGTCCACGTCGCCGGACGCCACCTCGTAGACGCCGGGAGCGGGGTGTTCAACGACCACACCCAGGTCCACGAGCGTCGCGACCATCACGCGGACATCCTCGATCTCCGGGACGTTCGTGAAGCGGCAGCGCTCGCCGGTCAGGACCGCGGCGGCCAGCAACTTGAGGGCCGCGTTCTTGGCGCCGCTGATCCGGACGGTGCCGGCCAGCGGACGGCCTCCCTCGATCCGGAAGACCTCGCGGGCCACCGGATCCGGGGTGTATTCCCAGTGGAACGGGCGGGCGTCCGCCATGGCCGTCCCAAGGCCGCATCGGCGCTACGCGCGCCGGTGCGGCCCCTCCCGGTGACGGCGCTCGGCGACCCGGATCCGGACGAGGGCGGCCTGCAAGTCGGCCCGGGCCAGGTCGAGGTCAACGGGTTCCACGATCCCGGCTTCCAGGGTGCGCTGGGCGGCGAGCCGGGCATCCTGCGCTCGCTCCAGGTCGATCTCGGCCGCGAGGTCCGCGGTCTCGGCCATCACGACCACCCTGTCGGGGAGCACCTGGACGAAGCCGCCGATGATCGCGAAGGACTCCTCGACGCCGCCCTTGCGGACGCGCAGCTCCCCGGCCCCCAGGATCGAGATGAGCGGGGCGTGATGCGGCAGCACGCCCAGCTCGCCCTCGCTTCCAGGCAGCGTCGCGAAGTCGACGTCGTCCGCGTACACCCGCTTCTCGGGGGTGACGATCTCCAGCCGGAACGGCATGCCGGGTCCCCTACGCCTGCAGCTTGGCCGCGTTCGCCCGGACGTCGTCAAGCGTGCCGGCAAGGAAGAACGCCTGCTCCGGGAGCGTGTCGGCCTTGCCTTCCAGGACGTCCCGGAACGAGGTGACGGTCTCGCGGATCGGCACGTACACGCCGGGCCGGCCGGTGAAGACCTCGCCAACGAAGAACGGCTGGCTCATGAAGCGCTCCAGCCGGCGGGCTCGCGCGACCGTCGCCTTGTCCTCCTCGGACAGCTCGTCGATGCCGAGGATGGCGATGATGTCCTGCAGGTCGCGGAAGCGCTGGAGGACACGCTGCACCTCGCGAGCCACGTCGTAATGCTCCTGGCCCACCACGTTCGGATCCAGGACCCGCGAGGTGGAGGTGAGCGGATCCACGGCCGGGTAGATCCCCAGCTCGGTGATCCGGCGCTCCAGCCGGATCGTGGAGTCCAGGTGGGCGAACGTGGTGGCCGGCGCGGGGTCCGTGTAATCGTCGGCCGGCACGAAGACCGCCTGGAGGCTCGTGATCGAGCCCTTCTTCGTCGACGTGATCCGCTCCTGCAGGCCGGCCATCTCGGTGGCCAGGTTCGGCTGGTAGCCGACCGCGGAGGGCATCCGGCCAAGGAGCGCCGAGACCTCGGAGCCCGCCTGCGTGAACCGGAAGATGTTGTCGATGAAGAGGAGGACATCGCGGCCCTCCACGTCGCGGAAGTACTCCGCCATGGTCAGGGCCGACAGGCCAACCCGCAGCCGGGCACCGGGCGGCTCGTTCATCTGGCCGAACACGAAAGCGGTCTTGGCCAGGACGCCCGACTCGGTCATCTCCGCGATCAGGTCGTTGCCTTCGCGCGACCGCTCACCCACCCCGGCGAACACGGAGACGCCCGCATGCTCCTGGGCGACGTTCCGGATGAGCTCCTGGATGATGACGGTCTTGCCCACGCCGGCGCCGCCGAAGATCCCGATCTTGCCGCCCTTCTTGAACGGGCAGATCAGATCGATCACCTTGATCCCGGTCTCGAAGACCTCGACCTCGGTGGTCTGCTCGTCGAACGGCGGAGCGGCGCGGTGGATCGGCAGGACCACGCTGCGATCAACCGGGCCTTTGGCGTCGATGGGGTTGCCCAGCACGTCGAACACCCTGCCCAGCGTCACGGCGCCCACCGGCACGGAGATCGGGGAGCCCGTGTCGCGGACCCTGGTCCCTCGGGCGAGGCCGTCCGTGGTGGTCATCGCCACCGCGCGGACCCAGTTGTTGCCCAGGTGCTGCTGGACCTCGCAGACGAGCGGGTCGTGGTCCGGCCGCACGATCTCCACCGCGTTGTAGATCTGGGGCAGCTGGCCGGCGGGGAACTCGATGTCGACGACGGGTCCGGTGATCTGGATCACGCGGCCGGTCGCGGTGGGAGCGGCGGTCGCCATGGTGGGTGTCGTGCCTCCGTGCGCGCCTAGCGCCCGGCCCGGGCGCCGGACGCGATCTCGATCATCTCGCGGGTGATGTTGGTCTGGCGAACCTTGTTGTAGGAGAGGGTGAGGTCATCGATCAGCTCTTCCGCGTTCTCCGTGGCGCTCTTCATCGCCACCATCTTGCTCGACATCTCGGACGCCGTGGTCTCCAGGATCGCCTGGTAGACGCGGGTCGCCACGTAGCGCGGGAGGAGCCCGTGGAGGACGGCTGCCGGGTTCGGCTCGAAGATGAACTGGTGGCCGGGGATACCCCCGTCGGGCCCGGGCCGGATGGGCAGGAGCGGTTGGGAGACGGGGCGCTGGACCAGCGTCGAGACGAATGTCGAATAGACGAGGTCGACCTGGCCGTACGTCCCGTCCAGGAAGTCGTCGGAGACCAGCCGCGAGAGTGGCGTGACGTCCGCGAAGGTCGGCTTGTCGCCGAAGCCGCTGAAGTGCGCGGCGATCGGGATCCGGGTGCGACGGAGCGCGTCGCGGCCCTTGCGCCCGACGGTCACGGCGGTCAGGCGGCCCTCGTGCTCGGCGATCTCTTTCAGGGCGAAGCGGATCGTGTTCGTGTTCAGCGGGCCGGCAAGACCGCGGTCCGTCGTGATCACCACGAGGAGTCGGGTGCCGCCCTCGGGGCGTGCCAGCAGCGGGTGGTGCTCGTCGCCGATGACCGCGGCCAGGTCCGCGAGGACCTCGTCCAGCTTCTCTGCGTAGGGCCGTGCGGCCAGCGCTGCGTCCTGGGCGCGGCGGAGCTTGGAGGCGGCCACGAACTGCATCGCCCGGGTGATCTGCTTGATGTTCCTGACGGCGCCGATTCGCCGTCGGATCTCGCGCTGGCTCGCCACGTGCCGCTCCTGCGCCCCGTCCGGCCGCTACGCCAGGAACGTGGTGCGGTAGGCCGCGACCGCGTCGTCGAGGCCCTGCGTGATCTCGTCGTCGAGGGCTTTCGTGCGGCCGAGCTTCTCCAGGATCTCCGGCCGCTCTGCCTCCAGCAGACGGTAGAAGCCGGCCTCGAACTCCTTGACCCGCGGTGTCGGGATGTCGTCCAGGTGGCCCTTCGTGGCGACATAGAGAATCGCCACCTGCTTCTCGACCGGGAGCGGCTGGTACTGGGGCTGCTTGACGATCTCTGAGAGCTTCTCGCCGCGGGTGAGCTGGTCCCGCGTGGCCTTGTCCAGGTCCGACGCGAACTGCGCGAACGCGGCGAGGGCGCGGTACTGGGCCAGGTCCAGCTTGAGCGGCCCCGCGACCTTCTTCATCGCCTTCGTCTGGGCCGCGGAACCAACCCGCGAGACGGAGATGCCGATGTTCAGCGCGGGCCGCTGGCCGGAGTTGAAGAGATCCGTCTCCAGGAAGATCTGGCCGTCGGTGATGGAGATGACGTTGGTCGGGATGTACGCGGAGACGTCGCCGGCCTGCGTCTCGACGATCGGCAGGGCGGTCAGGGACCCGCCCCCGTTGTCGTCGTTGAGGCGCGCCGCGCGTTCCAGAAGGCGGCTGTGCAGGTAGAAGACGTCGCCCGGATAGGCTTCGCGGCCGGGCGGCCGGCGGAGCAGCAGGGCCATCTCGCGGTATGCCCAGGCGTGCTTCGAGAGGTCATCGTAGACGCACAGGGCGTCCTTCACGAGACCCTGCCCGGGGACCTCGACGCCGTTCTCCATGACCTCCTCGCCCATCGCGACGCCCGCGTACGGGGCCAGGTACTGGAGCGGAGCGGGATCCTCGGCGCCCGCGACGACGACGATCGTGTGGCCCATCGCGCCGTGCCGTTCCAGGATGGCAACGGTGGAGGCGACCGTGGAAAGCTTCTGGCCGATCGCGACGTAGATGCAGACCAGGCCCTGGCCCTTCTGGTTGATGATCGTGTCGATGGCCAGCGCGGTCTTGCCGGTCTGGCGGTCGCCGATGATCAGCTCGCGCTGGCCGCGGCCGATCGGGATCAGCGCGTCGATGGCCTTGATGCCGGTCTGGACGGGTGTGTCGACCGACTTCCGGGTGATG
>Ga0209048_10006630_pt1 | contig 10805 bp, 8 predicted proteins | sample FrelakmetCRP12CR_FD_187146 | JGI IMG/M metagenome (GOLD analysis project Ga0209048, IMG submission 187146) | Freshwater lake sediment microbial communities from the University of Notre Dame, USA, for methane emissions studies - CRP12 CR (SPAdes)... | ecosystem: Environmental > Aquatic >... | reverse complement strand
TGCAGCGCGAGCGCATCGAGGCCGACGGCACACGCGCCCGATTAAGACTCGAAGACAGGCATTACGGCGTGGTGACCCTGCACCGGCCGTCCAATGTCGACGACCGTGACAAGTTTGCATTGCTGATGCGAGAGATCGCGGACGCGGCTTTGAAACTCCCGCTCGTATTCGCGGTCCATCCCCGAACTCTCAAGCGGCTCAATGAATTCGGACTGCTGAGCACGCTACGTGCAAACCCCAACATCACGCTGACCGAGCCGCTCGGTTACATTCAATTCATGAATCTCGTCGCCGGCTCACGCCTCGCAATCACGGACTCCGGCGGCGTGCAGGAAGAAACCTCATATCTCGGTATTCCCTGCCTCACGCTGCGCGAGAACACCGAAAGGCCGATCACGATCGCCCAAGGCACCAACAGACTGGTGCGCGCCGAGAATCTGCTCGCCAACGTCGCGGAGGCCCTCAACGGATCCTGGCGCACCGGGAGTCGCCCCGAACGATGGGACGGGCAGGCCGCGACCAGGGCAGTCGAAAATCTGCAGCGCCGCGCCGAAGTTTAAGCATTGGAGGTTTTCACATGATAAGGCGAGCGCCCGTTATCGGTGGGCTTTTTACATTCCTCATCGCCGCCGGCGGCGCGGGTGCCATGGCAGACTCGCGCGCGCCGGTACAGTCCAATATATTGTACGGCGTTCATAGCGATATCAGCTGGCACAAGGACGCCGCCTATCGCGCGCAGATCCTGGCCCACGCGAAGACCATGCAAGTGAAAGTGATGCGCATCGGTCTTTTGTGGGAATGGATCGAGTACACCCGCGGCAAGCCAAACTGGACGGCCATCGACGACATCGTCAATCAAATGACCGCGGCAGGGATACGGCCGCTGCTCGTCGTGCAGGGATCCCCATCCTGGGCCAACGGCGTATTGGATAAGGGAAACGACCATTTTTATCTGCATGTCCCAACCGACCCCCAAGCATTCCAAAAATGGGTAAACGAGTCCTCGATGTTCGTCTCGGCCGTCGCGCGGCGCTACCAGGGCAAGGTTAACCTTTGGGAAATCGGCAATGAAGAGAATGATGCATATTTCTGGCGCCCCCAACCCAATCCGCAGCAGTATGCGGTGTGGTACACCGCGCTCCGATCGGCGATCAAGGAGGTCGATCAGAACTCGCAGGTCGCGCTCGGCGGCTTAAACGGGCTCGGCTATGACGTTGATGCACCGGGCATGCGCGGCTCCGCCTTCCTCAAAGCGGTCTACGCGGCAAAGGTATACCCCGACATCATCGCCATTCACCCGTACAGCAATCGCGGCCAGCCGCCCGATGTCCACATCAACGGCGCCGGCAACTTTGACGACATCGAGCTCGTGCGCGGCATCATGGTCGCCAATGGCCAGTCCGACAAACCCATCTGGATCACCGAATGGGGTTGGTCCGTGGACAAAGTGACTCCGGCGCAACAGGCACTGAATTTGAGCAAGTCCCTGTCGCTGATCGAGTCGAAATACTCATCCTTCGTGACGCTCGCGACCTATTACAGTGAGTTCGATCCCGACGCCCACTATCATTATGGACTGTATACGAAGGATTTCGTGGCCCGGCCGGCGGCCGACACCCTGCGCCTGTTTTTGAGCCGATGAACAGCCATCGCCTCCGGTGCTCTATCGCACCCAGGCCAGCGCCTCTCCGCCGCTTTTCAACTCGTGGGCTAGCATGCGGCCCAGGCCCCAAAAAAGCAGACGCAACTGCAGCTGTTGCGATCGATACGCGCGCACGGCTTTGCGCTTGGCCCTCTGATCCAAGGCCGATCCCGGGTAGCGCTTCCAAGTCACCGGCTGTCGCAGAACGGGCTGCAGCACCGCGGCGGTGCCCAGCGTTACGTTCTCACGCCGCCGGTGATAGCAATAGGGTTGTTCGGCATATAACGCAATTCTTTTGGAATCCAAATCGCTTCTCACCAACAGTTGCGACAACCACGCATGATCTGCATTGGCCAAGGGCCAGCCAGGAATAGCGACCATATCCGAGCCGTCGATCGCTTTGACCACCGCCTCCAATACCTCGGCTTCTCCGCCGCGCCGATCGTATTGCTCATCGGCAAAAGGCAGCCATTGCGGCGTCGCCCCCAGAATCGCGCAGGCGGCCCTGTCTTCCTCGCGGCGAATCCGGCACGCTTGGCCCTCTGAGGAAAACCCCGATCTGCGATCCCAGCGGCCGGCCGGAGTTCGCGATGACGGCTCGCCGGCGAAGACCGTCAGAACCGTGATCGCCGCTCCGCCGCGAACGCCGCCGACAATCGCCGTCCCGATCGACAGCACGGCATCATCGAGATGCGGTGAGACGATTACGACTCGACCCTGGAGAGGCGAAAGCATCCGCGGACGCCGACAATGAAAACCGGCGGACATGCTACCATGTTCCACACTGGGCCATGAACCAAGACACGATGCATATTGGGATGATCATGGACAAGTTTCCATCCCTGTCCGAAACGTTCATCCTGAATCATATCGTCGGACTGATCGACGCCGGGCACGAAGTGACGATTTTCGCGCGCCCGCCGCCGGTGAAATTTCCGACCGTGCATCCGCATGTCGCACAGTTCCGATTGATGGATCGTGTTCGGTATTTGCCCCACCAGGAGCTGTCGATCCGCAATGTATTGCACATCCCCTATACGGTCGTCCGCTCGATCGGGCGGCGGGGCAGCGGGCGGTGCCTGAATTTCGCCCGATACGGGTGGGGAGCCTTAAGGTTTCGGGCCTTGCATTCGCTCGAGTATTTCCGTGACGTTCCGTTCGATCTCCTGCACTGCCATTATGCGTCGATCGGATGGGCCTTCGCTGCATATCGGGATGTATTCAACGTCCCCTTCGTGACCTCGTTTCACGGCGATCATTATGGGAGCTTTGGTAAAGACGGTCGCTGGCTCCTGTCAGGCCTCTTCCGGCATGGCGATGCCTTTGTGGCCAATAGCGAGTTCACAAGAAGCGAGTTGCTGCGCCTCGGTTGTGCAGCCGAGAAGATCCGGGTCATTCCCGCCATGGTGACGGATGCGGGAACCCATTTTACGGAGCCCGACCTCACGCGTCGGCCGATTCGTCTGCTGACCGTGGCCCGTCTGCATCGCTCTAAAGGGATCGAGGTGGCGATTCGGGCCATGCGCATCCTGGCTGACCGCGGCATTCAAGCCACCTATCGGATCGTCGGCGATGGTCCCGATCGCGATCGGTTGGCAGCACTGGTCAAAGAGCTCAAATTAACCGATGTCGTATCCTTCCTCGGATGGATGAACCAGACTCAAGTCTATGGTCAATACCGCGAATCCGACCTGTTCATCCTGCCGTCGATCGTCGGTCCAAACGGCGCGAATGAGGCGCAGGGGCTGGTCATCCAGGAAGCCCAGCTCCATGGCGTCGTCGCGGTCGGTAGTCATATCGGCGGGGTGCCGGAGAGTCTCGACTTCGGTGCCGCTGGCCGTACCTTTGCCGCCGGGAACCCGCAGGCACTGGCCGATTGCATCGGTGATCTGCTCGCGCGCCCGGATACCGTGCGGGCACTGGCGGTCCGGGCGGAGCAGTATGTTCGCGAGAAATACACACGCGGTCCCGTCATGAAGCGTACGTTGGATCTCTACGCCGAGTTGCTCGACCGCCGCAAGGCGATTACGCGGCAACCCAGTGCCGCATAGCGGTTGCGGGCAATGTGCGGTTTCGCAGGGTTCATGGGCGATCCGAGTGAGGTCAATCGCGCGGCGATGATGGCCGCGCTAGTGCATCGTGGACCCGATGCCGATGGCGAATACGAATGCGCTTTGCCGAACGGAACACTCTGGCTCGGCCATCGGCGGCTCAGCATCGTGGATTTGAGTGAGCGCGGCCGCCAGCCCATGAGATCGCAGGACGGACGGTTCGTTCTAGTCTTCAACGGGATGATTTATAACTATCGCGCACTTCGAGGCGAGCTTATCCAGCTTGGGCATCGATTCCTAGGGAACAGCGATACCGAGGTGTTATTGACCGCCTGGCAGGAATGGGGCGAGAAGGCACTACCCAGGCTTCGCGGCATGTTTGCCTTTGCGATATGGGATGCCACGGAAGCGTGCCTATGGCTGGCTCGGGATCGCCTCGGCGAGAAGCCCCTGTACTACGTCCAGCAATCCAATCGCTTGCTGTTCGCGTCGGAAATCCGCACCCTCCTCGCTTCAGATATCGTCCCGCGAGTCGCCGACCCCGAGGGTATCGATTCCTTTCTGGCCTGGGGCAGTATCAGCCAGCCCCATACACCCATACGAGGCGTCCGCCGGCTCGATGCCGGCGAGCTGATCCAATATCGGAAGCATCGGCTCACCACCCGCAAATACTGGTCGCTCGAGGATATTTCGGAAGGTTCGTCGAGCCTGGCGGCCGATGAGGTGGTTCCGGCCATTCGCGCGGCCATCGACGAGGCCATTGGCCAATGCATGACCGCCGATGTTCCGGTCGGCCTGCTGCTGTCCGGCGGCATCGACTCCACCGCGATTCTCGCCCGTCTCAAGGCGCAAGGGTACGACAACGTCTCGACGTTCAGCGTGCTCTTCAACCCCGGTGACGCTTCGATCGACGAGCGGGAATGGTCCGCGCAGGCCGCCAGCCGCTTTCGATCGGATCATCATCCGCAGGTGATCGATGAGTCCCAGGCGCGCGATTTGATTCCGGAAGCACTCGCCGCCATGGACTCGCCCTCCAAAGACGGGGTAAACCACTATATGGTACTGCAAGCCATCGCACGCAGCGGATTCAAGGTGGCCATCACGGGACAGGGAGCCGATGAGTTCTTCTACGGATACGGCAATCACGCAATTTACAGGCACTCCCTTCGCCTGGCGCACCTGCGAATCCCGTCCGGTCTTGCTCGGGCCGGACAGCGGCTTGTCGGGAAAATATGGCCTGACGCTGAGCGTCCCAGGAAGATCACCAGCTTGTTTACATCGGGCGATCCGGAGCAGCTCGCGTATATTGCAAGGCATGTCGTTTTTCTAGCGGGCGAACTCGATGAGCTGCGAGGCAACCGGCGGCCATGGCCTGCTTATCGGATCACGAAAGCGGGCGGATTCTCTCCTTTGGAACGCTTGTACCGGATGGAAGCGTCCAATTTGTTGTGCGATCAGCTGCTGCGCAACGGCGACCAAATGAGCATGGCCCGCTCGTTGGAATTGCGGACCCCGTTCGTCGACCACCCGTTGGTGGAAATCCTGGCGGCGCTGCCGGCCGCCGTGAAACTGGGCTCCGGAGGGCAGAAGCCGCTGCTGGTCGAAGCCGTCGACGACCCCTTGGTGCGCGCCATCTCGCAACGGCCCAAGGTGGGTTTTGAGATTCCGATGCGCCGGTGGATAACTGGATCATTTGCCCCCGATCCGATTGACGCTTCCCGTCTTGGGATGGAAGACCGCGTGGTACGGCAAATTACCCGCGCCGGGCGGCAGGGAAAAAGCTTCACCCGCTACTGGTCTCTCATCGTGCTCAACGAGTGGATGCGGCGGAACGGGGTCGCGGCGGCCTGACCGGGAAACGGCTCGCGCCGTCAGCCCGGTTCCGGTTTTACAAACCCTCGCGGGAATCGCGAGCGGCGTACCGCCGTATACATGAATTTTTTCAACGGCACCGGCGCCATGCGGAAGCATGCATACACCAGGCTGCTCACGCAATAGTTAAAGAGCGAGATATCGCCCCGCCGGAAGAGCATCCAACGGAACTTCGCATCACGCTTCGCATAGGCCCATCCGCCCCGTCGGGCCGCCTGATAGGAGGTGACCCGCATGTTCACGAGCGGCCGTTGAATGGCATGAAATCGGGCACCTGCCGCGACAAGCCGCATGAAAAGGTCATAGTCTTCCAGATACAGAACCGATCGATAACCACCGATGCGGCGGACCACATCGCGTCTGACCACGATGCTCGGGTGAGGAATCGCATTGCGCCATCTCAGCACCCGGACGATCGAGTCGTGATCTTCCGGAACTGTTTTCAGCCGAACGACAATGTCAGGATCGTCTTCAAATTCTGCCTGCCAGGTCGCAACCAGATCGACCTCGGGACGTTCACGGAGTAATGTCCATTGGGCGGCGAAACGCTCGACGTAAGAGACATCGTCGCTGTCCATGCGGGCGACATAGGGCTCGCTGCAGCGTTCGAGACCGGCGTTCAAGGCGGCGCCGAGGCCGACGTTGCGCGCCAGCGGGATGACGACAAAGCGGACACCGGCCGCGGCCGCCGCCTCGGCAAATGCCTCGATGACATCATGTTGGTCCGTCCCAACGGGTCCGTCCAGAACCAAAATGATTTCCGCGGGAAGCAGGCTTTGTCGGATGCAACTGCGCAGCGCCAGGGCCAGGTACGATGCTTGCTCGCGGACGTACGAGGCCATGAGAACGCTGAAGGGTGCCCGCGACACGCCTTGAGGTTGTAAAGCCCTGTCGTTTTGCGCGCGATCGGCCGATGTCATGTTCGTCCCCGGCTGCGAAGAATGGCGGTGGAGAAATGCCGACACATACCTTCGAGACTTGCGACTTGAAGAACCCGATCGAGCGATGCGCGCCCCATCTGTTCACGCAATGGAGGCTGGGTCAGGATGCGCGCAATGCACTGCGTCCATTCGTCTAAATCGTAGGTCTCACGAAAATAGCCAGTCAAGCCATCGCGCACGAGATCAGGACCGGTACCATCGGCGGGACCGCAGACCACGGGCAGGCCATTGGCCATCGCTTGATTGATCGCAAGACCCCCGATGCTCGGCAAGACAAAGACATCGCCGGCGGCGAAGTACCGGTCCACGGCATCGACCACCCGTCCGGCGAGATGGACGCCCTCCTCGGCCTCCGCCGCGGCGCGAAGCGCCGACATCGCCGGTCCGTCACCGACAATTAGAGTGCGAACGTCGATTCCCCGGGCCCGTAGGGCACGATGTAAATCGAGGAGCCGGGCCGGGTGCTTGTCGTGTGTGATCGCACCGACATAGACCATGACCGGTTTTCCGGCCCAGCCCAAATGCTCGCGCAATTGCAGCGCGGCATCGAGAACTTGGGGCCGAGCGGCAACGATGCTCTCGGTGTCAATGGTGTTTTGCGCCACCCGCACGCACTCTGGAGGTGCACCCAATCGTTCGAGCCACCGCGCCGCGTCGGAGGAGTAGCATACGAACCCATCGGCCGCTTTCATGACGACCCGCATGAAAAGCTCCCGCGCTCGCGCGCGGATACCCACTATCTCCGGCTTTTGGAAACCGGCCACCCAGAAGATCACCGTGCGTCCGGTCAACTTCGCCCAGACCGCCGCCACGATGTGCGAGAGAATGCCGAAATTCCCCTCAAGAATGACGACATCACATGGCAAAGATCGGAGAACCCGTACGCAGCCGCTCAACCAGACAAGCGTAAAGTTCCAGATATCGCGGACGTATCCCCGCACACGGAACGACGGGAAGGGCAGTGAGCGCGCCCCGCTGTCGAGTTTTCCGGCCTCCACCACTCCGTCTCCGGCAATGACGGCCAGCCTGATGCCGGGAGACAGTTGCGACAGGCGGGTGAGGAACGGAATGCGATAGGTCGTCAGCGTACGCAAGACGAAGACAACATTTATTGGGCCGGTGCCCCTCATGCGGTTTGCGGTCCGGCGATCACGGCCGCCGGCCGCCGCAACTCCCGCCGCACGATGCCGCGATACCACCAGGTCTTGGCAATGGACTCACCAATATTCTCTAACAGTAGCGCAATGGCAACGCCCATTGCGGCGTACCTCGAAACCAGCGGCCCGCTGACGACCACCGCGATCGCCGCCGCGACGCACACCGCGCGGAAGGTGATGTCGGAACGATGCCGCGCATAGAGTCCGACGCCGATCGGCAATGTCACGACGCTCGCCCCGATGCCTAGCGCCAGCCATCCGGCGACGCGTCCGCTTTCGGCATATTGGGGACCGTAAATCAGGGATATCATCCACTCGCCGCAGGTCATCATGGCCACGCCGTACACGGCGGCCAATACGATAGCCCAACGCGTGTACCGGCGCACTTCCCCGTCCAGCGCCTTCATCCCGCCTAGGGCGTAACGACGGGCGAATGCGGGTCCGAGCAGATTCGTGGACGCGGCCAAGATGGGATTCACGAGGAATGCAATGCCAAATGCCGCCGCCAGGGTGGCCGCGGCACGTGTGCCATGCAGGATGGTCACGATCCACGGAAACGTATCTTTCGCAAGCGAGTGGATCAGCACGCCGGCGATAATCCACTTGCCGAAGCGCCAGCTTTCGTGGGCATGCACCTTAAACGTTCCCCGCCGAAACTCGAACAGCTCGCGATGCGTCCAGAGCCACACGGCTGTGGGTCCTACCGTAGCGATGCCGATTACCATAAACGCACGCGGGGCGGTCATCGTCGACCAGTGCGCAATGCCGAGCAGGCCGCCGAGTTGCAGGACGGACACGGCCACATCGAGTGCCACGACCGAGGTCGTATCCTCGTGACCGAAGGAAAGTTGCCGGCAGCACTCGCGGAGCAGGCAGACCGCAGAGACCGCACCGGCCACACCCAGCACGGGCGCGAATGCCGCCGTTTGCGCAGAGGCAGACATATGAGTCACCGCCGCGACAATGCCAAATACGAGGGCTACGAACGCCGCGAACGTGAGCTGGCTCCACAAAACCGTGCCCGCATATTTACGCTGCTCGGCGGGCGGCATTTGCCGGTGCCGGAACGTATAGGGCGTGGTGACCGTCGCGCCTTGCATCGTGAATCCCCAGGCCAGGGCGGCCAGGACCAGCGAGTACAGCCCGAACTGTTCGGGCGTAGAGGCACGCGCGACGATCGAGCCGGACAGGAAAGTCGTGCCGCTGAAAACGGCCTGACCCACCAAGGTCAACATGCCCCGCCTGATCATAGCGACGGCGCCCACTGTGGCCTGGCCCACGCTGCCGCCGGCGCAGCCCATCTCACGCCGGCGGGCACGTCGTCCGGACGGATAAAGGCGCATCGCATCAGAAACGCCATGTCGAGGAAAGTCGGCATCAGATAGGAGGACATATTGGTGGGTTCAGTGAACATCGAGACGAGCAAGGTGATCAGGAGTGCGCTGCCAAATGCGCTCCCCTGATTGCCCGTCCATCGATATTCGGCGAACAATCCCTTGACCCCCAGCAGCAGCGTCAGGACATGAACGACCGCGCCGACGATCCCGATCCCGAGCGCCATCTCGAGGTATCCGGAGTGGCTGTGGAAGTACACCGTGCCCTTTTGCAACAACGACATTGCGACAATGTGCTTCGTGCTCCAGAACGATCCATAGCCATATCCGAGCCACGGACGCGCGGAAATATAGTGGCCGATCAGGGCATGCCAAAGCGGCGTGCGCCCCGTCAGCGTCGAAACGTCGCTATCGGCGCGATTGAGCTGCAAAGCCGTACCGGCGTGTGTCACCAGATCCGGACCAACCAATAGATAGCCCAGACCGGCTACGAAGACACCGGCTGCGCCGCATATCAACAGGGCGCGCAATGCTCGCGGATTCGCGCAGGCGATCACGATCCAATAGACCGCGAGGGCGACCAGGGTGCTGAGCAACGCGGTCCGAGAGCCGGTGAGAAGCAAAAAGGCGAAGCTAATGCACGCAGCGGCAATATATCCGACGGACGATACGAAACGGCCGCTCAGCGAAGCCAGCGCACATCCGGCGACCGTGGCCACGAGCAGACACTGTCCGGTTTCATTTGGATGATAAAGGCCAGCAAAGCGAAAACTGCCGACCCAGGGCCGAAAACGTCCGAAGCCAATTTCAATAGCCAGACAGGTCAGCAGCGTCAGGATGTTGCTGATGAATCCGAATCGCAACAGGTTCATCGCCGACAGCCTCGAGGCGGTCCACGCGGCGCCGAGCCATAGCAGGACAAAAATGAGCACTTTGCGCAAGGCGAGCGAAGTATCTTCGGCCCAGCCGAGGCTCATGACGGACCAGCAGAAGAATACCAGCATGAGGACGCCCAGCCAGCCCCGCACTTGCAGGCGGCGGCGCTCGAACGTCGCGAGACAAAACGCTGAGACTAGTCCAAGCATGATGAAGGCAATACGCCGCCCAACCATGCCTTCATCGCTCGCCGTCACAATTTGTACGACGGTCGCCGATTCTTCTGTTTGAAAGGGAACGTTGTCGGGAGACACATTCGCCATCAGGAAAGTGAAATGGAGAAAAAGGATCGTCCGCCAGGGCCAGGTCCGCCATCCGCCCACTTCAGTGCGCCCCGCGCCCGAGCAGCACCACGGGAATCGTTTGCAGAAGGATCTTCACGTCACGCCACAGACTCCACTGCCGGATATACGACAGCTCGAGCTCGGCGCGGCGCGGATAGCCGATGGCGCTGCGGCCGCAGACGACCCAGGTGCCGGTCAGTCCAGGCCTCAGCGCGAGCAACAAAGACGCATAAGGTCCGTATTGCACGATTTCCGCCGGAACGAGCGGCCGTGGCCCGATCACAGACATATCGCCCTTAAAAACGTTCCACAGCTGCGGCAGCTCATCGAGGCTCGTCTTGCGCAGCAACCGACCGATCGGCGTGATACGAAAGTCACGGTCTTCAGGGAGCTTGAAGTGGTTGCGCTGGTACTGCTCCCAGAGTGCCGGATCGCGCCGCAGCATCTCTTCGGCGTCGGTGCGCATCGAGCGGAACTTGTACATCATGAAAGGGCGTTTGTTTTGCCCGAATCGCTCCTGCTTGAAGAAAACCGGCCCGTTGCTCGACCCAGCGACCAGTGCCGCGATGAGCAGAAGCACCGGACTTA
>Ga0209048_10006629_pt1 | contig 10807 bp, 2 predicted proteins | sample FrelakmetCRP12CR_FD_187146 | JGI IMG/M metagenome (GOLD analysis project Ga0209048, IMG submission 187146) | Freshwater lake sediment microbial communities from the University of Notre Dame, USA, for methane emissions studies - CRP12 CR (SPAdes)... | ecosystem: Environmental > Aquatic >... | reverse complement strand
CTGCTCAGGCAGGACTTGGTAATGTAACAAATGCATTACAGGTTATCAACAACGGTGGATCTCCAAGTATAAGACAAGGCACAGGTGCACCAGCTGGCCCAGATACATTAGGTGCAATGTATATTGATAGATCGGTAACAAATGGCAACGGAATTTATTATTATGATGGTGCAGCCTGGCAGATAATTGCCCAGAAACTTAATCTCTATAATGAAAAATCTTCGGTATTTACCGCACCTGTTGCGAATGGAACAAATTCTATTGCATTAGGTGAAGGCGCAGGTACAGCGGCGTCCGCTCCCGAATCACTTGCAATTGGCTTATATTCTGTCGCAAGAACACAGGGCGAAGTAGTACAAGCAAGTGGAAGATTTTCAACAAACGGTGATGCACAATCAGGTAGATATCTACTGCGAGGTATATCAATCAACGGAACTCCAAATTCTACAGAATTGCTTGTTGATGGAAATCTCGGCAGTATTAGGTTAGTTTTGCTAGATAATTCAACCTGGACATTTAGGATAACGGTTACAGCACATAGAACAGATTTAGACGATGGGCGTGCAGGATATACTGCCGCAGGAGTTATCTATAGAAGATCGGGAGCAATCACTACAGCAATTCAAGGATCTGTTAATAAAGTGGTGTTAGCGGAGTCTAATCCAGCTTGGGATATAAATATAGATGCAGACGTTGCCAACGGTTCTCTACGAGTTAGAGTTTCCGGAGAGGCACTAAAACAGATACGATGGGTCGCTTTAGTCGAAACAGTCGAGATCACAAATTAAGGAAAATACAAAATGGATTTCAATTTTGACACGGGCACGATATTTGGTGGCCTAGCACAACTAGATGTAACTACATTACCTCCACTCGGTTCTGGCCCGGCCAATATCTTAACAATAACAGGTTCTGGCGCATTAACGTTACCCAAGGGATCAAATGCCCAACGTCCTGCCGCAGCCGGTGGTACAGATATCGCTGGTATGTTTAGGTATAATACAGGTTTCAGTGGACTTGAATACTTTGACGGAGTTACCTGGCAGCAACTTTCATTCGCATCAGGTGCAGTGACAAGCTTCAAACTTGATGATCTCTCGGCATTCCCAATTTACTTAACTTCACCAACAGTATCTACAACTGGTGCAATTTCAGCAACAATGACATTGGCCGTACAGGCTCCTAATAGTGTATTTGCTGGTCCAGCATCTGGTGTAACTCCACTACAGCCTGGTTTCCGTGCATTGGCTACTGCTGATATTCCTCCAGTAACTAATATTTCTGGTGGTACAGGTGGCGAAGTAGTTTATCAATCAGCACCTAATACAACATCATTTACCGCTGTTGGAACAACAGGTCAGATCTTAACATCCAATGGTGCAGGTGCACCAACATGGACATCATTATCTAGTTCAGCAGTTACTTCATTTAGCGCAGGTACAACTGGTTTAACACCAAGTTCAGCAACAACTGGTGCAGTTACATTAGCTGGTACACTAAATGTAGCAAACGGTGGTACAGGTGATTCAAGCCTAACACTAAATGGCGTGATGTACGGCAATGGCACAAGCCCTGTGAATGTTACAGCAGCCGGTATCCAATATAATATTTTAACTGTAAATGCAGGTGGAGTTCCGGTATTTGGAACACTTAATTTAGCTCAGGCAGGTACAGCGGTAACAGGTATTCTACCACTTGCAAACGGCGGTACAAATTTTGCTAATACAGGGTCAAATGGCTCCATTATGTACAATAATGGTTCTGCTATCGTTAATAGCACAGTAGGTACAAATAATCAAGCATTTATGTCAACTGGCGCTGGTGCACCGACTTGGTTAGATGTATCTTCTACAGTTACTACAAATCAAATCCTTCAGGGTAACGGTGCAGGTGCATTTACAGCCAATGGCGGCACATATGTTGGTTCACCAACATATTCCGGTGTAACACTTCAGGGTACAGTTTATAACGCAACTGATGCAGTAACAAAGTCATATGTTGATGCAGCAGTTGCAGGATTGAATGTTCACGGTGCAGTTGAAACAGCTGATACAGGAACTGAAATTACAGGTGCCGCCGGTCTATCATATACGGCAGGTGTAGCCGGTGGTCCTAAGCCAATTCCACCTGGTGGTAATGATGCTGGAACAGGTGTAGGCGCATTTTTATCAGGTACAGGTACACTTCCTGTTATTGGTGGTTATACATTAACAACTGTTGGTCAACGTGTTCTTATTAAGCAATTCGCAGATGGAATTTATTCATTAGGTACAATTACCCCTGGTGCAGGATATAATGGCGGCGCAGCAGGTGGCCCATTCCTTGTCCCATTAACAGGTGGTACAGGTACCGGGGCAACAGCAAATATTACTACTGATGGAACTGGCGCAGTAATTGGAGTAAGTCTTGTAGCAATCGGCCAGAATTATACAGTGGGTGATGTATTATCAGCAAGTCCTATTGGTGCAGCAGGTGGTGCGGGATTTAGTATTCCTGTAAATAATTTACAGTGTATGCAGAATGGTATCTATGTTGTTACAACATTAGCACCAAACTGGAAATTAACTCGTGCTTCTGATTATGATAATAGTACATATGGCGATGTTAAGGCAGGTGACTTTGTATTTGTTACTGAAGGCCTTGCTAAGAATACAGGATGGGTTCAAGTAACAGTTGGTACTCAGCAACCAGGCGATATTACTAAGATTGGTACAGATGAAATTGATTTCACACAATTCTCCGGTGCTGGTACTTATACAGCCGGCGCAGGTTTGAGCCTAGCAGGTGGTACACAATTTAATGTTAAGACTGATGGAATAACTACATATATTGATAGTCTAAATAATGTAGCAGTTAAGTCATCGGCTACTGGTAATCAAGTTTTACTTTCTAATGGTTCGAGTACCACACCAACTTGGGGTGCATTACCTCTAAACAATTCTAATGCTGTAACAGGTATCTTAGGTCCGGCAAATGGTGGTACAGGATTAAATACATCAGCAGCAGCCAATGGTCAATTACTAATCGGTAATGGTGCCGGATTATCACTATCTACATTAACAGCAGGTACAGGTATTGGAGTATCAAACGGTTCTGGTACAATTACAATTTCTAATACAGGTGTTACATCATTCAGTGCAGGAACAACTGGTTTTACTCCAAATACTGCAACAACAGGAGCAATTACATTAGCAGGAACTTTAAATGTAGTTAATGGTGGTACAGGACAAACAAGCTTTACAGTAGATGGCGTATTATATGGAAATAGTACAAGTGGTATAAATGCTACCGCACCTGGAACTACTGGACAAGTCTTAGTAGGTAATACTGGCGGAGCACCAACTTGGTCAACACTTTCTGGTGTAGCAGTCACAACATTCCAAACAAGCTTATCTGGTCTATCACCAAGTATTGCAACAAGTGGTGCAGTCACATTAGCAGGAACATTAGGTATTGCTAATGGTGGTACAGGTAAAACAACTGCAATTGATGCATTCGATGCATTGTCTCCAACAACTACTACCGGCGATCTTATTTACAATAATGGTACATCAAATGTTCGCCTACCAGTTGGTACAGCCGGACAGGTATTAACTGTTGTTACTGGAGAACCTACTTGGCAAACTCCGCCTCCAACAGGTGTAACATCATTTAAGACTACCTTATCTGGTCTAACACCGAGTGTTGCAACAACTGGTGCAGTTTCATTAGATGGTACATTGGGTGTCACTTCTGGTGGTACAGGATTATCATCGTTTGGTACAGCAGATCAGTTCTTAAGTATGAATGCAGGTGCAACAGCATTTGAATATAAGACAATTTCAGCAGGTACAGGTATTTCTGTAACTCCTGGTGTTGGTGTTCTTACAATTGCTAACACTGGTGTAACATCAGTTGGATTATCTTTACCTAGCAGCCTCCTTACTGTAACAGTTTCACCTGTTACAACAACAGGTACATTGACTGCCACATTAACAACTCAAGCCAATAATACAGTATTTGCAGGTCCAACAACAGGTGGCCCATTAGCACCAACATTCCGTGCATTGGATTATACTGATCTTCCATTGAAGCTTTATAAAGAAAATCCATCAACACCTACAGCACCAGTGGCATCCGGCGCAAATGCGGTAGCAATTGGCAGCGGATCATCAGCTACGGCCGATGGCGGCTTTGCAGAAGGTGATGGCGCACTTGCACGCATTTATGGACAAAAAGCATACGCAAACGGCAGCTTCGCAGCAGCAGGTGATGCACAACATGGTGTATATGTCTTAAGAGCACAATCAACAACTAATGCTTATGTTGAATTATTCTTAGATGGTGCAGGGGCAACAAAGAGAATTGTATTACCTAATAATTCATTGTTCACATTTGATATTCTTGTTGCTGGCGTTAGAAATGATGGCATCAGTAGTCAGGGTGCAGGATATAGATTTGTTGGCGTAGCAAAGAAAGATGGAGCCGGAACTATTTCGTATGTCGGCTCACCATCTAAGACAGTTATCGGTGAAACAGTTCCTGCATGGGATGCAAGGCTTGTTACACCAGCCCCAACCGCAACTGATTCAATATCAGTTCAAGCAATGGGCGATTCCGGTATACCAGTAAATTGGGTAGCAACCGTATTAACAACAGAAGTAACATTCTAAAATAAGGAAAAATAAAAATGGATTTTGATTTTACGACGGAAACGATTATCCCGGAAATAGGGTATCCTAATGGACTTTTATCCATTGGTGGTGCCGGTGCACTTGAACTACCTTATGGTGGTGCATATGCTGGTGCTACACCTACTGCTGGTAGTATTAGATGGAACACATCAGGCACACCGCAGATTGAATACTATAATGGTGGATGGATAAATTTTGGTGGTAATGTAACAGCAGTTTCTGTTGTCTCAGCCAACGGATTTGCAGGATCATCAAGCGGTGGAAATACACCAGCGTTGACAATTTCGACATCTATTACAGGTGTTTTAGTCGGCAATGGTACAGCAATTTCAGCAGCAAACGGTACTACATCCTTTCCTGGATACGCAGCAGGTCTTGCCGGTTCTGCTATAGGGGCAGTCCCGTACCAATCAGCAGCTAATACAACATCATTTACATTGGTAGGTACTGCGGGTCAGGCTCTAATTTCTGGCGGCGCAGGTTCCCCAACTTGGGTAAATGGTAATGTAACAATTGGTACAACAACTATTGCATTAGGCGGAACTTCAACATCATTAGGTGGTGTAACAAGCTTGACAATGGCTGGTGCTATCAATATGAACACCAACCAGATTAATAATTTGGCTATGGCAGGAAGTCCGGCAGGAACTGATGCAGTAAACGTAAACTATCTTCAGGCCGCAGTTACAGGCCTCTCATGGAAACAGGCAGTTTTAGCAGCTACCACAACTGATTTAGGTCCAGTAATATACAATAACGGTGCAGCTGGTGTTGGTGCAACATTAACCAATGCCGGAACACAGGCAGCATTTGCGGTTGATACTATATCATTCGCTCAGAATCAGCGTGTTCTTATTAAGAATCAGACTGTTACAGGAACTGCTACAGCAACTCCTCTGGGAACCGGTAGCACATCAATGACGCTTACGGCTGTCACAGGTACTATCCAAGTTGGACAGAAAATTACATTCACTGGTGTTGTATCACCGTGCTATATTATTGCCTATACTGGTGGTGTTGCTACATTAAGTTCTGCTCAGACGTGGGCTAACAATGCTGCAATTACAGCATCAGATGCTTACTCAAATGGTATCTATATTGTTACAACAGTTGGTTCCGGTGCTACAAATTGGGTATTAACAAGAGCCTTAGATGCCGATACAGCAGCAGAATTAGATGGCGCAGCAGTTTATGTTCAACAAGGTAGTTTATACGGTGATACAGGTTGGACAGAAACCGCAACACTAACAACTATCGGTGTAGATCCAGTTGTTTGGGCACAGTTTTCAGGATCAGGTTCATATAATGCTGGTACAGGTTTAACGCTTACTGGTAATACATTTTCGCTAACAGCACCTGTGACATTGGCATTGGGTGGTACAGGTGCAAACTTAACAGATGTTCCTGGTGGTATTGTTTATGGTGGTGCAACCACTATGGCATTTAGTGCAGCCGGTACAACAAATCAGATTTTACAATCAAACGGTGCAGGTACACCAACATGGACAGGTGCTCCAACAGTATCTGGTGCGAATATTACAGCTACATCTATTCCAAATGGTGCATTAGCAAACAGTTCGGTAACAGTAACAGCTGGTACCGGTATGTCGGGCGGCGGCGCAGTATCATTAGGTGGTACAATTACACTAACAAATGCTGGTGTAACATCGTTTGCTACTACCTTATCTGGGTTAACCGTAACACCTGCATCAACAGGTAATGTTTCGCTCGGTGGTACATTAGGCGCTACAAGTGGTGGCACAGGACAGACTGTATATGCTGTAGGCGATACTCTTTATGCATCATCTACAACAGCATTATCGAAATTGAATATTTCTGCAACAGCAGGAACATTCCTACGCTCAACTGGTACATTACCAGCATGGTCAACATTGGTACTTCCAAATGCTGCGACAACTGGTGATTTGCTTTATGCATCGAGTGCCAATACAATTGGTAACTTACTTGATATAGCAACAGGTAATGTATTACTTTCGGGTGGTGTGGGTGTTGCTCCATCATATGGTAAGGTTAGCTTAACAACTACAGTTACTGGTATTCTTCCGATTGCAAACGGTGGTACAAATAGTGGAACCGCACTATCTGGTAGTACCATTATGGTATCCAATGGAACACAAATTGTTCAGGGTACAGCAGGTACAACCACAACAGTATTACACGGTAATGCAGCCGGTGCCCCATCATATGGTGCAGTGGTTCTTACAACAGATGTCTCCGGTATTCTTCCATTAGCAAACGGTGGTACAAATGCTAACCTAACAGCAGTGGCCGGTGGAATTGTTTATAGTGGTGCAAGTGCAATGGCAATTACCGCTGCAGGTACAACTGGACAATATCTACAATCAAACGGTGCAGGAACACCAACTTGGGTAACAGTAACCAACGGTGGTTTGAAATTCTATTCTGAATTTACTACAGCACCAGTTAATGCACCATCAGCAACCGCCAGCCAATCGATTGCATTAGGTACAGGTTCTAGTGCAGCCACATATGGTGTACTAGCTAACGCTAACGGTCAATTTACTGGTGCCGGCGATGCTGAACAGATCCAAGCGGTTCTTCGTTTCATTACAACATCGAATGTGGCACAAGAAATGTTCTTAGATGGTGGTACAACAGGAACACCCGGTACTCAACGACTAGTTCTTCCTGATACTTCTGCCTGGACATTCCGTATTAAAATTGTTGCTCGTCGTACAGATGCAACAGGAACATATGGTTCGTGGGTGTTTACTGGTTTAATTTATCGTGATACAGGCGTAGCAAATACATTTATAAGCGGTGTATCTAAGACAACTATTGCTAGAATTGGTAATATTACAACACCGCCATCTAATGATCCTACAGTTACCGCTGATACAGGAAATGGTAGTTTAAAAATTACCACTGGTATAGCAGCCAATACAATTCGTTGGGTTGCAACGGTAGATATTGCGCAAGTAACTAATTAATAATATCTAATCTGATATTTAAAATGCCCGGCAAGTCCGGGCATTTTTGTCATATTTTTTATTTCTGATAAATAGTATAATTACTAAAGGTCCCTTAAATGGATTTTGATTTCACATTAGAAACGATTTCGCCCAATGTCTCAACATTATTGAATGTTGGTGGTACTGGTGCATTGCAACTTCCGTCGGGCATTACAACTGCTCGTCCGGGAACAGCAGTAGCTGGTGCAATAAGATGGAATACAACTGTACCTCAACTTGAATATTATAATGGCTCCGCCTGGATAGCAAGTGGTGGATCAGTTACATCTATTACACTAGCAACAGGTTCAACTGGATTAACAGTTAATGCTGGTACATCCGCTACAATTACTTCATCTGGAACATTTACGATCGCAGGTACTCTTGCCACTGGATATGGCGGAACTGGATTAGCTACAATCGGTACAGCAAATCAAATTTTTGGTGTTAATACAAGTGCGACAGGTTTAGAATATAAAACATTGGCCTCGGGCGGTGGCATTATAATAACACCTACCGCCGGTAATATTTCTTTAGCAACTAGAAATTCTCTCGCACCTACCAGCGTTATCTATGTTTCAAAGTCCGGCAATGATACAACAGGAAATGGCTCCTGGGATAATCCTTTCTTAACAGTAGTTAAGGGTTGTACGGTTGCAGCAACATTAGCTAATTCGACAAATCAGGTTACTGTTTTTATTATTAACGGTATCTATTCTGAAGTAAATCCGATTGCTATTTCTAATGAAAACGTCTTAGTTCAGGGACAAGATATTGGTTCAGTATACATTCAACCTACTACCAACGGACAGCCATTATTTAATTTATCATCTGCTACTGCTGGCACTGGTCCGACATTAAATTATCTAACTGTAAGAGGCCCTGCAGGATATAGTGCAGTTGCCGGAGGTTCTCTTGTTCGTGTTAGTGGCGATGGGTATTTCGAATTAGTTAGTGTCTATGTTGATTCTGGTTATACAGGTATTGATTGTGGAAATGGAACCATTAGTGCAGGTCAGGTTGTTGAATGGGTCGGCGGCGATGCCGATGGAAATAATATTACAGTGAATGTAGCATCATCCGCTCAATTCTGGGCAGAGAATTTTACAATTAGAACTAGCACCACAGCAGCCATACAAGCAGCAGGAACCTCTTCAGTTACATTAAATGGTTACCTAATACAAGGAAATCTTACCACACCTGTAGGTGTAGGTTTAAGCATGTCAGGATCTTCTGCATTGCTAGCCAATTCTGGACAGATTAAAGGGTTTGTAACTGGTCTTCTTGCAGCAGGAACTAGTAATACAAGAATTCTTTCTACTTATTTTTCAAATAATACCTATGATTTCAACCAGTCGACATCAACAGCGATAGTGCAGATCCAGGGCGTATATAGCGCAACAAATCCTCTCATAACAAATGGCAGTAATGTAGCATTAAATTATATCGATATAAACACAAATGACTATATTGTTGGTAGTGCAGTATCCACAGGTGTTCCTGGAAAGGTATTTAGAGTTAGAGATTATGACGGTCGTGTAGCTATTGGTGATAATGCTACAGATGCTAATATAGCTTCTGGTCCAGCCACACCTGCTGGTTCTCGTTCGATAAACTTAATTGATACAAACGGCAATATGAGAATTTGGCGTTTTGTAAGTACAGCAGGTTTAGATCCATCTTATGAATTAATAAAAGGTATAAATCCAGCAAATGCTGATGCTGATGGTCAAGCACCGATTGTTTCAATTGCTACGGGTACAAATACAATTACCATAAATGTTGCAGGAACAAACTTCAATCCACCGCTTGCCACACCACCCGGTATTGATAGAACTACCCTTGCCGGTAGAGCCTTCCCGGCAGGAAGAATATTTCAGGTTAATGGAACAGTAGCAAATAATGGAACCTTTACAGTTGTATCATCAACATACAATTCTGGTCCACAAACAATTTCGATTGTGGTAACGGCTACCATTGCTGCTGCCGGCGGAGCCGTAGGTACGGTTGTTTTCGGTGGCGGTGCAGGCAGATTAGATGGTCCAAATCCTGGCAATGCAAGTGCAGCAAATATAGCGGGCACAGGTAACGTTTGGTGGGATTCATTCTTACAAGAAAGTGATTATATGGTATTCCGTCGTCGTACAGGCGGCGGCGGATCTGTAACAAATGAAAAAGTAAGAATTTATCCAGATCACTCTGAATGGTTAGGAGCTTCAACATATAGTGATAGTGATAATGCTTTAATTTTCACCGCTCAGAATACAGCTGGTGCAGTAAATTATCTAACACTTCAAAACTCTGTTACAACTGCTCCTGTATTGATTAATGCCGCAGGAACAGATACTGATGTAAGTATTAGTCTTGTTCCTAAGGGTGCAGGTGTAGTTACAGCCGGTGGAACACGCGGATTAGTTGCCCCATCTGGAACTACAGGACAACAACCTGCAACACCAGTCAATGGTACTATTCGTTATAATACAACAACTACCTTAATGGAATTTAGGCAAAATGGTGTCTGGATTAATATTACCGCAGGTGGTACGGTTACCTCTGTAAGCACTTCGGGTGGTACAACAGGTTTGACATTAACCACTACAACTCCAACAACCACACCTTCTATTACACTTGCAGGTACATTAGCAGCTACTAATGGTGGTACCGGTCAAACTGTTTATGTAATTGGTGATCTTCTATATGCAAGTACTACAACCGCACTTTCCAGATTAGCAGATGTGGCAGTAGGTAGTTATCTACGCTCGGGCGGAGTCGGAGTAGCACCGCTATGGTCAACTCTAACATTACCAAACGCAGCAACAACTGGTGATATTCTTTATGCTAGTGGAACTAATGCAATTGGTAATTTAGCTGATGTTGCAACAGGTAATGCATTGATTTCCGGTGGCGTAGGCGTAGCACCAAGTTGGGGTAAGATTAGTCTTACAACAGCTATATCTGGTATATTGCCTATTGCGAACGGTGGCACAGCATTATCAACAACACCTACAAATGGTCAATTACTAATCGGTAATGGCACTGGTTATACATTAGCATCAATCACAGGAAGTACCGGTTTAAGTGTAACACCCGGTGCAGGTACAATTGCTCTTGCCAACACAGGCGTTACCTCTAATGTGGCTG
>Ga0209048_10006628_pt1 | contig 10808 bp, 9 predicted proteins | sample FrelakmetCRP12CR_FD_187146 | JGI IMG/M metagenome (GOLD analysis project Ga0209048, IMG submission 187146) | Freshwater lake sediment microbial communities from the University of Notre Dame, USA, for methane emissions studies - CRP12 CR (SPAdes)... | ecosystem: Environmental > Aquatic >... | reverse complement strand
CAGCCGTGAATAGATATTTACCGGGTGTAACGCTGGCCCAACCATTGCCGGATTCATCTTTCAGATAATCCCAGCCGCCGTCATCAAAACGGGCTATCCCCCAATTGGGTTCACTCGGTGAGAATGCAAACCCGTTTTTAGTGGTAATGGCCCTGACTCCGCCTTTCTTGGCATATTCCCGTTTGCTGGCTTCGGTGGCTTCGGTATTGCCGAGGTTTTGGCTGTCCATCGGATAAAGCGGCGCCCAATTGGAGCCGTTATAGAATTCCAGCCAGGTGCATTTGACCCTGGCCGGAATACCTGCCGAGCGCAATGCAGCAACGGTTGACAGAATCGGACCGGGTGATTGAGCACGCTTGCTCTTAAAGACCGCAGCTGGATTGGTTGGAGCGGCGAACCGTCTGCCTGAGACTTCCACTAATTTGATATTTTCTTCGATCCATTTATTAATGCATAATGCCATATCGGTTATATTTTGTGGCTTACTTCCGTTAGTAACCACAGGCATAAATCTATCATGAAGTTCTTTGCGCCATTTATAAATGTGCATATAGGGCATACGCGGCGAAAGTACATAGGATTGGTAAATATCGTCGGATATCTTTACTGGAAGACCCTTTCGTGCCAGTTGGGCATAATGCACGTGTTCCAAAAGGATTTCCCTGGTGATTTCCACACCGTCTACCTGATTCATAGTGGAAATCAACCAGAGCAGGTCTTCTTTTTGGTCTTCAGGCGCTTCCTTGATAGCCGTGGCGAGTTCGATCCAGTTGCCGCCGGCAAGTTCCATCGCTCCGACAATACTGCCGCATAACGGGCTCTGACCGATCAGTGCATTGATTTCAGGGTGTTCTTCGATCTTAAATTTCTCATAGTAATATTTTTCTGAAGGCGCTTCGGGGGAATGCTCCGGGCTGATTTGCTTGTATTTCTCAGGGATTTCCATCTCAGCCGGAGATCGGGCTGCTGCCGGATTGAAGGCGATGTATGCATCATGGGTATCGGGGAACCTTAGAGTGTAATAACCTGAAGGAGTATTGTCCTTTGCCAAAGTCAATGTCACCGGTAAACCAGCCGGAGTAGTAGAGATGATCTGCCAGGCAGCCAAGTCGCCATTGCCGGCGCTGAGCATGTATTGGCCGATGCCGGCGGTAATTGTAGCTTTACCCTTAGCGTCTGTCTTCTGTAGAGCAACCTTGCGGAAGACACCTCCGTTTACGACGGACAACACAACAGAAGTATCCGAGGCGGCTTTGCCATCCGGAGCCAGCACAGTAATATCGAGTTTGCAGGTTTGGGAATAATTGGATAGCAAATTGATGACAGAATCTTTTTGGCTGGTTTTATAGACCAATGATTGATCCTCAGGCGTCCCGAACCTTTCGGAATATATAGCCGCGGCAGTTGCCGCCGGTTCGATGAACCACGCTCTTCCGGCCGTGGCAGCCATGGCGGATTGGATGGAAGGATGGCCGGAAGCCATCGCATACCATTTGCCTTCAGCCCAAATTTCGGTCCAGGCGTGGTTATTCTCAGACTTGACCCAGGACGGTGTATATACGCTCCGGGCCGGAACACCAACAGCGCGTAGAGCTGCTACCAAAGTAACTGTCAACTCCCCGCAACGTCCCTGGCCTGACAAAAGTGTGCCGAAGGGTGACTTGTTGCGTGCCTCACCCGGCTCAAAATGCATCCTTGCCTTGGCGCCTTTCCGTTGACCACCCAACCAGAGATTTGCCTGATAAGAAACTTCGAACATATCCGCACCATTCTTTACAAGCGGGTCTAATTGCTCGAAGAAATATTTACGGTGAGGAACGATTGGTTCCGATGATATTCGATAGGGCAGGACATAGGCAAGAAATACATCTTCAGGAATCTGCCGCATCAATCTATATTTGTCTTTTGCCAGAGATGTATAATGAATGTGCTCTAATAAATAATCAGCTTTGATTGAAATCAAGTCGGAAAAAGGCATTGTCCCGATAAGAAAGCACGCCCATTCCAGTTCCCTTCCCGCTAGCGTAGTCATAACTTTAATGAGTTCCGGAGCGTTTTCCCCGGCTTCATTAAGGGATAACCGGACCGATTCCAGGTATTCAGCAGGGATAGTCTTAGGGATGTCCAGTGATTTGTCCGGAGTATATCCTTTTAGGGTATAATCAGTTCGTATGGATGTGCATGACACAGTCAATAAAACGACTGTTAAAGCAAGTGAAACAAAACTCCATCTATGTAGCATATTCTCTTTCTCTTGATAACAACCTGTTAACATTGAGCTCTTGCCAACGGGCCTTCTCCGGCAATCCGCTAGCAGGCTGTTCTGTCCCGAAAGGTAGTTGTTTTTCGATACAGCACGTTTACCGCGCGGCAGAAAATGTACCGTGCCCTATACCCAAAAACAAGTCCAGTTTGAGGTTCCGTCATCTTACGGCCGCCATTAAGTCGCCTTCCGTGAATCAAGGCAGGACTCATTTCAGGAATGCTCCACCGTACAGGCCTTCAGAAAACATTCACGCATCGGCCTTGATTGTAGGTTCAACTTTGGCTAGTCTTAAAGCTTGCTTTTCTTCTTATCTGTCAATCTTTCAGCAAAAAGGAGGAAGTCTGTGGCAAATTTTCTCTTTGTCTTGAGTAAAAACGATACCGAAGCAGCAACGAGATGTTTCCAGCTTGCAAAGATTGCCCACACAAAAGAACACGCCGTGAATCTTTTCCTTGTCGACGGGGGAGTAACGTGGGCGGACAAGAACAGGGATCTGAATCAAAAGACAGTGACGGGTGACTGCCCCAACGACTATCTGCCATATCTTGTTGAGAAGGAAGTGCCCATAGGGGTCTGAATCCCCTGCGCCAAGGCTCGTCAGGTTGACGAGTCCGGATTTTTCTCAAACATGATGCTCGATGGCGGTCCTCATCTTATTGATCTCGCTGCTGAAGCAAGAGTTTTCAACTTCTAGATGGACCCAGATTTGGGGGTGGCGAGGCATCTATTCGCCTCCCCCAGCTTCCTCAGAAAACTGAGAAGCTCTCAGTGCCTGGTAAGACCCTGAATTGATCCCGGAGGTTTTCATGTTTCACTATGACAAATGCAATTTATGTGGCGAGTGCCTCGAAAGGTGCCATTATCTGCACTTCGATAAGGAAAACGGAGCAAAAGAATTCAAAAAACTGATCCAGAAAGAGAATGTGGGCTGGTTATTCGACTGTGTTACCTGCATTGCCTGCAATGAATACTGCCCGGCAAATGCAAGACCTTTCGATTTGATCCTGGAGCGGATGGAGGAAGCTGGGAACTTTACCGATCCAGCGCTGAGGGCTCAGATGGCGGAGCGATTCAAACCGGAAGGAGAGCCGAGACCCGTGGAACAAAATGACAAGGCCATGTCCGTTTGCGTCATGCAGGGCAATATGCCGTGGGCCATCCAGGGTCAACTCTTCGAAGGGATTAACCTCCTCAAGGGAAAGCATTATTTCTGCAACGTTCTCTTCGCCCATATGGGGGATGAATCCATCATCCGCGAGAGGCTGCGGACAATGGTTGATAACCTGGCCAAATCGGGGGCGAAAGAGATCGTCTTTGTCCATGACGACTGTTACGCTGCCTTGAAAGGAATGGCCCCCGAATATGGTATAGGAATTCCATTCCGTTCCGTGCACCTCTTCGAGTATCTCAGGGATTATCTTGAAGCGCACAAGGATCGGATTGTAAAACTGAACATGAAGGTCGCATATCAAAGACCCTGTGCCTCCCGGTATACAACGGAAAAGGATTATCTTCTGGACGAGATCTTTGGTCTTATCGGGGTTGAGAGGGTGAAGCGCGATTACGATGGCATCAATGCACTGTGTTGTGGCGTTGAGATGGCGGGGCCAAATCTCAAACTCTTTCCACGAGGAAAGAATTTTGAGCCTTTTCGCGAAAAAAATGTGAAGGATGCGAAAGATAATGGAGCCGAAGCCATGGTCTATCTTTGCGCCATGTGCTTCGCCACTCTAAACGGGAAGGTTCGTGAGGCAGATATGAAGAATTATATGGTCAGTGACATCTGTCGCCTTGCGCTGGGTGAAACCCTTCCGGAAGACAAGCCTTCATGAAGCTAGCCAAGGATATCGGAAATTTTAGGAAGTTGAATTCCATCGGTACAATCCAGCAATCCATAAGGGGATGATGATGATGTCCGTTAGGAAAGTGCTCCTCAGATTTTTGATTGCCGGTATTTTCTTGACCTCCGCCCTTCTTCACGCAACCGCTCTGGCGGGTCCACCATTTCGGACTGATGACCCGGAGCCTGTAGAGTATAAACATTGGGAGGTTTATCTTGCCTCACAATACTTTAACTTCAAGGATGGAAGCATCATGACAGCACCACATGTCGAGATCAACTATGGTGCCATCCCCAATTTACAGCTTCATCTCATCGCCCCCATGGTCAATGCAAACCCCGCTGGAGAAAAGGCCCATTACGGTTACGGTGACACCGAGCTTGGCGCCAAATACCGCTTCATCCAGGAAAGCGAATGGTGTCCCATGGTGGGAACCTTCCCGCTCCTAGAAATCCCGACCGGCAAGAGTTCAGAGGGCCTAGGAAACGGGGCGACGCAGCTATTCCTTCCCATCTGGCTACAAAAGAGCTCGGAACCATGGACAACCTACGGTGGTGGAGGCTACTGGATCAATCCGGGGCAGGGTAACCAAAACTACTGGTTCTTTGGTTGGGTGGTTCAGCGAGAGATTTCAAAAAAACTAACCTTCGGTGCTGAAGTTTATCACCAGACACCCAACGTTGAAGGTGGCGAGAGCGGCACCGGATTCAATGTGGGCGGCTTTATAAACTTTACTGACACCCAGCATTTATTGTTTTCGGCGGGCCGAGATTTCTCTGGGCCCAACCGCTTCTCCTATTATGTCGCTTACCAGCTGACCTTCGGACCTTAAACAAACCCTCGGGTTTCTACGCTGACCAGGAAGCCTATTTCCGCTATCACCCTTTAGCCCACTATCAGATAAAAACCCGCGACGATCAAACTGCCAAGCACAACTCCGCCGACTAGCACCGTGATAAAATTCTTAGTGGAGATTCTTAATCCAGCGCCGCCATTGAGTTGAGCCAGCACCCAACCCAGCAGCACGAAAACGATGAGATCAAAACTATCTCATGCGTTTGCCCTGTCTCGCATGATGGTTCTCATGGACATTCCACTCTCTGATCAGTATTTTTAGACGGTCAATTTCAAGCAAAAGGAAGTTTTTGATGACGACCGCAGATGGGATATCTCCTATGTGCGTGAGCCATCCTGATAAGGTAGTTCACGAGGGGCATTCCGGGTGCGATTCTTTCCCTGGAGGGACAGAGACCGGGAATGCAGCGATAGCAGGCAGAAGTAATGAACGGGAATACCGAGGAAGGTGGAAATAGAAAAGCCATGTTCCATGCACTCAGTATCGACATGGAAGACTGGTTCTGCGTGTATAATCTTTCCTGGGCCATTCCCCCAGAGAAATGGGATTCGTGTGAACTGCGGGTAGAGGCCAGCACCCGAAAATTACTGGCGGTATTGCAGCGGTTCCCCCACGTCAAAGCGACCTTTTTCGTCCTGGGCTGGATAGCTGAAAAAGTTCCGGGCCTGGTGGCCGAACTTTGGGCGCAGGGACATGAAATCGCCACCCACGGCTACCGGCACCAACTGCTGACCCAGTTGACCCCAGAGGCCTTTGAAGCGGATCTGCGGCGGTCCCTGGTGGCCCTGGAACGTTGCGACGTGCCGCGCGGAGAAATCATAGGTTACCGTGCCCCCTCCTTCACCATAACCGGAAGAACACGCTGGGCTTACGCCATCCTGGAAAAATGCGGATTGCGTTACGATTCCTCCATTTTTCCCATCGGTTTCCATCCGGACTACGGGATCGCCGACGCTCCCTTGGCTCCATACCGGGTAACGGACCACTTCTGGGAATTCCCCCTCAGCTGCGCGGAAGTTTTCGGCCGCAGGCTGCCATGCAGCGGGGGAGGGTATTTCCGCCTTTTTCCGTATCTCTACACAAAATTACTCATCCGCCGCTGCCAGGCAGCCAGCCGGCCCGTGGTTTTCTACCTCCATCCCTGGGAGTTGGATCCTGGTCAGCCGCGGATCCGCCTGCCCCTCCTGAAGCGGTTCCGCCATTATTTCAATTTAAGTAAGACCGAATCACGGCTCCAAAAACTCCTGCAGGATTTTCAGTTCACTTCAATCCGAGAGGTATTGCATCTATGAACCCAGCCGAAATACAGGAAAACGAAAATTATTGGAACCGGGAGGCCGCCGCGTTCGAAAGCATTTATTCTGGCCAGAAGGGTGCTTTCTCCGCCTGGCTGGATAGAACCTTCCGCCGGGACATGTTCGACCGGTTCCGGTATACCATGGAACACTGCGAACCAGTGGAAGGCCGCTCCTTTCTGGACGTGGGGTGCGGGACCGGCTACTACAGCCTCGCACTATTGAAACGGGGAGCGGCATGGGTAACCGGCCTGGACGTGGCCGAAGCCATGCTGCAACGGTGCAACCAGGCTGCCCGTGAGGCGCAGGTTTCCGCGCGCTGTGAATTTTTACATACGGATTTGCTGCAGTATAGGCCGACGCGGCGGTTCGATACTACCATCGCTATCGGGCTGTTCGATTACATCCAGGATCCGGTGCCGGTACTGCTGAAAATGCGGGAACTCTCCACCCGCCAGGCAGTGGCTTCCTTTCCCAGGCGTTATACCTGGCGGGCGCCGGTGAGGAAGCTACGGCTGGCCCTCCATGGCTGCAAGGTATATTTCTATTCCCGCGGGCAGCTGGAATCCCTGATGCGGGAAGCCGGGTACACCGCCTGGAAGGTAGAAACCGTGGGAAAACTCTTTTGCGTAACCGGCAACGGGTAACCGCCAACCCACCTCGCAGCCCTATGCCCGCAATTGGAACCACAAACGGGACCTTCTCTCTTGGCGAGCAAATCCGCCCTAATCAACTGGATGATGAAGAAAGCAAGGAGCTTGACGAGATCTTCCGCTCAAAGGTGCTGGCTGTGCTGAAGGGCGAAGGAATGATACACGACGAGCTCATCGAAAAGGCTCCTGGGCCGACGCGACAGTGGGTTCAGTGTACGTAAGGATAACGCCGTCACCCGAGGCGGGTGAGCGGGTCACAGGAATCACTGGCCCCTGATGTGCAGTGAGCAATCATTTTGCTGATGATATGTTCTTGACATCTTCACGTTTTTGATCGTTCATTGTTCAGTGAACAAGTAAGCTGTATCTCTACCGTCCCATGCTCCGGGCGTGACGGTCCCGCGGCAAATTGCTCGCGAATCTCGATGACATGCGCCATGCCATGGTGGCTTGTTGCCCTGGCCAAGAATCTACACTGCCCGTGAACAAAGACCATTAATGAAAGACAAGCATGAAGGATATACTCTCTTACAGAAGGATAGTGGTAAGGTTAATGGTATATTGGGAGCAGATGCGTTCCATACCCAAGACATTATTCTTCAATTTCAAGTATTTTCCATTCAGAGTGGCAGTCAAATGTCCGGTTTTTATTTCTCACAGGGTACTCTTGAAGAGACTATCCGGAACCGTTGAATTGGGTCGAGTAAGAACGGGAATTGTGAAAATTGGATTTGGAGACGTTCCCCTTTTTGACAGCCGCAAAGTTAGATCTGTCCTAATTATTGAAGGTAGACTCGTGTTTCAGGGAGATGCCGTGATTGGCCCAGGCTGTCATTTAGAGGTTTTCGGTGAGCTAGTCTGCGGAGATGGATTCGCCATTACCGCTTATAGTCTAATTTCTGCGAAGAAAGGCATAACTTTCGGCAAGAATGTGATGATTGCTTGGGATGTGTCTGTGATCGACCACGACTGGCATAATATATATGATGAATTCGGCACTACTTTGAATCCGGCAAAACAGATTCTCATCGGAGATGATGTGTGGATATGTTTCAGGGCCCTTATTCTCAAAGGATGCAAGATTCAAGATGGAGTGATAGTAGCTGCCGGCACAACTGTAACCGGGTCCCCCGATGCCTCGAATGCGATAATTGCCGAAGACGCAAAGTTGAGAATTATAAAGAAGAAAGTGTTCTGGAAAAAGTGAGAGTGGAAAAATGCTGACCTGAAATCATTATGTTGGTGATCCATTTTGTCCTCTATAAAGGCCGCTGCGGTCAGTGTGTGAAAATCATTTTAATTATTGGATTTTACACAATAAACCTCGACCGCTTAACATTCCAAAACACTGAATCATTACAGTAAGGAGTCCGGGACCACTCTTCGGGAAGAACTCCCCGGTCCTGGTGTTGATCGCGCCTCCAGCAGCAGATTTGAAAACGTCTGCCGGTTGGGTGCGGTTGAAGTTCTGGTCGGAATGGGTATCGGCTTGAGCAGCGGTCGAACGTCGAGAGCCAGGACCATCGAGACAGGGACCGGAGAGCAGGATCATAAAACCCGGGCAGAGAAAAAAAATTCGGGTCATCGCGGATCGACGTGAATATCTTCGGAGAGTCGCTGAATCTCATTCCAGGATTGAGCGAGCCTGCCCCCAAAGAGTTCTACGTCACGGAACCGTTGCCGAGAAAGTAGTGACCCTTTAAGATGAGGCTGCGGAGTCATAGACAGCATTTCCCCATCCACGGACCTCACAGGATAAGGAGACAGATATGGCAAAGGTTGACGTCCGCCATGAACAGGCGGCCGCCATGATGGCTCACGCTTACTCCAGGGTCACTGGAAAGCCCGGGGTCTGCATGGGGGCCGGAGGGCCAGGGGCGCTGAACCTGCTTACCGGAATCGCCAACGCCTACCTGGACGCCTGCCCCATACTTGCCCTTGGCGGCGCCTCCTCTTTCAACCTGTATGACCTCGGAGACTTTCAGGAACTGGATCAGGTCGCCGTGTTCAAACCCGTCTGTAAATGGGCTGCAAGAATTTATGAGGCACGAAGAGCTAAGGAGTATGTCCACTTCGCCATGGTCCGGGCGCGACACGGGAAGCCCGGCCCCGTTTACCTGGATATGCCCGGCAACATGCTCTACGAGAAGGTGGATGAATCACGGGTAGCGCTGCGACCCTCCTTGAAGGAGATGGCATTGCCCAGCCCGGACAATCGGCTCAATCGAGCAGGCCGTAGAGATGCTTCGGACTGCCGGAAAGCCAGTCCTTCTCACCGGGAGCGGCATTTTCTGGTCCGGTGCGGGCGAGGAAATGCGCTGGTTCGTGGAGATCACGGGGATTCCCTTCTTCACGAGCCCTCAGGGGCGAGGGATGGTCCCCGACGATCATCCGCTCTGCTTCCTCGGTGCCCGTTCTTTTGCCTTTCGCGAGGCAGACGTGGTGCTGGTGGTCGGCACCCGCTTCAACTTTATCATCGGTCAAGGGCGGCCGCCGCGCTTCTCGGAAGATGCGAGATTCATCTGCTGGCCAGGATATGAAGAGCCCGTCATCATCTAACACTAAACTTGGACGATGGAGAGATCCCCCCACCGGCTAACACAGGGGCAGTTTGCCTTCAAACCAGGGCAAGCACCCTCTCTCAAGCCCTCCGCAATCAGGACAACGCGCCAGAAGACCAATTTGCAGCGACCTGCCCGAGATTTCACCCCTGGACGAGAAACGGGTGGGTTATCGCATCGAGCGCTGGGAAAAACCGGTGGAAGCGGACATGCCGATCCTGACGGACGACTATGCCCCGGTGGAAGGCTATGTGGCAGGAATCGAAGGGTGAGAGACCGCCTGAGGTTGTAAAGTTCCAATCGCCCCGGTTGCGATCATATCCCAAACTGGTGGGAGCGACTTGCAGCCGCGACGAAGATCCCTTCGCGGCTGCAAGCCACTCCTACAAAAACGAAACACTCGATCCTCAAACGGCTTCAGCGTTGGAGATCGACGGCGGAAAACGGGCTTCAGCCGCCAAGCTGCTGGGGGGCCAGCTCACGAATGGCGCCGGCGATCTTGCTGAGCTCTCCCAGTCGTGCCTTGGCGCGATCCAGGTGGGGCAGGGCATCGGGATTCTCGTGCTGTTCGAGTGCCTGGGCCACCCAGTTCACGATATGCGGGTTTTCATGGTCGATCATTCTGACCAGGATGGCGTAACTCTCGGGCGTGTGGATATTCCCCAGAACAGACAGGAGTCCCCCCTTGAGCTCGTCGAAGGCGGCCTCCCGCTGCAGAATGTCGTCGATGACTGGCAACGCGCGCTCCCCGAACGATTCCAGATGAACCAGACACATCTGGGCGAAATAGGGGAAGCGAAACATCGAAAGTTCGCCGAGCAGCAGCAGGCACGCATCGGTTCCCCAGGCCCGCAGCAATTCCGGAACGAAGAGACTGGCCCACGAAAAGACATAGGTCAGCGGCAGCACATACGGGATGGCCGCATCACCGGATTCCTCCACGCGGGTTAGCACCGGGGCGAGGGCATGCTTGCGCTCCTCGTAGCCTTCCGCTTGACGACTCGTGAACCGCTTTACATCGTTGGCCGCTTTCAACTGGAACACCAGGTTGGCGAGATTCTCATTGCCCGGCTGAGGGTATTGTTTCCGATAGGTACGGGCGCGCCGGGAAATCCAGAGGTTCTCCACCCACGTCGACGGGGAGTAGAAATGGACGGGCTCCTTGACTTCCTTCCCTTCCCGCTGGTGAAAGCCGTACTCCTGGTAGAATTGATTTTCCCGGGTGGCCACTTGCCAGCGGCTCAGGCAAGTAAGATAGGCCTTCTCGTAATCGCCCGTTGCCAACGCAACGCTCACCGCCATGTCGTGGAGCCGATCGTCCTCCGGGTAGGCCGTG
>Ga0209048_10006627_pt1 | contig 10808 bp, 10 predicted proteins | sample FrelakmetCRP12CR_FD_187146 | JGI IMG/M metagenome (GOLD analysis project Ga0209048, IMG submission 187146) | Freshwater lake sediment microbial communities from the University of Notre Dame, USA, for methane emissions studies - CRP12 CR (SPAdes)... | ecosystem: Environmental > Aquatic >... | reverse complement strand
AACTCCTGAACAGCGGCCTGAACTTTTTGTGAGCCAGCCAAGCCGTATTTTGCTTTTAATGCAGCGAGATTGGTAACGATGGCTTTGTCAACTTTTGCGGTTTCCGCAGACATATTTTTCTCCCATTTCACAAATTAAATCTGGGGCCGCATCTTTAAAATTTACAACTTGAGATTCGAAGATAGAACCGTCCTATTGACTTTACAGCGTCGGCTTTTAGGCTAAGGACTCACCTTTTTAAACACACCCGTCTCGGTCAGTTCGTAAATGCCGGGGTGAAAACCGAAGGACGATCCAAGTTCACCGGCCGGTATGGCTTTAATACCCGGTTCGGCTGCCTTCGCCGCGAGCTCTACTATCTTCTGAACAAGGGTTAAAGCAGCAGTTGTATCTTGATTTGAGCTTAACTCCTTAAGCTGTCCCTCCTCAATTTTTATGTCAAAGTCGTGTTTTGAAAGGAATGACCACGGCTTGATGTCGTACCCATTTTTAACATCAGGCAAGCTCACGAATTTGCTGTTTTGTGCCCCCACAAGCAAGTAAACCTTTTGCGGGTAAACCCGAATTCCTCGAGGCTCATTAGAACGTGCAGGATAAATGCATATACCAGCACATCCACTGATTGCTATTAATGAAATGATAAGGGCGCAACATACAATTAGTTTTTTCATGCCATTTCTCCTTTCCTTTTAGGGGTTTCAAGAAGTGAAACACCCTTGTTGCTCTTTCACGTTCTTGCGGACATATTCAAAAGCGTCTATGAGGGGATGGAACCATGCCCATCCTTGCAACATAACCTTATGAAAATTGTCTCCAGAAGTCAACGATTATTTTCGGGGTGCGCAAAGAATATAAACTTAAAGCAAATTGCGGACATACCTTCTCAAAAGGGCAAGGCACATAGAATAAGATTGCTTCGTCGCTCTGCTCCTCGCAACGACACCTACCATGTCTATTTTGAATGTTTTCGTAATGGTTGACAGCACTATGCTAATCTGATTTAATTAAACATAATTTCTTTATGAAATAGGTCATGATGAAAATCTCTGCTGTCATTCCTGCGCGGTATGCTTCGACTCGGTTTGAGGGAAAACCCCTTGTGGATATTCTCGGCAAACCGATGATTCAATACGTCTATGAAGGAGTGCGCCAATCAAAATTGATTGACGAGGTGATCGTCGCTACAGATGATCAAAGAATAATAGAGGCTGTTAAATCTTTTGGCGGAAAAGCAATCATGACTTCTCCAACCCACTTCACTGGAACCGACCGGGTGGCGGAAGTTGCAAAAAAACTCAAATCAGAAATCATCGTCAATGTCCAGGGAGACGAACCCCTGATCAAAGGAAGCATTATTGATAAAGCGATACGCCCTCTCATCACCGACGAGTCCCTCCAGATGTCCACTCTCATGACCAGGATCGAGGAGGTAAGGGATTGGCTCAACCCCCATATCGTAAAAGTCGTCGTGGATCAAAAGAATTTTGCTCTTTATTTCTCCCGGTCTCCCATTCCCTTTCCCCGGGATCTCCAAATTGGACGGTTGGAATCCAACCCCTTCGGAACGAACAGGCCTCTTCCAAAAAGGGTGTTCAAACACATCGGCGTCTATGTATTTCGCCGGAAATTTCTCCTCCCTTTTACAAAAATGAAGCCCACCCCTCTGGAAAAACTTGAGAAACTCGAACAACTTCGGGCTTTAGAAAACGGTTACCGTATAAAAGTCAACCTTGTCAATTACGAACCCCTATCCGTGGACACCCCTGAAGACCTGCAAAAAGTAATTACTTATTTCTCCCATCCTCATTAAAAAATATATCCACGGACGATGAAAATGGTGTTTAGGCTATGGTTAGGAAGCCCGTTTTGTTTAGGGGCAAGGGGGTAAGGCTGGAAATTTAAGACCAAAGACATAACCCATTGACAAAACTGGCATCTTTGCCCCAACCCTTGAAACACAGAATTTTATCTCCTAACTATATGTTTTATTAGCATTCTTTTAATCCACGCCAAATCTTTTCTCCCCCTTGAGGAATGGTAAAAAATTGTAAATTCTGAGGATTGATTTTCCCATAATTTTAGTGTATACTTAATATAATTGTCTAAAGTGAAAAAATGAACCTAAGAGAAACTTTACCTCGGCTTTTCATTTTTGCTCTCCTCCTCGTTCTTCTTTTCGTTTTTGCCTGCTCCATGCCATCCTGGTTTCCGATTAAAAAGGGAACCCCTTACAAGGCAAAAATGAAAGAATTGCTGGATAAAGAGGTGGTCATTATTGATAAGGAAGAATATGTCAAAGTCTTAAACCCAAGAACCTCTGAAGGAAAAGATCAACCCAAATACCTCTATATTCCCGTTAATGAATACCTCTCCAAAAAACAAACCTTTACCACTCCATCCATTCGGATGGAAGAAGTTAAAAAAGAGTCTCCTGCTACTTCCACAAAACCATCGTCTTCTTTAGAAGAGGAGACCCTCATCGTATCTCCATCGAAAACTACGTTCCCAGGTTTAAAGAAAAAAGTTTTGATCACTTATTTTGATGATCGAACCACAGAGGGCGAAGAGGTGTTTGGGGACTGGGTGGCTGAAAAGCTGATGAAAGAGGTCAACCGGAGGTCTATACAAGTCCTCTTTGCCGACTATCAAATGGTCAAAGAATTTCTTGAGAAAAAGGGATTCGATTTAAAGGATCTTGAGACGCCCAAAGTCCTCCAATTACTCAACGAAGTCTTTGGGATTCATGGACTCGTGGCTGGACACCTCTCGGGCCCCTATGTCTTCACCACCAAGACCATTAAAGATCAAGAAGAAACGGCTTCGGCCATTATCAAAATAGACATCAGGTTAGTGGAAACCTTCTCTGGTAAAATCCTTAAAAACCTATCCGCCAGTAATCCCATCGTCGCGGTCAAGGAAAAGGGATCCTTTTCCGAAGAGAAGGCCAAAGTCAAGGCAATCGACCTCGCCATTGCTTCCCTGGGGCGCTCCCTTGCCAGAGAATTAGATGGCATCGATTGGTTTTGTCGGATCGCCAAGGTAGAGGGTGAAGAGGTCTACATTAATGCCGGAAGACTAACCGGTCTTAAGGTGGGAGATGTGATGGAAGTGTATCGGCCCGGTGGATCTGGAGAACGAGGAGAGGTGAACAGCAAGATTCAAATTTCAGCCTTCTTTGGAATCGATGCCTCAATGGGCAGGCTGATCCAAGGGAAAAACCCCGATGTAAATGACATTTTGAAATTAGCCAAAAGCAAAGGGATCTGAATCTCCCGCATGGCTTTCCTCATCGCTCAATAAAAAGTTGGGTTAGCCATCATCAAAACTGTCCCTTGGGGGAGTATCTCCCCGTTGTCATGACATCGTTCATCCCCGAATTGAAATCGCCCTTTTTCTTATTGCCAGGAAGGAGGTTTAAATATTATGTTCCAGATAGGTGATAAAGCGGTTTACCCAGGACATGGAGTGGGAGTCATTGAAGCCATCGAGAGCAAGCGGATCTCTGGTAAAGAACAGATCTTTTTCATCCTCCGAATTTTAGAAAACGGGATGACCATTATGATCCCCCAGGACAATGTGGAGGCGGCCAAGTTGAGGGGGGTCATTCGAAAAATTGACGTCCGAAAGGTCATCGGGATCCTGAAGGACCGGGACGTCGCCATCGATACTCAGACCTGGAATCGGAGATACCGCGAGTATATGGAAAAAATCAACACCGGGTCGATCTATGGCATTGCTGAAGTGCTTCGAGACCTCCATCTTCTGAAAACGGAGAAAGAACTCTCCTTCGGTGAGAGGAAAATTATGGATATGGCCAAAAATCTCCTGGTCAAGGAGCTGGCCATCGCCCGGGATGTGAGAGAGTCGGATATTTTGAGGGAGATCCATACGATCTTTGGATCATGACCTCTCTAAAATCCTAATCATTTTTTAATCGAAATGTCTTCTCATATCATCCATTCATGGAAAGGAGGTGAACATGTTGGGCTTATGGATTCTTCGTATCTTATTATTCCTCATCTGTGGAATCAGCGGATATTACTTAACCCAGGGAATTTCCCCCTTTCCTCCGATTCCCCTCTTGGGACTCCTCGGCGGACTTCTCCTGGCAGCCTTGACCCTTCTGATCGAGAAAGTACTGAAAAAAATCCCCTTAAAAAATCTTTTAGGAAGCTTCATCGGATTGATCCTCGGCATCATGGTGGCCAATCTCCTCTCTAACGTCTTTTTCTCCAATCTATATGACTATCAACAAATTATTCTTCCCCTTTTAGGTGTCCTCTATGGGGTTTGTGGATATATGGGTCTACGAATAGGCTTTAAGAAGGGAGAAGAAATTCACCTGCTCGGTTGGAAACTCTTCTCAAAAAACGTTCCTCAAAGCGAGAATGTGAAGATTTTGGATACCAGTGTGATCATTGACGGCCGCATCGCCGATATCACAGAAACTGGCTTTATAGAGGGATCGTTAATGATTCCTCAATTCGTTCTGAATGAACTCCAGCACATTGCCGATTCCTCCGATTCCATCAAACGGACGAGGGGCAAAAGGGGGTTGGAAGTTCTCCACCACATTCAAAAACAGGCCACTGTGGATGTTCGCATCGTGGACAGGGATTTTCCTGCCGTCAAAGAGGTCGATTCAAAATTGATTGAATTGGCCAAAGAAGTTCGTGGGAAAATCATCACCAATGACTCCAACCTCAATAAAGTGGCAGAGCTCCAGGGGATCCAAGTGTTGAACATCAATGAGTTAGCCAATTCTATAAAACCTGTGGTCCTCCCTGGGGAAGAGATTAATGTCAAAATCCTCAAAGAAGGAAAAGAAATGGGACAGGGGGTGGCCTATCTGGATGACGGGACGATGATTGTAGTCGACAATGGAAGGAGACAAATGGGTAAGACGATCGATGTCATTGTCACCAGCGTTCTCCAAACCCCTGCAGGAAGAATGATCTTCGCCCGTCCTAAGGAGGAGGCAAATCGGGAAAACAAGGGGAAGGATAATTATTACCCCCTGGACAGTGAATTCTAACCTCCATTTGGAATGAAGGAATGTTGGAATGATGGAAAGATGTTTTACCCAGTCTTCCATTGTCCCATGATTCCAATACCCCATGTGGCTTCAATTGAACGATGAAGGCCGACGCAGTGATCGTCTCCGCTGGAAAGGGCCATCGCTTCATGGAAGGGAAGAAGAAACAATTCCACTTCCTGGGGGGAAAACCCATCCTCGCTCACACCCTCGATAAATTCGAGACCTGTCCTCTCATCCGCTCCATCCTCCTGGTGGTTGGCCAGGAAGATATGGATTACTGTTTGAAAGAGGTCATCGAAAAATATAAATTTCAAAAGGTCTCCCAGATCGTCCCGGGTGGAAAGCGAAGGCAGGAGTCTGTAAAAAATGGAATAGATGCCCTTCAAAAGGATGCAGACATTGTGGCCATTCATGACGGAGTCCGACCTTTCGTTACCAAAGCCATGATCGAAGATTCGATCCATTCTGCGGTACGATATGGAGCGGTGATATTAGCCATGCCGGTAAAGGAAACCATTAAGATGTCCAATCCGGATGGAACCGTTCTCAAAACATTGGATCGGGAATCCCTTTGGCAGATCCAGACCCCGCAAACCTTTCAGGTCAATATCATCAAAGAGGCTTATTATCGAGCGACAGAAAATGGGTTTATGGGGACGGATGACTCCTCGCTTGTCGAACGGTTGGGAGTGAAAGTCCATATCCTTCCTGGATCCTATACGAACATCAAAATAACCACCCCAGAAGACCTGCTGTTGGCCAATCTCTTTCTCAAGATGAACATCCTTACCAAGGAAGAACCGGCAGGGGGAGCGAAAAATAAATGAGAGTAGGTTTTGGATATGATGTCCATCCCTTCGTTTCAGGCCGACCGTTGATCCTGGGAGGGATAAAAATTCCTTATCTATTTGGATTGAAGGGACATTCGGATGCGGATGTCCTCATCCATGCTATCTGCGATGCTTTGCTGGGAGCCATTGCAGAAGGAGATATCGGAAGGCATTTCCCAGACGCCGACCCTCAATACAGAGATATCAAGAGCACGATTCTTTTAAAGAAGGTCATGGACAAGGTGAAGGAGAAAGGGTTTCACCCTCTCAATATTGACGCCACCATTGTGGCCCAGAAACCAAAACTCTCTGATATCATCCCCAGGATGGTGAAAGAGATTGCAGATGTCATGGAGATCGAGACTGGGAGAGTGAATGTAAAAGCCACCACGACAGAGGGATTGGGATTTACCGGTAGAGAAGAGGGAATCGCTGCTTATGCCGTGGCCCTGGTTGAGGAAGGCTGAGCACATGAAACTTATAGTGTTGGCAAATCTGAACTTTCCATATATATTAAATAAGCACCAAATCCCAAGCACCCAATAACAAATAAATTCCAATATCCAAATACGAAATTCTAAACAAAAATAGTTTTGGTCATTTGAACTTGAAGATTGGAATTTATTTGGGATTTGGGATTTGAGGATTAAATTATAAAACGTGATGGATTCCGGCCACACCGGTCCGAGAAATGATTGAAGGTCCAAAATGATTTCAAATGTTCGGGTTCGCTTTGCCCCTGCCCCTACCGGGCTTCTCCATATCGGAAATGCCCGGACGGCTCTTTTCAATTTTCTCTTTGCCAAACGCCACCAAGGAACCTTTGTCCTCCGTATTGAAGATACGGATTTAGAGAGGTCAACCGATACCTCCATGGATCGGATCATAGAAGATCTCAAATGGCTGGGGATCTCCTGGGGCGAAGGTCCTGACCGAGATGGACCGCATGGTCCCTATCGTCAATCTCAACGTTTATCCATCTATCAGGAATTTGCCGATCGGTTATTTCAAGAAGGAAAGAGTTATAAGTGTTTTTGCTCGGAAGAAAGACTCGAGAAACTCAGAAAGGAACAACTCTCAAAAGGAAAGATGCCCCGGTATGATGGACGATGTTGTTCACTCTCCGAAGAAGAGATTGCCAAAATGGAATCGTCCGGCCTTCACCCCGTCCTACGGTTTCGTGTAGGAGGAGGACCGATCCTCTTTGAAGACCTCATCCATGGAAAGATGAATTTTGATTCTGCAGGAATTGGCGATTTTATCATTGTCCGTTCAGATGGGATGGTCGCTTATAACTTTGCTTGTGTCATGGATGACCACTTGATGCACATCACTCATGTCATCCGAGGGGAAGACCATCTCTCCAATACGCCCCGACAAATCCTCCTTTATCAGGCACTGGCCTGGCAGCCCCCTACCTTTGCTCACCACCCATTGATCCTTGGACCGGACCGGTCTCCATTGAGCAAACGCCATGGCGCTACGGCCGTCTCCCAATATCGAGAAGAAGGCTTTTTGCCAGAGGCCCTTCAGAATTACCTCGTTCTGTTGGGCTGGACGCCTCCCTCTGGCCAAGAAACTCTTTCATTAGAAAGAATGGTAGAGGAATTTTCAATCCATGACATTTCAAGAAGTGCTCCCATTTATAATCGTAAAAAATTGGAGTGGCTGAACAGTTTCTACATCCGAGAGAAAGAGGAAGGGCAACTTTCCGAAATTTTAATTCCCTACCTCCAAAAGGCTGGCATCCAAATCGATCCAATCGACCGTCAATGGCTCAAAAAAATTTCAGGGATTTTAAAAGAAAATCTAGTCGTCCTCTCACAGGTGGAGGAATATCTGGGTATCTTCTTCGATGAAAAATTCTTCTTCGAGGATGGAGCCAAAACCATACTTCAAGATCCCGCAAATCGGGAGACCCTTCGTTCAGCCCTCAGCATTTTGGAGGGCTCCTCAGAAATCGCATCAGAAGAACAGACCTTCCCGCTCAATCAACTGGAAAAAAAGACAGGCCGGAAAGGGAAAAATCTCTACGCTCCCCTCCGGGCAGCGGTCACTGGGAAAACAAAGGGACCTGAGTTGGTTAAAACACTCCCTCTCCTTGGAAAGGAAAGGATCATCAAACGTCTGAAAATGGCGCTGGAGATAACTTGAACTCTATTTTCGACAGGGAACCAGAGAGTTTTAAAAATTCCAAATTACAAATAAATTTCAAGCTCCAATGTTCAATGACCTAAACTATTTTTATTTGTTTCGAAAATTAGAATTTTGATCATTGGAATCTGTTTGTTATTGGGTGCTTGGGATTTGGTGCCTGTCCCAATTCCGAGACGATTACAAAAAAATTTTCCAACACAGGTGGATATATGACTATTCGTATTTATAATACTTTGACTGGCAAAAAAGAAGACTTCATCCCCCTCCTTGAAAAAAAGGTGGGGATGTATGTTTGTGGGGTGACGGTCTATGACCTTTGCCACATTGGTCATGCTCGCTCCGCGATCGTCTTCGATACCATTTATCGCTATTTTCGATATCGTGGATACGATGTGACCTTCGTTCGAAACTTCACTGATATTGATGACAAGATCATCAGACGGGCCAATGAGGAGGGGGTGGAGTGCAAGGCCATTGCCGAGAAATACATTGGCGAATTTAACATCGACATGGGAAGGCTGGGCCTCCAAAAACCTTCGGTTGAACCCAAAGCCACAGAGCATATCCAGGAAATGATCCACTTGATCTCGGCCCTCGTTGAAAAAGGATTCGCCTATCCGGGGGGCGGGGATGTCTTTTTCTCTGTGGGAAAATTTAAGGATTATGGAAAACTCTCAAAGAGGGACTTAGAAGAGATGCAGGCCGGTGCCCGGGTTGAGATTGACGAAAAGAAAGAAAACCCCCTTGACTTCGCCCTCTGGAAAGCCAGCAAACCCGGGGAACCCTTTTGGGAAAGCCCTTGGGGAAAAGGAAGACCGGGGTGGCACATCGAATGTTCTGTGATGAGCCAGAAATATTTAGGGGAGACGTTTGATATCCATGGGGGTGGAAGAGACCTCATCTTCCCTCATCACGAAAATGAGATGGCTCAATCCGAAGCGGCTACCGGGAAAACCTTTGTCCGATATTGGATTCATAATGGCTTTGTCAACATCAATAAGGAAAAGATGTCCAAATCCCTCGGAAACATTTTAACCATCAAAGAAATCCTGAAGCATTGGCATCCAGAGGTCCTTCGACTCTTCTTTCTTTCTCACCATTACCGCAGTCCTGTCGATTATTCGGAGGATAGCCTCATCGAAGCCAAAACGGGATTGGACCGATTTTATAGTACATTAAATGGGATTCAGGAAGAACTCAAGAAACCCATACTTCCCGGACAGAAAAAAATTGATTCTCCCACGATCGAGATTTGCCGCAAAAACATTGAATCCTTCCAGGCCCGATTTGAAGAAGCCATGGAGGACGATTTCAATACCGCTGAGGCTCTGGGATATTTCTACGATATCCAAAGAAATCTGAACAGTCTTTTGGACATTTCAAAAGGCCATCCTACTCAAGAGATCATCTTGATGTTGAAACAAGGTCTTGGCCACTTCACCGACATGGGATGGGTATTCGGCCTGTTCCGGGACGATCCAGAGAAATATTTGGATCAGCAGAAAAAAGAGGGGCTGGAGAAGCTGAATCTTACAGAACAAGAAATTCTACGATCTATTGAGGAGAGGAACCTCGCCAGGAAGGAAAAGAACTGGAAAAGAGCAGACGAGATCCGGAATGATCTCTTGTCGAGAGGAATTGTTTTAGAGGATACCCCCTCGGGTACAATCTGGAAAACTAAGTAAACGATGGCATGACTTACAGTGTTTTACCGGAGACAGCCCACTCTTAAAATTTCAAATCCCAAATCCCAAACAAATTCCAAATATCAAACCAAATGACCAAACCGATTTTGTTTGAAATTTCGAAATTTCTTCATTGGAATTTATTTGTTATTGGGTGCTTGTGATTTGGTGCTTGCCTCAACATTATTCTCTCTTAAGCCACCGGATCAATGCATTGACTTGTGTGGTGAGGTAGGAAACCATAATGATCAGAAGAATTAACAAAAACGTATTCGTATTGACCACCCATAAGATATCCATTTCCCCCTCCTTTGCATTTTTGAACCAGTATGAAGAGGGTTCCCTTCTTTGTCAAGTGTTAAAATGGAAACTTCCTTTTTCCCTTGTCTGCCTGTTGCATTTCTGATATAAGTGATTCCAAATGACTCAAGAATATTCCCTTTACCCCATCCCTTTCCCCAAGAGGGGAGAGGGGAGGATGAGGGGGTAATAAGTGAGGTCAATGATGTTAGCGAAGGTCTTGAGCAGTGCGGTTTTTGGAATCGATGCCTATGTGATAGAGGTAGAGGTAGACATTGCCCAAGGCCTTCCTACCTTTGCTACCGTTGGGCTCCCTGAAGGTGCAGTGAAGGAATCCAAGGACAGGGTCAAAGCAGCGGTCAAGAACTGTGGCTATGACTTTCCCTCCCGAAGGATCACTGTCAATCTCGCTCCAGCCGATATCAAGAAGGAAGGGGCAGCCTTCGATCTCCCTATGGCCATTGGCATCCTCGCGGCGACCGAAATAGTTCAAAAGAGCAAATTGGCTCATTATTTCATTTTAGGTGAGCTCTCCCTCGATGGACAGGTAAAGCCAATAAGGGGAACACTCCCCATCGCTGTGGCCGCAAGAGATGCCGAATTACGAGGCATCCTACTTCCTAGGGAAAATTCTAAAGAAGCAGCAGCGGTGAAAGGAATTGATATTCTTCCTCTTGATACTCTTTCCGATTGCGTTCAATTTTTAAATGGAAATCTTCATATTGATCCAGTCGAAGTTAATCTCAATGAAATCTTTAAAACAGAAATGAATTATCCAGTTGATTTCAATGACGTGAA
>Ga0209048_10006626_pt1 | contig 10812 bp, 7 predicted proteins | sample FrelakmetCRP12CR_FD_187146 | JGI IMG/M metagenome (GOLD analysis project Ga0209048, IMG submission 187146) | Freshwater lake sediment microbial communities from the University of Notre Dame, USA, for methane emissions studies - CRP12 CR (SPAdes)... | ecosystem: Environmental > Aquatic >... | reverse complement strand
CATGCGGGTCGAAAAGAACGCTGCTGAGGGAGACGTGTCAGCACTTCTTGACGGGCTGCTTCCCGAGGATTCTGCACGGCAGCTGCTCGAGCGTTACGGATTCCGGGATATGCGCCAGGCGATCCGTGATCTGCGCGTGCTCAGCGGCGGATCCGGGCTGATGGATACTGAAGGCACTGAATCCCGGACTCGAAGTTTCTTCAGGAAAATGGCGGGAGGAATTCTGGAGGATGTTGCGAGAACACCGGACGCCGATCTGACGCTGCATGCCATGGCCATTCTCGCAGGTGCGCAATCTTCCGCGACTGCCTTTCATGCACAACTGGGTGACTTGCGGTTCAGGAAACTTATCATTGACATTTCCGCCTACGGCCCGCGTTGTGTGCGGTCTCTGTCGTCTGATCCGTCGATGCTCGATGCCATCGCCGGAGACGTCACCACGGTCAGCGCGGCAGCACCCTTCGCACTGCCTCCTGCAGCCAGCCTTGCACAGTTGAAACATCAGCGCGAACTCCTGGCATGCCTGCGTCACCTCCTGGGCTTCTCTCGCTTTGAAGAGATGACCTCGGAACTTTGTGATCTTGCGGACTTCATCCTTTCCGCAGTTGTCAGCGCCTCATCATCTTCCTCGCCGATGGCTGTCTTCGCTGCGGGGAAGTTCGGCACACGGGAGGCGACCCTCGATGCCGATCTCGATCTCCTGTTCATCGCAGATGCTCCGCGGAGCCGTGAGCTGGCGGCGGCGGAACGGAGGGCCTCGCGGATCGTCGCGGCGTTGAGTACTGTCGGTCCTGAGGGGCGTTTGTATGAAGTGGACCTGCGCTTGCGTCCGGAAGGGCGCAATGCCCCGCTGGTGGCGGACCTTGCCCGGTACAGAGAGTACCTCGCAACGCGCGCATCGCTCTGGGAACGTCAGATGCTTACCCGCCTCCGGTTTGTCTGCGGCGACCGGAACCTGGGCGCACGTGTGCTGCAGTTGATCTCCGCATACGTCTTCACATCACCACTTCCCCCCGGCTGGGTTCGTGCCATCACCGGCATGCGGCGCAAGATGGAAACCCGGTCTCGAACCCGGGGAGGGGAGATTGTGGACATCAAGCTTGGTCCCGGGGGGATGGCCGACATTGAGTTCCTAGTGCAAATGTGGATGCTCCACCGGCGGTCGCCGCCGGTCGGGAGCAGGGCTGTGACACCTCTTCTTACGGCTGCTTCGCCGGGTCTCCTCACCACGGGAGAGGCTGCTTTGGGAACGCGTGCCTATGCAATGTACAGACGGCTCGAACTCCTCTTGCGTGTGACTCTGGAAGAACGATCGTCGATTCTTCCGGCCGGCGGGAGATTGGACACCCTGGCGAGGCGGTACGGCATGAAGAGCGGAGCAGACCTTGCGGCTGAGGTTGCGCGAACGATGCGCGAGGTGCGCGAGATGTTTCTGCGCGTTGCAGATCGATTCACACCGGGAGATCAAACGTAATGGGCGGGAGCAGAGTACCGATGCGCCCCATGCTGTGGGCCGGGTGCATTGCGGTGGCCAGTTTCGTGCTGTATGCATTGACGATGTCACCCACCGTGGGTTTCATCGACAGTGGCGAGCTGGCCACGGTGGCGGCGACTCTCGGTGTGGCACATCCTACAGGGTACCCCCTGTTCACAATGCTCGGGTGGATTGCCGCGCATGTGCCTTTCGGGCATGAAGAAATTGTCCGGCTCAATGTCATGGCGGCGTTGTTTACTGCCGGCGCAGTGTTCATGTTCTTTCTCTGTGCGCACCGGCTGGTTTCTGCGCTCGGACAGCGCTTGGCGGGAGGGAAGAAGGCGGACCCATGGCTCATCCTCGCAGCGTCAGCGGGGGGCACGGCGATGCTTGCGTTCTCGGAGACGTTCTGGTCCCAGGCGGTCGCCGTCGAGGTCTATTCGCTCCACCTTCTGTTCCTCGGGGCGATCCTTCTGTCCTTGCTGCATGCCCGTGACGGGCGGCAGCCCGGCTACTGGTATGCCGCCGCGTTCCTGACGGGTTTGAGTTTCACGAATCATATGACAACAGTTCTGCTTCTGCCTGGAATGTTCTATATGTATTTTGCCGACGGTCCGCGGGATGGGGGCCGCTGGACCGTCCTGACGAAGTCCGCCGGGTTCTTTCTGCTTGGCCTCACGCCGTACATGTATTTGCCGCTCCGTGCGATGCGCTCTCCGGTGATGAACTGGGGAAACCCGACGGACCTTGAACGGCTGTTCTCCCATGTGAGCGGGAAGCAGTACCGTGTATGGATTTTCTCGTCGCCGGAGGTGGCCATCCGGCAGTTCTCCTATTTCCTCTCATCGGTGCCGGGTGAGTTCGCGGTTGTCGGTCTCCTGTTCGGTCTCATCGGTGTTGTGACGCTCTGGCGTTTTCATCGGAAGACCGCGCTGGCGTCGCTGTTGTTCTTTGTCGTGTGTCTGGGGTATGCGGTCAACTATGACATTCACGATATTGATTCGTACTTCCTTCTGGCGTATGTGTGCATCGGACTCTGGGCTGCATGCGGGCTCTTTGCCATTGCGGCGTGGTGTGTGCGGAGTATGGAGTGGGGGAGGCGGTGGATTCCGGTGGCTGCAGTGGTTGTCGGGGTTGTTCCCGTCGTGTTCCAGTACGGGCGTGTGGATGAAAGCAAGGACTATCTCGTGGAAGACTACACGCACAACATGTTTGCGTCGCTGCAGCCGGGGGCGGTAGTGCTGTCGTTTCAGTGGGACTATTGGGTATCGGCCGCGCACTATTATCAGTTGGTGCGGGGGGAGCGGACGGATATAGCCGTTATTGACAAGGAACTTCTCCGGAGGTCCTGGTATTTCCACGTGCTGGAAGTCCGGTATCCGTGGTTGATCGAGGGATCGCGCGCCGAGGTCGATGCTTTTTTGAGGGAGCTCAACAAGTTTGAGCATGATCTGCCGTATGCTCCCCAGGTGATTGAAGCGAGGTATGCAGCGATGATCATGAGTTTCATAGAGAAGAGCATGGTGACGCGGCCGGTGTATGTCACCGCTGAAGTGGAACCTCGTTACACGGGCAGTCTGCAGCGTGTTCCTGAGGGTTTGGCGTTCCGGTTGTCACGGGGGGGTAGGGAGAGCGTGATTCCTTCGTTTCCGGAATTCACTATCCGGCCGTTTGCCAGAAAAGGGAGGCTTGAGGATATGATTTGGCGTCTTTATGCGGACGCGTACACGGCCATGGGGCTGCATTTTCGGAAGCTGGGGGATGTGGGAAAGTCGACAGAGGCGTTTTCGCGGGCTGCGCGGCTGAATGGCGGAGACAGGGGGAATTCCGAGGGAGTACGTTAACCCCTGGTGAGCGAAATTGTGGGAAAGTGTTTCTTTTTTGATTGACTATTTGTTACAATTTCTTATATTACTTTGCTTAGCTGTCAAGGCTACCCCTGTAGTCACGCCGGTAGGATAGGGCGCGACGAGGGGGAGTTTTGTCTGCTGGCGTAGCTCAATCGGTAGAGCAGCTGATTTGTAATCAGCAGGTTATCAGTTCAAGTCTGATCGCCAGCTCCGGCGGGATGGTTCTGAGCCGCAGGCGCGTTGGGGGCTCTTTGAAAAGGGCAGGTAGCGAAGTGGTCAAACGCAACAGACTGTAAATCTGTCGGCTCCGGCCTTCGGAGGTTCGACTCCTCCCCTGCCCACGACGATTGTCGATTGTGGATCCACGATCCACACTTGTGGATTGAGACGCGGGAGTAACTCAGTTGGTAGAGTCACAGCCTTCCAAGCTGTTGGTCGCGGGTTCGAGTCCCGTCTCCCGCTCAGACGATTGTGAATGGTGGATCCACAATTGTAGATTGTCCGCTTGCGTAGCTCAGTTGGTAGAGCACTTCCTTGGTAAGGAAGAGGTCATCGGTTCAATCCCGATCGCAAGCTCCAACGGTGGCACACAGAGCTCCACGCCACTACCACGCCATACACCAATGAGAGTGCTGAGGTTCACGTGAGAGACATTATCACCCTGGAATGCACCGACTGCAAGCGGCGGAATTACACGACCACGAAGAACAAGAAGAAACAGACCGGCCGCGTTGAGTACAAGAAGTACTGCCGTTGGTGCAGCAAGCATACGACGCACAAGGAAACGCGCTGACCCGCTTTGCGGTTGTGGGCCACGGTGCGCCCTCTGTGCGGGCACACGTCAGTAGCTCAATTGGCTAGAGCAGCGGTCTCCAAAACCGCAGGTTGGGGGTTCAAGTCCCTCCTGACGTGCACGAAAATCACGATTGACAATTGTCAATGGACTATTGACAATTGTCGATTTGTCCAACGCTGATCGCTCGTTTGCGGACACCCTTATGAAAGACAAGATCATTGGGTTCTTCACCGACGTGGTGAAGGAAATGAAGAAAGTCACCTGGCCGAAGAAAGACGACCTGCGCGATTCCACAATCATCGTGCTTGTGGTCTGTCTCATCATCGCCTTCTTCGTGTGGGTGGTTGACACCGGCATCAGCCTCGCGATGCAGCAGATCCTCTAAAAGGTGAACCAGGTGGACAAGAAATGGTATGTGGTCCGGACCTATTCGGGCCATGAAAACAAGGTGAAAGCGTATCTCGAGAACGAGGCGGCGCAGGCAGGTCTTGCAGAGAAGATTTCGTCAGTCATCGTCCCTTCCGAGAAGGTCTTTGAAGTCAAAGACGGAAAGAAGAAAAGCAAGACCCGGACCTTCTTTCCGGGGTATATCCTTGTGGAAGCTGTGTTGGACAAAGCCACGCAGCACTTGATTCTGAACACGCCGTCGGTCATCAGTTTCGTCGGGCCGAAGAATACGCCCGCACCTCTGCAGCCGTCTGAAGTGCGCCGGCTCATCGGGAAAATTGAGGAGCGGAAAGATGTCGAGGTCCTTGAAGTCCCCTTCCGCGTGGGCGATGCCGTGAAGGTCATTGACGGGCCATTCAACAATTTCAGCGGCTTTGTCCAGGAAGTAAGCGAAGAAAAGATGAAACTCAAAGTTATGGTGTCCATCTTCGGCCGGAAGACTCCGGTGGAGCTGGACTTCAGTCAGGTGGAACTTGAAAAGTAGTTCTTGTTTGAATAGCGGAAAGCAACAGTCATGAAGAAAGTTGTCGGGTTCGTAAAGCTCCAGATTCCTGCCGGACAGGCAAATCCTGCACCCCCGGTGGGCCCCGCGCTTGGCCAGAAGGGGGTCAATATCATGGAGTTCTGCAAGCAGTTCAATGCGCGCACGCAGTCTCAGGCAGGCATGGTGATCCCCGTGGTCATCACGGTCTTTTCGGACAAATCGTTTACGTTCATTACCAAAACCCCTCCGGCGGCAGTGCTGCTGGCCAAGGCGGCCAAGGTGGAGAAGGGGTCGGCAGAATCGAACCGGACAAAGGTCGGCAAGGTCACGAAGAAGCAGGTGCGGGAAATCGCCCAGTTGAAAATGGCGGACCTGAATGCCAACGACGTTGACGCGGCCATGAGCATGGTGGCCGGCACCGCCCGCAGCATGGGCATCACGGTCGTCGAAGACTAAGTACAGCTCTCGTGGGAGTCTGCGGCACGCAGACGCTTGTACCACATTCCATAAGGAACGGAGAAATGCAATTCAGCAAACGTTTCAAGGCGCTCGCCCAGAAAGTCGAACCCAAAGCCTATAGCGTGGAAGAAGCGGTCGCGAAAGTGAAAGAGACGGCGACAGCCAAGTTCACGGAGTCGATTGATATCGCCGTGCGGCTTGGTGTCGACCCGAAGAAAGCTGACCAGGCTGTGCGCGGCACCGTAGCGTTGCCTCACGGCATCGGCCGCGAAGTGCGTGTGCTCGTCCTTGCCCGGCCTCCGCGTGACGAGGAAGCCAAGGCGGCAGGGGCGGATCATGCGGGTCTGGCGGACTATGTCGCCAAGATCCAGGGGGGATGGTCGGACATCGACGTCATCATTGCCACGCCGGATGTGATGGGGGAAGTCGGCAAGCTGGGCAAGATTCTCGGGCCCCGGGGGCTGATGCCGAACCCCAAGAGCGGCACAGTGACCGCCGATGTTGCAAAGGCCGTGAAAGAAGTCAAGGCGGGGAAAATCGAGTTTCGTGTCGACAAGGCGGGCATTTTGCACGCCTGCGTCGGCAAAGCGAATTTTGAGCGGCAGCAGCTGGTTGACAACATCCACGCATTTGTCGCCGCGGTGATCCGGTTGAAACCGGCCACCGCCAAGGGGACGTACGTCAAGAGCATCCATCTGTCGAGCACGATGGGGCCGGGCGTGGAGATCGACCGTGCGCATGCTGCGGAGTAGCAGCGCCAACAAGTGTTACGCACTCAGGACCAATAGCATCACTTCACAGCCAAGCGTCTGTTGCCCGGCCTCACGGACCGGGGCTTCTCTCCAGGCGTTGAGCGGGGCTGTGTCAACGAAAGGAAGGCATGAAACGATCAGAAAAAGATCAGATCATCGCCGAAGTGGCTGAAGTTGTCGGCCGCGCACACGGGATGTTCTTCACCGATTTCGGTGGGCTGACAGTGGATCAAGCGACGGAACTCCGCCGTGAATTTCACAAAGCCGGCATCGACTACCGGGTCGCAAAGAATACCCTGATCCGGAAGGCACTCGAGCAAGTGGGTGGATACGATCGCGTGTTCGACAAGCTTGCCGGTCCGACCGGCGTTGCGTTCGCGTACGACGATCCTATCGCTCCGGCAAAGATCATTCAGAAGTTCATCGAGAAGCACAAGAAGCTCTCGTTGAAGGTCTGCATGATCGAGCGCGAAATGTATGAAGGTTCCCGCCTTGCGGAGATCGCCAAGATCCCGTCGCGCGCGGACATCATAGCAGCCATTCTCGGCAGTATCCAGGCGCCTCTTGCGGGTGTTCCTGGCGCGATCAACGCGGTTATGCGCGACCTCGTCAGTGTCATCGACGAAGTCGGCAAGAAGAAACAGGCCGCGTAACGCGGACGACACACCAAGGATTGAGAAAGAAAAACCAGAGGAGATACCGACATGTCAGCAGTGCAGGAACTCGTTGAAAAGATTGAGAAGCTCACCCTCCTTGAGGCGGTCGAGCTCAAGAAGGCCCTCGAAGACAAATTCGGCGTCACCGCCGCCGCCCCGATGATGATGGGCGCGATGATGCCCGCCGCCGGCGCCGCAGCCGCGCCGGTCGAAGAGAAGACTGAATTCACGGTCGTGCTGAAGGCAGCCGGCGCTCAGAAAATCAATGTGATCAAGGTTGTCCGTGCCGCCACCGGCCTCGGACTGAAAGAGGCCAAGGATCTTGTGGACGGCGCACCGAAGGCAGTGAAGGAGAGCATCTCGAAGGATGACGCCGAGAAGCTCAAGAAGGAGCTCGAAGAAGCCGGAGCGACGGTCGAGTTGAAGTAAGTCGTGTCGAGTCGGGGCTGACCGGTTGCGGTCGGCCCCGGCGGGTAATTCCCACCGCCCGGCAACCAGCTGCGGAAGACAGCGGACTCTCCCTTTTGCAGGCCCCCTGAGAGGGCCTGCGCGTTCGTTTTCACGGGGGAGGGAGACGGCCGGGCGTTTAAGACCATCAACACGAAGGAGTGGTGCTCTTGAAGAACCAGAGCAACAAGCGTATTTCGTTCGGCAAGATTCCGGATATCATCGAATCGCCGGATTTGTTGAACATCCAGCTTGAATCGTGGGAGAGCTTTCTGCAAGCCGATCTTGCGCCCGCACGGCGGAAGAACAAAGGATTGCAGGCAGTTTTCAAAATGAATTTCCCGATCACGGACGCCAGGGAGAATTTCCTCCTGGAGTTCGTGGAGTACTACGTCGAAAAGCCGAAGTACACCGTGGCCGAATGTGTTGAGCGCGGCCTCACCTATGCCGTTCCCATCAAAGCCAAACTGCGCCTGTCGCAGAAAGCCGAGGACGGCAAGAGCTTCGTCAACACGATCGAACAAGACGTCTACCTTGGCAATCTCCCCACGATGACCAACAAGGGGACGTACATCATCAACGGCGCCGAGCGTGTCGTCGTCAGCCAGCTGCACCGTTCCCCCGGCGTTTTCTTCAGCGAGTCGATGCACCCCAATGGGACGCCCATCTACTCCGCGCGCATCATCCCGTTCCGCGGCTCCTGGGTCGAGTTCACGACGGACATCAACAATGTGATGTATGCGTACATCGACAGGAAAAAGAAATTTCCCGTCACTACCCTGCTCCGGGCCCTCGGCTATTCCTCCGACGATGAGATCCTCGAACTGTTCAGCCTTGTTGAGGAAGTGGATCTGGGCAAAACGGATCTGAAGGACTACGAGGGGCGGACCATCTGCAGTGATGTGGTCGACAGGAAGACCGGCGAGATTTTCATCAACAAAGACGCCGTCCTCACTGAAGAGCATATCAAGCGGATCAAGAAAACGGGCGTGAAGAAACTCCGCCTGCTCGTTCAGCAGGGGACCGAAGAATCGGTGATCGCCAAAACCATCTCCAAGGACATTGTCCGTTCGGAAGAGGATGCGCTCACCGCGATCTACAAGCAGCTGCGTTCGGGTGACGCTCCCGATCTGGAAACCGCCAAGACGCTCATCGATCGCCTTTTCTTCAACGAAAAGCGGTACGACCTGGGCGATGTCGGGCGGTACCGGATCAACGGAAAGCTTGGTCTCAACATCCCGGTCACCACCACGACCCTGACCAAGCAGGACATCGTGGCGATCATCAACTACCTGATCGAGCTGCAGCAAAAGAAACGTTCGGTGGACGATATCGATCACCTTGGCAACCGGCGGGTGCGCACCGTCGGCGAGCAGATCGCCCAGCAGTTCAATATTGGTCTCGCGCGCATGGCTCGCACGATTCGCGAACGGATGAACGTGCGCGACAGTGAAAACCTGACGCCGCAGGATATGGTGAATGCGCGCACGATCAGCAGCGTGATCAACGCATTCTTCGGGACGAACCCGCTGTCCCAGTTCATGGACCAGACCAACCCGCTGGCAGAGCTGACGAACAAACGCCGTATGTCGGCCCTTGGGCCGGGCGGTTTGACCCGCGAACGCGCCGGCTTTGAAGTGCGCGACGTGCACTACACGCACTACGGACGCCTCTGCCCGATCGAAACGCCGGAAGGTCCGAACATCGGGCTGATTTCCTCCCTGTGTATTCACGCCCGCGTGAATGAGTTCGGGTTCATCGAGACGCCGTACCGGAAGGTGAAGAACAGCCGAGTGCTCGATGAAATCGAGTTCCTGACGGCCGAACAGGAAGACAATCACACCATTGCCCAGGCGAATGCGCCACTCGACAATCGCGGCAACTTCCAGAGCGATCGCATCAAGGCGCGTTACCAGGGCGACTTTCCGGTGGTGAAGCCGGATGAAGTCCAGTACATGGACGTGGCGCCGAACCAGATCGTGAGTGCCGCGGCAGCCCTCATTCCGTTCCTCGAACACGACGATGCCAACCGTGCGCTGATGGGTTCAAACATGCAGCGCCAGGCGGTGCCGCTTCTCCGTCCGGAATCCCCGCTTGTGGGGACGGGCCTTGAGGAGAAGATCGCGCGCGATGCGCGCGCGGTGGTCGTCGCGGAACGCAACGGCAACGTCTCCTACGTTGATGCCGATCGTCTTGTCGTGGAGTACGATATCGACGAAAACAGCACCGAAGCGCTCGTATCGTTCGAAGACAAGCGCCGGGTGGAATACCCGTTGACGAAGTTCTTCCGCACCAACCAGGACACGTGCATCAACCAGCGCACGATCGTGAAGCCCGGCGACCGCCTCCGCAAAGGGGATGTGCTGGCCGACGGTGCCGCCACGGAAGGCGGCGAGGTTGCCCTCGGCCACAATGTGGTCGTCGCGTTCATGCCGTGGAACGGCTACAACTTCGAAGACGCGATCATTGTCAGCGAACGTATGGTCTCGAACGACGTGTTCACCTCGATCCATATCGAGGAGTTCGAGCTGCAAGTGCGCGATACGAAGCGCGGAGAAGAAGAGCTGACACGGGAAATCCCGAACGTCAGTGAAGATGCAACGAAAGATCTGGATGAGAACGGCATCGTCCGCATCGGCGCGGAAGTGGTGGAAGGGGACATCCTCATCGGCAAGATCACGCCGAAAGGGGAATCGGACCCGACACCGGAAGAGAAGCTGCTCAAGGCAATCTTCGGCGAGAAAGCCGGCGATGTGAAGGATGCGTCGTTGAAGGCGCCCCCCGGCATGAAGGGGGTGGTGATCAACACGAAACTCTTCAGCCGTAAAAAGAAGGACGCGGAGTCGAAGAAGGAAGACAAGCGCCGCAGCGACGCTCTTGACCGGCAACGCCGCAAGATGCTCGCGGAGCTTCGCGAACGGTTGGCGCGCAAACTCGGCGTGTTGCTCCAAGAAGAGAAGTCGGTGGGTGTGCGCGACACCGACGGCAACATGATCTTCCGCAGCGGCACCATGTTCAAGGTGGAAACGTTCCAGGGCTACGAAGAGCTCGAGAAACTCGATCCCGCGAGCGACTGGGTGGAGGATAAGCGAAAAAACAGCACGCTCCAGAAGATCTACGCCGCCTACGTCGACAAACTGGAAGGTGTGGAAGAGGAGTTCCGTCACGAGAAAAACAAGATCCAGCTCGGCGACGAACTGCCTCCCGGTGTCGTTCAGCTCGCCAAGGTGTATGTGGCGAAGAAGCGCAAGCTGTCGGTGGGTGACAAGATGGCCGGTCGGCACGGCAACAAGGGCGTCGTCTCCAAGATCGTGCCGCAGGAAGACATGCCCTTTCTTGCCGACGGCACGCCGGTCGACATCGTCCTCAATCCGCTCGGCGTGCCGAGCCGGATGAATGTCGGCCAAATTCTCGAAACCCATCTCGGCTGGGCCTGTGCCGGGCTTG
>Ga0209048_10006625_pt1 | contig 10813 bp, 6 predicted proteins | sample FrelakmetCRP12CR_FD_187146 | JGI IMG/M metagenome (GOLD analysis project Ga0209048, IMG submission 187146) | Freshwater lake sediment microbial communities from the University of Notre Dame, USA, for methane emissions studies - CRP12 CR (SPAdes)... | ecosystem: Environmental > Aquatic >... | reverse complement strand
CGCCAGACGCAGTAGGTTTTGCGCAGCGTCTCGTGGATGGTCCAGATTCCGCGCGTGCGCGGCGGGAAGTAGGCCGCATCGCCGGCGCGGAACTCGAACGTCTGTCCGTCCTCGGTTACGAATGTGGCGTGTCCGGCAATGAAATGGCTGAACTCCGCATCCACCACGGCGCGCGCGAAGGTCCCCGGGGTCGCCTCCCAAGTGCCTGTCCTCACCGCCCCGTCCTTCGAGGCGAACGCTTCCTTGCTGGCAAGCCTCGGCGAAGGATTGCTCCCCACCGGCGGAGGCGCGGCACCCGGGTCGAATTGCGCGGCTGGCAGAAGCGCCGGCGCCACGATGTGAACGATTCCCATACTGTCACCCTATTTGATTGATGCACCTGCGGCGTCGCGATCGGTGAGTTTACCAGCTCCGCGGCAGCCGGCGCCGCCGCGGCGATTTCGCCACCCCGGGCGCTCGGGTTCGCCGTATTCTCGAGGTCATGCAAATCATACGGCAGTCCGAATTTAGGTCGACGCCATGGAAGAACGGCGGCGGCATCACGCGCGAGGCGATCCGCGTGCCGGCGAGCGGCGATCCCTTTCGTTGGCGGGTGAGCGTCGCGCACATCGATCAGTCGGGGCCTTTTTCCGATTTCGCGGCCTACAACCGCATCATGGTCTTGCTGCGCGGCAACGGAGTCGCCCTGCAATTCTCGAACGGCGATGAGCGCCTGTTGCGCACGGTCGGCGATGTGGCCGAGTTTGACGGAGCGATTGCCACTCTTTGCGAGCTGCTCGACGGGCCCTGTGTGGATTTGAATTTGATGGTGGCCAAGTCGCTGCCCGGCGTGCACGCGCAGGTGCAGCCCCTGCTCCAGCCTCTGACGTTGCCGGCGGCACCTGGACGGACGACGCTCGTCTTCCCCGTCGACGCTGCGCTGGAAGTGCGCTTAGGCGGTGCAACGGCGGCACTCGAGCCGTGGGATCTCGCGGTGGTTGCGCATTCGACCGGGCAGGGCGGCACGCTCGTGCCGCGGGATGGTTCCAAAGGCGCCTTGGTGTTCCTGGCGACGTTGCCCGATATGTGAGCTGCGCGCGGCGATGTGCCGCCGTGCGCTAATACTTATGAGTGGAGAGCAACAGGCTGGTCTCGGTGGTCGAGATTCCGTCGATCTGACGGATGCGTCCCAGGACGCGATCAACGGCTTCGAGACTGTCGGTGCGCAGTTCGGCAACGATATCCCAGCGCCCGTTGGTGGTGTGCAGTGCGCACACCGCCGGGTCGCCGCGGAGGGCCTTGAGTACCTCATCGGTTCGATTGCCCTCGACCGCGACCGTCATCAAGGCGCGGATCCGTTGATCCTCGGCCTCGCGTTTGAGTCGAACGGTGTAGCCGACGATCACGCCATCGGCTTCGAGACGGGCCAAGCGGTTTTGCACGGTGCCGCGCGCCACCCCAAGCGCTTTGGCCATGGCGGCCACCGGCATTCGGGCGTTGTCGCGCAACAAAGAGAGCAGTTCGCGATCGGTGTTATCCACAATTGGTGACTCCGGAGGCAGAGATATGAAGTCAAAACGCCAGGTATTCAAAGCGATTTGATCAATTTTACATGCTTTTTGATCAGATTTCTGGCTATTAACTAGCGCTGCCGGGCGGGAAACTAGTCGCAGGGCCGGAATGCTACCGAACCGGCCGATATGAATCCTTAGGGAATTTCACACTCAAGCGGCGGGAACATCATGGTGAACTACATTGGGACTGAGCGGATCCGCGAGCTGGTGTCGAAGATCGGCGCCGGGCGATTCATGGAAGCGCTGGCCGGAGAAATCGACGCGGACTACCGGCGCTGGAACGAATTCGACAAGTCTCCGCGCCATGCCAGCCATTCGCCGGTGGGCGTGATCGAACTGATGCCGACCAGCGACGGACGGCTGTATTCGTTCAAGTACGTCAACGGTCATCCTAAGAACACGGCCGACGGTTTGCTGACCGTCACCGCGTTCGGCGTGCTCGCCGACGTGGCCAACGGCTACCCGCTGCTGCTCTCGGAGATGACCTTCGTCACCGCGCTGCGCACCGCAGCAATATCGGCCCTGGCCGCGCGCCATCTGGCGCGCGCGAACAGCCGTTCCATGGCGCTCATCGGCAACGGTGCGCAGAGCGAGTTTCAGGCCATCGCGTTTCACCGCATGCTGGGAGTGCGCGAATTGCGGTTGTACGACACCGATCCCGGCGCCACCGCCAAGCTCAAGCGCAATCTCGAGGCCCTGTCGCTGCCCGATCTGGAGATTCGCGTTTGTTCCGGCACCGCCGAGGCGGTGCGCGGCGCCGACATCGTCACCACGGTGACCGCCGATAAGCGCAACGCGCTCATCTTGACGCCGGAGATGATCGAACCGGGAATGCACTTGAACGCCGTGGGCGGCGATTGCCCCGGCAAGACGGAATTGCACGCCGATATTTTGCTGCGAAAGGACGCGCGCATCGTGGTCGAGTTCGAGCCGCAGGCGCGCATCGAAGGCGAGATTCAGCAGCTCGACGCATCGGTCGGGGTGACCGAACTCGCCGATGTGCTGTGCCAGAAGCGGCCCGGGCGGCTCGATGCGAGCGAGGTTTCCATATTCGATTCGGTCGGCTTTGCGCTCAACGATTTCTCTTCGCTGCGCTATTTGCACCGCTTGAACCGGGAATTCGGCGCTGTGGCTGTCATCGATCTCATACCGGCGCTCGGCGATCCGAAGGATCTATTCGGCGGACTGGTACGCGGCGGCAAACAACCTCGTGCCGGTGAACGACAGGTCAATCGGCGGCGCAGCGCTCAACCGCGCCACCGGGAGCCGCGCGCCGGCGCGGAGCCCGCGTGAGCGCGCCGGCGTCCCGCACGGCGAGCCTGATCGGCGCGCCCACGGATGTGGGGGCGAGTCATCGCGGTGCGTCCATGGGGCCCGAAGCGCTTCGCGTCGCCGGATTGCACGGCGCGCTGACCGGTTGCGGTTTGCAGGTCATCGACTGCGGCAACGTGAGCGGGCCGCCGAATCCCGGCCTGCCGGTGAGCGACGGGTATCGCAACCTCTCCGAGGTGGCGGCATGGAACAGCGAGGTGCACGATGCGGTGTACCGGGAGCTTAGGCAGGGCCGGCTGCCGATCCTGTTGGGCGGCGATCACAGCCTGAGCATCGGGTCGGTGTCGGCCGTGGCCCGCCGTTGCCGCGACACCGGGCGGCCTCTGCGGATTATCTGGTTGGATGCACACGCCGATTTCAACACCCGCGAATTGAGCCCGAGCGGCTCATTGCATGGCATGCCGGTCTCGGTGTTGTGTGGATTTGGCCCGACCGAGCTTACGGGCATTGGCGGCGCCACGCCCGCCATCCGACCTCAGTGGGTGCGGCAGGTGGGGATTCGCAGCGTCGATCCGGGCGAGCGCCGGTTCGTGCACGAGCAGCAGCTGATGGTCCTCGACATGCGCTACATCGACGAGATGGGCGTGAGAAAGGCGATGGAGCTGGCGCTCGCGGACATGCATCCGGAGGCGCATTTGCACGTCAGCTTCGACGTGGATTTTCTCGATCCCGAAATCGCACCCGGCGTCGGCACCACGGTCGCCGGCGGAATGTCCTATCGCGAAGCACAGCTCTGCATGGAGATGATCGCCGACACCGGGCGCATGGACTCGCTCGACATCACCGAACTCAATCCGGCTCTCGACGTGCGCAACAAGACCGCCGTGCTCGCGGTTGATCTGGTTGAATCGCTGTTCGGCAAGAGCACGCTCATGCGCCAGCCGGTGGACACAAATCCCGCCGCCAGGGTGCACGAGGCGTTCGGCGCCGCACGCAAGCGATTCGGAATTCTATAATTTCACGAGCCGGGCGGCCGCTGGTGTTGGCGGCCGACCTTGTCGATACTATCGTCCACAGGAAGGGTCCACCCGGGGCTCGGTTTCCCAAGGAAGCGTGCTATGGCCGCCAGCTCGAATGATTCTCCAATCGCCGTTACACCGGAGCTGCTGCGCAGCGCGGCCCAGGAGCATGGATTGTGGCCCGAGGCACGGGCGGTCGAGCGCTTGCTGCACGCGCTTGAATTGACGGGCGGCGCCCGCCACCGGGCGGTGGCCGTCGGCCGGACGCTGGTCGAAGGAGCGCGTGCGCGCCGCGACGAGCGGCCATTTCTGGATGCCTTCCTGCAGGAGTTCGGCCTGTCGAATCAGGAGGGCATCGCCCTCATGTGCATCGCCGAGGCGCTGCTGCGAATTCCCGACGATGCGACCGCCGATCGGCTGATTGCCGAGCAGCTTGCCACCGGCGACTGGTCGGCGCATGCCGGTAGATCCGAATCGCTGTTCGTCAACGCGTCGACCTGGGGCCTGATGTTGACCGGGGGCATGCTGGAGCTCGATCCGGACATCAAGCGCGACGCCGCGGGATGGATCCGCAAGTTCGGGCGCAAAGCGGGCGAGCCGCTGGTGAGGCTCGCGGTGCGCCGTGCGATGCGCATCATCGGCGGCGAATTCGTCGTCGGACGCAGCATCGAGGAGGCGCTGGAACGCAGCGCGCGCGAACCGGAAGTGGGGTTGTGCTCCTTCGACATGCTGGGCGAGGGTGCTCGTACGCTGGCGGATGCCGAGCATTACCTGCGTTCGTATGAACACGCGATCGATGTCATCGGCGCGACCGGCCCCGGGCGCGCCGCGCACCAGCGCTCGAGCATTTCCATCAAGCTGTCGGCTCTGGAGCCGCGCTATTCGCTGCTGCAGCAGGGGCGCGTCATGCAACGCCTGCTGCCCCGGGTGCGCGAACTCGCCCGGCGCGCGGCGAAGTGCGGCATCCAGCTCACCATCGATGCCGAAGAGGCGGACCGGTTGGATCTTTCGATGGATGTGATCGAGGCGCTCGCCGGCGATTCCGCCACCCGCGACTGGCCGGGATTGGGCCTTGCGGTGCAGGCGTATTCCAAACGCGCGCTGGATGTCATCGAGTGGGTGGCGGCGATCGCGCGCTCGAACGGCAGGCGGATGGCGGTGCGGCTGGTCAAGGGCGCCTATTGGGACAGTGAAATAAAACGCGGTCAGGAGCGCGGGCTCGAGAGTTATCCGGTGTACACGCGTAAGGTCACGACCGACGTGTCCTACCTGGCTTGCGCCGGACGGCTGTTCAAACACGGCGACGAGATCCTGCCTCAGTTCGCAACCCACAACGCGCACAGTATCGCCTCGATTCTGGAATTGGCTCCGGCAGGCGCGGTCTACGAGTTCCAGCGGCTGCACGGAATGGGGCGGCTGTTGTACGCCGAGGCGGAGCGGCAGGTGGCGGGGTTTCCCCAGGTACGCGTATACGCGCCGGTGGGCGAGCACAAGGATCTGCTCGCCTATCTGGTGCGCCGGCTCCTCGAAAACGGCGCCAATACCTCGTTCGTGAACCGCTTCATGGATGAGCAGGTGCCGGTGGCGGAGATCGTCCGCGATCCGATTTCCGAGCTGGAGCGGCTGGATGCGTATGCGCATCCGCGGCTGCCGAATCCGCCCGCGCTGTACGCCGAGCGGCGCAATTCCGCAGGTGTCGATACCGGCAATCCGCAGATCCTCGAGTCGCTGCGCTCAGGGATCGTCAGCCGACGCTCGTCGGAGCAGACGTCCGGGCCCATCATCAATGGAACTTTGGTGGCGGGGCGCCGGCATCCGGTCACCAATCCGGCGGACCGCCGCGACCAGGTCGGCAATACCCGCGATTCGGCGCCGGCCGAGATCGCGGCGGCTTTCGATGCGGCCAGCGGCGCGCAACGCTCGTGGAACGGTCGGGGCGGCGCGGCGCGCGCGGAGTGTCTCGACCGGGCCGGCGAACTTCTCGAGCAAAGCCGCGTGGATTTCTACGACTTGCTGGTGCGCGAGGCCGGCAAGACCCTGCCGGATGCGATCGCCGAGGTCCGCGAGGCGGTGGATTTCTGCCGCTATTATGCGCACCGCGCGCGCGTGGATTTCGTGGGCGGCACGCACCTCGAGGGTCCGACCGGCGAGCTGAATGAATTGTCGATGCACGGACGCGGCGTGTTCGCCTGCATCAGTCCGTGGAATTTTCCGTTGGCCATATTCGCGGGCCAGGTGACCGCTGCGCTCGCCGCAGGCAACGGCGTCGTCGCCAAGCCGGCCGAGCCGACCCCGTTGATTGCCGCGCGCTTCGTGCGGCTGTTGCACGAGGCGGGCGTAGCCCCCGAGGCCTTGCACCTCATTCCGGCGCCGGGACGAGTATTCGGCGAGGTGGCGTTGTCACATGCCGCGCTCGCCGGCGTCGCCATGACCGGGTCCACCGCGACCGCGCTCACCATCAACCGCTTGCTCGCGGCGCGCAGCGGCGCCATCGTGCCGCTGATCGCCGAGACCGGCGGCCTGAACGCCATGCTGGTCGATTCGACCGCTTTGCCGGAGCAGGTGGTCGATGACGTGGTGACCTCCGCGTTCATGAGCGCGGGCCAGCGCTGCTCCGCGCTGCGGCTGTTGTTTCTGCAAGAAGAAGTCGCCGATACGATTCTGGAAATGATCGTGGGCGCCATGGATGAACTCGTGATCGGTGATCCGGCCGATTTCGCGACCGACGTGGGCCCGGTCATCACCGCCGCGGCGCGCGATGGCCTGAACCGGCACATCGAGCTCATGCGCCGCGAGGCCCGCATCGTCAAGGCGTGCCGCCTCGACGAATCGCACGCGCACGGCAGCTTCGTGGCGCCGCACCTCATCGAGCTCAACGACGCCGGGCAACTCGAGCGCGAGGAATTCGGACCGATCCTGCACGTGGTGCGCTATCGATCGGCCGACATCGGGAAGGTGCTCGCCGCCATCCGCGAAACGCACTACGGCTTGACGCTCGGGGTCCAGACGCGCTTGGAATCGTTCTGGCGACAGGTATTCGAAGGCACCTCAATCGGCAACACCTACGTCAACCGCAACATGATCGGCGCCGTGGTCGGTGTGCAGCCGTTCGGCGGCAACGGCCTTTCCGGCACCGGTCCGAAGGCCGGCGGACCGCATTACCTCACGCGTTTCGCCAACGAGCGCACCTTGACCGTGAACACGACGGCCACCGGCGGCAACGCCGCCTTGCTGAATCTGGGCATGTAGGTGCGCCCGCGGGCAAACGCCTAGATGACCACCGATGGCAGCCGGCGCGCCGCGGGTTCGCGTGCCGGCCGGACCTTGCGCATCGGCGGCGGCGACATCAACGGCTTCCTGGGGCTGGTCGTCGACAACCTGTCGGTGCTCGCCCTGCTGGCGGCGGTGCTGATCGGCGGCTTCGGGGTTCCGTCAGCCATCGTTTTCGGACGGATGTTCCCCGGCACCGCGCTCGGCGTTTTGATCGGCGATGTCGCGTACACCTGGCTGGCGGTTCGTCTGACGCGGCGCACCGGGCGCAGGGATGTCACGGCGATGCCGTTCGGATTGGACACCCCGTCGACCATCGGCATGGCGCTTCTGGTGCTGGGTCCGGCCTTTGCGAAATATCGAGCCGCGGGACTTACACCGATGGCCGCGGGACTCGAGACCTGGTACCTCGGCATGGCGGCCACCGCGATGATGGGCGCGATGAAACTCGCGCTGGCGTTCGCCGGCAGGCAGGTGCAGCGCGTGATACCGCAGGCGGGACTGTTGGGATCGCTGGCTGGCATCGCACTGATGCTGATCGGTTTCCTGCCGCTCGTCGAGATCCTGCGCACCCCGATCGTCGGCATGTTGACGCTCGGCCTGGTGCTCTATGCGCTGGTCGCAAAGGGTCAAATCCCCGGCCGCATTCCCAGTGTGCTGTTCGCGGTGATCGTGGGAACGCTCGCTTATTACGTCTTGGGCGGCCTGGGATTGGCGGGCATGGAAATCAAGGCGCCGATGCTGCCCACGCTGCGTCTCGCGCTGCCGCATCCGGACGTCGGCATTCTGCGCGGCTTCGCGGCCGCGGTGGAGTACCTGCCGCTGCTGCTGCCGTTCGCACTGCTCACCGTGGTGGGCGGCGTCAACAATGCCGAAAGCGCCCGGGTTGCCGGCGATGACTACGACGTGCGCAGCATTTTGCTCGGCGAAGCGGCGGCAACGCTGGTCGCGGGATTATTGGGAGGGGTTGCGCAGACCACCCCCTACATCGGCCATCGCGCCTACAAGCAGATGGGCGCCGGAGCTGGATATACCCTGCTCACCGGTCTGTTCATCGGGCTGGGCGGGATGCTGGGGGTTTTGGCGAATCTGATCGAGCTGATACCGATCGCGGCGCTCGCGCCGGTCTTGGTATTCGTCGCGCTGGACATCACGGTGCAGGCATTCCAGGCGGTACCGGTGCGCCACGCGCCGGCCGTGGCTGTGAGCTTCTTTCCTTCGATCGCGCGCCTGCTCACGATCGAGTTGAGCAATCCCAAGTTCGTTCCGCCGGAACGCTTCGCGCAATTGCTCACCGCATCCGAACAAGGTTTGCCCGCCCTCGCGGCGATTCTCGCGCTCGGCAACGGATTCATCATCACCGCAACGCTTTGGGGGGCGTTGGTGGTCGAATTGACCGAGCGCCGGCTGCGCGCGGCTGCGGCTTATCTGGCCGCCGCCGGCGGATTGTGCAGCTTCGGAATCATCCACTCGGTGCGCGCCGACGGCAGCGCCTATGCGCTGTGGCAGCTCGAGGGCACAGCCCGAGTCGTGGCGACGCAGTTCTGTCTGGCCTATTTCATCCTGGCTGCGGCATTGCTGCTGCTGTCGTTGCAGCGCCGCGCCGGTTAAGCCGGTTTGCGAGAGGCCGGAACGAGCGACGTGCGTTTGCGCTCAGTGCGCTCCGGCGAGTGCGCGCCTCAACTGCTGCACATCGGGATCATCCGGGTAGCGCTCGACCAAGCGCTCGGCATAGCGGCGCGCACCCGCGGCGTCGCCGCTGTCGCGCCGGAAGGCGAATTCCGCATTCAGGAGATCGCGATTGTCGGGCTCGCGCGCGATCGCGCGGTCGAGCTCGGCGAGCGCCGCCGCCTTCTTGCCCGCTCCGTTCAGGGCGACCGCATACACATAGGCGAAGCGGGTGTCGCCGGGGGCGAGCTTCGCGGCGCGCTGAAGTTCGGGTAGCGCATCGGCACTGTGCCCGAGCCGCACCAGCGTCAGGCCCAAAGCGTAATGCAATGCTGCCGCACCCGGCGCCTGCCGCAGTCCGTCGCGCAGAATCTGTTCGGCTTGCGCATCCTGCTGTTGCGCGCGCAACAGGTCGGCGAGGTTTGCATACGCCGGCGCAAATTGGGGATCGAGCGCCAATGCGGCGCGCAGCTCGGCCTCCGCCTCTGCGATGCGCCCTTGCCGGGCATAAAAATTGCCGAGCCCCGCGCGCGATTCGGGTCGATCGGCATTGTACTTCTGCGCGGCTACGTACTCGGCTGCCGCGCGATCGAAGGCGGCATGCTGGTTCGCCGAGGCGCCGGCCATGGCGTCAGCGAGGGTCGATGCCGCCTCCATGCGCACGATGCGCACCTTATCCTCGAGCAGCGGGGCGAGCAGGGGCAGGCGCTCCGCGGGGGGCAGCATGGCCAGCGTGTCGACGCCGGCGCGGCGCACCAGCGCGCTGGGGTCCGTGAGCGAAGCTTGAGCCGCATCGGCCGCTGCGCGAGACGGGAAGTGTGCCAACGCTTCGAGAGCGCTGGCGCGCGCGATCGCGGGATTGGAAGGCTCGAGAGCCAGGCTCGCCAGACTCGGTCCGGCCTCCGCCGCTCCTTTCTCCGCGTAAGCGAACGCCTCGGCATAGCGCTGGAAACCTTCGGGCCGATGTCCGTACCACTGCTCGAGCTTCTGTGCCGCCCAGTTCGCATCGGTTTGCGCATGGCAGCCGCTGCAGGCGTTCGGCACGCCGAGCTTGACGGTCAGGTCGGGCCGCGGGATGCGCATGCTGTGGTCGCGCCGCGGATTGACCACCATGTAGGTCCGCTCCGGCATGTGGCAGTCGACGCAGCGCGTGCCGGGTCCGGCGCCTTCGTGATGATGATGCGCCGGCGTCTCATACTTCGCGGCCTGGTGACAGGTGCTGCAAATCGCATTGCCTTGGGCGCGCAGCTTGTGGCTGTGCGGTTCATGGCAGTCGCTGCAGGTGACTCCGGCGTGATACATGCGGCTTTGCAGGAACGAACCCCAGACGTAGACCTCGTCGCGCTGTTGTCCGTCGACGTAGTACAGGCCCTGCGAGAGCAGCGCCGGCCGGTAGAAATCCGCGAAGGGCAGGCCGGCCCGATATCCCGCGGCGATCTGGCTGCGCCGCGAATGGCACTGTGCGCAGACTTGAATCTCGGTGTCCGTGGCGCGGGGGCTGCTGCGCGAGGGCTTGCCGGTCGCAGCGTCGATGGTCCAGCGTATTCCCTCGCGTTCGGTCAAGGCCACGGTGAGCCCCTGCGTTGGGTCCTTGGGCTTGGTTCGCGCCCATTCGAGGTGCGCGGACCCGGGGCCGTGGCAGGCTTCGCAGCCGACGGAAATTTCCTTATAAGTCGTGTGAAAAGTATTGCCGGTTGCCTCGTAATTCTTGTGCACGTCGGTCGAATGACAGTCGGCGCACATGAAATTCCAATTCTGCGAATAGCGGGTCCAGTGCAGCTCGTCGCGCGAGTCGATCTTGTCGTTCGGGTACAGGTGGAACCAGCGCTGGCCTCCCTGCGCCGCAGGCCGGCTGTCCCACGCGATCGAGAGCGCCTGGATCCGGCCGTCCGGGAATTCGATCAGGTACTGCTGCAGCGGGTCGACGCCGAAGGTGAACTTGATTTCGAAATCCTTGAGCTTGCCGTCGGCGCCGTCGGTGTGCACGAAGTACTTGCCGTCGCGCCGGAAGAAATTGGATTCGACGCCGGC
>Ga0209048_10006624_pt1 | contig 10813 bp, 10 predicted proteins | sample FrelakmetCRP12CR_FD_187146 | JGI IMG/M metagenome (GOLD analysis project Ga0209048, IMG submission 187146) | Freshwater lake sediment microbial communities from the University of Notre Dame, USA, for methane emissions studies - CRP12 CR (SPAdes)... | ecosystem: Environmental > Aquatic >... | reverse complement strand
ATCAGCAATGCTTCCAGCCAGTGTGGCTGTTTGTGTGCCTGCTCCGGCAATATAAATATGCATATTATGGAGTGGTGGACTGTATAATTTCGCAGCACTTGTTTGGTAAAATTCTCCATCAAAGGTTAACTTTTCGCCATTGAGTAACCTGCTCATTATTTCAACAGCTTCTCGTAAACGGGCAGCACGTTCCTTGTAAGCAGGAAATGACAGACCCAGGGGTGCTTCATTAATATTCTCACCAGTACCAATTCCAAGATCGAACCTACCCTTACTGAGACGGTCGATGGTTGCCGCTGCCTGTGCTACAACTGCCGGATGGTAACGGTATAATGGCGTTGTTACAGCCGTCAGCAGCTTAATTGTATGCGTAACTTCTGCAATAGCCCCTAAGGTAGCAAAAGCAAAACCGCCGGCACCGACATCATCAACCCACGGATGAAAGTGCTCTGATACCATTACTCCGTTAAACCCTGCTTCCTCTGCTAAGCGGGCATGTATAACTAACTCCTCTGGTTGATATTGTTCATGGCTTAAAAACCAATAAAAAGCAGACACATTACCTCCCTTCTTATTAGTAGCATAGTATAGGAGGGTATTTCTGTCATATGAAATAACCAACTCTCAGCCAATAAAGATTTTAATCAAAGTACGTTTTTACTTTGTCTTGAGCAGTATTTAGTTAGATACTACAGCAAATAACAAGTTGAACGTTATAATGTTGATAATACATCTTAAATCAAGCAGGGCATTTTACGCACATATATGGCAACAAAACCAGCACTATCAGTTGTCGTACCAACTCTCAACGAAGAGCAAAACATCGATGAGTTAATTAAAAGACTCCAAAAGGTGCTATCTCGTGTCACCTATCAGTATGAAATTATTTTTATTGACGATCAATCAACTGACAACACTGTAATGGAAATACAAAAATACCGTGCAAACTTACCAATACGGGTATTACGTAAAGTTGGTGAGCCCGGAAAAAGTTTTTCTTTATTACAGGGCTTTGGGCTTTGCCGTTACGATTTTATTGCTATGATCGACGCTGACTTACAGTATCCACCTGAAATAATATCAAGAATGCTCAAGAAACTCGTGCAAGATAATGTTGATATAATCGTTGGTAATAGGAAAATTAACCAAGCCCAAAAACTTCGTGGTTATGGTACAAAAGCGATCGGGTTACTACATCGCTTCCTGTTCGGACTTAATTTTGACGTACAATCGGGCCTAAAGCTTTTCCGAAAACAGATTCTAGAATCAATGGAATTTCATAATGTAAGGCCTTGGACGCTTGATCTAGATTTATTGTGGCAAGCAAAACAGATTGGTTATAGGATTGAATCAGTTGACCTTACTTTTAGTAGCCGGTTATATGGTGAGTCTAAAGTCTCTATCTTCCACACTGGTTTAGAAATTTCCAGCTACGCATTAAAAACAAGATTTACGTCTATCGTTACAGTTGCAAAACGGCATTATGATTATGGTTGGCTAGGCCAGATTGTTCGATTCAGTCTGGTTGGAGTTACTAATACGGGTGTCGATATTAGTATCTATTTACTATTAACTCGTTTTATAGGGTTACAAATCATAACAGCTAAAGCCCTGTCTTATAGTGTTGCCACACTTAATAGTTTTATACTCAATCGAAGATTTACCTTCCGCCAGTCAAATACTTCAACGAAGATGCTTGTACCATTCGCACTCGTCAGTGTTGTGGGACTTGGGCTCAATAGCGCCACGCTATATATAGCGACCAGTCTTTGGCACTTCAGTGATATATTTGGACTTTTGTTGGCTACGGGCGCGGTCTTTACATGGGGATTCACTGTCAGCAAGTTCTATATCTTTAAACCAGACACAGTAACAACTTAAAATAGACGTCACGTTTCACATTTTATACAGCCAATGACTATGTTTTATATGATAAGCTAGTAATACATGTAGGATAAGTATTACATGGTTACAGAGGTATAATATGAAAGATGGATTTAAATTTTGGGGATCGGCGACGTTAGGCTCAAAGGGCCAAATAGTTATTCCAGTCGAAGCTCGTGAAGCGTTGGATCTCAAAGAAGGAGATAAAATACTAGTGATGAGCGGTCCAGACAAACGTGGGGCTGTTTTAATGAAAGCTGAATCATTCGAAGCAATGATGGTACACATGCAATCTAAGTTGGGTATTGCTCTTGAATCTGCAAAAAAATTAAAAGATAAGGAATAAATATGGCTGTTATTGCCACTGAAAAACTAAAAAAAGTCTATGGTAAAAAAGACGCAGCCGTGACCGCACTCGATAATATTAATCTTCATGTTGCGGCAGGCGAATCAATCGCAATCATTGGTAAAAGTGGATCAGGTAAAAGTACCTTGATGCATTTATTAGCACTGCTTGATAAACCGACTGCAGGGTCAGTACTTATTAATAATCAGAATGCCTCTAAATTGTCACCTAAACAACTTGATAGTTTACGGAATAAAAGTTATGGATTTGTTTTTCAACAATTCTTTTTAAATGCCAATGATAGCGTGTTAAACAATGTAATCTTACCGCTCAAAATTGCCAAGATCGGACGTAAAGAACGCAATCGAAGGGGTCTTGAAGTTTTAAAGGAAGTTGAACTCGAAGATAAAATAAAATCGAAAGCAAATGATCTGAGCGGTGGCCAAAAACAGCGGGTGTGTATAGCCAGGGCTTTGATTAATAACCCAGAAATTATTTTTGCTGACGAACCAACGGGTAATTTGGATAGTGCAACCGGTCAAAAAATCGAAGATTTGCTCTTTAAATTGAACAAAGAACAGGGCATATCGCTCATTATAGTTACCCATGATCATGATCTTGCTTCTCGCTGCAATCGGTCAATTATCATCAAGGATGGTCATATTGTCGAGGAGCGAACGTCATGAAATTTTCAGACATCTTGCTAACGGCTTTAGCGAATATGCGACGTAATAAAGCCCGAACAATTTTAACCATCATTGCCATATTTATTGGTGCAGCAACGCTTACCTTAACCAACGGTATTGGTGATGGCATCAAAGCCTATCTGAACCGTCAAGTAGGGAATTTAGGTTCAACCAATACATTGCAAGTCACCGTCGCTAATAGTCCAACTGTTTCACCAGCTTCTTCAAATACGACCCCACCAAAATATGATCCAAACCACAAATCATCAGCAATCCAGGACAGAGGTCCAAACGGTGGTAGTCAATATCTTTTATCGCAAAATGATATTAACAAAATCAAAAATGTTCCCAATGTCGTTACGGTATTACCAGGACGATCGATATCGCCTGATTATATAACGAATTTTGGCTCTGATAAGTATCAAATATCAGTTGGTGAAGCATATGGAAGCATAAATCTTGATATGAAAACAGGTATGGTTGTTAATAACAATGCGGCCAATAATGAAATTACCATCCCTGAACTATATGTCTCACCTTTAGGATTTTCCAGTGATGCCGATGCTTTAAATAAAACGGTCATCATTGCTATTACGAGTGCAAGTGGGTTGCAATCTCAGCACACAGCGAAGATCGTCGGTGTTCAAAATAAATCACTTATTGGATCGAGCGGCGCTTTTGTAAATACTGCGTTTGCTGATGTTTTATATAATGCCCAAAGTATCGGCTTACCTAGTCAAGCGAAGGGTCAATATAGCTTTGTAGTGGCGCAGTTAACACCTGGGATCAGTGATGCTGACATAGCAACGGCTAAAAGTAATCTAAAGGCACTTGGTTACGACGCCACTACGGTGAAAGATCGTGTTAATACCGTATTCACCGTTATAGATGCCATTATTATTATCTTTGATATGTTTGGAGCTATCACACTACTGGCTGCGACATTTGGTATCGTGAATACTTTACTCATGTCGGTACAAGAACGTACCAAAGAAATTGGCCTGATGAAAGCACTAGGCATGGGGCCAAGGCGAATCTTTACCCTTTTTAGCTGCGAGGCGGTTTTAATTGGTTTTTTTGGTAGTGTTCTAGGTGTTGGTTTTGCAAAGTTGCTCGGCGTTGTGGTTAATAACATTGCTGCTAAAGGTTTTTTGAAAAATTTTGAAGGCTTACAGCTACTGGCATTTCCATTTAGAACCCTTTTAGTCATTATAATTGGTATTATGCTCATTGCTTTTCTAGCCGGTACATTGCCAGCATACCGTGCCAGTCGAAAAGACCCGATCGAAGCGCTACGGTACGAATAGTAATAGGATTTGGCAATGAAAGATGGGCAACCTACTAAAAGTATGCAATCGCCGCAAACTAATGAAGACGTATCATCCGCCGAGACTGCCAAAGATGAAACAAGGAATAAAAGTAAGATAAAGCGTTTTGTTATATCTAGTTTGAAAATCATAGTCGTTTTGATGGTGGTTGTTACAGTAGCATCATTGATTTTTAATGCACTAACTCAACCACCCCAGTTAGTCCAACCTCTCTACGGTAGTTATGTCTTAGTCGGTAACACGAAAGTTCATTACCAAAAGTGGGGAGAAAATGGAAGTCCGATTGTATTAGTACCAGGTTTTCTAGAAACGAGTTATAGTTGGACGCAAGCTGCATCAGCCTTAGCAAAATATCATCAGGTATATGCGATAGATTTGGCTGGTTACGGCTTCACACAGTACAACGGAGCTTATTCTCTTGACGATGAATCACACTTAATTGAGGGTTTTATAACAGCATTACATATCAATAAACCATTATTGGTTGGACATTCTTTGGGGGCAGCGGTTGTTGGAAAGGTTGCGATTGATCAACCTCAAAGTATTTCAGGTGTCATATTTGCAGATGGTGATGGCTTGAAGTTAAGTCCAGGACCTGGTTGGATTAGAAATATACTTATCCATATCCCTCTTTTTACAACGACCTATCGCCTCGTTGAGCGTATGCCTGGTTTAGATAAATCAATCATCCAAAGAGTCTGCGGACCTATTTGTCAATTACCGACTAACCAAGAATTAGCGGCCTGGTTAATGCCTATAGAACAATTAGCTGAAGAAAAAGCGCTTAAATCGATTGCCGGAAACGGTGTCATTGGCCTATCAGCCAGTGGTATATCATCAATCAATATACCGCATGCTATTATTTGGGGTGAATTTGATAAAGCAGCCGGAGGTTCTTTATTGGGTGCAAAGACAAATTTACATAATCCTCCGACCTATATCATTAGTGGCGCAGGCCATTTATCTATGATTGCGAATCCCACACAGTTTGCTCAATCCGTCGAGACTTTTCTCACAGGATCAAAAAAAGCAATATAACTTGTTTATCAACACTCATATTAAATTAAGTAGGCTACACCAGTAAGCTATTATACAATTGAGTTTGAATCGATAAGTATTTACTATGGCAAAAGAACAACTAATTCCTAAATCAGACAATATATCTGAATGGTATACCGAAGTTATTAAATTAGCTGATCTAGCTGATTATGGTCCTGTTAAAGGTACCATGATCATTAAACCCTATGGGTATGGTATTTGGGAGCAGATGCAACAGGCACTGGACTCTAAAATTAAAGATCGTGGAGTCGACAATGCATATTTCCCTCTCTTTATACCGATGTCGTTTATAGAAAAAGAACAGTCCCATGTTGATGGCTTTGCTCCAGAGTTAGCGGTTGTGACGCATGCTGGTGGTGAAAAACTGGAAGAAGCTCTGGTCGTGCGTCCGACCAGTGAAACCATCATCTATAATTCATATGCAAAATGGATCCAATCATGGCGAGATCTGCCTGTTATGATGAACCAGTGGTGTAATGTCGTACGATGGGAAAAACGAACCAGCCCATTTTTAAGAACCAGTGAATTTTTATGGCAAGAAGGACACACTGCTCATGAGACACATGAAGAAGCCTCAGCAATGGTTGAATGGGCTATGGATAGCTACGCTAGTATATATAGAGACTATTTAGCGATTGATGGTTACGTTGGCTACAAATCAGCATCAGAACGATTTGCTGGTGCCGACCGAACCTTAACCTATGAAGCATTAATGCCGAGCGGTAAGGCGCTACAATCTTGTACATCACACGATTTGGGACAAAATTTCTCAAAAGTATTTGATATATCGTTCCAAAGCAGAGATAAGGACAGTGAATTCGTATGGCAAACCAGCTGGGGGTTCAGTACCCGATCAATTGGGGGGCTTATTCTCATGCACGGTGATGATAATGGTTTGCGATTACCTCCCAAAATAGCACCCACCCAAGTGGTGATTGTACCGGCTAAATTGACCGATGAAGTGATTGCATATGGAAACCAGATAATGGAGCATTTGAAGCAACGTTCCATACGAACAGTGTTTGATATTAGAGACGATGAAACATTTGGTTATAAATTAAACAAATGGGAAGTGAAAGGTGTGCCAATAGTTCTCAAAGTCGGCCCACATGAAGAAAGTGATAAAACACTCACCTTTCGTCGCCGTGATACTTTTGATGAGGGTACATTTCAGTTTAATGAGCTTCATGTGTCAATTGAGACATTACTTGGTGAAATTCAAGATAATTTATTTACATATTCCAGAGACCTTAAATTAAAAAATACTCGTCAAGCACAGAGCTACGAAGAGTTTAAAAATATATTGGCTACACACCAGGGTTTTATTAAAGTTTGCTGGAATGATGATGCCGATATCGAGAAAAAAATAAAAGAAGAAACGAAAGCCACGAGTCGTTGCTGCTTACTTAATTCCCAAGTTGGAGGTGTCGATTTTTATAGTGGTAAACCAGCCGATAAGGTATGGATTTTTTCCCATTCATACTAAAACCTTGTCTAGATGATGACACAGAAGTTATATCAAAATAAGACGATTGGCTGTAAGAATATGACGAGGTTGACTGAAGGTAAGTGATTAATTGAGCCAAGATTGATAAGATAGCCATGGTTACTGGTAGCAATCACCCCAATTTACCGATAGTTAATGCTACCGAATGATAATCAACCCTAATTTATCCTTTTTTATGTACATTATCGATAACTGTATAACTTAAGTTATGGATTTATCTGAAAACGTAGTGACTGATAGGCACTATTTAATTGATGAGCTATTTCCATGCCTCCATAATAACTGCCGACTGCACATATTCCGAGTAATAATCCGCTCACTGCAAAATGTTTTATAGAAGTGCGTTCTTTATCAGTAGTTATGTGTCTTTGCTGCTCATTATTGATAACCATTTTATCATTGACAGGATTTTCAATAGAAGTATGTCCTTGAGAAAGGTATTCTTGGAGTTGACCCATTAACGTTTCAATTGCTTGACTGATTTGCTTATCATCCCAAGCTGGAACGGGATTTAATTCGGCTGACATGAAATATTAATAACATAATAGAATATAAATAGCAATATTTTTACGCAGTAACTACAGTAATTTAATTTTGCGAAACTGCCTTTTTAACCTGTACGCTGATAAGATAGGGTAATGCACTATTTTATACTATCTTTACTTGCCGCTTTCTCTTGTGCTATCTGCAACGGCACGGCAGCAGTTTTACAAAAAATCAGTGCAGATAAAGAAAAGACCGTTAATTCGTTAGATGCACGTTTGCTTTTGAGACTTTTTCAGGACAAACCATATATTGGCGGAATTGTTCTGGATCTCCTTGGTTGGGCACTTACTATCTATGCGGTGCAATATTTACCACTCTTTTTAGTTGAAGCCATCATTGCTACTAATATTGTAATTACCGCTTTGATTGAACGTATATTTAGGCATCGGATATTACCAAAAAAATCTTATTTAGCGATTGTTTTAATTATTTTTGGACTAGTTATACTGGCTTTTGTTTCTTCGCCAGAAAAAGTTGGGCCAATAAGTAATCTATTGAAGTGGTTTATTTTGATGGTGCCTATCCCGCTTGCGGTAGCAGGCTATATCTTAGCCCGCAGCAGAAGTCAACGAGCTACGATCGGTCTGGCAATTCTTGCTGGTTTGGCCTTTGGAGGAACTTCAATAGTCGGTAGAATTTTTAGTTTCTCGCGACCTATTTGGCACACCATGTATAGTCCACTTATTTTTGCATTGGTAGCAAGCGGCATATTAGGTCTATTATTGTTTTCTATTGCATTGCAGCGTATGCATGCAACGGTTATAAATGCTACCGTTGCTACTAGTCAATCCTTGATCCCGTCAATCGTCGGTATTGTTGTCCTTGGTGATCATGCTCGTAATGGCATGTGGTACTTAATAGTGTTGGGTATTTCGCTAGCCCTTTTTGGTGTCGCATTCCTCACATTAAGTTATGGCAATAGGCAACGAGCAGTTATTGTCGACTCACCGTAGACTGTATAATCAAAGGCGATTGCCACCAACGATTAATAGTTTAAAGACCATTTAAAAAAAGATATAACTATAGAGATTTTGATGGTCTAGGTTCTAATCTATACCATTAAGCGATCAAGGGTTCGACATGAGATAACAGTTTGAATTTTTATGTTGAGATGTAGCATGACATAATACGCTTAAGCATGAAATTTGAAAAATACATACTCCGACAGGTTTGTAATTTAGTGTTCCGAATTTCTTTCTATGCCGCTGCAACGGCATTTACCTTAGTAATTATCTTTGGAAATTCGAGTAAAATTAAACAGGCTTTTATACAAACTGATTCTTATAATAGATTTGTAGCATCGATCATTGATGAAAATGTCAAAAAGAATAATCAAACAAACGACTCATTGCCCTTAAAAGATCCAACGATTCAAAAAATTATTAAGCAAAGTTTTCCAGCTAATACATTACAAATTGACACTGAAACAGTTATAGATAGTACCTATGCTTGGCTTAACGGTGTTACGCCAAAGCCAGTTTTTATGATTAATTTCACATCCAATATAAACACTATGGCAGACAACCTCAGCAAATATGCTATGGCCAGGCTTAAGACACAACCTATTTGCAAAGTTTCACAACTCACCATAAATCCGTTTACTGCTAGTTGTCGACCCGAATTTTTTGATTACAGTTCACAGCAAATTATTCTGGCCAATGATATTAGAGCGAATAATGGCATATTATCTAAAACCAAGCTCAGTATTAATGATTTGCCAAAAGACAATCAAGGTAAAACACTCATAGAACAGTATGCATATGCCCCTCGTTACTTTAAGCTGGCACGTTATTCGCCTTGGTTCTTCGGGTCTTTGGTTTTAGGTAGTGCTTTGGTTATTATTTATATGGCCCGAAGAAGACGAGAAGCTATTAACTTAGTTGGAACAAGTATGATAGGGTCAAGTATATTTATTATGCTTTCTCCGTTATTTTTCTTGTATGTTTTTCCTCGGTATTTTGCCAGTTTTAATGCGCAGATCAGTGGTAGCGATGGTGCTGTACTAGGTGATGTTATTAACAAGTTGAGTACTGATTTTAATTACCAATTGTTAATAACCGGTATAGTACTTGCAGTATGTGGCGTTTTGATTGTTTTATTTGAAAAATCGACTCGTCCTAAATCCAAATATGTCCGGGTTAATAAGAAAGCAGGACTCATTAGTAGTGATGCCAAACGTACCACTAAGGGTAAATTAAGAATGAACATACTTGATATACCAATTCAAACAAGCGAAGGTGAACGACGAACATCAAAATATCAAAAAGACAAAAGATATCGTAAAATACCGAAGAAGGAGATCTAAATGAAAATTGGAATAATTGGTTCTGGTGATGTTGCGCAAACCCTTGGTGCAGGCCTAATAGCTGCAGGCTATTCGGTGATGTTGGGTACTAGAGATTCAAAGAAAAAATCACTCATTTCCTGGAACAGAAGTAATAAAAATAAGGCGGAAATTGGTAGTACAACAGAAGCTGCAGCTTTTGGGGAACTGGCTATTCTAGCGGTTGCTTGGCACGCTGCAGAGGATATTCTCACACAAGTGCGTCCAGAATTAGCAGGGAAGGTAGTCATTGATGTGACAAATCCATTGGTCTTCAATGATGATGAATCTCCCGCCTTATCAGTTGGGCATACCATTAGTGGAGGTGAAATTGTTCAGCAGAATCTACCTGATAGTCATATCGTCAAAACTCTCAACATCATCAACCATGCAAATATGGTCCATCCAGAATATAAAGAAGGTACTCCAATAATGTTTGTCTGTGGTAATAATGATTCTGCCAAGAACCAAGTTCGTGATATATTGATCGATTTAGGCTGGGTGGACATTCTAAATCTGGGAACTATTGAAAAAAGTCGTTTATTAGAACCCCTTTGTTTGTTGTGGATAGAGTATGGTGCTACCAGAGACACATGGAATCATGCATTTTCTGTGCTTGAAAAATAAATCCACACAAGCTCAGTACATATTTATCAATTATTCAAAGCCTATAGGTAACAAGAGAGTAACAATATCATCCCTCAAACCATAATTAAGCCTACACGATATACCCAGCAAGAAATAGGCCAGTTATTATAATTATTTACATAGCACAATTAGGGACTTCAACTTTTGAATATATAAATTAAAACTAAATATTAAATTGATTAAATTTAGTGTTTATTTTCACCTGTTAAATCAGATTGGAGGGCTGCTGTGATAGTTATAGCAATCGAAATTGTTACAATAAAAACGGCCAGGAAGACCGTTTTAAATTTTGTGAATCACCCTCTAGTTTACATAGGAAGTGCTTCGTAGACACACACTGCTCCTTCGGCAGTTGCTATTAAAGGACAGCCCTTTGCTAGCTGAGTTGCTTCATCCATACTATCGACATTGATAATAGAGTAACCAGTAATTGGGTTGTCTTTTATTGCCATAACACCACCTTGGTGTACAGCCTGGCCGCCTTCA
>Ga0209048_10006623_pt1 | contig 10814 bp, 8 predicted proteins | sample FrelakmetCRP12CR_FD_187146 | JGI IMG/M metagenome (GOLD analysis project Ga0209048, IMG submission 187146) | Freshwater lake sediment microbial communities from the University of Notre Dame, USA, for methane emissions studies - CRP12 CR (SPAdes)... | ecosystem: Environmental > Aquatic >... | reverse complement strand
GACCCAGTTCAAGCCGGTCCCCAGCGTGCTCGAGATCGGCGGGCGCAAGGTCGGGGGCGAGCATTTCGCGATGATCGCCGGCCCGTGCACGGTCGAGTCACGCGAGCAGACGCTGAGCACCGCGCACATCGTGCGCGAGGCCGGCGCGACGATGTTCCGCGGCGGCGCCTACAAGCCGCGCACCTCGCCGTACGCGTTCCAGGGCCTGGGCCAGGAGGGGCTGCGGCTGCTCGCCGAGGCCAAGCTCCAGACCGGTCTGCCGATCGTCACCGAGCTGATGGACCTGCGCGACATCGACCAGGTGCTCGAGGTGGCCGATGTGGTCCAGATCGGCGCTCGCAACATGCAGAACTACGCGCTGCTCTCCGAGGTCGGCCGCTCCGGCCGCCCGGCGCTGCTCAAGCGTGGCCTGTCGAGCACGCTCGAGGAGCTGCTGATGGCCTCCGAGTACATCCTCAAGGAGGGCAACGAGAACGTGATGTTGTGCGAGCGCGGGATCCGCACGTTCGAGACCGCGTACCGCTTCACGCTCGACCTGATGGCGATCCCGGTGCTCAAGCAGATGACGCACCTGCCGGTGATCGTCGACCCGAGCCACGCCGCCGGCCGGCGTGACCTCGTGCTCCCGCTGTCGCTCGCCGCGGCCGCGGCCGGTGCCGACGGGATCATCGTCGAGGTGCACCCCCGCCCCGACGAGGCGATCTGCGACGCCGCCCAGCAGCTGCCCGCCGACGGGTTCGGCGACTACCTCGAGCGGGTGCTGGCCGCCGCCGCGGTGGCCGGGAAGTCGCTGTCGGGCGAGCCGCTCACGACCGGCGCGCTCAGCTGACGTGGCGCTCGCGCGGTCCAATCTGAGTGAGTCGGTCCGCGACCAGCGGATCGAGTCGGTCGTGCCGCTCCTCGCGCCGCGGGCGCTGCTCGACGAGCTGCCGCTGACCGACGAGCACGCCGAGGTCCTGCTCGCCGGGCGCCGCGCGGTGCAGGCGATCCTCGACGGGCAGGATGATCGCCTGCTCGTCGTGGTCGGGCCGTGCAGCGTCCACGACGTGGACGCGACGCGCGAGTACGCCGAGCGGCTCAGCCACGAGGCCAGGCGGCTGGCGGGCGAGTTGTGCGTGGCGATGCGGGTCTACTTCGAGAAGCCCCGCACGACGATCGGCTGGAAGGGCTTGATCAACGATCCCCACCTCGACGGTTCCGGCGACGTCAACACCGGCCTGCGGATGGCCCGGCGGCTGCTGCTCGAGGTGCTCGCGCTCGGCGTGCCGGTCGGCTGCGAGTTCCTGGACCCGATCACGCCGCAGTACATCTCCGACGCCGTCTGCTGGGGGGCGATCGGCGCCCGCACGACCGAGAGCCAGATTCACCGCCAGCTCGGCTCGGGACTGTCGATGCCGGTCGGGTTCAAGAACCGGACCGACGGCAACGTGCAGGTGGCCGTCGACGCCGTGCGCGCTGCCGCCGCCTCGCACGCGTTCGCCGGCATCGACGTCGGCGGAACGCCGGCGATCCTCTACACCCGCGGCAACCGGGACTGCCACGTCATCCTGCGCGGTGGCCGGGGCACGCCGAATTACGGCGCCGAGCCGGTGGCCGAGGCGATCGAGCTGTTGCGCGCCGCCTCGCTGCCCGAGCGGGTGATGATCGATCTCAGCCACGACAACAGCGGCAAGGATCCCGAGCGCCAGCCCGCGGTGGCCGACGCGGTGGCGGCCCAGATCGCCGCCGGCAACCATGCGCTCGTCGGGGTGATGCTCGAGTCGTTCCTGATCGCGGGCCGCCAGGATCCGGGCGACCCGGCGACGCTGGTCTACGGTCAGTCGATCACCGACGGCTGCATCGGCTGGGACACGACCGTCGAGGTGCTCGACCGCCTGGCGGAGTCGGTCAGGGCCCGCCGCGGCGAGGACTGACCAGCGCCCGGCATGCGGATCGCGGTGATCGGCGTCGGGCTGATCGGCGGCTCGGTCGCGCTGGCGGCGCGCGAGCGGCTGGGCGCCACGGTGTCGGGCTATGACCCGTCGGCCGATGCGCTGGCGAGCGCGCTCGAGCGCGGGGCGCTGGATCGGGCCTGCGCGGAGCTGGGCGAGGCCGTGGCGGACGCCGAGGCGGTGTTCGTGGCCGCGCCGGTCGGGGTTTTGGCGGAGACGGTGGGGGCCGTGCTGGCGTCGGCGCCGGCCGACTGCGTGGTCAGCGACGTCGGCTCGACCAAGCGCGCCGTCGTCGCCGCGCACTCCGACCCGCGCTTCGTCGGCGGCCATCCGCTCGCGGGGGCCGAGAACGCCGGCGTGGCGAACGCCCGGGCGGACCTGTTCGAGGGCGCGACCTGGTACCTGACGCCGGCCTCGAGCACGTCGGGGGTGCTGTACGAGCGGCTCTACCGGCTCCTGCACGGGCTCGGCGCGCGGCCGGCGGCGATCGAGCCCGAGCTCCACGACACGATCCTGGCCACCGTCTCGCACCTGCCCCACGTACTCGCCAACGTGCTCGTCTCGCAGGCCGCCCAGACGCTCGCCTCCGGCGACGAGCGGATGCCCGCGACCGGTCCGAGCTTCCGCGACGCCACCCGCGTCGCCGGCGCCCCGAGCGCGATCTGGACCGACATCTACCTGTCCAACCGCGACGCGCTGGCGGTCGGGTTGGACGACACGATCGAGCGCCTCGCCGCGGTCCGCGACGCGCTCGCGGCGGGCGATGCGGACCGGATCACGACCTGGAACGAGACCGCGGCCCGCGACCGGCGCCGGCTGCTCGAGGCCCAGCTCGCCGGCGGCCCGCTGTACGAGCTGCGCGTGTCGGTGCCGAACCGGCCCGGGGTGATCGCGCAGCTGTCGCTCGAGTTGGGGCGTGCGGGCGTCAACATCACCGACATGGCGCTGTACCCCGCGGCCGACATGAGCGAGGGCGTCGTGGCGCTCTGGATCGCCGGCGAGGAGCCGGCGCGCCGCGCCGATGAGCTGGTGGCGTCGCTCGGGTTCCCGGTGGCGCGGGCATGAACGTCCGCTTCGCGTCCTCGGGCCCGCTCAAGGGGCGGATCTCGCCGCCCGCCGACAAGTCGATCTCGCACCGCGCGGCGCTGTTCGCCGCGATGGCCTCCGAGCCGGTCCGGGTCCGCAACTACCTCGACGCCGAGGACACCAACTCGACCCTGGCCGCCGTCCGCGACCTCGGCGCGATCGTCGAGGTGCGCGCCGACGAGCTGCTGATCCGCGGCGGCGGGCTGCGCAACGCCCAGCCGCCGGGGCACGCGATCGACGTCGGCAACGCCGGCACCCTGATGCGGCTGCTGCCGGGCTGGCTGTCGTTCCAGGCCGGGTCGAGCTTCGTGCTCGACGGCGACGCCTCGATCCGCCGCCGGCCGATCGACCGGATCGCCGAGCCGCTGCGGCTGATGGGGGCGACGATCGAGGCCACGGAGCAGCGCTTCCCGCCGTTCACGGTCCACGGCGCCCGGCTGGCGGGGATCGAGTACGAGCTGCCGGTGGCCAGCGCGCAGGTCAAGTCGTGTGTCCTGATCGCCGGCATGACGACCGAGCGCACGGTGGTGGTGGAGCCGGTCGCCAGCCGCGACCACACCGAGCGGATGCTGCTCGGGGCCGGCGCGCCGCTGGAGCGCGAGCGGGACCGCGACGGCGTGTACCGGACCGCGATCGGGGACGCCGACGAGCTCGAGCTCGAGTTGATCGAGGTCCCCGGCGATCTGTCCTCGGCCGCGTTCCTGATCGCCGCCGGCGTGCTCGTGCCGCGCTCGCGGCTGCTGATCGAGGGCGTCGGCGTCAACTGGACGCGGGCCGGGTTCCTGCGCATCCTGGAGCGCATGGGGGCGATCGTGGTCGGCGACGTCGAGCCCGACGGCGCCTTCGGGCCGCTCGAGCCGGTGGCCGACCTCGACATCCGCAACGGGTCGTTGGAGGGCACCGTGGTGGAGCCCGAGGAGGTGCCGCTGGCCATCGACGAGCTGCCGCTGGTGGCGCTGATGGGGTGCTTCGCCGAGGGCGAGACGATCGTCCGCGGCGCCGGCGAGCTGCGGGTCAAGGAGTCGGACCGGATCGCCACCGTGGTCGGCGGCCTGCGCGGCCTCGGCGCCGACATCGAGGCCACCGAGGACGGATTCGTCGTGCGCGGCACCGGCGGCCTGCGCGGCGGCATCATCGAAGCCCACGGCGACCATCGCCTGGCGCTGCTCGGCGCGGTCGCCGGCCTCGCCTCCCGCGAGGGTGTCGAGGTGGTGGGCATGGAGGCCGCCGCGGTCTCCTATCCCGGCTTCGCCGACGACGTGGCGCGGTTGGTGTAGCGGCCGTGGTGGTCGCGATCGACGGCCCCGCCGGGGCCGGGAAGTCAACCGTCGCCAAGGCGGTCGCGCAGGCGCTCGGGTTCACCTACCTGGACTCGGGCGCGATGTACCGCTGCGTGGCGCTGGCCGCTGTGGAGGGCGGGCACCGGCCGGGGGAGATCGCGCCGGAGCTGCAGATCTCGCTGGGGGAGCGCGTGCGGCTCGACGGCCGCGACGTGACCGAGGCGATCCGCCGGCCGGAGATCTCCGAGGCCGCGTCGCGGGTGGCGTCTGATCCTGTGGTCCGGGCGGCGATGGTGGCGCAGCAGCGCCGGCTGATGTCTGATGGTGACTGGGTGGCCGAGGGCCGCGACATCGGCACCGTGGTCGCGCCCGACGCCGCGGTCAAGGTGTTCCTCACCGCCTCGCCGGAGGAGCGCGCGCGCCGGCGGGCTTTGGAGTTGGGGGCCGACGCGGGGACGGTCCTGGCCGAGCAGACGATCCGCGACGCGCGCGACCGGACGCGCGAGGTGTCGCCGCTCGAGGCCGCTCCGGGGGCGGTCGAGCTCGATACGACGGGGCTGACGCTGGGGGACGTGGTGGCGCGGGTGGTGGAGTTGGTGCGGGTGGTGGGCTGACGTCGAGGGGGAGGCGGCGGGGCCGACGTGGACGCTGTTTTCCACCGTATAGGTGGTCTAGAGCGTCCACGTCCGTGCGCCAGGCCAAGCCGCCGGCGCCACCCGCCCCCGGCCCGCCACCACAAACCAACTAGCCTGGCCTGACCATGAAGTTCGCGATCGTCGGCTATCCCAACGTGGGCAAGTCCTCGCTGGTCAACCGCCTCACCGAGTCCCGGGAGGCGGTCGTCCACGAGCGCCCGGGGGTCACGCGTGACCGCAAGGAGATCAAGACGGACTGGAACGGGCGTCCGCTGACGCTGATCGACACCGGCGGCGTGGACCTCGAGGATCGCGACATGCTCGCGTCCCAGATCCAGGACCAGGCCCGGGCGGCGCTGGCCGATGCGGGGGCGGCGGTGCTGGTGGTCGACGCCAAGGCCGGGCTGCGCCCCGGTGACCTCGAGATGGCCGATCTGCTGCGGCGCGCGCCGGTGCCGGTGATCGTGGCGGCCAACAAGGTCGACTCGGTCCGCGACATGCCACTGGCGGCCGAGTTCCATGCGCTTGGGCTCGGCGATCCGGTGGCCGTGTCGGCTGCGCAGGGACTCGGCACCGGCGACCTGCTCGACCGGATGGCGGCGCTGGTGCCCGAGGACGACACGGACGAGATGGACGACGACGCCGTGCGCCTGGCGGTGATCGGCCGGCCCAACGTCGGCAAGTCCTCGCTGGTGAACAAGTTCATCGGCGCCGAGCGCGTGATCGTCTCCGACGTCGCCGGCACCACCCGGGACGCGATCGACCTGCCGCTGCGCTTCCAGGATCGCGACCTGGTCCTGATCGACACCGCCGGCCTGCGCCGCCAGGCGAAGGTCGGCGAGTCGCTCGAGTACTACACATCGCTGCGCTCCCGGCGCGCCGCCGAGCGCGCGGACGTGGCGCTGGTCGTGTGCGACGCGACCGAGGGCGTCACCTCGCAGGACCTGCGGATCGCCGAGCTGGCCATGAAGAGCGGCTGCGCGACCGCGCTGGTGCTCAACAAGTGGGACATCGCCGACAACGTCGACCTCGAGTACGAGCGCGCCCGGGCGCACTCCAAGCTGCGGCTGCGACCGCGCGTGCTGACCGCCAGCGCCAAGACCGGGCGCCACGTCGAGCGGCTGCTGATCGAGGCGCTGGCGCTGGCCGACCGCTCGTTCGGGCGGATCCCCACGCCGCAGCTGAACCGCTTCCTCTCCGACTCGATCGCCACCCGCCAGCCGCCGGCCCGTCAGGGCCACCGGCTGAAGCTGATCTACATGACTCAGACCGGCGAGCGGCCACCGCGCTTCTCGATCCAGGTCAACACGCGCGACCGGGTGACCCGGGACTACGCGTACTTCCTCGAGAACCGGCTCCGCGAGCGCTACCGGCTCGAGGGGATCCCGCTGATCATCGACTTCGTCGAGCGCAACGAGCGCCGGTCCCGCGCCGAGCGGGGCGCACGCGACCACGGACGCGGCGAGCGCGAACAGGGCCGCGACCGCGGCCGCCGCAGCGACCACGACGAGCCACCAGGTGGCGCCGGGGAAGCCGCAGCGTGATTTGATCAAAGCGGGGTCAGCGCGCGCGTCCACAGCGTGCTCGACCCGCGCCTGGCGCACCTGCGCGGACCGTCGCTGCGTCCCTTCTCGTACTCGCCGGCATTGAATATCCCGTCCGGCGCGGCGCTGCTGCTCGACACGTGTTCGACGGCAAGGTCGTGATCGCCACCAGCCTCACCGCGTCGCCGCCGTGCGCGACCACGCGCGATCGCTGGTGAACGACAATCGCTACCAGGCGACGGTCGGGATCGCCCGCCGACGGTGACATCGCTACTCTTTCTCGACTTTGACCAGCTCCTCAGCCTCGGTGAGCAGACTGGACTGACGCGCAGCGCGCGCCACCGCGCGCTGCGGGCGGATCTCCAGAGGATCCGCGCGATCGGTCTGCAATCGTCGAGCGGGGAGGCCGATTCGACCGCGGAGCTGTTTCTCCAGATCTCATGACCAAGCTTTCCGACAACGAGTACCTGTTCACGTCCGAGTCCGTCACCGAGGGCCATCCGGACAAGATCGCCGACCAGATCTCGGACGGCGTATTGGATGCCGTGCTCACCGATGACCCCACCGGCCGCGTCGCGTGCGAGACACTCGTCAACACCGGGCTCATCGTCGTCTCGGGTGAGATCACCACCGACACCTACGTGGACATCCAGGAGATCGCGCGGGAGACGGTCCGCAGGATCGGCTACGACAACGCCGAGTACGGCTTCGACTGCAAGACGTGCGCGGTGATCAACGCGATCGACAAGCAGTCCCCGGACATCGCCCAGGGCGTCAACCAGGCCTACGAGGCCCGGACCACGCCCGGCGACGACGACGAGCTCGACATCGCCGGCGCGGGTGACCAGGGCATGATGTTCGGCTACGCGTCAAACGAGACCGAGGAGCTGATGCCGCTCCCGATCGCGCTGGCCCACAAGCTGGCCAAGCGGCTGGCCGACGTGCGCAAGGCCGAGATCGTGCCCTACCTGCGCCCGGACGGAAAGACCCAGGTGACGGTGCGCTACCTCGACGGCCGCCCGGTCGAGATCGAGAAGCTGCTGATCTCCACCCAGCACCGCGAGGGCGCCGAGTCGCTGATCAAGGACGACCTGTGGGAGCACGTGGTCGAGCCCATCCTGCCCGACCACCTGTTCGACGCCCAGAAGCTGCACAAGAACTTTCTCGTGAACCCCACGGGACGGTTCGTGATCGGCGGCCCGATGGGCGACTGCGGCCTCACCGGTCGCAAGATCATCGTCGACACCTACGGCGGCATGGCACGCCACGGCGGTGGCGCGTTCTCGGGCAAGGATCCCTCCAAGGTCGACCGCTCCGCGGCCTACGCGGCCCGCTATGTGGCCAAGAACGTGGTCGCGGCCGGGCTCGCCGACCGCTGCGAAGTGCAGGTCGCGTACGCGATCGGCGTCGCCCATCCGGTCTCGGTCATGGTGGAGACGTTCGGCACCGAGAAGATCGGCCGCGGGCGGATCCTCGACCTGATCAACGAGCACTTCGACCTGCGGCCCGGGGCCTTCCGGTCCTACCTGCGGCTGCACCGCCCGATCTACCAGAAGACCGCCGCCTACGGCCACTTCGGTCGCGAGGACCACGACTTCACGTGGGAGCGCACCGACAAGGCCGCCGCGCTCCGTGCGGCCGCCGGCCTCAGCGACGCCGCGCCAGTCGGGGCGTAGCCGCTCAGTAGGACGTCGGCGCAGACGGTCCCGGCCCGTCCAACGGGTCGTGGGCCGCTGCGCCGCTGCGCTCGTGGATCGCCCGGTCGACGGTCCGGACGATCCGCTCGGGCACGGCCACGCCGCGGAACGAGAAGTCGAACTCGGCGCTGCCCGCGGTGTCGAAGTCCACGGTGCCGACACGGAGCAGGCGCTCGAGCAGGCTCTGGCGGGAATTGACGTTCTGGACCCGATCGAGGCGGGTCTGGTGGATCTCACGCGAGAAGATGCCGCGCTCGATCGTCAGGCGCTGGTCGGTGATCCCGTACGTCGTCCCGATCCGCCGCAGCGCACCGCCACCGAGCACGAGCAGCAGCGCCGCGGCCACGACCAGGACGATCCAGCCGACCTGGACGTGCCCGACCGCGATCGCCGTCACGACCCCCGCCAGGGCGCCCGCGAGCACGGCACCCACGAAGCCGACGATGTAGAAGCCCAGAATCGACCGCCACGACGGGTGGCCGATGAAGAAGACTCGCTCGCCGGGCTCTGGCTCCACGGGCGCGCAGCGTAGCGGCCCGGGGGCCTCAGATGCCGAGGGCGGCCCCGAGGAGGGCGAGCGCGACCAGGAACGTGGCCAGCAGCGCGATCAGCCCGGCCAACGGCGCGGGCTCGGTGGCGACCGGGCCCTCGGACTGGAACAGGGCGAACGCGGCCACCACCGGGCTGCCGCCGATGGCGCACGCCCACGCCCACCTCAGGCGTCCGACGCGAGCCGCGGCGACGGTCCCGAGCGAGCGCGCGCCGGCGTCGAGCGCCACGCCGAAGGCGAGCAGGAGCCGATCCTGGTCGAGTGCCGTCCGGACCACGAGCACGTACACCTCGACGAACACGATCAGCACCAGCGCCGCCCCGAGCGCCAGGTCGTCGGCGTGCAGCCGGGTCGGGCCGGGCGACGTCGGTCGTGGCCGCGGGCGCGGGGCCGGCGCGGCCCGGAGCGCCGGGGTTTGACGCGGCTGTGGGTGCTGGTGAGCGGCGGTGCGCGGCGGGACCCGCGGCGCGACCGGGGGCGTGCCGTTCGCCCGGCCATTCCCGTTGGCCCTGTGGGCGGCCACGAACCGGGCCCCGCGCTCGGCCGCCGCGGCCTGCCCGGCGCTGACGCGGCGGCGCTCCGGGGGCGCCACGACCGGAGGCAGCGCCAGCGACGCCATCGCGCGGGCGACGGGGCTCTCGCTGGGTCCGTCCGGCGCCTCCCTGATCCGGGGCGGCGCCGGGCCGGTGGCGGCGATCAGCTCGCGCAGCCGGGCCTCGGCCCGCGGCCGGTCATCGCCGAGCTCCGCAGGGGTGAGCAGCAGCAGCCGCAGACCGCGCTGCGGCACAAGCTCGCCGTAGAGGTGATCGTCGGGTCCCGGCGGATCGGCTCGGCACACGACCACCAGCCGGCTCGCCGGGTAGTAGGAGTCGACCACCAGCCACTGCTCGGCGCCGGCGTCGGGGGCCTTGAGCCATCCGAACAGGTGCCGTCGGCGACCCGGCTCGCCGACGATCCGGTCGCACATCCCGATGATCTCGGCGACCTCGAGCGCCCGCGCCGGAGGGCCCAGCCGCTGTGAGCGGGCTGGCTCCCCGACAAGCCGTTCCCCGGTCATCCTGAGCCCACTCTACCCTGCGTCACGCCGTGGACGACGTACTCTTGAGTGAACGAGGAGCGGTGATCGCACGCGTCGAGCCGCTGACCCGCACCCGCGCGGTGCGCGGCCCGTTCGACTACCGGCTCGGGCCCGATCAGGCCGGCGTCGAGGTCGGATCGCTGCTCTCCGTGCCGTTCGGCGGCCGGCGGACGCTCGGGGTCGTCACGTCGCTCGCCGACCGCTCCGAGCTGGCCCCGGGCCGGCTCGCCGAGCCGCACGAGGTGCTGGCCGGCGCGCTGCCCGCGGATCTCGTGTCGCTGGCCGAGTGGATGGCGCGCGAGTACTGCTCGACGGCCGCGCGCGCCCTGTCGCTCGTGCTCCCGCCCGGGTTCGCCGGCGGGGTCGGACGCCGGCTCACGCTCGTGGCGGAGCTCACCGGCGCCGGTCGCGCGGCGCTCGCGGGCGAGGAGCGGCTGACCCCCGGCCAGCGCGAGGTGCTCGAGCGCCTGGATCGCGAGGGGCCGCTGACCGCGGCAGAGCTCGGCAGCGAGCGCCTGCGCCGGCTCCAGGGGCGCGGCCTGGTCGCGCTCGAGCGGCGCGTCCGGGTGCGCCGGCCGGCCGACCACGCCGTCGGCAAGGCGAGCGTGATCCCGCCGCCGCTCACCGCCGATCAGGAGGCCGCGCTGGCGCCGGTGCTGGGGGCGCTGGCGGACGCCGGGGCCGGGGCGGCCCCCGGCGCACCCCCGCACGGCGGCGCACCCCCGCAGCCCGGCGGACCCCCCGGACGCTTCCTGTTGCACGGCGTCACCGGGTCGGGCAAGACCGAGATCTATCTGCGCGCGGTCGCCGCGGCGCTCGAGGCCGGCCGCTCGGCGATCGTGCTCGTGCCCGAGATCGGGCTCACCCCGCAGGCGGTGGGGCGGTTTCGGGCCCGCTTCGGGGACGTCGTGGCCGTGCTCCACTCCGCGCTCGGCCAGGGCGAGCGCCACGATGAATGGCTGCGGCTGGCCGGCGGCGAAGCGCGGGTGTGCGTGGGGCCGCGCTCGGCCGTG
>Ga0209048_10006622_pt1 | contig 10816 bp, 10 predicted proteins | sample FrelakmetCRP12CR_FD_187146 | JGI IMG/M metagenome (GOLD analysis project Ga0209048, IMG submission 187146) | Freshwater lake sediment microbial communities from the University of Notre Dame, USA, for methane emissions studies - CRP12 CR (SPAdes)... | ecosystem: Environmental > Aquatic >... | reverse complement strand
GGCCGTGCTCGAGGCGGCCCGCGGGGCGAACCCCGCCCGGGTGCCGTCGGTGGCCTGGTTTCAGACGCGCAAGGGGCGTGGCTACGGCAAGGTCGACAGCGCCAGCCACGGCACGCCGCACCCCCTCAACAGCCCCGAGTTCTGGGCCGGGCGGCGCCCCTTCATGGAGAAGTACGGGATCGAATACGAGGGGGTCGACGCACCGGCTCCCGCCCAGCCGGCGGCGCAGGCGCGGGAGAACCTGCGCCGGGCCATCGGCGTCCTCCGCGCCCACGGCGATGTCGTCGAGCGCGTCTCCGACCGCCTGCGCGAGCTTGCCGAGTCGGTGCCCGACGAGCCACGCTCCTTCACCCTCGGCGGCCATGGCGCCGACATCTTCGCGGACGAGCGCCTCTACGACTTCCGCAGCTACCCGCCCGAGCTCTACCGCCAGCCCGGCGAGCGCCTGCCCAACCGGGCGGCCCTGGGGAACTGGGGCGCCTGGGTCAACGCCTACGCGCGAGCCGAATACGGCCGGCCCCTCTTCATCGCCGCCTCCGCCGACCTCGCCGAGTCGACGAACCTGGCGGGCTTCGCCAAGGACTTCGGTGACCTGCCGGGCTGGGGCTGGTATGAGCGTGAGGGCAACCCGCGGGGCACGGTCCTGCCCACGGAGATCACCGAATTCACCAACGCCGGGATGCTCGCCGGCCTCGCCTCGGTCAATTTCGCGGACGATCCCTTCGCCACCTTCGACGGTTTCTGGGGCGCCTGCTCGACCTACGGATCCTTCAGCTATCTCAAGTACGGAGCGATGCGCCTCTTCAGCCAGCTGGCCCAGGACGCCGACCTCAAGGTGGGCAAGATCCTGTGGATCGCCGGCCACTCCGGACCCGAGACGGCCGAGGACTCGCGCACCCATTTCGGCATCTTCGAGACCGGCGTGACCCAGCTCTTCCCCGAGGGCCAGGTCATCGACCTGCACCCATGGGAGCACAACGAGGTCCCCGTCGTCCTGGGCGCAGCGCTGCGCCAGGCGGCGCCCATCGTGGCCCTGCACCTGACGCGGCCGCCCATCGCGATCCCCGATCGCGAGGCGCTGGGGATCCCCTCCCACTTCGAGGCCGCCCGCGGCGCCTACGTCCTGCGGCCCTTCCATCCCGACCTCCCCCCCATGGGCACGGTCTTCGTGCGGGGAACGATCCCCACCTCCAATCTCGTCTCCCTCCTTCCCGAACTCGACGCTCGGGGCCTCAACGTGAAGGTCGTTGCGGCTATCAGCCCCCAGCTCTTCGCGCTCCAGGACGCGGCCTACCGCGAGGCGACCGTGTCGGATGCCGACCGCTGGGACGGCATGGCCATCACCAACGGCGCCTTCCAGCTCATGCGCGACTGGCTCGATGGGCCCCTGGCGGCCGACTACTCCCTCTCCGCCGATTGGGACGATCGCTGGCGCACGGGGGGCACGCTCGACGAGGTGATGGATGAGGCGCACCTCAGCCCCGCGCACATCCTCGCTGGCATCGAGCGCTTCACCGTCGAGCGTGCCGAGCGACGATGGCGGATCGCCGCCCTCGCCCATGCAGCTCAGAGAATTGGAGGCCAGCCCACGTTCGGCGCCGCCGAGGGCACCGTCGAAGACGCCGCCGACGCACTCGAGGAGATGGGTCTCTCCTGACGCGCCCACGGCGACGAGCCCCGCTGGGACGGTCGGATACCGTCCGGGGCGGGATTGTCGGCAAGCGACCGGGGGACCTGTCGGTGTGACCTCGACGGTCATGGCACCCTGCTGGACCGGGATGCTTGCTGTGCTCAGAGCGCTGCGCCCGCCTCCAGGAACGCCGCGACGTTCTCCCAGGGCACATCCGGCTCATCGATGTCGTATGCCGGGCAGAGAATGAGCCCGGCGCGCCCGAGTGTCTCGACCCTGCTCCGGACCTCGGTGCGGATCTCGTCGGGGCTGGCGAAGGCGAACGTCGTCTGCCGCCCGACGGTGCCCCAGAGGGCGAGGCGCGACCCGTACCGCCGCCGGATCCGAGCGGCATCCATGTGCTCCGGCTGGACCGGGTTGATGCCGGCGACCCCGATATCCACCAGGTCGTCGAGGATCGGCTCGATGTGGCCGTCGCTGTGGTAGAGGACGCGGATGTCCGGCTTCGCGGCGCGGGCCGCCTCGATGATCCCGGCGAGCCGAGGTCGGAAGAACTCCCGCCAGGCGGTGGGCCCGATGACCATCGTGCCGGGCATCCCGACGTCGTCGTCGAGGGCGAGCACGTCGACCCCGGCGAGCGCGAGCGTCGTTGCGTTGCGCCGGGCGAGTTCGGCGAGCCGGTCGAGGAGGAAGTGGGCCATCTCCTGGCGCGTCGCGAGGTCGATGAGGAAGCGCTCAAGGCCGCGCAGACGCCAGGCCGCCTCGAACAGCTCGCCGCCGAGGTGGGGCGTGTTCCCGCCGGCTGCCTGCCCACGGGCGTGGAGGTCGCGAACCTGCCGGGCGACCGAGTCGACGACACGGGTGCCTGCAACCTCCGGGAATCGGAAATGCGCCAGGTCGGCCACGGTCTCCGCGCGCTCGAGGGGATTGCCATCGCGCTCCGCTTCCGGGTGATAGCCCCAGCTGGCGTAGCGGGCGACCTGCGACGTGCCGCCGATCCTCGTGTCGCCGTCGTGCGGCATCGCGCGGCGGCGCAGCTCCTCCTCCTCGGCAGAGACCGGGAAGGTGACGAAGCCCACGTCGACGGCGTCGTCGCGCCACGCGCCGGGCGGGGCGAGGCATGCGCCGTTCACCTCGTAGAAGCTGAGCGCGAGCGGCACCCGATCGGGTGTCTCCCCGTCCAGGGCCGCCAGGACGCGCGCGCGCCCATCCATCCGACCCGCTCCAGTCGCTCATCGGCTCCGGCCCGCGCCAGTCCGGCAGGTGCGTCCAATCTACATCCGCCAGGCCGATGTTCGACCGCCTCGACGTCCTCGGCCTCGACATGGTCGCCACGCCAGGTATTGAGGCAGATCAACGCGGGTGGGGAGAAGTCTTCGGCCCAGGCAAGTCGGCTGGCAGGCCCTTGACCGTCCCCGGGGACGGCGGACGCCCCGAGGATGGCGGCGAGGCGCTCGACGTCGAAGGTTGTTGGGCCGCAGGCCGAGGTCCTGCCAGGCTTGGCCCCGCGACCTTCTCGGCCTGCGCTTTGAACCTCCGGACGGGCGTCATCCGCCTTCGGCGAGCTTCGTTTGCATCTCGTGGATCAGCGCGCCGAGCCCGCCCACGGGGTGGGTCGGGGGCGGGAGCTTCCGCAGGACCTCGCGGACGCTCGGCGAGGCGTGGCTCAGCTGCCAGCGGACCTCGTCGGCGACGGCGGTCGGATCATGGGGTGCCGCCAGACCGGCGGCCTTGGCAGCGTAGGCTGCTGCGCCGCGCGCGTGGGCCGCCATGTGGGCGGTGCCCGCCGCCTGACCTGCGGCCCGGGCCGCGGCGACGGCGGCCGGGTCGCCGATCTCCCGCGCGGCCGCGTGCGCCCGGGCGGCCAGCGCGCGGACCTTCCCGATCCGCAGTTCGCCACGGGCGAAGGCTCGAAGGCCGTCGATGGCAGCACGAGGGCGTGGGTCGCTCGGGGCCTGCACCTCGAACAGCGACAGCCTCCGCTCGGCACAGTCGGCGGCCCACACGGCGAGGACTCGCCGCTCGTCCTCGCTCAGGGTCAGGGCGCCCGGTTGGGGTTCCATACCCAGGGAGTCTCCCATCGGCCGACCCGGATGTCTTGTGCCTTGCCGATCGCCATGTCCGCAACGAGTTCGGCTGCGACGGGCGGTCGGCCTCGCATATTCGCTACGCTGATCGGGTGAGCGACGTCAGGCCCGGCACCATCCGTGGCGGCGCCGTCGCGTCTGACTTCACGACCCTCCGCGAGGGCTCGCTCCACGCGGCGCTGAAGGCGCGTTACGCGGCGACCCGGCCGACGCGCGGGTCGAGGCCGCCGTGGACGGCTTCATCGTAGACGTGGCAGGCCGGCACGAGCTCGTGGAGATCCAGACGGCGAGCTTCGGTTCGGCCAGCCGCAAGCTCGAGCGTCTCGTCGCCAGGCACCGCGTCGTCCTGGTTCACCCCATCCCGATCGAGAAGTGGCTCGTTCGCGTCGATGCCGCCGGCACGGTCCTCCGCCGCCGGCGTTCCCCCAAGCGCGGCCTCGTCCTCGACCTGTTCGACGAGCTCGTCCACATTCCGACGCTCGTGGCCCATCCCAACTTCCGGATCGAGCTCCTGCTCACCTGCGAGGAGGAGATCCGGGGGCCGATCCCCGAGGGTGCCAGGTACCGCTACCCGCGCGAATGGAGCGCCTCGACCGCCGCCTGCTCGATGTCGTCGAGACGCGGCGCATCGACACGCCAAGCGACCTGTTGTGCCTGCTGCCTCTGGGCCTGCCGGAGCCGTTCACCACCGCCGATATCGTCGCCGCCACGGGACGCTCGAAGCGGCTCGCGATGCGCGCCGCGTACTGTCTCGAGCGATCTGGCGCGATCGGACGGCTCGAACGCCGCGGCCGATTCGTTGCCTACGGCCGCCTGCAGGCCATCGCGGACGCGGACCGCAGCGCGGCACCAACGAGTCCTCGAACCAGGTCCCTCGCGGTGGGATCGTGAGTTCAGGGTCGCATCGCTCAGGATCCAAGCAGCGGCCGGAGCGGCGATGAGGGCTCCGACGAGTACGGCCCCTCCAGCGACTCGATCTCGACCGTCCTACCGGCCAGCAGAGGTCCGCCGTCGAAGCGCCAGGTGACGGGCTCGCCGAGGGCCGGCACCTTGGTCGCCTGGTCGAACTTCCCGGATTGCGAGCGCCCCAGGGCCGAGGCCACGGCGATCGTGACCGGGCCCAGGCTCGGGGCTGGCGAGACCACGATCGCTGGGCTCGACGTCGGAGGCGCGGCCGTGGAGGGGCCGGCCGGCGACGATGGCTGTGGAGGCTTCGAGATCGTTGTCGGTGGCGCGGCGGAAGGGCTCGGCGTGCTCGTGCAGGCGGCGAGGAGGAGAGCGGCGAGGAGGGTCGCCCCTCGATACCGACGCGACAGACGGCAGGCGCTGGCGCGCGGCCCCTCGCAGGCAGTGGGGTTCATCGCTTGACCTCGGCTGCTTCCGAGAAGCTGATGCGTGAGGGCCCCGTCTGTCCCATGCCGTTCGGCTGTCGCGGCTTGGCTGCGCACGCCTCGGAGCCCAGGGTTGCACGCGAGGCATGCCGCGCTCAAACGAGGTTGGGAGGCCTTGTCGTCGAGCGCGGGCGCCGGACCTGGCTCCTCGCTGAGATCCTCCGGCGCACTCGACGGGAGCGCAAGACCCTCAGGAAGCCCACCAGGCCCGCGGCCAGGCCGAGCAGGCAACCGCCGAGGCCGGATTGCCGCCGCGTCGCTTCGCGAGGGCACTGAGCAACCCGCACACGGCCCCGGCTATCAGGAGCCCCCCACGACGCGAGCACGCCCCAGGCGTCGCAGAAGCTGAAGACATCCGGACCGGAAGTCGGCACCATCAGGACCCCAATACGCGCTTCTCCGTATTGTCCGGCGCCAGGACACGCCTCTAGGATCGCCGCCCGGTATCAACGCCCGGTTCGGGCGTGCGGACCGGGAACCTAGAGGCGCGGGGGATGCTCCTCTTCGTCGTCGTTGCCGCGCTGGTGGTGATCGGGATCGCCTTGACCCTTGCCGCCCTCGCGGCCAAATCGCGCCTCGCGGCGCCCCCCGCCACGAGTTCCCCGCCACAGACGCTCATGCTGCCCGTTCCTCCGTCGGGTTTCGGCCGCGGCGGCGGCGCACATGGAGCACGGTGGACGCTGATCATCCTGGTTGTTGGCGTGTGTGTCGGCCTGCCGCTGTTCGGCGGCGGGGCACCGGCGCGGGCAGCCATCGATCTCGGCGCGGACCTCATGCGCGTCACCAACCTCGACCGCGTGGCGCTCGGCCGCTCCGCGCTAGCCATCGATCCGACCCTCGTCGGGCTGGCGGGCAGCGCGCCTTACCACTGCCCCTCGTCGAGCGGCATGCTCCTGGCGGGCCGAGCGACCGACATGGCGCAGCGCGGGTACTTCTCCCACGGCATCGAGGGCTGCGCCGACTCGGCCGGCGCGGACTACACGATCATCGACGTCCTGGCCTCGCAGTTCGGGTATGACACGTACCGTGCCGAGGACATCGGCGCCTGGGCGGGCGACCCGAGTGCCAGCGCCACGTACCAGGCGGGATGCGACGTCAGCGGGGCAGACTGCGCAGGAGAGACAGCGACCGTGAGCGCGGCGGTGGCGTGGGCCGAGGGGTCCTTCATGGTCTCGCCGGAGCACCGCAGCATCATCCTGGGCACCTACGACCGGTTCGGCTGCAGCAGCGCGCAAGCGGGTGACGCACGAACGTATTCGTGTGCCTGTTCTCGCTGGGTGGGCCAGGGACCAGCGACGGTGCCCCGCCCACCGTGGTGTCCGTCTCGGGAGCGCACGCGACCTATGCCTACGGATCCGGTCGCGTCTTCACGGCGCGCGTCCACGATGACCAGCGTCTCGGCAGTGCGTCGGCCACATTCGATGGGACGCGGCTCGCGTCCTGGCGCTACCCTGCCGTCGCACGCAACAGCACGATCGGGGTCACGATCGCGTCGGGGCGCCTCACGCGAGGCACGCATCGTCTCGTGTGGCGGGTCGTCGACGCGGCGGGCAAGGCAGCCACGCGGAGCGTCCTGTTCATGGTGCGCTAGGCAGAGCGCGCCCAGGGAGGCGGGCGATGAGCAAGCATGGCTGGGTCGGCCGCCTGGCGGTCGGCGTCGTCGGCATCGTGTTGGTGGCGGGTTGCGCGGCCGGTGCGACGACGAGGCCTGCGACGGCCGCCGTGGTTGTGCCGTCCCCTGCGCCATCCGGCCCTGACCCTGCTACGCCTTGCCACGCTACGTCCTGCTGCGCCTGGCTACGCTCCCTCGCGATATTCACTTAGGAGGTCGGTCGCGCTCCCGGGTCCCAGCGCATGAACCAGACGTGCGGCCCGCCACCCGGAGCGTCGGCGTCGCGCATCACAGTGAATCCGAAGCGCGCGTAGAAGGCCACGTTCCGCGCCACGCCGGTCTCGAGGAGCAGCGGCACCCCGTCGGCTGCGGCGCGCGCCACGGCGAGCCGGACCATCGCCGTCCCGAGGCCCCGGCCCTGGGCCCCCGGATCGACGGCCAGCTGGTCGAGCAGCCAGTGACGCTCGGCGGGATGGCCCGCCTCGATCCACGCCCAGAACCGTGCGTAGCGCTCGCCGCCGTCCGGCGTGATGGCCGTCATCGCTCGCGCAACGAGGCTGTCGATGTGGCGCTGGCGCTCGCCGCTGTCGGGCGGGATCAGCGACATGACCCCCAGGCCGTCCTCGGCCCGGTGGATCCAGCCCTCGGTCGCGTACATCGTGTCCACCAGCTCGAAGGAGCGCCGGATCCGCGCCTCCAGGTCGTCGTCGGTCACCATCGGCCAGACGACCATCGGGTCGGCGGCGAACGCCCGCGCGAGCACCCCGGCGAGCTCGGGGATGTCGGCCGGCGCGCTGGGCCGGATCCGGATCGTCACGCCGGGAAGCGTAGAGGGTCCGGCGTGGACGGAGGGAAGCGGCGTGCGTCAGGCTCCGCACGTCGGGACGGGCTGCTGCCCGCAACCACAGTCACCAGCGGGGCGATGATCGCATGCAGTTCCCTCCAATACGGCCGTACCGTCTGCGGGTCGGGCCCGTGCAGGAGCTGATCCTCGCTCCCGATCGCCCGACCGTCGCAGCGCGACGGGCCGACCGGGGCCGATTCGGCGGGATGCGTTGACCCACCCCGGCGGTCGGCTGGGGAACCCTGCTGACGATCCCGATCGCCGGAGGACGCCCCCAGCAGACAGTTGTCGTGAGCCTCTCGTTTGAATCAGCCAACGGCGGCAAGACTCGCCGCCGCCCAACGGGCCAGTTCGATGTCGTCGGCTTCTGGCAGGCCACTTACCCCGACGGCTCCGATCACGTCACCGGCCACGATGATCGGGACCCCACCGCCCCATCCCACGTACCGTGGGTCTCCGAAATTGGTGATGGGGAAACCCTCTGTTCGGGATCGCTCTCCGAGGACGCTGGATTCGACACCTTCGCGAGCGGCCGTAAACGCCTTGTTGATGGCAATGTTGATCGACGCCAATCCACATCCGTCGGTGCGGAGAAACGCAACGAGCTCGCCGTGAGGGTCGACGACGGCCACTGCGGCGCCTTCTCCTTTGCCGTCGAGTCGGTCCCCGATCATCGCCAGGAGGCCACGAGCCTCAACATGTCCGATCTCCCTGCGTGCGGGCATCACGACTTCTCCTCAAGTGAAAGCCTGGCGTTCGTCCAGATACCGTTGGCGTCGCTTGACGCAACCGCCGCCTCGACGAACTTCACCCCGATCGCGCCGTCGCGTTCGTTCGGGAACTGCAGCGCCAGCGGATCGGGCTCCCGGCCCGAGCGCCGCGCGGCGATCGCCTCGGCAGCGTCCGAGTAGATGTTGGCGAAGGCTTCGTGAAACCCCTCCGGGTGCCCGGCGACGATCCGGCATGCGCGGGCTGAAGCCGGCAGCGCCCCGGGCCCATTCGGCGTGTATGTGCGAACAGGTCCCTCGAGCGGCTTGAAGGTGAGCCGCGTCGGCCGTTCCTGGTGCCACTCCAGGCTGCCCTTTGTGCCAGAGACGCGGATCCGGAGACCGTTCTCCACCCCAGCTGCGGTTTGCGTGACCCAGAAGGTCCCGCGCGCACCGTTGTCGAAGCGCAACATGGCGGCGCCGTAGTCGTCGACAAGCCGTTCCGGGATCACGTGCCCGATCTCGGCGGCGACTTCCGCAACTTCGAGACCACTCACGAATCGCACGAGGTTGTGAGCGTGCGTTCCGATGTCGCCCATCACGAGCGACGGTCCGCCTCGCACGGGGTGATAGCGCCAGGGCAATCCGTCGGCCGGGTGCGGGTCGGACTCGTCGGCCTTGCCTCCCTGTACATATTCGACCTGGACCAGCCTGATCTCACCGACCTGCCCATCCTCAACAAGCGCACGAGCCTGGCGCACCATCGGGTACCCGGTGTAGTTGTGCGTGAGACAGAAGACCAGCCCGGTGGCATCAACCTTGTGAACGATGTCCAGGGCCTCGTCAAGCGTGTTCGTCATGGGCTTGTCGCAGATGACATCGAAGCCGCGATCCAGGGCTGCCATGGCATACCGATGATGGCTGTCGTTCGGGGTCATGATGGCGACGACCTCGGCACCGTCCCCGCGTTCGCTCTCCGCATCGAGCATCCCGATCGCATCGGAATAGGCGCGAGAGGCATCGATCCCCATTCCGGCGGCGGCTTTCTGGGATCGCTCGGGATCGGACGAGACCACCCCTGCCACGAGCTCATAGCGACCGTCGAGGCGTGCGGCCGTTCGGTGGATCGCACCGATGAAGCTGCCCGGGCCACCGCCGATCACCGCCAGGCGAAGCGGACGGCCAAGCATCTCGATGACCGGATTGGCGTCCATTGGTATCTCCTTCAGTGATAGCTCGCGGTGCTCTTCGAGCTCGGCGCGACTGGACTCATCCGGCGTTCCCTCGCCCAGGAGGATGGTCTCGGATCCCGGGTGACGATCCCGAATCGGTAACCGGTGCTGGTCGCGCAGACTCGCCGATGATCCTCGTCGATCTCCAGCAGCGGCTCGAGCGCGGCCAGGAAGCGAGCGCCAGCCACGGATGCCGCCCTGCTGCTGACCCCCGAGGCGCTCGTGGAGGTCCCGGCGACGATAGCGATGATGCGGAACCAGACCGAACGGCTGCACGATGGCTCCTCACGGCCTCGTGCTGCTGCATTATGGTCGCGGACCTACGAGCCCGGGGCGCCTCCCGGTGGGCTGTTGAGCCGAATCGGTCAGGAAGAGCCAGTGAGCCGCGGTATCTGCCCGCGCCATGCAAGGAGAGCTACAACGCCGCCAGCACCAGAGTGGCCGTTCTCTGTTATGCCGCCCGCAAGCGGATGACGCGCCTACATCTCGCGCTCGTGCTGAGCGTCGTCGTACTGGCTGGCTGTGGCGCCTCGACCTCGTCCGCGCCGCCACCGTCGACGTCGCCCACCCCGCCGCCCGGCCTCGGCATCTCGAACGGCACCACGCTGACCGTGACCCTCGTCGTCAATGGCACGACAGTCGCCACGTTCGCCCCGCACACCGGGCGGGACGCCATCCCGGCAAGCCTCCTTCCGGCGCTGCCGTGGAATGTAGAGGCCCGCTCACCCAGCGGTCGCCTCCTCACCTCGATGACCGTCCGGGCGGGCGACGTGCGCCAGACGTTCCTGCCCAACGGCGAAGGCTCCTTCCAAGGGGACGGTGTCCGCGTCGACCTGTCCTGTGGGCGTCTCGACATCTGGTCTGGCCCGCCGTTGAGCGGACCGGCACCGGGACCCGGCTCGCCCGGCGACTGCGCTCCCTGAGCGGATTCTGACAGGCGACGCTGCCACCGTACCAGCCGCCCGTCCCCCCGCGAGGGGTCTCAGGAGAGAACCCAGCGACCGCAGGTTGACTGGTCGGGGCGAGAGGACTAGCCCGAACGGGAACGACCTGTTCGGAACGTTCCGAGTCGTACGGCGGCGACCCCTCCGGCGCGTCGAGGCCGTGGCGTAACTGCTCGTCCACCGGAGTGGGTTTGGTCTCGCTCCGGAGCGCGATAAGCGACGCCGATAGGGAACCGTCCAACGCAGGGTTCTGCAAGGGTTGCGCAACGAACGACGCGCGTGAGGAGTGTCCCCTCGAGTGGTGGGATTTGAGCGAGGTTCCTGACGCTGCCTGACCAGGCGCAACGGGGCCACCGGTGTGATTCTCAG
>Ga0209048_10006621_pt1 | contig 10816 bp, 8 predicted proteins | sample FrelakmetCRP12CR_FD_187146 | JGI IMG/M metagenome (GOLD analysis project Ga0209048, IMG submission 187146) | Freshwater lake sediment microbial communities from the University of Notre Dame, USA, for methane emissions studies - CRP12 CR (SPAdes)... | ecosystem: Environmental > Aquatic >... | reverse complement strand
CGCGTGTCTGAATCGGCAAATCGCCTCGCTGCAAGGCTCGCCTGGCGTCCCCAGTCTGAGCGGATACGACAATGACACGCGACAATCCATCGAAATGGCTTGCATGTCCGAAAAGATACACGGACCGGCCCCCTACGGCGCGTGTCTGAATCGGCAAGTCGCTTCGCTGCAAGGCTCGCCTAGCGTCCCCAGACTTAGCGGCTATGACAATGACACGCGACAATCAATCGAAATGGCCTGCATGTCCGAAAAGATGCACGGACCGGCCCCCTACAGCGCGTGTCTGAATCGGCAGATCGCTTCGATGCAAGGCTCGCCCGGCGTCCCCAGTCTGAGCGGCTACGATGGCCAGACGGGACAAACGGCACCAGCTGCTGCATTAAGTGGGGGCGCGGATTCAGGCAAGTCGAGAACAGGAAGGACGGCTGTACATGCGACCAACGCCGTGAACAGATTTACGTCCGAGAACATTATGAACATTCATCAGGGAATGGGGTCCGATGAGATCTTAAAGACGTTCGGTACGCCCAAGAACGTCAGCCAAGCGGTCTGTGGAGCATCGACTGGCAAACCGTGGAGTTGTACCACTTGGGAATACGGAGAATTTCCTTATGACAGGGCGAGTTTCACATTTGATTCGGACAATGGCTCTTCAATTCTGAACAATTTTAGTGTTCATAGGAGCGGTGGGAGGCTACCGAATTCATTTACGACCGCGAATGTCATGCTGGTTCATCAGGGAATCGGTTCCGATGAGATCTTAAAGATGTTCGGAACGCCCAAGAACGTAAGCCAAGCGGTCTGTGGAGCGTCCACCGGCCGACCGTGGTCTTGTGTCACTTGGGAATACGGAGAGTTTCCTTATGGCACGGCGAGCTTTACGTTCGCCGCAGACGGCGGCGTCTTAGTTTTGAACAATTATGATGTTCATAAGAAATGAGAAAAACTTCTTGGCCCCCTATGTCACTATCCGTAGCCAGGGATTTACAGAGTAAGCGGAAATCATTGGGTTCTCTGCAAATCCGACATCCACTCGGCAACGGAAATACAAAAGGAAATTGAAATCGTGAACATCAAGGACGAATCGAAAATCGAGACCCTTGAGGGCCCACTCATTGACATCGCGATAGAAAGCTGGAGATTCAGTCGAACCTTTTGCAGAGTCCTCAGCAAGCTCGATGCCGGCGAGGCAGCTCGGTATCAGAGCCAGCTTCGGTTCTATCTCAAGCGGCTAGATGCAGCACTCGCAAGTGCTGGCCTGAGAATAGTGAATCTTGAAGGTCAAACGTATGACACAGGCATGGCCGCAACCGCCCTCAATATCGCGGACTTTGCGCCAGAGGACGTGTTGATTGTAGAGCAGATGGTTGAGCCCGTAATCATGGGCGAAGAGGGGCTGCGACGTACTGGGACAGTAATGCTAAAGCGAGTAGGTCTATGACAACTTACGTCGGAATCGACCTGGGTACAACCAACAGCGCCATCTGCTCGTACGACGGCGAGACATTGACGCTTCACAAAAGCCCTGAACAAAACGAAGTCACGCCGTCCGCTATATTCATTGATAAGCGGGGCAACAAGTATATCGGCCTGCGGGCATACACCAACGCGGCCCGAAACCCCGATAATGCGGCGACGTTGTTCAAAAGGCTGATCGGTACGAGCACTCTACTCAAATTGCCCGCTGTAAATTTAGAGATGACTCCCGAGCAGTGTTCCGCAGAGGTACTTCGGGTTCTCTTTGGTTACCTTCCTGAACAGACACGTAACGACCCGAACACTGGAACGGTAATTACGGTTCCAGCCGCATTTAATCAGATGCAGAAGGATGCGACGCTCGCAGCCGCTGAATTGGCAGGAATTGGCCGGGTCGCCTTAATGCAGGAGCCGGTAGCTGCCGTGATGGCGGTGATGCAAAAGAGAAAGGCCGATGGTATTTTCATTGTCTACGATTTTGGGGGCGGCACCTTAGACATTGCCATTGCTCAAAGCATTGCCGGGCGAGTTAGTCTTCTCGCGCACGGCGGTATAGCGATGTGTGGCGGCCGCGATTTTGACCGAATGGTCTTCGAAAATATCGTGAAACCTTGGCTCTCGAGCAAGTTTGCGGTGCCCGACGACCTCAGCGCTCAGACCAAATACAAAAGCCTTCTTCGAATGGCAATTTGGGCCACGGAACGCGCAAAAATTGAGCTTTCGTCAAGGGCGGAGGCTGCAATCGCATTGTCCGAAACCGAACTCAGTGTTCGCGACGACGCGGGTGAGGAGATTTACCTCGACGTTGCAATTGATCGAGCTACGTTTGACCGATTGATCAGGCCAAAACTTGACGAATCTATTGATGCGACCCGAAGCACGTTATCTAAAGCCGGGCTGACTGCAAGTGACGTCGAAAGGATCGTCTTTGTCGGTGGCCCCACTCAATACAAACCAATGCGGGATCTCGTTTCCAAAGAGCTTGGGATTGCAGGTTCTACTGATGTCGATCCAATGACAGCGGTAGCAGAAGGCGCGGCCTTATTTGCTGAGGCTATAGATTGGGCCTCTGAGAGTCGGGGGCGCAAGAGCGCGAGAGGTAGTTTGTCCGGTAAATCGACGTTGGGCGTGTCACTACAGTTTGTGTCGAGGACGCCGGACAGCAAAACAAAAGTAATCTTGAGAATGGGCCGAGCAACCGCGGGAGCGGAATTTCAACTCGACAGCTTGGATACCGGATGGTCTTCCGGTCGGCTCCCACTGAGGGACGGCGCAACGGTCGAGGTTCCGCTCGGTAAGGGCGGCGAAAATATCTTTAAGATATTTCTCTTTGACGAACGCGGCGGCGCAGTCTCGATCGATCCCCCAACGCTTGTTATTACGCGCACGGCCGCCACGGTGGATGCCATTCCATCTTCATCCTCCATCGGCTTTGAGGTGCTTGATCGTGCCGGTGGGCGACCGGTACTAGACTACTTGATTAAGGTCGGCGAGGCCCTGCCGAAAAAAGGGGTGAAGAAATTTAAGGCGGCGACCTCATTGCGCGCCGGAGGCGACGGGGCCCTGCGGTTTAAGCTCTGGGAAGGCGACATCGAGAACCCCGTAACTGATAATGAACCCATTGGCACTCTCAGCATTACAGGGCGCGACTTTGAAGTCGGCGTAATACCCGCTGGGGCCGACATCCATTGTGAATATGAGATCCTCGATTCCGGCAACGTTAAATTTGAGGTCTCCATTCCCAGCATCCAAGGTAATTTCACTAGTGGGCGCAACCTCTATTCTCGACGCGCAGCTCAAATTGACTTCGCCAACGCCGGTCAGCGCATACATGAAGATGCTACAGCGCTTCGTGCACGGCTCGACGGCTTAGCCGGGCACATTCAAGACGATCGACTGACTCAAGTTGGCGCCAAATTGGAACAAGCTGAACAAATGGGTACTCAAGAAAGCAACCCGGAGCGCGCCAAGGAGGCGATGGATAGGGTACTTGAGGCCAAGAAACTGCTCGCCCAAGTTCGCCGCGATCGTCTAAAGGATATGCGGCGCATAGAACTTGATGCTTGTGTAACTTTTTTTCAGGAAGCGATTCGACCACATGCGCGTCCTACGGAAGTAGCCACGTATGAATCGTTGGTCGCTACCGCAAAACGTGCCATAGATAGGACCGATTCTAGCGAATTCGAAGTAAAGCTCGCGGAACTCCGTGGACGAAATCTCGATATCATTTGGCGCCAAGATTGGTTCGTGGTAGATCGATTCAAACGCAGAACCGAGGAGGCGCACCTGTTCCCAGATCGGGCGCAATTTGCGCAGCTCATCAAGGAGGGCCAGTCTGCTGTCGCGTCGGATGACATGGATCGGCTCCGGAACATTGTTGCACAGTTAGATTTGAGTCGCCTGACGCCCGCCGCCGACGATGAAATCGCATTCGAATCCAATCTTGTGAAGCAATAGGCCGTGCCTCTCGAATCTTGGCTACCAGTAGGATTTTCCCTTCCCAATGGAGCGCGCACTCGCCTTGCATTGCAGGCTGGTACGTCCTGGCAGATTGTGGAGACCGCGACAAAGGACCGCGCACTTATCGTGACGCAGGATCTCGCGACCCTCTGGGGCAATGCAGGGCTCGTCAACCTGGACGAATGGCAGTCATTTCAATTTGGCACAAAATCGATGTATGCCGTTGTCTCTTCGGCGAATTCCATGCTCTCTTCGATTGATAGTTGCCGCTCGCCACGCAACAGGAATGAGGCGCTCTCTTTTGCGGTAAGTCTACGTGAAACGCGTAGGATAGATGCGGTCACGCCTCTGCAAGATGCCATTTATGTTGAACAGTTATCAAGACTGTTACCAACATATGCACTATCCGCCCCGATTTCAGATGACGTAGTTCTTGGCAGTTGGTTAGCAGGTGGCGTACAGGTCTCTGTGTACTCAACGCGACGTGTACATCAGCTTTTAAGTTGGCTTGGAGACTCGAATCTCGAGAATGTCATCAAGCAATCCGGGTTACAGCTCCCTACTGGGGTATCCGACACACTGAACGACAACGCCGGGACGAAGTTGCCGTTCACTCTAGCGGGCCGACCCGGACTTGAGCAGTTTTTCAATGAGCACGTTATCGACATTATTGAGCACGCCGATCGGTACCGTACCCTCGGCATTACATTTCCATCCGCAATAATTCTGCACGGACCGCCTGGGTGCGGAAAGACATTCGCAGTCGATCGCCTAATTGAGTATTTGGGTTGGCCGTCTTTTAGCATTGATGCTACAAGCATTGGCAGCCCATATATTCACGAAACAAGTCGCAAAGTGGCCGAGGTATTCGACAAGGCGATCAAGGAGGCTCCGAGTGTCCTCGTAATTGATGAAATGGAAGCATTTCTGTCAGATCGAGAGATGGGCGCGGCATCGAGCCACCATAGAGTCGAAGAAGTGGGAGAGTTTTTGCGGCGAATTCCGGAGGCCATTCATAGTCGAGTGCTGATAATCGCAATGACCAACCGCTTAGAAATGATCGACCCAGCGATACAGCGACGCGGGCGATTTGACCATGTCGTCCTAGTTGGAATGCCATCGCGCGATGAGGTGGAAGGTTTGATGAAGAAGTTGTTGGACAAAGTGCCAACGGAAGATATCGATATTGCCCCTATCGCGACAAGCCTCGCTGGCAGACCACTTTCTGATGTGGCGTTCGTAGCGCGCGAGGCGGCTCGACTTGCAGCCAGATCCGGACGGAATTCAATCGACCAGTTGAGTTTGCTAGCGGCTTTGAAGACCGCCCCACCCCGTGCGGCGAACGAAGAACCGCGCAAAATAGGGTTCATTTAGGGATGTGTACCTGATGCCCGTAGCCGAAGACGAAAAGGCTCGCGGTTTTAGGGGGCTTGAGGGGCTCGTATCGGACCTGAATCTTTCGAGAATTACTCAAGCCACGGAAGCGCCATCAACTTCGCGAGGAGGGTCAGGGTCAAGCGCCTCCTCGCAGCCAAATCCACAGCAACGCCCAGCACCTCCGCCGTCCCGCAACCGAGACTATGGTCGTTGGCCCCAAGCCGCGCTTATTATAGGCGGTTGCGTCTTAATTGCAGTTTTAGTCAGCAATAGCAACGACAATAAGCCTTCAGGCGGGAATTCAACAGTCCAAAGTCCAACCAATACCGGCGTATCGACGACCCCTTCTCAGACAGTTCGCACGGCTAGTCCAGTTGAGTCAATTCCAGCGGTCGGATCGGATCGAACGCTGACGGGTAGCGAGTTGACGTACTGCGTCTCCCAAGATGCGAGGATCACAGCCGTGCAACCCCAGGTGAACCGTCGTTCAGATAGGGAGATTGACGGGTTTAATGAACTCATCGCAGATTTCAATAGTCGTTGCAGCAATTTCCGGTACTACGAGAAGGAAATGACTCAGGTGCGCGCGCTGGTAGAAGCTCGACACGACGAGATTGCTAACCAAGCACAAGTTTGGCTTGCCAATTGGAGGAAAGGAAAGGGACACTCAAATAGCGGACCAACAAGTTCATCCGGTAGACCCGCCTCCGTCCCCAATTCCCCGAATAGTCCAGGTCATCCACCCCAAAAAGCAAACGATTCGGAATACGCCAATCCAATGCTCAAACCCCAGGACAACGTTCCGTAGGTCTATGGCATCAACTCCACAACCCAGTGATAGGAGCGCGCTTTGCATTCGTTGCGCGGAATATAAGACCAAAGCATTGGGGTCATGTGGCGCTTGCGGGTATCTTCCGGATTCTGAGGAAGCCATAGCGCTTTCTCTCTCGCTCAGCCGACAATTTTCAACGAAAGAAGAACTTGAGGCCTATGCGCGCAATATTCGAGCCCAACAACCCTTTTCCCCACCCGCGCCCACACTTGCGCGAGCTCGTAAGGTTGCCACAGCGATGCTTACACGGGATAGGTCACGGACCGGGAATTTCCAATCGGGCATTTCGGCCATCGGTCCTTCAAGTCAATCAACTAATGCGCCAGTTAGTTCGCTGTTTTCAACAAATCCCTTTTATGTGCTCGGTGCTACCCCTTTAGATTCGCAAAAACGCATCGTTGAGCTGGCCGACGCACTTGCGCTGGATGACACCGCCGGCGCCGTAGCCAAAGCGCGCGCTGAGTTGACGCATCCACGAGCACGGCTTTCTTGCGAAATAGGATGGCTTCCTGGTGTGTCGCCCAAGCGTGGTCGTGAATGCATCGAGGCCGTTAGTAGGTCTCCGAAGAGCGCCTTCGAATTAACGGCAATGCCGCCGCTGCCGCTTGCGAATATTTTAGCGGCAGCGTTTGACTCCGTTGTCGTGACTCACGAGCCGCTTGAGTGGCCTGCTATTTTCAAGCACTTCTCCGACGTAGTCGAGACCATTGATTCGGCGGCCGTCCTTCGTCACGTCAATGAGGATCGAACTGTCGCCGGATTCCCGGAAGTCTCGAATACCGACCTGATCGAAGCGGAAGTCACTATACGTAGAAATATCTACAAGACCGTGGTCCACAATTGGTTGGACCGCTTTCCGGCTCGCCAATTGTTGGATATCTTGACCACCACCGTGGACGCCGCCACTGCAAGTGGCACCACGCACGCCCCGCGTCTCATCGAAGAGACGGTTATCGACTATGAACTCAGTGCTCAGCCGGCGCTTACTAAAGCCGACGAAGCAATCAGTAAGTTGGTCGATCTGGCAAAGGCAAGAGCAGCCACGGCAAATACTGTTCTGAACCCCGTCATTGATGAAATAGAACGATTCACAAAGGAGTGGGACCTAATCGCAAAACCCGCGCAGATTTGCGCGAAAGCGCGCGGTGAGGAGCACGTTCCCAGCCGGCAACTCGCGTATCGGATCCGCAGCCTGGGAATAGAACTGGCAAATAGCTTCCAACAGTACGAAACGGCAAATCGCCTGACGGGCCTCTTGAGCGAGGTATTTGCAGAAGTCCCGGACGTAGTTGAAACGGTTGCCGAGGACGCCGGCACCCTCAAGACGTTGCTCGAACAGCAACAAAAGGCCGTCCGTGACAAAGAGCTTTACGCCCAAGAAATAACGTATAACGCCGACATTGGCCTATTATTTAAAACGCGACTCGCCATTTCGCCCGACGGGGTTGAATGGGGTCGGCAACGATATCAACTGGAGAGCGTTACGCGCGTGCGATGGGGCGCGGTGAGACACTCAGTCAATTTTGTGCCCACTGGAACGACATACCATCTGGCATTTGGCGATGACTCGAGCATGGCAATTTTTGAAGTGAGCGAAGAACGCATATATCTGGAGTTTGTAGAGAAACTTTGGCGGGCGTTGGGATGGCGAATTATGGTTCGCTACGCCGAAGGATTTCGGTCCGGGAAGAGTTTCCGATTCGGAGAAATCGAAGTCAGTGACGATTGGTGCGAGATACCCTTGCACAAGTTTATTGGCACCGATCGCATTAAATTCCCGTGGTCGGATTTGAAAGTGTGGTCATCTGATGGAAATTTTGTAGTCGGATCAAAATCCAACAAGAAGGCGTACGGAGGTTCATCATATAAAGATGGAGATAACACCCACGTTCTGGAGTCGATGATCAGAATATTTTTTAAAGATCCCAAAGCGCGTCGAGTCAGCGACGCCCTTCTTAACTAACCGAGGCGGACAATCTTCTGCCATCAATGGCGCTGGACAATCCAACTGTTTACTAATTCATAATTTTCCAGCAGCACACTCACTTGAAAGGATCCTAATTACACCCAGGATCTCGCCATTCTTGTCTCGGTACTGGTATTGAAACGTCGATCCCATGTCCCGAAATTTCTTCAGGTCCGCCGAAGAGCACAAACTTGTTTTGACGTTAGTGCGCATGTCCCCTTGAAGTTGGGAATCGAGCAGTTGTTTATCAAGAGAGGCTGCCTCCAGTTTCGTCAACGTATAGTCATATTGAACCGCCAGACCCGGTAAGGCTTCGACACGGTCGAATCTAGTATCTTCGTCGATCATCTTCGGCAATCCCTTATTAGAAGCTGCAATGTCATCGCGCAACTGCTGCTCGGGAGATGGATCCGATTGACGTAAACCCAAGTAAGTCAACCCCGCGAACGTTGCCAGGTAGAGAATTGCTACGGTATACGGTCGCCACCAACCAGAACGGAGCTGAAATGCCCTTGTTTCCAGTTCTGTGTCCCAGCTTATCAATTGATTTTTGTCAGCTTTTCGGTAAGACGAGAGCAGCGTAAATAAGGCGACAATTCCGATGCCGGCTCCAAGGCCACGAAGATAAACTTTGAAATTACGAATTAGATACTGACGAAAAGGGACCTGTTCTCCACGGATGCTCAGGACGCGAATTCCGCTCAGCCATTTACCTGGAGTATTTTGTAACGCCGAATAGATAATCGCATCCAGAAGCATTGCAAATGGCAATAGAAGGACGGAAAGCACTTGCCCCTTCCCCTCGCCAGACACCGCGTCAAAAGCCTTCGGAGAAACCGCTGCGAAAATAATCGCTAGTAATATTGTCCAGAGAAAAACGTCGAAGCTTCGAGCCCAATATCGGGGCCACGGTCGCGCAAGTTGGGCGACAATCGCCTCACTTTGTAGGTTGGCTGGAAGCGAAACTGCATCGGCTGCCGTCCGCACAGGTGCAATCGTGTCTCCCGGAAGATCAGGCGGTGTAATTAGGCCAGGGATCTCAATGGCCTTACGCCATCCTTCCGCGCCTGGGCACCACAACAGCGTTTCAGTATTAATTTCGCCGTGCGCGGCCATTTGCCGGAGAGCTACGTCGTCAATCGGTCCGGATTGGTTGCCACCACGCCTAACGTACCATTGCATAGTCGCTCCTTTGCCAACATTCTTTGACGACCATCAATTTGTACGCGGCGCGGGCACGGGAACCTAGAGCGTCTGATCCTCGTTCTTCTTTGTGCTTACGGGAGTGGCGGACGGTTTTACCGAACGACTTACCGCAGCGAGTGCCTCGTTGGATCCCTGAAGACTGAAGTGCAGAACTTTAAATTGTCCGCTGGCTAGGGGAAGCGCCAACCCGAGCGTTTGATTTTTCAACAGTATATTTAGGATGGGTTTTAGTTCGTCAAAGACGAATACAAAATTCTGCTTTTCCGAAGGGGAAGAAATGTTCTTGCACGTCACGTTGAAGCTCGCGGATCCACTATCCGTATTGATGAGAACCGGGATCTTGCTACCATCATCGCAACCGGTGGCCGAATACACATACGCGTCGCATTCATTTGCCGCAGTGCAAACTACGCCTAGCCGCGAACCGGAGTCATTCCCGGTATATGCAATGGCAGATCCACCGCCTAATTTTGAAAAGACCCAGTCTTTGACCGTTTGGTCAGCTTTAGCTCCCGAAACCAAGGCCATGCCTGCGAAGACAACAAGCCAGCGACGTTTATTCATAGCATTTCCTTGCTGAATCTTCCGTTAGTACCATAAGCCTTAACGTCAGGTCTCTCTGCGGTGACATTCACACTTTAGGGGCGCCAATTCAACCCTTAGGGCGATTTGGGGGAACAGCCGAACCTGGCATTCAACTGTTTTGAAGACTTACCTCCCTGACCTTCAATCTGCGGCCCGTCGCGCGCGCACGGAAATACCCGACTAATTTGAGATCAGAACTAGAAGCGGCCACAGCCTTGTTTTCATCCCGGATCTGCCCTCTTGTGCAGGCAAATACAATTTTGGCCGAGAGAGCTAAGGCCACTAGTGCAACGGCTAAAGTCATCGGCGGAGGCGCGGCCGCTCTAAAACGGAAGGACCCGCGCGGCGAATGGGCCCCACCCCGACCTTCACGCTCACTCTCGAGCCTGATCAGATAATTGCGTACAGACTCGCCAGAAATGCCCGCCAAGCGCGGCTTAGCCACGGTTTTTCGTCTGATTATAATCTAAGAATTTGCACGTGTGCCGCAGGCAGGAATATCCAAAACCATTTCCTTTGTGATAATCTTGCGCGGCAATTTCAGGCACGCCGGATCAAGAGCTTAAGCCGCGAGAAACGTGAAACAGGCAGGAGGGTTTTGGATATGGGTATGGACACAATTCGAGCCGCCATTTATGCAAGGGTAAGCACAGCCGGGCAACAGAGCGTGCCGGCGCAGCTTGAGGCGCTCCGGGAATACGCTCAGCGCCGTGGATGGGAGGTCGCCCTCGAGGTCGCCGAGATTGGATCGGGCGCGAAGTCCAGGCCAAAGCGCGAAGCCCTGATGGCCGCCGCTCGAGCGCGCACGATCGATGTCGTCGCTGTGGCCAAGCTGGACCGCTGGGGCCGGTCGCTGCCGGACCTGGTTGCCACTATGCAGGAACTTGCCGATCTCGGCGTGGGGTTCGTCTCCG
>Ga0209048_10006620_pt1 | contig 10816 bp, 11 predicted proteins | sample FrelakmetCRP12CR_FD_187146 | JGI IMG/M metagenome (GOLD analysis project Ga0209048, IMG submission 187146) | Freshwater lake sediment microbial communities from the University of Notre Dame, USA, for methane emissions studies - CRP12 CR (SPAdes)... | ecosystem: Environmental > Aquatic >... | reverse complement strand
CTACCCCGGCCATAGACAAGAACGGCCTGCCCCAAGGCAAGCCGTTGATTTAATTGGTTGCGGGGGAAGGATTTGAACCTTCGACCTTCGGGTTATGAGTCCTAATCCTAGCCGTTTCGCCTGTTTGCCGTTACTTCTCTCGTCCTGCTTCTTCCTTGTTTTATCAAGTGCTTAATCCTATACTGTGTTCTATGGGGTTGCGCTAGCTTTCCGGATTTGCGTAACCCGGGCGTAACCCGGGCGTAACCCAGCGCGTAACCCAGAGAGGACGGCATGCCAAAGCGAGTCGAGGCAAGACGGATCAAATTCAGCGACCGGACGCTGCGGGCGCTTCCTTGTCCGCCGGCTGGCGAACGCGTGCAGTACATGGACACCGAAGTCACCGGCTTGCGGCTGCGCGTTTCCCCCTCTGGCGTCAAGACCTTTACCTTGTACCGGCGGACGAAGAACAGCGGGCCGGAACGCCTGACGCTTGGGCGCTTTGACGACATCAAGTGCGAACAGGCGCGGACCGAGGCGCGCAAGCTGATCGGGCGCATCGCCGACGGCGCCAATCCCGCGGCAGTGAAACGCGCCCACAAAGGCGAGCCGACGTTCGCCGGGCTATTCGCCGAGTACATCGAACGCCACGCGAAGCCGCGCAAGCGCACCTGGCGCGAGGATGAACAGAAGTACCGCGACTATCTGGAAAGGCCGCTAGGACGCAAGAAGGCTTCCCGCATCACTCGCACGGATCTCGCGGCGATTCATTCGGCAATCACGCGGGCTGGGCACCCCACCGTGGCGAACCGGGTCAAGGATTTGGTTTCGTCGGTCTTTGGTCGCGCGATTGGATGGGGCTATCTCGACAGCAACCCTGCGAAGGGGATCGAAGACAACACAGAGAAGAGCCGCGAGCGATTCCTAAAGCCGGGCGAGCTGCCGCGCCTTTTCGCCGCGCTCGACGGCGAAGCCAACGGCGCATTCCGTGATTATTTCCTACTCGCCCTTCTGACCGGCGCCCGGCGCAATAACGTCGTGGCCATGCGCTGGGCCGACCTCGACCTAGAACGCGGCGAGTGGGTCATCCCGATGACGAAGAACGGTGAACCTCAGAGCGTGCCATTGGTCCCCGAGGCCGTGGCGATCCTCGAGGCGAGGCGCGAAGCGGCGACGGATGGCGCACGGTACGTCTTCCCCGCGGCGCGGTCGGACTCCAAACTCGGGCACATGAGCGGCGAACGCAAGGCATGGCTGCGGCTCTTGGAGCGAGACGAAATTGCGCAGTTGCGCCAGCGGATCGAAGCGAAAGGCGGGAAGGCGGACGGGGAAGACGGCGAACACCCGGCGCAGACACTCGAACGGCTGCGGACCGTCGCCCAGCGGTTGAAAATCAACACTGACGGCACGCGCCTCGACGACATTCGTATCCACGATCTGCGGCGGACGATGGGAAGCTGGCAGGCGCGGACGGGCGCAAGCCTCGCCATCATTGGGAAAAGCCTCGGGCACAAGAGTCAACAGGCGACCGCGGTATACGCCCGACTTGATCTTGATCCGATTCGCGAAGCAATGGAAACCGCAACCGCCGCAATGTGGCGAGCCGCTAAGCAACAGCCGGCGGGCGACGTGTTGCCGATCAAGAAGCGCGCGTAGTCTCGGCACGATCAACGCCGCGCCTAGCCCGACGGGGCGAAAGCCGGGCACCCTACCCGGCCGACGCGGCACCCCATAGGGAGCGTGGAGGGGCGCCCCATGAAGACGAAACTTCCGGAAGAGCCATTCCGCTCGCCGATCACGGATGAGGAGAGGCTCGAGCGAATTGCAAAGGTGAGGCGCGGCGAGGCGTCCGCCAGCGACGCCAAGACGCTCGCTGAGGAGGAGCGTCGCGCCCATAGCAAGGAGCATGCTGCCAGAGAACAAATCGCGCATCCTGATGATGCTAAAAAGGCACTGTTCGCGAACCCTGACCGCAGCGCAGAAAGTGCAATGGCAACCGTCGGTACCCTCCAACGCTCCGCTGAGGACTGGATGGCCTCGACGCAAGGCCACGCCTACAAGAACAGACAAAGCCTGCAAGCGCAACAGCCGAGAAGTCGGACAAGACCGATCATTGGCAAACTCGTGCACGACGATCCGGAGGCCACGGCGGCGGAACTGTGGCTTCAGTTCCTCGGCTATGAGGAGCAGGATTTCCGCGTCAAGGATTGCGGCGACCACGCCAAGTGGCACGACACTGCTAGCGACAAGAAGGGAAAGATTACGCGGGATGCGTTCGAGGTCGCGGTCTCACGCGCAAAGAAGGAAGTTACATAGCCAGGCTGCACTTATTGCGCTCTTATCCTCTTGCACTGTGTACCCCGCCGCTACCTGCGGGGCTAACCAACCACACGGTGCCATGGATACCTCAACGACTTTTGCCGGAAAGCGCAACGCGCCGGAACTGCTTACGACCGCCCCTGCCGCTGAGTACATCGGGGCGAAGGCCCACACACTAGAAGTTTGGCGCTCTACCGGGCGCTATTCCCTACCGTTTGTTCGGGTCGGACGTCTGGTGAAGTACCGCCGCGCCGATCTCGACGCGTGGTTGCAATCGCGGACCGTCAACGCCGAAGCGGCGTAAGTGGGGATGTACGATGTGGCACCCCACAAAAGAAAGCGCCGGGGCGGCACCCGGCGGCTTTCCTGAATCGGTACATCAGGCAACGCAAAGCGTACCGCAGACCGCCACGGCGGGCAAGGCGCTGGCCGTGTGGCTCTACTGCATCGACGCGCGCAGTCTGTCGGCGACGCGGGCCGTATTCGCGCGTCATCCCGAATGGGTATCAGCATGAGCGCGGCGAGTCAGGGAGCCGAGCATTACCGGCGCCTGTTCGGACCGCAGCAACGCGACGCGCAACACCTTGATCGCGGCTCGCTGCCGATACCCGCACGGTATCTGCGGGATCGCGGACTGTTCGCCGGCTTGGTACGCGGCGAGTGGGCGTCAATCCGCTGCCCGGCGCACAAGTCAGGCGCCGAGGCGCACCCGTCGCTGCGCGTGTCGCTGACTGACGGGCATTTTCGCTGCATGACGTGCGGTGCCAAGGGCGGCGACATCATCGCCCTGCATCGGTTGTTGACCGGCTGCGGATTCGTGCAAGCCGTGCGGGAGCTGGGGGCGCGGCTCCATGAGTGAAAACCCGAAGCAAGCCGCGCGCCGGCTGGCCGCGCCGTGGATCGCCAAGGGTTACGCGCCGCGCGCCCTGCACGAGTACCGGAGCGCGGACGGCGGCGCGCTCTACTGGCGCATCCGGCTCGAACACCCGGACGGCGACACGGCTCCCGATGGTCGCAAGATCATCCGGCCGATGAAGCTCAACGGAATCGGCTATGCCTTCGGCGAGCCTAGCTTTCCAGACGGCAAACCGCTCTACAACCTCGATCTGCTGGCGGCCAATCCATCGGCGCCGGTCTGGATCGTGGAGGGCGAGAAGCCGGCCGACGCCTTGACGAAGCTCGGCGCGATTGCGACCACGAGCGGCGGCGCCGACAGCGCGGACCGGGCGGACTGGTCCCCGCTGCGCGGGCGTCAATGCCGGCTGTGGCGCGACAACGATGAGGCCGGCACCGAGTATGCCGGCAACGTCGCGGCGATCCTGTTGGCGCTCGACTGCCGGATGTTGGCCGTTGACGTTGAGCGGCTCGGACTCCCCGCGAAGGGCGACGCGTGGGACTGGCTGCAAACGCACGAAAACGCGACGCTGACCGATTTGGACGCGTTGCCGATGCTCTCCCCCTCGCCGGGACCGCAGGACGCAACAGCGGCCGATTCTGACGGTCCGCGCGTGCTCTTGATACGCGGCGACAGCATCGCGCCGGAGGCCGTGCGCTGGCTGTGGGACGGCTGGCTCGCGGCAGGCAAGTTTCATGTGCTCGCCGGGCGCCCCGGCACCGGCAAGACAACGCTGGCAATGGCACTCGCGGCGACCATAACTAGCGGCGGGCGCTGGCCGGACGGATCGCGCACCGATCCCGGCAATTCGCTGATCTGGTCAGGCGAGGATGACCCGAAGGACACGCTTGTGCCGCGCCTGATCGCCAACGGCGCCGACATGTCCCGTATCTACTTCGTCGGCGAGAGCCTTGATCCTGATGGCAAGCTGATTTGCTTCGATCCCGCGCGCCACATGACGGCGCTGGAATTGGAGGCGTCTCGCATCGGGGGCGTCCGGCTGTTGATCGTTGACCCGGTAGTTTCCGCCGTGAGCGGCGACGGCAACAGCAACACGGAGGTACGCCGAGCGCTACAGCCGATTGTTGACCTGGCCGCCCGGCTGGATTGCGCGACGCTTGGCATCTCGCATTTCACGAAGGGATCGGACGGCCGCGACGTGGTTGAGCGCGTGACCGGCTCACTCGCCTTCGGCGCGGCGGCGCGCATCGTGCTCGCGGCGGCGAAGCTCAAGGGCGACGACCAAAAGGGCGCCGGCCGGATCGTGGCGCGGGCGAAGTCCAACATAGGGCCGGATTCCGGCGGCTTCGGCTATGACCTGCAACAGGTGGAGCTGCCCGACTATCCCGGCGTGCAGGCGTCGCGCGTGTTGTGGGCCGAGGCGATTGAGGGCACCGCCCGCGAGCTGCTCCGGGAAGCCGAGGCCGACGACGAGGGCGACGGCAGCAATCCCCGGCAATTCCTCGAAGACCTGCTATCCAGCGGTCCGGTGCCGGCGGCGCAGGTATTCAGGGATGCCGAGGCGCACGGCTACAGCAAGCGCCAGATGCAGCGGGCGCGCGAACGGCTCGGCGTCAAGACGGACAAGGGCGGGATGCGCGGGGGGTGGAGCTGGGCGCTCCCCGAAGATGCCGGGCGACGCGGCTACGGCGCCGAAGATACCGAAGATGCCGAAGATACCCGCCTAGCAAAAGCGGCACCTTCGGCCGGCACCTTCGACCCCGAAGATACCGCCCCGGACCCGAAGGTAACCGAAGATGCCGGGCACAAAAAAGCGGCACCTTCGGCACCTTCGGCGCGGGACTGGCGCGTAACGCGGGCGAACGGCGAGAGTTTCACGGTCTGCCGGACCCCGCCGGCGACGGCGCCCGAGATGCGCGAGCAATACCCCGGCGCGACCGTGGAGCCGATATGGGAGGCCGGCGCGTGAGCAAGCCTAAGAGCCTCACAGAGCTGGCAATGGGCCACAAGCGGGACGCCTATGTTGAGCGCGTTTGCAAGAACCCGCCGGTACTGGCCCGTGTGTGGGAGCGCGAGGCGGAAAGGCTGTTGACGCTGCCGGGGCCGCCCGACGTCGGACCGGGGGGCGAGGTGGTCCGCCAACACTCCGGGCCGGACGGTCATGTGCAGGACGTGCTGAAGCGCGAAATGGAAATGAAGCGCGCGAACATCCGCGACACCCTCGCGGAGGGCGCTACGCGCATCGCCGAGGAAGCCAGCATTCGGCGCACGGACCTGCTGATGCAGCCGAGCTTTGATGTCGTGGCGCTGGCCGTTGACGCGGCCGACAGCATCGGCGCCGGCAACAGCCTCGAAAAGATGCTCGCGCATCAAATGGCCGTGGCTCACGAGGCGAGCTTGCGCCTGATGAATCGCGCCCTGGCCTATGAGGCCGGCGCGCGGTCAATGCGCGAGGGCGATTCCGTCGAGGCGTGCCGGCTGACAAACGCGGCCGCGCGGCTCATGTCCGTGTTTCAGGATGGATTGCTCACGCTGCAACGGCTGCGGAGCGGCGGCAATCAGACGGTGACCGTGCAGCACGTCAACGTGGCATCCGGCGCACAGGCCGTCATCGGCAACGTGCAGACCGGGGGCGCCAAGCGCCGGGGGAGCAATCGGAAAAATGGGTAACCCTATGCCGCGCGAGCTGAAGGAGCATCCCCGTTGCCGGGCACGCTGCCGCGTCAGCAAGAAACCATGCCGGCAACCTGCCATGCGCGACCGCCGGGTGTGTCGGATGCACGGTGGCGCCGGCGGACGCCCGCCGACTCACGGTCGGTATACCAAGGCAACGCTTCAGTCACGGCGCGAAGTGCGCGAGATACTGCGGCTGGTGCGAGAACTGATCGACGGCGTGGAGTAGCTACCAGAATGCGGCGGGGTCGGTGCGCGAAGCGTTGCCGGCTAGTCAGCTGCCCTGATTGGTATTCGACCTTACGGACGACGTCCGATGGCCTCGAACCGTGATCTAGCCAAAGGCCGAGTTCGACCCACAGCAGCGCTTCACCAACGTCCGTTGTCGAGCAATCCAATCAAGTATTGGTGCAGTCGCGTTGTCGTCGTCTGTCGCCGCTTCGATGTGAACGCGCGGCGAACGCTCCAGAACCACGCGACACGGCTTCACCGACTGTACGAACAACAGAAGACGGCACCCGCAGGTGCCGCTCGTCTGGAGGAGTACGTGACCCGCTGGCAGCGATGGACGCGAGCGGGGTTGCGTGAATTACGCGGGACGCGCCTGCCCTTTACGCCCACGCCGCGCCCGAGTCGGCGCCCAGTGCGCTGGGGGAGTCCAACGAAAGCAGGTATGGTCAGCGGACCGGCATGCGCTGAGGTGCGGCCGAAGGGCGGCGTCGGGCGGCTAGTCGCCGCCAATATAGGGGGGCCCGCTTGGGGCACTAGGATCTCGCCATCCGAACCCACCACTGCCGGCGAAGACTTCTAGAACGCGAAATCGTTATGGCTTTACGGTTATCCCCTCTCGCTGCATGCCTTCGATGACCTGCTTTGCGCCTGCATGGCCCTGATCCGCTAGCTTAGCCGTTGCGGTAGCAAGTGCGCTCAACTGGTCCTTCACCTTTTTCGCTTGTTGCAGCGGTTGCTCCTGGGCTGTCATCGCCGCGTCAAGAGTGTTTCGCTCGACGATTGCCTGATACAGCAGAAAGCCGCTGAGCACCAACAAGGTAATCGTCGACAACGCCACTGCCGGCAACAGCGCTGTCTTGCTCGCCCGCATTGCGGACTGCTGTTCGCTCATTTCGCCAACTTCAACGTCTGCTGTTTCGAGGATGCGTCTACTGGTGCCTGTGGTCCTGGCTTCCATTGAAAGGTAATGCCTTGCTGCGCCAGCACTGCCCGGATCTGGTCGTCGTTGTCTCGCGCCGCCAGCGCCGCCAATGAATTAATCAGGCGCGCATTCACTTGGCTTAGGGCCAGACCCTGGTTGATAACTTGCTGGCGCTCCGCGACTTGCTGTCGCAAATACTGGTTCGACACTACCAAGCTAATCGCCGGCACTGCTACAACCAGCGATAGTGCCGCCGCAACGGTGATGGTGCGGGTCAGCAGCATGGAACACTCGAGCGACCACATTTGCGACGGCGATGCCACTCGGATCCCGCGATAATGCATAGCGCCATGCCAACGAGCGGTATTGACGGCGGTTCCGGCACAGACACGACGTTCACATTGCTCCCGTCAAGGATCGTGATGTCACCCGTCCCACCCGGCGCCGCCGGGTGGTAGCTCGCGGTCTGGGCGAATTCTATTCCACCGCCGCCGGGACAACTTGAATCGGGCAAAAGATAACCGTTCGGATCTCTAAAAAATCCGCAATTGTATGTATCGCTCCAGTCGAACCTGACATCGAGAAATGCTGGCTTGCTCGTCAACGGAAGAACCCCCACCAACTCCGTTGTGAAGAGCAACTTGCTGCCCGGCCCGGCGGTCTGGCCCTCACACGGACTCCCACTGCCCCCAAGCAGGCAGGGGTCCCCCGGCGAGTCAAAGAAGTTCAGCGCAAGACCGCCTGGTTCGTTGGAGTCAAGCGACCACATTGGACCAGAACTGTCCATATCCCAGTAGAAAGGATATGAATTCCAGGCAGGCTCGTAAGTCCATCCGCCAGGCGGGGGATCCTCAATTTGGCCAACAACCTTCGCTGGATTGCCCACCTGCATGTAGGGACTCGGAGCTGGGATTGTAATGATCTGCGCCCAATTAAAGTTCGTGAATCCGCAGTCGGTGTAAGCCTGCTCGAGGGAAATATTGGGCCCGGGTGTAAACGATGCCTTTATAAAGGGAACTCCCTGCACTGTCTTGTCAGTCAATATATCGGGCTTGTTGTAGAGGAAGATTTCCAAGTCGTTGGTTGCCGGGCTAATGCAGGGCAAAGCGAACAACTTCTTTGGAAGCGGCGAACCGTCCACCGTAACGTTGAAAGGGCTGAACGATTGGGTTACCAAATTTTCGAGCCCTGACGACGCCCGCGCGATGTCCCAGTGTTGCCCCGCCACCGGTGTAAACCCTGAGAGCGCAATGTTGATTGCGCCATTTATGGATGCCGCCCCCGTTATGTACAGGAAGCCGGTGTGTGAACTGGGCCCTCCGATGGAACCGTCGTAACCATCAATATTGAAGGTCAGGGCTCCGTCGGGTAACTCGTTCAAATTGCCGTACACCGTGATCATGCCGTTAGGGCCGATGACAACGTTGCCCTGACCGCCGATCGTCATGGTGCCGGAAGCCGCGTTCGATCCGACGGTAGCTATGCCTCCGGAATCGACCGTCAGCGTGCCATTGCCAAGATTTCCAACCGTAAGATTGCCCGCGACAGCCAACGACGAGCCAGTATCGGTGATCGTCACGAAGCCATTGCCGGTCGTCTGGTCGCCAATGGTCATGCTTGCTACTGTGACCTGTCCACCATTCTGGACCGTCATGTTGCCGGTGCCTGCGTCGCCGACCGTGATGTATGAATGCTGCCCGTTGAGAGTGAGTTTTCCTCCGTCGACCAGCACGCCACCGTTGCTGCCCTGCGCGTACCCGATGGGCAGGCCAGCATTGTCGCTGGTCTGCGTGACCGTTCCGCCTGAGTTGATGGTCAGTGTGCTTGTGCCGGTGCTCTGGCTGCCGACGCTTAGGATGTTCGCGACTGTGAGTACGGATTCTCCGGAACCATTGCCGACGTAGACACCGCCCAAGCCCGTTGCCTGGTTGCCGATGGCCAAGTACGAGATAGTGGCCTTCCCACCGTCTTGGATCCCCAGGGTACCGGTGCCCGCATCACCAACGCTGACAAACGAATTCTGGCCGGACAGGATGAGTTCCCCGCTGCTGACGACGACTATGCCGCGGCTGCCCTGCGCGTAGCCGATGGCCAGGCTCGAGTTGTCGCCGGTCAGCATGACGATGCCGCCCGGATGGATATCCAGATAGCTGGGGGTGCTGCTCGTGCCGATGCTCTGGTTACCGACAATCAGATTGTTCGCGATCGTGAGCGTGGATTGCCCGGAACCATTGCCAACGTGGACGCCGCCGAAGCCCGTCGCCTGGTCGCCGATGGTCATGTTCGCCGCGCTGACCTGGCCTCCATCGTAAATGTTCAAGCTGCCGAAGCCTGATTCGCCAATCCCGAGGTAGGACTGCCGCCCGGAGGGCAAGTTTACGATGCCGCCCGAACCGACACTAAGAACACTCGCACCAAGAAGACTCGAGCCGGTGTTCTGATCGCCGACCGTCAGGCGGTTCGTGACCGTGAGCGTGGATGTTCCGGAACCGCCAGTGACACCAACACGGCCCAAGCCTGTCGCAAGGTTGCCAATTGCCATGTTCGAAACAGTAGCCTCCCCACCGTTCTCTATGATTAAGCCGCCGGTGCCTGCGTCCCCGACGCCGACAAAGGAATTTTGCCCCGGTAGGTTAAATTGCCCGCCATCGACAACAACTAGTCCTTGGCTCGCCTGCACATAGCCGATGCCGAGACTTGCATAAGGACTGGTCTGCGTGAAGGTCCCGCCGGCGTTGATGAATAAACCGCTGATATCGGTACTTTGGTTGCCGACCGTCATGTAGTTGGCGACCGTGAGCCCTGATCCACTGCCGACGTTTATGTTGCCGAAACCCATCGGCTTGTTGCCGATGGCGAGATTATCCCCAACAACGACCTGCCCGCCGCTCTGTATGTCCAAGTAGCCGGGGACTGCGTCCCCGACGCTCATAAATGAAGTGATCGTTAGCGTTGAAGCCCCAGTCACCGTTAGAGTTCCCAGTCCAGGCGCGACTGCAACACCCCCGGTTGAAGTGGTCCCAACCGACAAGTAAGTGACTCCGACATTCCCAAAGGACGTTATGCAAACGTTATTCCCTCCACCGTCGAGTACGCTCGTATGGATGCACGGATCGACATTGGCGTTCGACAATATCCCTGCTTGCGAAAGCGAGATTGAAGCAACCACTGAAATCATGGCCAGCGAAATTCTGACGATGCAGCTACCGAGCCTGACATGCGTTGAAGTCATTGCCGGCCCTCCTTGACTATGGAGTGACAGCCTCGCAGAGATCGGGGCTGGCTGAGAGTGTTGCATACATCGCGGCCAGCACGAGCGCCATGTGAGATTGGTTCGAATTGCGTCGAACCGCATGGCTGGCGACGCGTGGCGGGGCTACGCGTTCGCTCGTGCGCCGATCGGGGCACGAAGCATGGGAAATGATTCCCGATTATGGGGCTGTGCCACCAAGCCACTCCCCGCATGACGACCTCCCCGAAACAACCACATGACATCTAGGGTTACGTTACTCCTCGCAAATGCTCTGTCAAGCGACGGCTGAAGGATCGTTTGGCGCAGAGGTGCGCAGCTTGGGACGAGCGATGAACACTCGGTGTAGGCGACAACGGAATCTTGCCACGTCGGCGTATGCCCAGGCCGGGGATGAGTGATGCCGTCGTGGGCGACGTGAGCACCGTGGACGCGCTCGATTAGGATGACCGCTTACTGGCAATTTGGGTGGGAACACTGACGGGCCGCTCGTGGCCGGTCGCCGGCATTGCCGCGATTCGATCGAGCGGCCGCTGTACATCGCAGGGAAGCCGTCGAGGTGTAGACGGCGGGTGTGGAATTGTAG
>Ga0209048_10006619_pt1 | contig 10817 bp, 7 predicted proteins | sample FrelakmetCRP12CR_FD_187146 | JGI IMG/M metagenome (GOLD analysis project Ga0209048, IMG submission 187146) | Freshwater lake sediment microbial communities from the University of Notre Dame, USA, for methane emissions studies - CRP12 CR (SPAdes)... | ecosystem: Environmental > Aquatic >... | reverse complement strand
GGTTCATTCTTGCGGGCATTGACCGACCGCGGAATAAGCAGCATCTGCTGGGTACAGAGCGATGAGCTTTCGCATCACGCCGTTGGTCCAACCAAAGCCATCCTGCAATGGGTACTCACCACCGCCGCTGCTACGGCCGGTGCTGATGACATCGTATTTCTCGACCAATTTGCCGCTCTGCCTGTAGATCTCCTCGACGTTGATCATCCAGCGACACGCAATCGATTCTGCCAGCGAAGCATGGTTGTAGCGCCGCAAGCCGTCGATCGCGATCCATTGCAGGGGCGCCCAGCCGTTCGGGGCGTCCCATTGCTGCCCGGTTTCCAAGCTCGTCGTCACAATGCCGCCGGACTGTAGCAGTTGCCGGGCAGCGACCTTTGCAACTGACGCTGCCTGAGTCTCGGATGCCAGGGCGACAAAGAGAGGATAGAGGGTTGCAGCCGACACGCGCCGGATGCGCTCATGGCGCGTCCATCGATAGTCGAGATAGGCGCCGCTCGATGCGTCCCACAGGTAATGGTCGATTGCCATACGGCGCGTCGCCGCTCGATGCGCAAACTCGTCGGCGCAGGCGTGGTCGGCGCGGCGCTGGCAGCCGCTGTTGATTGCGTTCTCGAGTCCGAAGAGCAGACTGTTGAGATCGATCGGAAGGATTTCAGTGGTATCGATCGTGGTGCGGGTGTGACCATCGGCGAACCAGCGCGAGCTGAAGTCCCAGCCGCTCTCTGCCGCGGCACGGATGTCGCGGAATACCTGCGGCGCCGGGCGCCGACTCGCATGCGCGAGATCGGTGTCTTCGCGATACGACTCATCGCGCGGAGTGTCGCGTTCGTCCCAAAAGCGGTTGAGGATAGAGCCGTCGGCGAGAGCCACGACGTGGCGGCGTGCGGTCCCGCGACGCAGGCCGTCCGCTCCTTGCATCCAGAATGCATACTCGGCTTTCAGCTGCGGCAAATACCGTGCGAAAGCGGCCGGCGGATCATTGCTTTCCAGCAGGCCCACCATTTCAAAAAAGAACGGCGGTTGTGAACGACTCAAGTAATAGGTGCGCGCGCCGTTCGGCACGTGTCCGTAGGTGTTGATGAAGTAAGCAAAGTCACCCACCATGTCTTCTACCAGGTCGCGCCGATTGCTTTCGACCAAACCCAGCATCGTGAAATACGAGTCCCAGTAGTAGATTTCGCGAAAGCGGCCCCCCGGGACGACATAGGGCCGCGGCAAAGGCAGCAGCGAGGAATATGGCGGCGCAGAGACCGTGCGGCGGGTGAGCAGATCCCACAAGCGGTCAATGTGCTCGATGATCGAGACATGCTCCGGTGCCGAGGAGACTGCAGTTACCTCGGGCGGGAGGGCAAAGTGCGCCTCGACGAAGTGCTTGAGCGCCTGCGGTGAATCCGGGTGGGTTGCGTGGTATTGCGCCAGGATGTCACACGGAGCGGTATTCGGAACCGAGTCCGCAAATACTTTGCCGTCAGCGTACAGCGGTGCGGTTTGGACCGCCACGAAGAGGTCCTTGAACAACAACTGCGGCGGATCCGGATACCCGGCAATTTGAGCCATTCCCGGTTGCATCAAAGCGATCGGCGGCAGCGCCAGGAGCAGCGCCACAATCGGCACGGGGCGGCGAATCATCGGTCGCGTGCTCGACCGTCATTGAACTCCTTGGAGTGGCGCGCGTAGAGCCCAAAGCCCAGGATGCCGGCATAGCAGATCCCCGGAACGATGAGCGCCATCTTTAGTCCGACCCAGTCCGCGGCATGACCCGTAATCAGCGGTACGACGGCGCCGCCCACGATCGCAACACAGATGATGCCCGAGCCTTCGGCGGCGCGCGAACCCAGACCTTCGCAGGCCAGAGAGAAGATCGTGGGAAACATGATGGAGTTGAACAGCCCGATCGCCAGTAACGACCAGCCGGATAACGCACCGGCGGCGTTGGCTGATGTGAACAGAAGCGCAATCACGGCTGCGGCCGCGGATGCAAGCACTTTTCCCGGCGAGAACACGCGCAGCAGGTAGGCGCCGATGAAGCGGCCGACCATGGCGCCGCCCCAATAAAAGGGCACGAGTTTGCCCGCCTCTTGCTGGGCCAGCCCAAGGACATTGCTCTGCATCAGGTAGTTGACGATCAGTGAACCGATCGCAACTTCGGCCCCGACGTAGAGAAATATACACAGTGCGCCAAAACCGAAACGGCGCTGCCGCAGCAGATTCAGGGGATGGCGGATCGTGGTGTCTTCAATCGCGGATTCCACCAACCGATTGCGACGCAACCAGACCAGAGCCGCCACCAGCACCAGCACGCCGGCCAGCCCCAGATAAGTGCGAACAACGACATGCGTCTCCTGGCTTCGAAACGCATCCAGGGCAACGCCCGATAGGCTCGACGGGTCCACTTTGGTCAGAGAGCCGAGAATCAGGATCGAGCCGACATAGGGAAAAATCGTCGTGCCGAGCGAGTTATAGGCCTGCGCAAAGGTCAGTCGGCTGTGTGCCGTCGCCGGGGCGCCAAGCATCGAGATCAATGGATTCGCGACCACCTGAACGATTGTGATGCCGGCCGCGAGCACGAATAGCGCGGCTAGAAAAATGACGAAGAGGCTCGACGCAGACGCTGGAACGAACAGTAGGCAGCCCGCCGTCATCATCAGCAAGCCAAGCACCGCTGTTCTCATGTAGCCCACGCGGCGGACGATTGCAGCCGCCGGCAGCGAGACCAGGAAGTACGCCGTGAAAAAAGCCGACTGCACCAGCATGACCTCGCCATAGGTCAGAGTGAACAACCCCTTCAGCTTCGGAATCACTACGTCATTCAAACTGGTGATACCACCGAAGATAAAGAACAGCGCGAACACAAACAGGCGCAGATCCGGCGCATCTGCCGGCGCCCCGCCGGAACTTTCGATGGGAACGGGGTCGGTCGACGATGTGGCTGAGATATCCATTGCCATGATTGGCCCCTATGTATGCGATGCTATTTTGGCCGCGAACCATGATATTCACCAGCTTGGGATAAGTCAGTTCCTTAGGAAGCGCCGGCTCGCCGCGGCGTTGACCTCGAGTCTGGCGCTCGCCGCGGCTTCGCGGCCCAGTCCGGGAGCGGCGCAACCGGCGGCTCGGCCAGAAGGGATCATCGCCCTCTACCAATATGGACAATGCGCCAAGCGTGGCGAGTGCGGTCTCCTCCGCCCCAAGGCAGCCGACAACCCGGCGATCGCGGGGTTGATGATCCGCCTCAAATGGAAGGACGTGCAGACGGGCCCGCGCGTGTCTGATTTCAACCGGGAGATGACCGACAATGTGTTTCGCCAGGCCGGTGCGAACAAATTCGTCGTGCTTTCTTTCGTGCCTGGCATCGAGACGCCCGACTGGGCGCTGGATCGCATTCCCGAGGGTGGCAAAGAGAAGTTTTGCATCCCCTACGGCCTCAAAACGGTGGTCGGATCCGAGATCATGCTCCCCCTGCCCTGGAACGAGACGTGTCTGAAACGGTGGTACGACTTCCTGCAAGCGGTAGCCGAAAGATACGCGAGGAATCCTCGGTTTCTAATGATTGCGGCCGCCGGTCCAACATCCGTTTCCGAAGAGATGTCCTTGCCGGGAGCGCAGATCAGCTCGAAGGTCTGTTCAACCGAAGCCGCGCTCAAGACGTGGATGGGCGCGGGCTACACGCCCGAGAAGTACTTGGACGCTTGGCGCGAGGTCTTCAAAAGCTACGCCACCCTCTTTCCGAACCAATACGTCTCGCTTGCGCTTTACCGCGGGCGGCCGATTGCCCTGCGCAACCGTGCGCCAGTCGCCGAGGTCAGCGAAACGCCGCAGCGCATCATCGCCTCGGGGATGACGGAGCTCGCGCGCAAGTTCGTAGTCGAGGCGAATGGGCTCGTCGCCAACAGCCCGCGCAACATGGCCTACCAGCTCGTCCGCTCGAGCGGCGGCAGAGCCGTGACCGGCTTTGAACTCGCCACCGCGGCGACGAAGCGTCCCGAGGTCGAGGGCGACGCCGGAAACGCCGCGCGGGCGCTCTGTCTTGCGTTGCGCGCCGGATTGGCAGCCGGAGTGAACTTCATCGAAGTCTATCAAGAGGACGCGGCGAGCGACGATCCCGCTGTTCAGGATGTGCTTCAGGCGTATGCAAGGCAGCTGCTCAGTCGTGCCCGCGGAGAGGGCGTCGCCTGCCCATGAAGGTGGCGGCCAGGTTGGCGGTACATAGACTGCCGCATTTTTCCTTAATGTCCAGAGGTCGCGGATTCGACTCGGAACGCGGCAGTTACTGAAGCGCATCCGCACGCTGCGCGCGCAAATATGCGGCCAGCCGCAGCGACAGCGCAACGATGGTCAGGGTGGGATTGGCAAAGCCGGCGCTTGGAAACACCGAGCTCCCGGCGATGAAGAGATTCTCGACCCCGTGGACACGGCAGTCCCGGTCGACGACTCCACGAGCGGGGTCCTCGTGCATGCGCGTGGTGCCCATGTGGTGCTTGCCGGGCTCGACGCTCGATTGCCATTCCTGCGCCTGCTCATTGCGCAGGCGCAGATAGCCGAGCTGCGCCTTGCGCAAGGCCTCATCCAGCAAGACGTGCGAGCGCACGACGCTTCTGAGGTCGATGTCCCGCAACCGCCAACAGAGGCGCACCATCGGACGCCCCAGCCTATCGCAGCCCTCCGCGAGCTCGATACGGTTGTCGGGATCGGGGGCACACTCGAACAGCGCGCGCAGGCGCCAATGCGCCGGGGCGCGAAGTTCAGCGCGCAGTTTGCTAAGCATCGCAGCGGCGAGCGCGTGGGGGGCGCCGGCCCCATAAGCGAGGCGCGAGAGCATCCGGTATGGCACTGCGCGCCCCTTGAGCATATCCCAAACTTGCAAGAGAGCCTGCACGCGCGGGCTCTCGAACGCACTGTGCGATTCATAGGCCGGATGGAAGTAGATCGCGCAATTGAGCAGTCCCTCCTGGCGTTGCCGCGCAGCGGCGACGGCCAGCGCAGCGCGTGCGACACGCGGCGCGCCCGTTCCGCCGCCAACCTGACGTGCCGGCCCCTCCCGGACGCGTTGCTGAAGGTAAAGCCGCGGCACGTGATTGGAATGAAAGGGGACGAAGATGGCTCCGTCCACGAAGCCGTGCTCGGTGAAATAGCGTCCGACCGGGCTTCGCACATGACCGAGCGCTCCGCCCTGTCGAGTTGATAACAGCAGCAGGCGCGCATTCTCGATGCCGCCGGCGGCGAGCACAGCAAGGCGCGGGCGCACCTCGAACTGCTGCCCGTCAAGCGTTGCCACCTCGACGGCGGCTACGGCATTCCCCTGCGCTGAACACTTGAGGCGCAGTACGTTGGCGTGCAGATAGATGCGTATGCCGGACGATTTTGTCAGCTCCGATGCGTAGGCGCTTCCCAATCTCACCGGCGATTGCCGAAAGAGCAGCGTCGCGATCTGCTCCTCGAGCAATGCCCAGCGCGTGCTGCCGCTCAACCGTTCCCACGCGGCTGGATCGTAGTCATAGGGACCCAATTGCAGGATCTCGTGCGCCTGCACGTAGTAGGGCTGCAGCTCGGCATATTTAATGGGCCAGCCCGAGTGTGGAATCTCCGCACGACGTTCGAAGTCATTGGCATCTAGCGGCCGGCACCAACCGCTCCAGACTTGCGTCGAACCGCCCAGCACCGCCGCACGCGTGGTCTGCAACGGCGGATAATTCGCATCGCTCTCGCCCGCGAGCAACGCTTGCGTTGCATGCCCGATATCGTGCCCACCGCTCTCGAGCACGCAGATCAGACGGCGGCGACTCTCTAGCCGCATCGCCAGGGTGATGCCGGCGGCACCTGCGCCGATGACGCAGAGGTCGCACTCGAGCGGCCGCCGTGGAATATCGCGGCGAGCATCGATGATCATGCGACGCCCAGGGGTATAGGGCGGCCGTGTAGGGAGACGTCAGGCTCGAGCCCGAGTAAGGCTCTTGCCGTCGGCGCCAGATCGAGCACATCGTGCAGATTCGAGGTGGTGCCTGCGGCAATGCCCGGGCCCGCGGCGATGAACCAGCCATCCGGCAAATGATTGCCCGTGCGGCCCGAGGGTAGCCAGCGCGGCACCGGACATCGGAACGCCGGCAGCAGGGTCGAGGTCAAAGCCGGCACGTCACTCGTGCGCACTGCCTGCCAGCGAACGATGAGATCCGGTTGCCCATCGCGGTACGGGGCCGACGCGGGCGTATCCTCATACGCGCGCACGATGCTCGATACGATCTGCCGGCCCGTAACCTCATCCCGCAATGAGTTGAGGAACTCCTCCAGCTGTGCGCACAGGGCCCGATAATCGTCGCCCACCTGCACGATGCCCTCGCGCTCTCGCCCGCGCAGATTGATGCGCAATAGCGCCGTCAGATCCATGGGAAGCGGAAAGAACCGCGTCTGCTGCCAGTCGTACATGCGCGAAGACCATAAGGGAACCAATTTGGCGGTGAATCGGGGCGGTATGTGTCGCAGCACCGGGCGAGCCACACCGACCAAGGCTTTGCGTGCTGTATAGAGCGCTCCCCGGTGCATGATCTGCTGCGAGCGCGACGCCCGCCAGGCATCGAGTATCTCGGGCACGATCTCGCTCCAGCCCTCATTCGGACCCATACCGTGAAGCGAGAACACGATCACCGGGGTATCCGCGCCGATGTCTGCGAAGAGCTCTCCGAGTGCAGCATCGATCGCCTCGTAGACGCGCTCGACCGCAGCGGCGAGCCGCGCACGACGCTCCTCGGTCGCTGCGCCAGTATCGCGTGCCTGGGTCAGGTCCCAGAGGTAATGCCCGGCGCGGTGGGCCGCTCCGAATACGATGCAGGCGAGGTCCCAGACATCACGGCGCAGCAAGGCAAGCGCGATGCCTTTTAGTTGCTCGGTCGCCCTCAATAACTCGCCGAGCAGTTGCTCAAGCGACTGCAAGTCCTGGCGGCCAAAATTCTCCCCCGGCATCACGCGCCGGCCGAAGGCCCGCTTGAGCTCGCGCCGCAGGCTCGAAGGCCAGGACTGCATGACCGCAGAATCGTGAGTTGCCCAGCCGTTCAAATACACACCATTCGCGCCGCGCGCTTGGCCCAGCACCAGCGGCACATCGACGATGCAGGTACGCAGGTCCGGCCCCAGGGATTCCCAAAACGGACGTGCGCGATAGGTATGCTCATCGGGCACCATGCAACACATGCGCTCCGGCCGCCAGAGCTTATTGTGGTAGATGCCATGCCAGGGAACCCTGCGGCCGCTGTAGAAGGTCGGCCACACCGCACCCGAATAGAGGTCCGAGGGCGATCGCAATAGCCCGTACCTGCTCGCCCGTTGCAGGCGCGCGAGGTTGGGCATGCGTCCGCGCGCGATCAGCGCTTCAATGACAGTGTGCTCGGCTGCGTCGATGCCGAACATCACGAGTTTTCTCGACTTGGCAGCGACGCTCATGGGGCGTTGCCCCGAGCGCCGCGGACTTCATCGCTCATGGAACGATGCGCGGTACATCATCAGGCGCATGGCGCGCGCGCGAGCACGCGCGCGTAGACTTGCTCGGCGCGTGCGGCGACTTGATCCCAGCTGTAGTGTTTGCTGACAAGCAGGCGAGCGCTCTCGCCCAACCGAGCCGCTAATGCGGGATCACGCATGAGCCGCACTATGGCGGCGGCGAATGCGGCGATGTCGCCATCGCTCACGATGAGTCCCGTCTTTTCATGCTCCAGCAATGCGGCCGACGCCGCGAACGACACCACGGGCCGCGCGCTTGCCATGTAGTTGAAGAGCTTTTGCGGCACTCCGCTGCATACCGAACGTGGATTGACGAGCACCGTCGCGGCGCGCAACGCCTGGGGCAATGCCGCATAATCGACCGCCATCGCCTCGATGCTCGAGGCGATGCCAAGCATCCCGGCCAACGGGCGCAAGAGGTTGAAGTCTCCATCGGTGAGCAGGTGCAGGCGCGCCGCCGGCACCTCCTGGCGCACGCGCGCAAAGGCCCGCAACAGCAGGTCGATGCCCTGATACGGCGCAAGATTGCCAGCGAACACGATGATATTGCGCACCGGCGCCGCTGTATCGCTGCAAAAGTGGTCGACTTCGACGCCATTGCTGATGACGCTGAGCTGTGACGGACCCACTCTTCCGAGCCGCTCGAGTTCGCGGCGCATGTTCTCGGACACGGCGATCACGTGGTCGGCGTACGCAGGTAAGAGCCGATCTAACGCACGCCCGATCCGCTTCATCAGGTTGTGCCCGATTGCGCTGTAGGAAGGCAATTCGCTCTCGAGCAGCGTATGGACGTCGAACACGATCGGCGGTGCCTGCCGCCGGCGCGCCAGCAAGCCGCAGAGCAAGCCCTCGTAGTGATGCGCGTGGATCACATCGAAATGCCCGCCACGCAATACGGATCGCAATTTGCGCGCCAGCAGCGGATCGAGCAATGCGAGCTTTGTGAGCGTAGGACCCGGCGCAGCATGGATATAGCTCGCGGGTCCTGCAATCCGGTGCACCGTCATGTGCCGAGTGCGGATCGCATCGCCGAGGTGATAGGTCACCACATGGACATCGTGACCGCGCTGCCCGAGCGCTTCTGCCATGCGATGAGCGCGTATCGGCGTACCGCGTGGCCAGGGAAAGGGACAGGCGGCGATCATGGCGATCTTCATGGCCGCCTGCCACTCAGAGCAATCGCCGCGCGAAGCGCCAGTACGCATCGACGAGGCGTTGTAATGTGCGCACGACCGCGCGCTCGGCGAAGCTCGAACTCACGGCACCGGTCAGGGGCAACGGCCCTCCCTTGAGCAATGCGCGATCAGAGACGCGGCGGTCTGCCTGGACCATTTTCCGCTCCCTCAAGAGACGCGGCAATTCGCGCCAGTAATCCCGGACTGCGGCCATCCACGAACATCCCCACCCTTTGTACAGCACGCCGATGAGCGCAACGAATTCATACAGTAGCAGCATAGGGGCCAGCACGACCAGCGTCCTCATGGCAAAGGCCTTCGTGAGGACGAACCAGCGGTTGCGTATGAGGTAGTACACGCGTGCGGCGTATACCGGACCTCCGGGCCGAAACGACAGCCCGGGCGTACCGCCGGCGTGCAGCACGTGCGCACGCGGCTCGACGAGCAGCTCATGTCCACTCAAGTAGGCACGCACACCGAAGTCGTGGTCCTCGTAGTTGAAACCGAAATGCTCATCGAAAAGGCTCCTCGAGCCCCAGCGCGTGCGATCGATCAAGAAGCACGCGGTCACCAGCGATGTGGTCGAGGCCAGGATCTCCTGCGCCAGCGCCGCGGGGCGGTTCGCATTGCGCGGGCTCATGAGGCCCAAGACGTGACAATCCGCGCTGTCGTACTGCACGACATCGGGATTGTGCGCGTACAGCACGCGCGGGGCGACCAGCAGCGCACGAGGGAACAGCGGCAACGCCGCGAGCAGCTGCGAAATGCAGCCGGGCATCAATTGCACGTCGTTGTCCTGGAAAAGGATCAGGTCGCTTTGCGCGGCAACGAAGGCGGCGTTGCGCGCACCCGCCGGACCGCGGTTGCTCGCCAACGCCACGATCCGCACCTGCGGATAGCGGCTCTTGAGCAATGCGACGCTGCCATCGGTCGAGGCGTTGTCCACCACCAGAATCTCTGTGAACTGCGTGTGAGGCTCGGCCGCATCGAGCGCCTGCGGCAGGTAGTGCATGCCATCGAAGTTGATCAGACATAATGTAACGGCGCGTGCCGTCATGACCGTGCCGGCGTCAGCCACAACGCCCGCGCCTCGACCAGACCGCCGATGAGCGCCACGGCGAGCAATGCCCCGAACTGCACCAATCCCCAGGTCAAAGCCTGCGCTGGGTCGACGCCATAGGGACGCGTGACCAAGACCAGTGCCCCTTCACGCACACCCAGGCCAGACACCGTGATCGGTAACAATACCAGCAACGCGACAACACCCTGCATCCAGGCCACGCTGATGAATTGCAGATCGATGCCGACTCCCTGCGCGAAGCACCATACGGCGACCGTGGCGAGCAGCTCCTTTGCGACGGACAGAGAGAACGCACCCACGGCGGCCGGTGGGGTGAGATTGCCCGCCTGGGCACATTGCTCGAGCACGCTGCCGAATCCGCGCTGGAAAATTTGCTGGCGCTGCAGGTAATACGGCCGTGCGAGTTGCGCAATGCGGTCGAGCAGGCGAACGCGCCCGAACAACAGCAGATGTCCGCCCGCGAGCAGCAGGGGCGCAGAGACCAACAGGATCATCGCGATGCGCGCCGTGAGGACGTTGGACCCGTCTCGATGTTCGAAGCCCCAGAAGAAGGCTCCCAGTGATACCACGGTCAAGGTCTCGAGCAGCCGGTTGACGACCATGCTCGCGAGCGCGGCCGCGAGGGTCGCCCCTTTGCCGACGTATTTGACCAAGGTTGCCGCGCCGCCGCCGATGCTGCCCGGCAAAAGCAAGCCGTAGAGTGCGCTCGTGAAGAGCACCGAAAGGATCGCGCCAATCGACAGCGGTGCTCCTTGCGCGCGCGCGATGATGCGGATGCGTAACGCGTTGACGATGCGAATGACGACCTGAACCGCAACGCCGGCGCCGATCCAAGCCGGTGCCGTCCCCTTAAGCGCATGGCCGATAGCCGCGAGCGGTACCTTGCTGAGCAAGTACCACGCGACGCCGCCGGTTAGCAGGCATTTGAAGCCGAGACGCCAGAATTGTGGGACTTGACGCCTGAAGAAGATGTGCATCCTATGCCGATCGGTGCTTGCTGACGATTGATAACCGCACGGTCCGATGCTGCCCGTGCTACGAAGCGCCCGAAAGCAAAATGCCAAATTCGC
>Ga0209048_10006618_pt1 | contig 10817 bp, 10 predicted proteins | sample FrelakmetCRP12CR_FD_187146 | JGI IMG/M metagenome (GOLD analysis project Ga0209048, IMG submission 187146) | Freshwater lake sediment microbial communities from the University of Notre Dame, USA, for methane emissions studies - CRP12 CR (SPAdes)... | ecosystem: Environmental > Aquatic >... | reverse complement strand
CGGCTCAAGAGACGTATGGCGGTATCGATCAGCAAGCCGATGATCCCGATCGAGAGCATGCCGACTGTGATCGTGTCGGTGCGCAGCATACTGCGGGCGTCGTTGATCAGAAATCCAAGCCCGGAATTTGCGCCCACCAACTCGGCGGCCACGAGCGCCATCCAGCCGACGCCCAGTCCGATCCGCACGCCCGTGATGATTTGCGGCAGCGCCCCCTGGACAACGACGCGCGCCAGAACTTTGTGTTCCGGCGCGCCAAGGCTGCGGGCGGCGCGCACCAGGTTAGGATCAATATTCTTCACGCCGACAATCGTGTTCACCAGAATCGGGAAAAACATGCCGAGGAAAATGATGAACTCATTTTGCTCGTCGCCAATGCCAAACCATAAAATGCTGAGCGGTATCCACGCCAGCGGCGGTATCGGCCGCAGGATTTCCATGATTGGATTAACCTGATTGTAGACCAGACGCCACCATCCCATCGCAATGCCGAGCGGGATAGCGCTGGTGGCGAGCAGGAATGCCACTGCTTCGCGCTTGAGACTGGCAATCAGGTGAAAGAACAGCTCGCCGGAAGCGATCATGCCCGCGGCGGTGACCGCGATCGTCGTCGGTGCCGGCATTAGCACCGCCATATAGGGGTCAATGCTCGGGATCCAGACTTTCGCGGCAAATTGCCAAGCGAGGATGACAACGCCGAGGAAAATGAAATTCGGAAGCAGTGCAAGAACGCGGAAAACTCGGGCGCGAATCCGAATAATTAACGACGGCGCCGCACTCGCAGCCTTAGGCTCGCTCACTGGCGCCATGCGATTGCTTTGCATCGGCTTATCCAAACTCGAACCGCTCGTTACCGTATGCACCTAACGGCAGCGGCCGCGGGAATTGATTCTAAATCAAGCCCCGCGGCCGATCGCAAGTCATTGCCGGCAGTTCACGGCTTGTAAGTCTTGCCGTTAAACGACCACGCCCGTGTCAGATCGCCCGCTTCCGGCCAAGCCTGTGGCTCCTTCTGCGTAGTGACGTTGGCGTAGGACGGATAGGGAAGCTGGCCGATTTTACCTTTCCAATTCGCCGGTATGAATGGTGCCTGGGTCGGGATCTTCCAGCCCAACTTGTCATATGTTTTCGCCATGAACTTGGTGTCGAAAGAGTCTTCATAGTCCTTGGCGGTCAACGTTTTAGTGAGGCGATTGCGTTCCTTTAGCCATTTCGCAATGCGCGCGTTTTCCTCACCCCACATCTTTGCGAAAGGATAGCTGTAGGTAGGCTTGTAGAGATTGTTGTAGAGCTGCGTCTGCTGCAGCAGCAGCGGCTTTCCGTACGCTTTCAGCATCGGCTCTTCCGCGAGGAAATCGGCCGCCTTTTCCGGGTTAAGCCGGATCCAGAGACTTGCTTCCATGAAAGCATCGCTAATCGCCTGGACCACGTCCGGCACGTTGTCGATCAATTCCTGCCGCACGTAAAACATGCCCTCATAGAAATTGTAAGGGAAGATCGCGTCCACCTCGCGGCCGGTCTTTCGATCGTCGGTGATGATCGTTACCGACGGCTCCCAGGGGACGACGGCGCCGATGCCCTTGGTCATCAGCAATTGCTCACCCGGCGGCATATTCTTTAGAATCACGTCCTTGCCGATCTGCAAGCCGACCACTTCGGCGGCCTGGGTGAAATAGAATTCGGCCGATGAGCCGGTGACGATACCAATAGTGGCCGCCGGATTGCTGCCCTTGAAATCGGAGAGCTTCTTGATCGGCGAATCGAGCGGGACGACGGTCGAATGCTTTAGGTTCGGCGCCACGACGGCGATGGCGCGGACCGGCACGCCGCGATCGAGCAGCGACGTGAAAGGAAAGTTTCCGCCATTGCCGACCTGGATGCGTGCGGACGCAACCGCCTCATTGACGTCGGGACCGGCGGCAAAGGCCTGGAATTTGGATTCGAGGCCGCGTTTTTCAAGCAGTCCGGCCTTGCTCATCACGACATTGATCGTGTTCTGGCCAGAAAATGGACCTTGCCAACCGACCGCAATCGGCCACCAGCCTTTCTGCTTGAGCCATTCGATCGATTTCGGAGAGACCTTCTCGTAGGGCTGCGGCCAGCCCCAATCGGTAAAGCTTTCCGCGGCCGCCGGAACCAGGCCGCACAGCAGCCCGGCGATGGCTGCGGCGGTTAAAATGCTACTCTTGGCGCCTGACTGTTTTTGCATTCCGTCCCTCCCATTTTTGTTTGGTTGAATATCAAAGGCTCCGCTTACTCCCGTCCACTAATTTGGCTCGACGACGAACAGTGTATGGCCGTATTCGACCAGTTCGCCATTCTCCGCGCCGATCTGCACCACGCGGCCGGCAATCTCAGAATTGATGGTCGTGAACAGCTTCATCACCTCGATCAGGCAAAGCGGCTGGCCCTTCGTAACCGTGCTGCCGATTTCGACAAAAGGCTGCGCATCCGGGCTGGGCGCGCGGAAGAACGTCCCCACCATCGGTGCCGTCACTTCGGTCTGGCCTGCCGCCGCTTCGGCTTTTGGCGAGGCCGCCTCGCGCACAGCGGACAGCACCGCGGACAGAGCGGCCGGCCGCGGGCGGTCGCTCAGTAACTCGGCATGACCAGTTGCGCCGTTTCGGCGGACTATCAGCTTTACGTCCGCCGTTTCGACGATGAATTCGTCACAAGAACTGCTGTCGATGAGTTTCAGGATTTCGGCGATTTCGTCGTAACGCAAACTCACAGCCGCTCCTTGTCTCTGACATCGTTTTTCTTTCCGTCAATGGTGACGGTCAATTTTTTGGCCGCCGCTTGCAGCAACGGAAGATACTGCAATCCCTGTTGCAGCGACATGCGGGCGAGCGGGGCGGACACAGCAATCGCGGCCACCGGTTGGCCGCCCGGATCGCAGACCGGAACGGCTACGCAAACCACACCCGCGAGGAATTCCTGGTTGTCGATCGAGACTTGCGTGGCGCGGATGGTCTCGAGTTCGGTTTCCAGACGCGTCGCGTCGGTGATGGTGGTTTCTGTGTAGCGATAGAGCGGGATCGAGCGCAGCAGCAGCGAGCGCTTTTGCATAGGCAGCTGACTCAAGAACAGCTTACCCATCGACGTACAGTGCAGCGGCACGCGCGAGCCAGGCTCGAAGCGCAGCCCGAACGGCCAGGCCGACTCGATGCGATCGAGATAGACGACGTGACTGCCGGTCATCACGCCGAAATTGCAGGTCTCGCCGATTTGTTGCGACAGCGCTTCCAGAATGGCGTGGCGCGGCGCGCACAGCATCGCGGCGGCGACAATGCCGAGCCCGAGCTGGACCATGCGCGCACCAGGGACATAGCGGCGGCTACCGGGCTCCCGCTGCAACAGGCCCTCGCATTCGAGCATACGCACAATGCGATGGGCCGTCGGTTTCGGAAGCCCAAGCAAGCCGCCAAGTTCGGAAACGCCCAACGGCCGCCGGGCGGTCGACATGGCCTCAAGGATCGCGACGGCCTTGACCGTGGGAAATGTTTTCCCGGGCGGATCGGCCGCGGCATTGCTGCGCTGTCCCCGCTTGAGCCGGTCTTTGTCTGTGAGCTGGTGATCCTGCGGGGTTTGCATGGTCTGTATCAAAAACCGGAACAAAACGTCTTGCAATATGAATCTGATCGATGCGAGAGTTATTGTGGGCATAGGTCCACCTGCGCAGACAGGTGACCCAAGAAAGTGGGAGGCTGGCGATGCGGCGAGTGTTGATCGCCAATCGCGGGGAAATTGCTCTGCGCGCCGTCCGGGCATGCCGGAAGCTCGGGCTTGAGAGTCTCGCGGTCTATTCCTCAGCCGACGCCAATTCGCCGCACCTCTGGGCCGCCGATCACGCCGTCTGCATCGGGCCGCCGCCCCCGAAAGCCAGCTATTTGAACGCCGCCGCGCTGATCGAGACGGCGATCGCCTCGAAATGCGACGCGGTCTATCCGGGCTACGGATTCCTCGCCGAGAACGCCGCCTTCGCCAAACGCTGCGCCGAGGCTGATTTAGTGTTTGTCGGCCCCGGGGCCGAAAGCATCGCCCAGATGGGCGACAAGGTCGCGGCGCGACAAGCTGCTGCAGCCGTGGGAATACCAGTGGTTCCCGGTTCCGAGCACGGCTTCACCTCGGCAGCGCCGGCGGAAGCGATTGCGCGCGGCATCGGCTTCCCCCTGCTGTTGAAGGCGAGCGGCGGCGGCGGCGGGCGCGGCATGCGGATCGTCAACCGCATTGAGGACTTCAACGCGCAGTTCGAACAAGCCTCGGCCGAGGCCCAGGCCGCATTCAGCAACGGCGAAATCTATCTCGAGCGATTCTTTCCTGAGGTACGTCATATCGAGATTCAAGTGTTCGGCGACCAGCACGGCAATTACGTTCATCTCGGCGAACGCGATTGCAGCGTGCAGCGCCGGCATCAGAAACTAATCGAAGAAGCGCCCTCGCCTGCGCTCGACCACGCGACGCGGCTTCGGATGGCGGAGGCGGCCACCGAATTAATCCGGGCGATGAAATACGTCAACGCCGGCACCGTCGAATTCATCTATAACGCGGCCAGCGGGCAATTCTTTTTCATCGAAATGAACACCCGCATCCAGGTCGAGCATCCCGTCACCGAAATGGTGACGGGTACCGATCTGGTGGCGGAACAATTTCGCGTGGCCGCCGGCGAGAAACTCTCGTTTGGCTCGACCTTCGCCAAGGACCGCGCGGCTATCGAATTTCGCATCAATGCTGAGGACGCCACGCAGGATTTTCGCCCCTCGCCCGGCATTTTGAAGCGCTGGCACCCGCCGAGCGGCCGCGACATCCGCGTCGACAGCCACGTCTACGAAAATTACGCGGTGCCGCCTTATTACGATTCGATGCTGGCCAAGCTGATCGTCAGCGGTCCCGACCGTGCAGCTTGCGTCGACATCGCCAAATCCGCGCTGGCGCGCTTCAAGGTATCCGGGCCCAGCACCACGGTGCCGTTCCATGGGCAACTCGTGCAACAGCCAGAATTCGCGCGGGCGGAAATCCACACCCGCTGGGTCGAAGATAAATTTCTGATGGCGGCGCACTGATGGGCAAACGAACCATCCAGCTGGTCGACGTGACGATGCGCGATGCACACCAATGCCTTTGGGCGACGCGCATGACGACCGCGATGATGGCCGAACTGGCGCCGCGGCTCGATCGCGCCGGCTTCGAGGCGCTCGATCTGGTCGGCGGCGCCGTGTTCGACGTCTGCGTCCGCTATTTGCGCGAAGATCCCTGGGAACGCATGCGCATCCTCAGCGGCTGGGTCAAGGAAACGCCGCTAATCGTGATGACGCGCGGGCAGAGCCTGTTCACCTTCGAATTCTTTCCCGACGATATTGTTGAGCTTACCGCCGAGCGAATTTTTGCCAACGGTATTCGCTATCACACGCCCTATGACGCGCTTAACGACATGCGCAACATGCGAGTGCCTGTGCTGGCGGCGAAGAAAGTCGGGCTCTATACCGCCGGCGGTGTGGTCTACACGGTCAGTCCGGTGCATACCGACGCATATTACGCACGGAAAACTCGCGAGTTGGTAAGCCTCGGCGTCGATGCGGTCTATCTCAAGGATCCGAGCGGCTTATTGACGCCCGAGCGTGTGAAGACGCTGATCCCATCCCTCAAGGCGGCCTGCGGTACACTACCGCTGCACCTGCATTCACATTGCCTGACCGGCTTAGCGCCCTACACCGCCTGCCGCGCCGTCGAACTGGGTGTCGATGTGGTCCACACCGCGACCTCGACGCTTGCCAACGGCGCCTCGCATCCTGCCACCGAATGGTTCGTGCGCAACATCCGGCGCGACGGTTTCGATGTTCCGGTCGATCTCGCGCCGGTCGAGGAGGTCGCCGAGCGCCTGCGCTATATCGCCAAGCGCGAGGATAAACCCATCGGCAGCATCGTCGAATACGATGCGTTCCACTACGAACACCAGATGCCGGGCGGCATGATTTCCAATCTGAAGTCGCAATTGACACCGCTCGGTCTGGCTGACCGACTGCCCGAGGTTCTGGAAGAAGCCGCGCGCGTGCGTTGCGAGTTGGGGTACCCCATTATCGTCAGCCCTTTCGCGCAATTCGTGATGACACAGGCGGTGCTTAACGTCGTCGGCAAGGAACGCTACGCCACTGTGCCCGACGAGGTGCGAAAATACGTGCTCGGCCATTATGGTGAAATCGCCGGCCCGATCGAACCCAATCTGTTCGACCGCATCACCAAGGGCGCTGCGCCGACCACGGAACGGCCAGGCGACCATCTGGCGCCCGGCATTCCGAAAATCCGGCGCGAGCGCGGGCCGTTTGCATCCGACGACGAACTATTGCTAGCGGCATTCTATCCGGACCGTGAAGTCAAGGCGCTGAAGACCGCCGGGCCGATCGACACCGACTATCCGTTGGCGTCGACCCCGCTGGTCACGCTACTCAAGGAAGTGACGCTTCGCCGTGACATCAGTTCGTTCCACTTTATCCATCGCGCCTGAGATCCATGACAGTCCCCGCCATCATCACTGCAGCCATCACCGGGGCCATCCCGCGCAAGGCCGATACGCCGGCCGTTCCGGTCACGCCGGCTGAGCAAATCGAATCCGCCCACGAAGCCTTCGACGCCGGAGCGACGGTCGCGCATATCCATGTGCGCAATCCCGACGAAAGCCCGAGTTCCGACCCGGCGCTGTTCGCGCAAATTCAGGAAGGTCTGATCAAGCATTGCCCCGGCATGATCATCCAGTTTTCGACCGGCGGTCGCGGCCGCAGCCAGAGCGAACGGGGCAGCATGCTCTATCTCAAGCCGGAGATGGCGTCGCTGGCCACCGGCTCGGTGAATTTCGCCAAGGTGATCTACGAGAACCCGCCGCAGCTGGTCGAAGACCTCGCAAGTTCGATGCTCAAATTCAACGTCAAGCCCGAGATCGAAGTGTTCGATGTGGCGATGCTCTACAATGCGCGAGACCTCGCCGACCGCGGACTGCTGAAACGGCCCTGCCAGGTGCAGTTCGTCATGGGTATTCCGAATGCGCTGCCACCCCGCCGCAAGCTGCTGGAATTCCTGATCGCAGAACTCAAAGAGTTGATGCCCGACGCGACCTGGTCGGCGGCCGGAATCGGCCGCTCGCAGCTCGAGATCAATCATTGGTGCCTGGAGCTTGGCGGACATGTCCGCACCGGCCTGGAAGACAACATCAAGTTCGACAAGGACCGTCTGGCGCACAGCAACGCGGAGTTGGTTTCGCGCGTGGCCGGCTTGTGCGCAAAATACGGGCGGCACGCAGCAAGTCCGGCCGAGGCCCGTAAAATATTACAACTACCGCCAAACTAGAAAACTGAGCGGCAAAACAGGGGGGAACGCAAATGCAGGCAAAAACGCAAGATGGAGGCATATCGATCGGCTGGATCGCATCTGCAAGCGCGATTGGCACGACGATCGAATGGTACGACTTTTTTCTGTTCGGCGTGGTAACGCCGATCGTGCTCAACAAGCTGTTCTTTCCGAATTTCGATCCAGTCGTTGGCACGTTGCTGGCCTACACGACGTTCTTCGTCGGCTTCATATCGCGTCCGATTGGCGGCATTATCTTTGGTCACTATGGCGACCGCATCGGCCGCAAGACCGTGCTGATCCTCACACTTTTGATCATGGGTATCGCCACCTTCCTGATCGGATTGTTGCCTACCTATGCCAGCGTTGGCATATGGGCGCCCATCATGTTGCTGGTGCTTCGGGTCTTTCAGGGCATAGGCATCGGCGGCGAATGGGGCGGGGCGGTGCTCATGGCGGTCGAACACTCGCCGGCCGGCCGGCGCGGCTTTTACGGAAGCTGGCCGCAGATCGGCGTCCCGGCCGGCCTGCTGCTGAGCGCCGGCATGGTCTACCTGCTGTCATACCTGCCTGAGGGCGACTTCTTCGCCTGGGGCTGGCGGATCGCGTTTCTGATCAGCGCGGTGTTGGTCGCAATTGGTCTATACATTCGCCTAAAAATTATGGAGACGCCGGCATTCACGCGTATCCAGCAAACAAAAAAAGTCGCTTCAGTTCCGGTCGTCGAGTTATTTCGGACCCACGGCAAGAACACGCTGCTGGGTTTGGGCGCGCGTTATATCGAAGGCGTGACCTTCAACATCTTCGGCGTCTTTATCGTCGGGTACCTCGCCGGCACATTGGGGTTGCCTCGGCAAACAGCGCTGGCCGGCGTGATGATTTCATCGGCTATCATGATCATCATGCTGCCGATCTACGGCAACCTGTCCGACAAAATCGGCCGGCGACGTATGTTTGGATTCGCGGGACTGCTGATCGGCGTACTGTCGTTTCCGGCGTTCTGGCTGATGCAGACCAAAGATCCGATGCTGGTCTGGCTGGCCATTGTGGTACCATTCGCGCTGGTCTACCCGGCGGTCTACGGGCCACAGGCTGCCTTGTTCTCGGAACTATTCGACACCCGCGTTCGCTACACCGGAATATCGTTCGTCTATCAATTTTCCGGTATCTTCGCGAGCGGCCTGACGCCGATCATTGCCACCGCCCTGTTGCCGATCGGCGGCGGTAAGCCATGGCTGATCTGTCTGTATGTTTTGGTGGTCAGCATAGTCAGCGCGCTTTCGGTCTATGCAATGACGGAGGCGCATAAGCGCGACATGACCGTGGATAACAAGTAGTAGCAACAGCCGCGGCGCGATCATCATGGATCTAAACCTGAAAGGTCGCGTCGCGGTCGTAACTGGCGGAGGCGCCGGCATCGGCGAGGCAATTTCGCGCGCGCTCGCAGCCGAAGGCTGCAGCGTGTGCATTCTCGATCGAGATGCGGGTGCCGCACATAAGGCGGCCGTAGCGCTTGGCAAAAACAACACGCAGGCGCAATCGACGGCGGTCGATGTCGGCGATGCCGCCGCGGTGGCGGAGGTGTTCGGTCAAATCGTCGCCAGCAAAAACCGGCTCGATATCCTCGTCAATGCCGCCGGGGTGCTCTCAACCGGCCTTGTTGCCGATCTACCGGTCGCGGAGTGGCAACGGGTGAGCAATATTAATCTCGCCGGCGTCCTGTATTGCGTAAAGGCGGCGATCCCGGCCATGAACAAGCAACGCTATGGCCGCATTATCAATATTGCGTCGGTATCGGCCATGCGCGGCGGAGGTTCGGTCGGCAATACGCTTTACGGCACTACCAAAGCGGGCGTTGTGGCCTTGACCATGGGGTTGGCGCGCGAGCTCGGACCAAACGGAATTACGGTCAACGCGATTGCGCCGGCGGTCGCCGACACCGCAATGACGAATGCCTCCCTCACCGCGGAAGCACGGCAGAAAATACTGGCGCGGATCCCGCTCGGCCGCCTGGCCAGTTTGGCCGATATCGCCGATCTGGCGGTGTTTCTTGCATCCGATCGCGCGAGCTTCATCACCGGGACCACCATCCCGGTCGATGGCGGCATTTTGACAACCTAATCGCCCGAAGCACCCCCCATGGATATGACCGAACTAGCGGCCATTGGTATCGTCACATTGGCCGGGTTCGTGCGCGGCGTGACCGGGTTCGGCGGCGCGATGTTGATGACACCTGTTCTGTCGGTTCTTATTGGGCCAGTGTCGGCGGTGGTGACTGCACTCATTCTCGAAACCGCCGCCGCTCTGGTAATGTTTCCCGACGCGCTCCCGAAGGCGCGGTGGCGGACGCTGTTATATCTAACACTACCGGCAATCGTGACGGTACCGTTGGGCGGCTATCTCCTGCTGACCCTCGATCCAAGCGTCGCTCGCAAAATGATCGCGGGCGTGGTCATTGTTTTCAGCTCGATGCTTTTGTTCGGGCTTCGCTATAGCGGATCGCCCCGCCCGGCGACATCATTGGCACTCGGAAGCCTGGTCGGCGCGCTGTTGGGTGCAACCAGTGTTGGAGCACCTCCGGTAATTCTCTATTTGCTGTCGGGACCCGATCCAGCGGCGGTGACGCGCGCCAATCTGACGGTTTTCGTCACCGCAATTTCCGTTATCGGCCTCATGATGCTGGCAGCAGCCGGCGCAATTACCACAACACTAAGTATTTCGGCGATTGTGCTCACGATTCCGTTCCTGTTAGCGACTTGGTTAGGCGGGAAACTGTTCGCGCGGCTGAGCGATTCCGGCGTACGGCGTCTTGCGCTCGTACTCATGCTATGCGTCGGTGCCGTCAGCCTGGCCTTATGAGGCTCAGCGGTGGGGTAGAGCATTCCCCTGCCGATGTCCGATTTTATGCCGATAACGAATATTGGGCGGCAAAACTGGCATGTCCACTTCCTCTTGAATCAGAGTATCTCCGATTTCAGCCGCGCCCCTATTTTTTTGTTTTAAATTGGGAGAATGCTTCGGTTTGCGGCACTGCATCGCTGCACAAGACTTTGCGCATAACTCTAGCCGTGGCGGCGAACGGGACAGATCGGATATCGTCGCCAGAGAAATTGGTGGAGCAACCGTCAAAATTGGGGGCCACAATGGCCTATTACCTTGTCCATAGGTTTGGTCCCAAGGACAAACCTCTGTTCCGAAAAGAGGAGTTTTCGATGGAGCCGGAAGCGGTCAGCAAAGCACACAGCCTGCTTGCCGTTGATGCTTCTGGAGATTTTCTAATCGAAGACGACAATGGTAAAATTATAATGTCCGACCAGCAAATTCGGAATTATTGCAAGACAAAGAGAATGTCCTAAATCTTCAAATTTGGAAATTACCCGTGTGTGTACCGAAAACCTAAACCCGGACGTAATGGTGATGAAGACCGCTGAGGATTGGGTGCGATTTGATGTTTCCGATCCGCTGAACCGGGCGAGAGA
>Ga0209048_10006617_pt1 | contig 10817 bp, 10 predicted proteins | sample FrelakmetCRP12CR_FD_187146 | JGI IMG/M metagenome (GOLD analysis project Ga0209048, IMG submission 187146) | Freshwater lake sediment microbial communities from the University of Notre Dame, USA, for methane emissions studies - CRP12 CR (SPAdes)... | ecosystem: Environmental > Aquatic >... | reverse complement strand
GGGGGGTTGCCATGAGGGCCAAGGGACTGGGTGCGAGGGTCATCGTCACCGAAGTTGATCCACTGAAGGCACTGGAGGCCACCATGGACGGCTTCGAACTCATGCCCATCAGGGAGGCTGCGAAGATCGGAGATATCTTCGTCACGGCAACCGGCAATATCAACGTCATCGCGAAAGGCTGTTTCCCGCTGATGAAGGACGGTGCAATCGTTTCCAATACCGGCCATTTCAATGTCGAAATAGATATCGATAGCCTCAAGGCAATGTCGAGGGCACAAAGGACTATCAGGGACTTTGTCGAGGAATTCACCCTGAAGAACGGCAGGCGGATTTACCTCCTCGGGGAAGGAAGGCTGATCAACCTCGCAGCAGCTGAAGGACATCCCTCGGCGGTCATGGACATGAGCTTCGCCAACCAGGCACTGTGCTCCGAGTATATGGTGAAGAATGCCAAGAAGCTTCAAAACACGGTATACAGTGTTCCCGAAAAGATCGATCAGGAGATAGCGCGGCTGAAGCTTCAGGCAATGGCCCTTGATATCGACATCCTCACGCCTGAACAGAAGAAGTACCTGAAAAGCTGGGAGATGGGCACATAAAGGGAAATTTTTTAAGAAATGAAAGGGGCCTTTGGGGGCCCCTTTTTTTCGTTTGAATACTTTATTGTTGAGACGTTCACCGGAAAAAGTGTCAGCCGTCTGTTCCCGTGCCTGGTTCTGATTCTGGAAAGTAGTAGGTGGCGTTCATAGCCGGGTCTGCAATAAATATGGACGTTTCCAGCCTGATTTCGCCGACTTCCTGGGGAGAACTGCCGATTCGGGCGAGTTCCTTATTGATGACTTCACACTGCTCTGACGTGAGGTAAAATCTATGCTCTTCGAGCCAACTCACCGTTTTATGATAATTCCTGGCGTCCTGAGACTTCAACAAAACGATTCGATAGTCAATCTCTGATTTGTGAATTTGCGGACGAAGTCTCGGTAACAGGTTGACGTAGCCGTCTTCCGATACTACCAGACATATTGTCGGCGATTTTGCAGATGAGAGGTACCGGCTGGCTGAATTGTATCGTGCACCACGTGACAGGTCGCCATCGTTCGTTGCCATGCCATCCAGAATTACGCCGATTGCATAGCAAATACCTTTAGGATCGATGAGAAGGGCGCCATCGATCCCGCTGAGCCGATGGGCAAGATCGTGTGTGAGCTCAATGGGGGAGATTCCCAGAGATTGTTTTTTTAGTCTCGCGGCTTCCTCTTCCGCCGCTTCCGATATCACGATTATCGTTCCATGTCTTTGCTCCATAGCTGCTTCTACAATACGCCAAAGGCGGCGCTCCGCACGCCCGTCAATACCGGAGAAGATACGGTGTGCATTTGAGCGGAATGCCTCTTCTTTGAGACGCACAGAGGGGAGGCTTGGTACACCAAAAGCGGTTCTCATAAGAAGCCTGTTCTTGTAGTAAAGATCCCATTTGTAATGACCTGAGAATGAAATGCGAATGACATCGTCTGCTTCCGTGGCGTGCAGCACGCCAAGGCCAATGATGCCTTCAGCACCATGATTCACACATAATAGGCCATATCCGCTCATCTCGATTATTTTGCGTGCAAGCTTGTGTTCGTGAATCCGTACCGGTTTGTTAAAGCGCACGCGGAGGTCGACAGCCTCTGAATCAGCATGCGCAAAGACAAGTTCGCCCACTGCTCCCGCTCCTTCATAGGGAAGTGCTGAGATAATATTGAGGGCATTAAACGCGTCCAGGAGTGCCATGTCGCCGGACGTAAGCGCTATCGCCGTGCAAAAGCGTCCACCCGCATCCCTCAATAGTGCAGTAGTGTCCGCAGGAAACGTATCATTTAAATAGCGACCGGGATCTTTGCCTCCAAGTGCGTCGGTTGATTCATCGAGGAGACATGCGACAGTACTCTCGAAAAGCCCTGTGGAAGAGGTCCGATCAAAATATCGTATAGGCGTGGCAAGTTGCGGCAGATCCTGTATCCGCGACCTATTGAACTGCAAAATAGGGACAACGTGGTATCCGGAGATTCTTGCCGGCACTCCACAGAAAGTCGACGTGTCATGTTGCGTATCATATGCTCCAGTCACTTCCTGCACGGCTTCACGTACCGATTTGCCGCGGATATTCTCCGGCTTGTCGTGCATGCGCGCGGCATCTCCGCAGATGATGGACTGATCAGGATGAGTCGCGTAAATGTGCTCTGCACGCACAGCACATCCCGAGAAAAATGTTGGATCCCAATCCCCCTCATCCGGATCGACGCACACCGGAGGCCCCTCTTTGTTTCCCGAGGTGCGAATCCCCACAAGTATTGCCCGGGGTTCCACGGCCGGGGCAATCACCTGCAGCACTTCCTGCGCCCGCCGTTCCATTAGAATTCGAAAAAATGATTGATATCCCCACATGGATAACGCCACTGAACCCCGTCCTCTTAAGCCTTAAAGTCATCTTTTTCATCATACCGACATTTCTTTGGCATGATTGATATATTTCCTCCCCAAATATATCACAAAAATGTATTAAATGCATATGCGGGACTGCTTATTGCAATGGAATCGGCCGCCTGTTGGACCGGCTCGACAAGAGTATTATGCAGGTCTTCTTCGAAGAGACGGTGAAAAGCCTCATATCTGCCCCGGACGCCGTCGCCTGTGAGATGATGCTTCACCGGCCCGTTTCCAAGGCTAATATGCAAATATTTTATTATCTAGTCTATCCGCCTAAGCACAAATTCTTATAGACTTCAGTCGCTTTGTCACGAAACTCGCGAAAGAAGCGTTCGTGCCCCCGTTCCCAATCAGACAGCATTTTAAACGCCTCTCTGGCCGTGCCATCTGTTTGAGATGCCATCTTATCATAAAACTCGCTCAAATCCTTCTCAATGAGCCAGGCCACATTGAAAACGGTAACATCCGGGACCATTGTTTCATACAATAGCTGTTGAAGGAACTCCGATTTGGCCCGTTCATCAAAAAAATTGGTCGTTTCCGGCGTATAATCTTTCACGATTAGTAATTCAGCCGAATGTCCCTGTTTGAGTTCACCCAGGATTTTTTTGATAAAAACGATATGATGCTCTTCTTCCTTTATCAATTGGTTGAAAGCACTCAATGCCGCTCCCCATCCCATTCTTTTAAGAGAAGTCTGAAAAAAGCTCTTCCCGGTCTCCTCCTGGTTTAAGGCGTATTCGAAGATTTTAATCAAATTTTGATTGGTTGCCATTGTGTCCTCCCTATTATTTCTTTAAGTGTTGCACAGGTCGGTTCTGCATTATTTAAATAGTATACTGACTTTCCATCCGAAGTAAAAACGCCAATGCAAATCCTAGGCGATTACGTTAATGTCACTTATTTTTCTTTTTTTTGTCAGAATCAATTAATATATTACACGTAGAGTGACTGTTTAAGTGAGAATCCCAAGAAAAGGGAGGTATGTGATGGATACAAGCAATTATCACTTCAACAGCGATTCGTACGACGATGCAAGATTTTGGCCAAGGATGATGTGTGACTTTGTTACAGAACTTCATGATGCAGCGGGGAATAAGTATATCTGCAATGTCGTTGACATGAGCGGAAATGGGTTCGGCATCATAACCGACGCAAAACTGATGAGGGGAGATCTGGTGAATGTTGTCGAACCCATGACGAAAGCCAGAGTCGTCTGGATCGACAAGGATAGGGCTGGCCTCGCGGAATGCAAGTGAGAAATGAACCATTTCCCCCGGCATTATTGTTTGGGACAATCAAAAAGGGATAGAATATTAAAGATATGGAGTATACGATAAAAGAAAATTCCTTCAGAATATTCGTTGATTCCATTGGCAACAGGACAATGGAGGTCATACATAATCTTGGCGCTATAGCGATCTTCTTTACGCTTGCCTTTTTGAAAATCTTTCAGCGCCGACAGCTAAGGGAGATTATTCAGCAGGTCTTTTATATCGGCGCCAGGTCTTCAAATATCGTGATGCTCATCGGCCTCTTCACCGGTATGGTGCTCGGTCTTCAGCTTTTCTATACTCTGACAAAATTCGGATCTGAGGGCGTCCTCGGCTCGGTCGTCGCGCTCACGCTCATCAGGGAACTCGGTCCCGTTCTCACGGCGATCATGATAACAGCGCGAGCCGGCTCTGCAATGACGGCAGAAATCGGGATCCTCCGTATCTCCGAACAGATCGACGCCCTCTATACCATGCGGATCGACCCTATGCGGTATCTCATCAGTCCGCGTATTGCCGCTGCAATAGTCAGCTTCCCCTTGCTGACCGCTTTCTTTGATCTGATCGGTATCCTCGGAGGATACCTCACCGGCGTAGTCCTCCTCGGCGTGGACAAGGGCGCTTACTTTTATCGTATCCATACTTACGTGGACATAGTCGACATAAGGGGTGGCTTCATCAAGTCACTCATCTTCGCCGTGCTTGTGGTGACTATCTGCTGCTATCAGGGATACTTCACTCACCTCCGCACCGACAGTTACGGTGCAAAGAGCGTCAGCATTTCGACAACATCAGCGGTTGTTTTCTCGTGTGTCATGGTTCTCATCTCGGATTATGTCGTTACCTCCTTTCTCATGTAGAGGCATATATGGATACGCCTTTGATAGTATTTAAAGATGTCACAAAGCGATTTGGCAAGAAGATCATCCTCGACGGGGCGAATCTGGCTATTTATGAGAATCAGATTACGACAATCATCGGAAAGAGCGGTAGCGGTAAGAGTGTTCTCCTGAAACACATCATAGGTCTCCTGTCTCCCGATGAAGGAAGCATCCTCTTCAGGGGAAAGCCTGTGCATGAGATGAAAAAGAGCGAATGGGACGGCTACCGGAGCCGGATCAGCTATATGTTCCAGAATAATGCTCTTTTTGATTCGATGTCGGTCTTTGAAAATATAGCCCTCCCGCTCAGGCAGACGACGGACCTTGGAAAGAAGGAGATCGAGCAAAAGGTGATGTCGCGGTGCGAACAAATGGAACTCACGGACGCCCTTCGCAAGTACCCCGCGGAACTTTCAGGAGGGATGCAGAAGCGGGTAGCCCTGGCCAGGGCACTCGTAACTGACCCGACCATCGTGCTCTTTGACGAGCCGACGACCGGGCAGGATCCTATCAGGAAAAACATTATCCTGAGCATGATCGCTCATTATCGGAAACAGTTCGGCTTTACCGCAATTCTCATCAGCCACGACATCCCTGATGTCTTCTTCATCTCTGACCGGATTCTTCTGCTCTGGGATGGGAAGATCGCCTTTCACGGGACTTACGAGGAGTTGACAAGGCTGAAACATCCTATGATCGATGAATTTCTCCAGAGCATCGAGGGCCTCCGGGACGAGCTTACCGGCCTTCTCTCCAAGGAAATGTTCAGGTCCCGTTATGCCCTGACGCTGAGCGGCGGCCACGTCGACACCACAATCACGGCTGTGCTCTTTAGCATACACTGTGATCTCCTTTCTGATGCGCTTGGGCCTCAGGCTGCCATTGAGGTCCTCAAGGCGCTCGGGGAATATGTCAATAAATATTGCGTTCCCTTGGGAGGGTTTTCGGCGCGTCACAGCAGAGACAATATCCTTAGTATTCTGCCACACATAGGTATGGCAGAAACTGTGCAATTGGTGCATGATATCGCTCAGGAGTTCAAAACAAAGGCCCTCCCGGAAATCGAGTCATTGGCATGTCGCAAGATAGGGGTAGAGACATGCTTCGAAATATGGGTGACTGCAGGGATAACGGAAGGCAGCTCTAACGATACCATTGAACAGATCATAGAAAAGGCAATAGTGAATCAGGAGATAATCGCGAAATACCAGTGCGGCAAGGAGGATGGCTCGCAATGAAAAAGTATTCGATAGAGACTGTTGTCGGCATTTTTGTGGTGATTGGTCTCATCTGCGTGGCGTATATGACGATAAAGCTCGGCAAGGCCACTTTTTTCGGGGATAATTACTATGCACTCTATGCAAATTTCAGTACGGTATCGGGCTTGCGGGTCGGCAATATTATCGAAATTGACGGCATTGAGGTCGGACGAGTCGAGAATTTAAGCATAGATCAGGAGAAGCAGATAGCTGTAGTAGAATTAAAGATGAAGAAGGGAATAAGGATATACGATGACGCCAGTGCCTCGATCAAGACTGCCGGACTCATCGGCGATAAGTACGTCAAGATCGATCCGGGAGGAGGCGGTAGGATACTGAAGCCGGGAGAGAGGATTTCTGAGACAAACTCACCCATCGATGTGGAGGACTTGATCAGTAGATACGCGTTCGGAGATATCAAGAAGGATGACAAAAAGGAGACCAAATAAGTCTGATGGAGGAAGAGATGAAGAAGCACTTCTTAATATTCGCATTCATTCTGTGCCTGATCTTTCCGCTCTCTGCCGGCGCAGGTGGGGCCCTCGAAACCGTTAAGAGTAATGCCGACAAAGTCTTGGATGTGTTGCGCGACCCTTCACTTAAATCCGAATCGGCCCGTAAGACCAAGAAGAATAAAATACGGACTATTGCGCAGAAGATGTTCGACTTTACCGAACTTTCCAAGCGGACTCTGGCGCAGAACTGGGGCAAGTTCAGTCCCCAGCAGCAGAATGAGTTCATAGATCTTTATACATCCCTCCTCGAGGACGCCTATGCTGACAAGATTCTGGCGTATTCCGATGAAAAGATAATCTTTACCAATGAGGTTGCACTGAGTGAAAAGACCGTTGAGGTCAGGAGCATCGTCCTGAGGAAGACTGTCGAGATCCCGATTTACTACCGTGTGATGTTGAAGGATGATGGGTGGAGAGTCTATGATGTCGTCATAGAAGGGGTGAGCCTCATCAATAACTATCGTACTCAGTTCAGAGAGATACTTGTGAACAAGCCTCCGGCATCCTTACTGGAAACCATCAGAAAGAAGGTTGAAAAAAGGTGAACCGCTCATGAAGAGACTACGAAAGGAACACACGATGAAGCTCGTACCGATTTTCATACTGGCCTCTGTTTTTATCCTGTGTCCAGCCTCTCTCTGGGCAGATACCTCTTGGACAAACGCGGATGCTTTGCCGGCTCATGGCATGGAGATTCGCTCAGTTCCGCAGGACTTACCTCGGTCAAATAAAGAAGTCATACAGAATTCAACGCCGGACCTTGCCCCAGTGCCGTCTCGCTGGACTTTTATTCTCTCCGGCGCGCATGCTCAGAATGCAGAAACCACAATCGCTTTGACACAGTCAAATGCGGCTGAGGAATCAAAGGTTCAGGACGGGGGGGGCGCTGAAAGCCCGGATATTTCCGAAGAGGTCGAAGAGGCAGCTCCTCAAATTGCCGACCCTCTTGCTCCGGTGAATAAGGTGATGTTTCATTTTAATGATAAGTTGTATTTTTGGGGGCTCAAGCCCGCAGCTCAGGTATATTCTCACATAATTCCTGAAGAATTCAGGATTGCATTCAGCAACGCCTACGATAATCTCTGGGCGCCGTCAAGAGTAGTGAACAATCTGCTCCAGCTCAGGCTTAAGGCGGCAGGTAATGAACTCATCAGGTTTCTCTTCAATTCCTTTGCCGGCATCGGGGGCCTGGGTGATGTTGCCAAGGATGCCCTCGACATCAAAAAGCAGCAGGCAGATTTCGGCCAGACACTGGGCCATTATGGCATTGGTCATGGTTTTTATCTGGTATTGCCCGTATTCGGACCTTCTTCAGTCCGTGACGGAGTTGGGATTGTCGGTGATCGGCTTATGCATCCCCTGACGTATGTAGGCAGTTCTCATTTAACCTTCGGAGAAAAAGTGGCGATCTCAGCACATGAAAAAGTGAATGACCTATCATTCAAGATTGGAGATTATGAGTCCTTCAAGGAGGCGGCCATCGACCCCTACGTCTCTATGCGAGATGCCTTTACGCAGAATCGACAGAAGAAAGTTGAAGAATCGAAAAAATAGATCCGGTCCGCGGGACAGACTCTAAGTGTTTACAGTGTCGTTACTAATGATTGCTTTGCCCTGGAGCAGGCGACAGAAATAGTTCAGAAAAGTGGAACGGTGCTTAGCGGCGGTCAACGAAACTTTGTGGCCTGTTCAAAGGAATACGCCAGTCCGATCAACAGCGGTTCACTCCAGGGCCGGCCGGCGAACTCAATTCCTACCGGCACACCGAGCGGGGCGGTCTCGGTGGGTATGGAAAATCCGGCGGGAACGACAATCGAGGGGACCGTTCCTAAAACCATGTGATTTTATATAAGCGCCCTAAAACGGCACCGATATAGTGCTGCACTCACATACGCCAGCCGAACAGTGTTGCTGACTTCCGCCAGAGGGTTTTCCCCTGGAACCCGGCCAACCATCCATAGCGGGTGAAGGCCCTGCCGCTGCGGATAGAGGTAATCCTCTTGCCGAGTTGCTTGCTCGCCGGCTACCGGAGCGGGCCTTGCGGGCACGCTCAAGCATCCAAGAGACGACACGCCAATCCGACCAGACATGCTTCAGTCGATTCCTTGCAGGTAGACTGAAGGTGTATCTTAGTCTTCGTGTGGTGAGCCGCTCCCCAAATCCGAGACCCCGCCGGGCTATGGCTACTGCCGCAGCCTGGTGCGGGGTAAGCTTGTATCCTGACCCGAACTTCACCAATCCGATAACGCTGGTGTATGCCGGGTTTATGCCGATTACCTCTACGCCTTCCCTGAACGCCCTGCTGTATAACAGCTGCCGGAAGGCAGAGTACGCCATCATCGAGACCTTGCGATTGGTCCTGCTACTCCGTCCGCCCTTCTTCTTCTGGAGGTCGAGATCTTCGATGACTATGGGAATTAGCTTGTCTTTGGCATATCGCACCGCAGAGGCAACCGCATCTCCAAGCAACGCCTCTATCTGGTCTTTCGTTTTGCCGAAAAGAAGCGTCAGGATGTCCCATGCATCAGTCGGATTACCGGAATTGTCAATCCTGCTTACTGCGATATGTTCTGCGTTAATGTCTATTCCTAAAGCCCCGTTCTTCCGATCTGTAACAACCGGCACATCGATCTGTTCCGTAGTGGCATGCACATACCAGCCTTTCTCTTTGCGGACAAATAGATAACTTATTGCTTGTCCTACCAGCAGTGCATTGTTCAGTATCTCTTGACCATGAGGGAACACTACAGGGACTGTGATGTGAGTACCAAATTTGCCGGCCAAAGCATTCGGAAGTCTCAGCTTCAGTCCTTTGGGCAGGAACTGACAGGTCTGGTTACCAAATGATTCATCCTTACTGCCAAGACAGTAGAACTGTGAAGACCTGGTAGCCTGCCAGTCTTTAAGCCACTCGGCATGACAACAGTAACTGTTATCCTTGAGATTGAACTGCTTTCTGAACAGATGCCCGGAACCAAAACAGATGGATGGAACAACAGCCTTTATCCGTTGCTCCAGTGCCGAGATATTGTGCTTTAGATAGTCGGACTGTCGTTTGTAGTGGTGTATCTTGAACCAGTTCTTCTTGTTACTCTTGAGAGCGGACTGCATGCTATTATTGACCTTATCCAGTTTCTGCTTCTTGGTCTCCAGATTCCGCAGAAGCGCTTGCTTGTTAGCCTCTACCTTCCCTGACAGATTGAATATGACACCGTTTAATTGTCTGCCGGTAATGCCGTATTGCTTTAGAAATAAGCGTTTCAGTTCGTTCCTGTCGCCATGTTTGACGAAAAGTTCCCTGAAATAGATGCGCTCCACCCTATCCATAAGAAAGGCTGCCGCATCTAGGGCAGGATATAGTGATGCGTCTTTAATCGTGCCGCAGACTGTTACTTGCATGGGTTAAATTCTATCCCCTACTGGGACAAACCCTCACCCGAGGTGAAACTCGGTCGTGTGTTTGTCTGTAATAAGTATGGAGTTGCTCGGATTTTGTCAACCCACTGCCCCTTATGAACCATTGATATAGATTCTGATATAAAACATTACAATACAAACATTTTTGCTAAGCTGTTCTTAACCCCTGCGGGTCGCTTCTATGGCGTTTCTAAGTAGATGGAAAATGGCAATTCTCAGAAGATTCCCCTGCATGTTTATCTTCACCGGCTGCTCAGAGAGACGCAATGCGAAGGCAACCTCTTTGCGGTGAAGCTCTTTCTCGATAACCGACATGACGCGTGACACGACTTCGTTAAGATTTTCGAACGTAAACAGGGATTCCCTGCTCTTCAGGAGGGTTTGGAAATAGTTCACGATCTTCTCAAGCTTGCCCGCCTCCTCATTAATATCCGTCAGATATCCCGCAAACTTGTCCGGCACATCACCGCTTGCCATCATCTGCCGGCATAACCCTCCAATGACGGTTGCAGGATTTCTCACCTTGTCAGCCACGGTCAGCGCCATGAGGTTCATGGTCCTCTCGGATATCAGCGTCTCTATTTCCCTGTTGAACTCTTTGAGAATTTTTCGGTAGTCCTTCTCCATCTCGGTGAGGATTTTATACTTGAGCGCCTTTTCGACCGAATAGATCAATTGCTCCTGTTTATAGGGTTTTTGGATGAAATCGAAGGCGCCTTTTTTAAGGGCGTCAATAGCGGTATTGAGATCGGCATAAGCGGTCATAAGGATGACCGGGACTTCGGGATAAAGTATATGCACCTGATCGAGAAGATCAATGCCCGAAAGACCGCCCGGCATTTTGATATCAGTAAGCACGACGTCGACACTCGTATGCTGCAGCTTTTCGAGCGCTCCGGCGCAGCTTCTGCAGGGGATGGTCGTATAGGCGTTCTCCCTCAGGAGAAGGCAGACAACATTGAGAATATTGGGGTCGTCATCGACCACCATGATGGTACCGGC
>Ga0209048_10006616_pt1 | contig 10818 bp, 10 predicted proteins | sample FrelakmetCRP12CR_FD_187146 | JGI IMG/M metagenome (GOLD analysis project Ga0209048, IMG submission 187146) | Freshwater lake sediment microbial communities from the University of Notre Dame, USA, for methane emissions studies - CRP12 CR (SPAdes)... | ecosystem: Environmental > Aquatic >... | reverse complement strand
TAGCAGGCCGTTCCCAGACACACCCGTACGATGTGCTTGCCCCTCGGGATGATGGTGAAAAAGGCATAGAAGGAAACCACTCCATAGATTTGTGAAGCAGAGAGTTTCAATCCCTCTGCAATGCGACGCTGGACATTCTTGGGAAGGTATCCGCAGATCTCCTGAGTTTCTTTCAACACGGGGATGAGCGCTCCATGTCTTCCCTGATACTTGGCGATCACTTGATCAATCTTTTCCCATTCCTCTTTGGTGACCGATTCAACCCACCTCATCTTACTCGATGGCCTCCGCCAATAATTCCATGACATCCATGACCCGAATTTTTTCTTCATTTCCAGAGGTTTTGGCCGCATCCTCCAAGGTGAGGACACAAAATGGACAGGCCGTGGTGATAATCTCTGCACCCAGCTCTACGGCATCCTGGACTCGAACTTCAGCAAGACGCTGACCCGCCTCGGAGGAGGACTCCACCCACATCCTTCCGCCTCCCCCTTCACAGCACAGGCTCCTTTCCCGGGAGCGATCCAACTCTTTGAAGGTAAGGCCAGGGATGGCATTAAGTAAAATTCGGGGTTCGTCAAAAACATTATTCTGTTTGCCCAGAAAGCAGGGGTCATGGTAGGTGACCACTTTTTTGATCTCCTTCGTGAGGGGTAGTTTTCCTCCCTCCAGGCGTTTGGCCAGGAGTTGAGTGGCATGAAGGACCTCAAACTTCCCTTGAGGGTACTCATTCTTCATGGCATTGAAACCATGAGGGCACATGGTGACGATGTGTTCAATCTGATAGGCATCGAAGCGTTGCATGTTTCCTTCGACCAGTTCCTCAAAGAGACCTGACTCTCCCATCCTGCGGATCTCACTCCCGCAGCATTGTTCCTCATTTCCGAGAATCCCGAAATCGACCTCTGCGCGCTCGAGGCCGAAGACCAGCGCCTTGGCGACCTCTTGAATTCGCGGGTCAAAAGAAGCTGTGCATCCCGTAAAATAGAGATACTCCGCGTGATTTCCCCGGGAGAAATCTTTGATCTTGAAATCTTCGGGGAGGGTTTTTATCCATTCCGTCCTTTTGTTCTTCTGTTTTCCCCAGGGGTTTCCATGTTTGTAAACGCTCTCCATGGCCTCGATGATGGTCTTGGGGATATGGCCTTCTTCAACAAGAGTCCCCCTCATCCCGATGACGAGATCCATCGGTTTCAACCCACGAGGGCACCGAATCGTACAGGTTTTACACGTGGTACAATCCCAGAGCTCTTCCCGCTCCGTCATGTGCTCGAGGTTCTTTCCTAAAATCCCTTCGATCATCAGCCTGCGGATGTTCAATTTTGATTTCAGGGAAACAGGACATCCTCCGGTGCACTTTCCGCATTGGTAACAACCGTAAAGATCAAATTTCGCAGCCCATGTCTGTCCTGATGACTCCATGCTCCTTATCCTCCGGATAAGAAATTCTAAATCCGAATATCGAAATCCCTGCCTTCGTCCCGAAAGGCAGGACTTCGCGCAGGCAGGCGAAACAAATCCCAAATTCGAATTACCAAGAAGTTATTTCTCCGACTTAGAGTTTTGTGTTTTGGTCATTCGAGAATTGTTTCGAATTTAGGATTTCGTGCTTCGAATTTTTTCACACACTGCTTCCACATTCAAAGTAGGACTTCCATTCATAATGATCCATCGTTATCGATTCAGTATCTCTCTCGATATCACAATCCGCTGAACTTCAGAGGTTCCCTCGTAGAGAGTTGTTCCGATAATATCCCTGAGGTAACGTTCTACGGGATAGTCCTTCGTATAACCATACCCGCCCAACATCTGAACCGAACGGATCGCCACATTCCTTGCCGTCTCTGTGGCAAAGAGCTTTGCCATCGAAGCTTCTTTCGTAAAGGGTTGACGGGTTTCCTTCAGATGGGCGGCACGGAGCACCAGAAGTTGAGCGGCTTCCAATTCGGTATAAGAATCGGCGATCATCCATTGAATGGCCTCAAAGCTCGAAAGCGGTTTGCCGAAAGCCTCTCTTTCTTTAACATATCCAATTGCAAAATCAATAGCCGAAAATCCCACGCCAAGTCCCAGGGAGGCGATGCCAATCCTTCCGCCATCGAGCTCCATCATAGCGATTTTGAACCCCTCTCCCTCCTTCCCCAAGAGGGAATTGGCCGGGATGGCACAATGGTCGAAGGTCAATTCATTGGTCTGTGAGGCCCGGTGGCCCATCTTATCTTCCGCCTTTCCAACCATGAACCCGGGTGTCTCCTTCTCAACGGCGAAGGCGCTGATTCCCTGTCCTTTCTTTGCATTCGGGTCTGTCACCGCCCAGGTGACGATGACTCGTGAGGCCTCTCCGCTTGTGATCAAGGTTTTGCTCCCGTTCAGGACGTACCTATTCTTCTGGCGAGTGGCCGTCGTTCGAATATTACCGGCATCCGACCCTGTATGGGGCTCTGTGATGGCGAAAGCCCCGGCTGGGTATTCCCCGTTGCAAAGCTTCGGGACGAGCTTTCTTTTTATCTCCTCTTGTCCGAACTCACAAATCACCTCAGCGACCATATTGGTCACAGAGGTGGTGACGGCATGGGAGGCGCATCCCTTTGCAATCTCTGTAATGGCCAGGCTATAAGCGACCACCCCGACTTCAGATCCTCCGAATTCAGCAGGAATATTCATCCCCATCAGGCCAAGATTGGCCATTTTCTTCAGGTTCTCATAGGGGAACTGTTTCTCTTCGTCATAGAGGGCCGCAACGGGTTTGATGTTCTTCTCCGTAAAATCTCTCACCATATCCCGGATCATCTCTTGTTCCGAGGTCAGTCTGAAGTCCATGGGTTCTCAAACAAAGTTCGGAGTGATTAGTTCGGAGTTCGGAGTAGTCTGATGATGAATCCGAACTTTGAACTCCGAACTCCTAACTATACGGATAAAACCCTCTTCCTGTTTTTCTGCCGAGATAGCCAGCATCGACATACTTCCTGAGTAGAGGGCAGGGGCGATATTTGGAATCCCCAAAACCCTTATAGAGGACCTCCATAATGGCTAAACAAGTATCCAGACCAATCAGGTCTGCTAGTGCCAGTGGGCCCATGGGATGATTCATTCCAAGTTTCATAACGGTATCAATGGCTTCGGGTGTTCCGACCCCTTCGAAAAGCGTATAAATCGCCTCATTGATCATGGGCATTAAGATTCGATTCGAGATGAAACCCGGAAAGTCATTGGCTTCGACAGGGGTCTTCCCCATCTTCTCGGAGAGAGGCTTCACCGTGTCAAAAGTTTCTTGAGACGTTTGCAGTCCTCGTATGATCTCGACAAGCTGCATGACCGGCACAGGGTTCATGAAGTGCATACCGATGACCTGTGAAGGTCTATGAGTTGCCGAGGCAATCTTGGTGATGGAGATGGAGGAGGTATTGCTTGAAAGGATGATCTCTTTTCGACAAACCTGATCCAATTCCTTGAAGATATTTAATTTCAGGGATTCATTCTCCGTGGCTGCCTCCACCACGAAATCGGTCTCAGCCATGTCTCTCACTTGAATGGTCCCTTTGATCCTTCCCATGATTTCTTCCTTCTTCTGGGGAGGAATCTTTCCCTTCTCCACCATCTTGCCCAAATTCTTAGAAATGGTGCCAAGTCCTTTTTGGACAAAAGAGTCCGCAATATCACTCATCACCACCGAAAATCCAGATTGGGCGGCCACTTGAACGATCCCGTTTCCCATCTGCCCGGCTCCGACCACACCGATCGTCTTGATCTCCATAAACCCTCCCTTCATTCTCAGTAATCAATTATCAATTCTCATCGGTCAATTCCCAATGAGTGATTTTAAGCTAAAAATCCTTTCTTTGGTGATTGACCATTGCCCCTTGCCCCTTGGAAATTGATTCGTTCATATTTGTTCCACAATTAGACTGACAGCCTCCGCACCTCCCAAGCAGAGAGAGGCCATTCCTCTTCTGGCTCCTCTGTCTTTCATGGCATAGAGTAAGGTGGTGAGGACTCTTGCACCGCTGGCTCCAATGGGATGGCCGATGGCCACAGCGCCGCCGTGGACATTGACCTTCTCTTCGTCAATTCCGAGGGTTTTGAAGATGGCTACGGTCGTGGCAGAAAAGGCCTCGTTGATTTCAAATAGGTCAATCTCCTTAAGAGAAAGGCCTGCTTTTTTAAGGCACTTTGGAATGGACTGAATGGGGGCGACCAATACATCCTCCAATTCCACTCCCGCTGCCGCTTGGGCTCCGACTTTAGCCATGGGCTTGATCCCTAATGCCAGGGCCTTTTCTTTTGACATCAAGACGAGGGCGCTTGCTCCATCACTAAGCTTGGAAGAATTTGCTGCCGTGACGACACCGCCCTCCTTAAAGACAGATTTCAATTTGGCCATGGATTTAAGATCCGTTTCCCGGGGCCCCTCATCGGTATCGAACACGGTCGGTTCGCCTTTCTTTGAAGGGATCGAAAGAGGGAGGATTTCCTCTTTCAACTTCCCTTCCCGGGTTGCTTTCATCGATCTGAGGTTCGACTCGTGGGCAAATCGGTCCTGCTCTTCACGGCTGATGTTGAATTTTATCGATTGGATCTCAGCGGTGTATCCCATGTGATAATCATTGACCAGATCCCAGAGACCGTCATGGACCATACCGTCTACCAGCTTGCCATCCCAGAGCCGGTATCCCGTCCTTGCGTTTTCTAAGTAATAGGGGACTCGGCTCATATTCTCCATTCCGCCGGCAACGATCACCTCCGCATCTCCGGCAAGGATGACTTGGGCAGCGAGCATCACTGCCTTCAGCCCAGAGCCACAAACTTTGTTCACCGTGATGGCTCCTCCGGACATGGGGAGACCTGCCTTGATCATTGCTTGACGGGCCGGATTCTGCCCCAATCCAAAAGGGAGGACGTTCCCCATGATCACCTCATCCACATCCTTTTTTTGAATCTTCGATCGCCTCACAGCCTCCTCGATGACTTTTCCTCCCAATTCCGTGGCACTGAAGGGAGTTAATGCGCCGAGGAAATTACCTATGGCTGTCCGAACGGCGCTGGTGATTACGACTTCTGTCATGTGTTTCCTCTCCTTTCTGAAAGTCCCCATCCTTACTTAATTTTTGACGGACTTTATCCTGGTAGTTTAAGATATCCGCCCTTAATTTATTGAGACTGTTAATCCGTTCGTCAATCTTTACCGCATGGGTGTCGAGTAATTCTAAAAGTCGGGGTAATACTTTTCTATTTGTCCGGTGGATTTGGTAAATATCCTCCAGCTCGAGCATTTCTGAAAGAGTCAGTCCGAGGTGCTTAAGCCTTGTAACAAATCTTAAACGCTGAAAATCCTTATCCGTATAGATCCTTTTTCCCCCTTCGATCCTTTTGACAGAGTTGAGGAGACCAATTTCCTCATAGTATCGGATCGTTCGGGGACTCAGTTCCATTAAATTTGCCAACTCGCCGATTTGATAATACTTTGCTCCATTGTTTTCCATAGAACAAGCCTGATAATGCCACTTAACGTAAACTGTTAAGAATATGGGAAAAAAAATTATGAAATAACAGAATAATGGAATGATGGGTTTATTATCTATAGTAAACTAAGCGTGGCTTCGTTCTTAGAACTAAACTCAATATTTTAATATTCCATCATTCCTATTTTCTATATGGATGGCCATTTCCCTATCGATAAGACGTCATAGCCTTCTTTCTCTAGATCGGTCACCACATCCTTGTACTCTTCTGTTCTAATTCGGAGGGCAGCAATTCTTTTTCCTTCGACCATAAAAGAGGGAGTGACAACGCTGATGATATTTATATTATGCTTTTTCATCACTTCGAGCACTTCAAGCATCGTTCCCGGTTTGTCCTCAAGGGCGATAGTCAGACGGGTCCCTTTTTCTTTGAAACCAAATATGTCCACCAGATGGTCCAGGGCATCTGTTTCTGTAAAGATTCCATAAAGTTTTCCTCCTTCCAAAACAGGAAGACACCCGATCTTGTTATCGTGCATCAGTTGGACAGCTTCTTCAATGAGTGTGTCAGGGGTAATGGTGATCAGCTTAGCCTTTGGCGTCATGAAGCTCGAAACTTTAAGCTTTCCTAAAAGATAATTAAGTTCCTGAACACTGAGCAGGGTGGCATCGGATGGTCCTGCTTCCCGAATATCCCGGTCTGTCACAATTCCAAGCAGTTGATTGTTCTTATCGACCACCGGCAAATGTCGGACTCCCTTGTCATGGATCAACGCTCGGGCTTCATAAAAAGATGCCTCTGTACCAATGGTTACCGGATTTCTATTTATTTTTTCTCTCATAAAGCCTTTGTATTGAATTTTCATAATCTGCTCCTCCTCTTTATTTTCTTGTAATCATATTAGCATATCAAGCAAAGAGCCGTCAAAATATATTTTCTGCAATAGCGCATCAAATATCCAATAATCAAGCGCCCATAATCAAATAATAACCAATCTCCAAATCCTAATAACCAAACAATTCCTCATGACGGTTACGTCACCCACGCTCCATGAAAATCACAGTTTGTCATTCCTGCGTAAGCAGGAATCCATTTTTTTAATCCTGGATTCCCGTTTTCACGGGAATGACAAAAAAAGGGAAAACTACTTTAATGGTAATTTGATTTTTTGGTCATTGGAATTTATTCCTGAACCTGTCAGGAACAGGTTTGGAGCTCGGGGTTTAGTTATTGGAATTTTGTACTTACTCCCAGGTTCGTTGATCTTCAATCTTCTTGGCTCCCTCTGGAATCGTCCCCTTCGGGACAAATTGGACATCACCTCTAACCTTCATTACATCCCGGATGGACTTTTCGATCTCTTCTTTTAGCTTTTGGGGTTGGGGGATTTCTTCTTTGAGTTCGATCCGGAAGGTCATCTCATCCTTGTGTTCTTTTCTTGTGATGACCACCTGAACCTTCGAAATTTGGGGGTGCTTCGATGCCACTTCATCTGCCTGGCCCGGATGGATGAAAAGGCCCCTCACCTTGGTCGCCTGATCTACCCTCCCCAAGATCTTGATCAGTCTCGGAGAAGTCCTGCCGCAAGGACAAGGGGTTTCGGTCAGGATAGAGAGGTCTCCTGTCCCGAATCGAATGAGTGGATAGACCTTATTGAAAGTGGCAGCGACAATTTCTCCCGCTTTTCCGGGCCCCACCTGTTTGCCGGTGTTTGGATCTACAATCTCGACAATCTTATCGTCGGGGACATGCATCCCATTCTTCTTGAGGCATTCATACCCGAGGCAGCCAATATCAGCGGTTCCATAACCCTGTCGGATAATCATTTCAAATTTTTGTTCCAATTTGGAGCGGAGGGATTCCGGAAGCATCTCCGTGGCGACAAAGCCGACTTTAAGGTTTATATCCTTTTTTAAATCCAATCCCATCTCTTCTGCCTTTTCGGCGATGTTGAGAAGAAAACTCGCCGTACCGCAATAGGCGTTGGCTTTTAGAGTCTTCAAGATATTGACCTGTTGTTCGGTATTTCCGATGCCTGCGGGGATCGTGATGCATCCGATTCGATAAAGCGAGTTGTCTATCATCTGTAAAGCGAAGGGGACCATGTGGTAGCTGAAAGTATTGATGGCCATGTCGCCTGGACGGAACCCTGCTGCAACCATGCCCTGAGCCCAACCCAACTCATCGTAGTCGGCTTCGCCAGGTTCAAAAATAGGCCCCGGTGAGACGTAGATTCTTCTCATTTCCGAAATTGGGACTCCTTCAAATCCACCAAAAGGAGGGTTTTTCTTCTGAAGCTCTACCAGGTCACCCTTTTTGGTGATGGGAATTTTTTCTAAATCTTTGGTGGTCTGGATGTCCTTCGGTTTTAAACCGACGGAGTCCAATTTATTTCTAACTGCTGTGGAGTTCTTATAAGCATATTGTATGATTCCTCGTAATCTTTGGTTGAGGTATTCAATCCTTTTTTTATGGGAGACGGTCTCAAGATTCTTCTTATAGAAACCTCTGGTCCGATCCATTACATCTTCTTTAGGCATGGGAGGTCTCCTCATAGGTCTTGCCCTTTAACTCCCTTCTCCTCCTTTAACAACAGGAGGAGAAGGGAGCGAGGGTTCATTTCACTTCGGATTTTTAAAGGTGAAAGGAACTATTTTCTCTACGCCATCAGCTGTAAAAGTAGCTGCTCCTTTTTTAACCTCAACAAGAACGGTCTCATTCGGAATCTCTGTCCACCATTTTTCGAGAAGGTCCCAGGGAGTCGTATTCTTTGCCTTCACCTGCTCATAACTAGGAATTAAGAGACTCAAAAGCACCTGGTGTACGTCCACTATTGACATTACAGAAAGTTGGTTGGTTTTGCCTGCTGGAATCCACTGCGTCTCAAAGGCATTAACCAAATTTACCTCAAAACCCTCAACGGCAACTGTAAATCCAAAACCATCTAACTTAACCGGATAATCATTGGGATTTTCGATATTGAAGAGAAAAGCCATAGGGAGCATTGCGCTGTTAGCCCCTGCTTTGCCCTTCACGGGAGTGATCTTCGCATCATAGTACCAATACCCGTTATATTGGGTTACTTGGACTGATTCAAGGGAGACCACAGGGACCTTGAAGTTAGCTTCAGTAGGTTTTGTCTGCGTCCCAGCGGAAGAAATAAAAATCAATCCCGCGCCGAAGAAAAAAGCGATCATTAATGCTGTTTTTCTATTCATTATCAAACCTCCTTCCGTTATCTAGGGAAATAACGTGTCCGTGTCCGTTTTCCGTGCCCGTTGTGAGATCTCTGGAAAAAACGTTTTGTCACCCTGAACTCGTTTCAGGGTCTGGTCTATTAGATGCTGAACCAAGTTCAGCATGACATTTTCCTCTATTTTCTTTTTCACGGTCACGAGTCATGGGCACGTGACACGGTGTTTATGTTAACCATCTCTTTCTTCGCTTATAATGCTTGACATGGCGGAAACTCTTTCTCTCACCAATGTCAGAGAGACCCAAGTAAAAATCTCGGATGTCCGGGTTTTGTTTCAATTTCTCTGAGGTATCGTGCATTACAAGCCTTCCGTTTTCTAAAACATAAGCATAAGGCGAAACAGTGAGGGCTAACTTAACATTTTGTTCCACCAATAGAATAGGGATCTTCTCTTCGTGGTTTAACCTTATGATGATCTCGAAGATCTCCTTGATGAGGAGGGGGGCGAGGCCCATGGAGGGTTCATCCAGAAGCATCAATTTAGGTTGGGCCATCAGAGCCCGACCGATGACCGTCATCTGTTGTTCCCCTCCGCTGACATAACCGGCCACCTCGCTACGCTTCTCTCTCAACCTGGGGAAGTAATGGTAGACCATTTCCAGGCCTTCTTTGACCGATCCAGTCTTTCTCAAATGAGCACCTACCTTAAGATTCTCCTCTACAGTCAAGTGCTCAAACACCTTCCGGCCTTCAATGACCTGTATGATCCCCAATCTGGAAATATCTCCAGGAGGTTTTCGATGGATGCGCTCGCCTCGAAACTCAATGGAGCCATCCGTAACCTCTCCGACCTCCACCCTGAGGAGCCCTGAGATGGCCTTTAGCGTGGTACTTTTACCCGCTCCATTTGCCCCGAGGAGGGCTATGATACCCCCTTCAGGAATCTCTAAAGAGACTCCCTTCAGGACAAGGATAACCTCATGGTATTTGACCTCAATATTATTTAACTTTAAAATAGGTTGCGCTGTCTCCACGGTCATACCCCTTTTACCATCCGAACCATTCCTTCGCCCATTTTTCAGGCCAACGTGTCTTGACATCGATCGTTTTAACAAAGTTAAATTTTCCTTCCCGGAGTTCGTATACTGGGACGATTGCAGTCGTTCGATGGTCAGTAGAAGTGAAGGTTATTGGGCTCGTACCAAGACCACCATCGAGGATAGCAAAATCTTTCAAGGTTTCAAAACCCTTTAAAATACCTGGTCCAGTCAAATCGCCGGCTTTATCAGCCCGTTTCATGGCCTCGCTCAAGAGAAGCACATTGCACCAGGCAGTGACAGTAAACTTAATTCGGTCCTTTGCAGGGATTCCCGGATTATATTTTGCAGCATAATCGTGAACGAGGTTCATCTTTCCACGGTTGTCGTCAAAAAAGTAAGCCGGGCCAGCAGTCATCACCCCTTCGGCTGCCTTGCCTGCCAACTTCCATAAGTTTTCGTCCGCTCCCCAATAGTTCGAGAGCCAATCAGCGCCCAAACCAAGGGCATAGGCATCTCTTACCGTGGCTGAGACACACATCGTTGTATTTCCGTGCCACAAGACATCCGGCTTAAATTGTTGGAGGGCCATGATCTGGCTCTTGGTATCCATTGTAGTAAGAGCGACATCCTGGTCATCTCCTAATTCAAATCCGAGCATGGTGGCATGGTCCTTGATCGCCTTTATCGGAGCACTGGCATAGGGAGAAGGAAAGGCATAGATGCAGGCAAAACGTGGCTTTCTCTTGCCGTAGTCCTTATTCTTTGGCCACTTAGTTTCAAACCAGGTCGTTAGCACAGCCCTTCCTTGGGTAGAATAGTCGGGTGCAAAGAATAGATTATAAGCGGCTTTGGCAGGATTTGTGAGGTGGGCTGAGAAAGAAGCTGAGACGTAAGGTATCTTGTCCTTCAAAACTGTTGGAGAAAGGGCCTCTGTATCTCCTGTTCCCCAACCTTCAATTGCAATCACCCCCATACGTTTGAGAAAGTTATACTTTGTGATGGCCTCTGGAACACGGTAACCGTAATCAAACCATGTGTATTTAATTTTTTTACCATTAATTCCGCCCGTGTCGTTGACGTAATGGAAGGCCTCCGCCAAACCAAGAGCATAGTCCTTTCCGA
>Ga0209048_10006615_pt1 | contig 10818 bp, 8 predicted proteins | sample FrelakmetCRP12CR_FD_187146 | JGI IMG/M metagenome (GOLD analysis project Ga0209048, IMG submission 187146) | Freshwater lake sediment microbial communities from the University of Notre Dame, USA, for methane emissions studies - CRP12 CR (SPAdes)... | ecosystem: Environmental > Aquatic >... | reverse complement strand
CAGCGACGAGTTAATGCAGAAGGTGCCGCTCGTGCGCGGTGTCTATACAACGGTCAAGCAGATCATGGAGACCTTCTCCGTGAAGCACAATTTCCACGGAGTCGGCCTCGTCGAATATCCGCGTAAAGGATGCTACAGCGTGGGGTTTATGACCGGAGAAGTGCAGGGAACGCACCTCGGCCTTTCGGGAAAATACGTGTCCGTCTTTGTTCCGACAACGCCAAATCCCACTGCCGGTTTTCTCCTCATCCTTCCCGATTACGAAGTCACGCGTCTCGATATGACCGTGGACGAAGGGATGAAATTTATCATTTCCCTGGGGCTCGTATCTTTGTCTGAAATTGAACTCAAAAAACTCAAACACGTGAGCCGGGAGGTCAGCAAGTGAAACCGACCGTTGTGATTCTTGCGGCTGGGCTCGGTACACGTATGAAATCCAGCCTCGCCAAGGCACTCCATCCGCTAATGGGTCGACCGCTTATTCAGCATGTTCTGCATGCCGCCGAAGACGTGGGGCCGGAAAAAAGCATCCTCGTGCTCGGACATCAGGCCGACAAGGTGAGGAATGCATCGGGTGAGCACCGGGTGGAGATCGTGCTGCAGGCCGAACAGCTCGGCACGGGCCATGCCGTTCAGCAGGCAGCTGAGGCGATTGCAGCGGCGTCCGGGCCGGTTGTGATCCTCTGTGCGGATACGCCGCTCCTCACCGGCAGAACGCTCAAGGCAGTTATCGATCTTCATCAACAATCACGCGCAGCGGTCACGCTTCTGACCGCCCGCATGGAAGATCCTTTCGGTTACGGGAGGGTGGTGCGCGGCAGGTCCGGGGTCCTGCGCGTGGTGGAAGAGAAAGATGCAACCGTCGCGCAAAAAAAAATCCGCGAAGTGAACGCAGGGATTTATTGTTTTGATCGGAAGTTCCTGCTCTCATCCCTCTCCATCCTTGGAAAAAACAATGCCCAGGGCGAGTACTATCTTCCCGATACCATCGCGCTCGCGAAAAAGAAAAAACTGGTCGTTGCCGCTCTCCCGTGCAAAGATCCTGATGAAGTCATGGGTGTGAATTCCCGTTATGATTTGAGCCGTGCAGAAGCCGTCATGCGCAACCGGATCAACCGGAAATGGATGCTCGATGGCGTAACCATGCTCGATCCGGACTCGATTTACGTCGGGAGCGAGGTGTTGCTCGGCCGCGACATCGTACTCTATCCAACGGTGCGGATCGAGGGCAGGACAAGGATCGGCGATGGATGCACGGTGTATCCCGGTTCACGGATCGTGGACAGCGTGATCGGGAGCAACGTAACCGTAAAAGACAGCTCGGTGATCGAGGAGAGCGATATTTCCGCCGGGGCATCCATCGGGCCCTTTACGCACCTGCGGCCGGGATCAACCATCGGAGAGAGGGCGCGGATCGGGAATTTCGTTGAGGTGAAGAAATCGAGGATCGGTGAAGGGAGCAAGGCAAACCATCTCGCCTATATCGGAGACGCGACGATCGGCAACAACGTGAACATCGGGGCTGGCGTCATTACGTGCAACTACGACGGCTTCGAGAAATACCCTACGGTGATCGAAGATAACGTGTTTGTCGGCAGTGACGCGCAGCTTGTGGCGCCGGTAACAATAGGGCGCGGCGCGCTTATAGCGGCAGGAGCCACCATCACGCGTGATGTTCCGGCCGATGCTCTCGCCGTCAGCCGAGTGCGCCAGGTCAATCGCGAAGGTTATGCGAGCAACCGGAACATGATGAAGCGGAAGAAAGAAGCAAAGCACAAATAGAAAGCACGAAATAACAAATAGCAAATCTCAAATAAACTTAATCATCAAAATTCAAAGTGCAACGCCGTTGGGTTATTGTAATTTGAGATTTATAATATAATATCTTTAACAGTGGAGCGTAGCGACATATGTGCGGAATAATCGGATACATAGGGAAGGAACCGGCGGTACCCATCCTGATCGAGGGACTCAAAAAGCTTGAGTACCGCGGGTACGACTCATCAGGCGTTGCAATACTCCAGGACGGAAAAATCCAGGTCCGCAGGGCCGTAGGCAAGCTCCAGAACCTCGAGACCCTTCTCCGGGGAGAAACGCTCAGCGGCAGGATCGGCGTGGGACACGTACGGTGGGCAACCCACGGAAGGCCGTCGGAAGAGAACGCGCATCCGCACCGCGCAGGCAGCGTGGTCGTAGTGCATAACGGCATCATCGAGAACTATACCGCGCTCAAGAAAGAGCTCTCAGCCCAGGGACGCACGTTCACGTCCGAAACGGACACGGAAGTGATCGCCCACCTGATCGACAGCATCGTCCAGAAGGGCGTAGCGCTCGATCAAGCCGTACGGGAGGCGGCCCGACATCTGGAGGGCGCTTACGCCATTGCCGTGATCGACGAGCGGAACCCCGAAGTCGTTATCGGTGCGCGCAAGGGCAGTCCGCTCGTGGTCGGGCTCGGGCAGGGCGAGTTTTTTATCGCTTCGGACATTCCGGCCATTCTGCACCGCACCCGGGATGTGCTGTTCCTGAACGATGACGAAATGGCGATTCTTTCAGAAGAAGGCGTGCGGATTACCGATCTCAAGGGCACGGAACTCGTCCGAGAGATCACGCACGTGATGTGGAACCCGGTGATGGCCGAGAAGGGCGGTTACCGCCACTTTATGCTGAAGGAAATCTACGAGCAGCCCCGCGCCATCATGGACACCATCCGGGGCAGGTTCTCGCAGGATACCGGTGTTATTCACCTCGAAGAGATCGGCTCCGCGTATGATAAGCTGCCGAAGGTGAAAAAAATATTCATCGTTGCCTGCGGCACGTCGTGGCACGCCGGCCTCGTCGGAAAGTACCTGTTCGAGGAACTTGCGTCCATCCCGACCGAGGTCGATATCGCGTCCGAGTTCCGGTATCGAAGCCCGCTCGTAGGCAAGGACGACCTGCTTATCGCCATCACCCAGTCCGGTGAGACCGCTGACACGCTTGCAGCCATGCGTGAGGCAAAGAAACAAGGCGCAACGGTCATCGCTATCTGCAATGTCGTGGGCTCGACGGCGAGCCGCGAGGCCGACGGTGTGGTCTATACCCACGCCGGTCCGGAGATCGGCGTGGCTTCTACCAAGGCGTTCACTGCCCAGCTTACGGCGCTTTATGTCTATGGGCTCTTCCTGGGCTCGCTGTACGGCAAGCTCTCGACTAAAAACGTGAAGAAGTGGTTGGACGACCTCGTGCACATCCCCAAACTCGTGGAACGCTGCCTGGAGGAGGACGCACGCATCGAGCAGATCGCAAAGCATTTTTTTAAAGCCAGCGACTTCCTCTATCTCGGCAGGGGACCAAATTTCCCGGTAGCACTCGAGGGCGCGCTTAAGCTCAAAGAGATTTCATACATCCATGCCGAGGGCTACCCCGCAGGCGAGATGAAACACGGGCCGATAGCGCTCATCGATGAGAACATGCCGGTCGTGGTCCTTGCCGGCAAGAACAGCGTGTATGAAAAGATTCTCGCAAACATCGAAGAGGTGAAGGCGCGGGGCGGAATCGTGATAGCGCTGACAACGGAAGGTGATACGGAAATTCTTAAACGCGTTAATTATGCGATACCGGTGCCGATAACCAACCATCTTCTGATGCCGATCCTCATGGCTGTTCCGCTCCAGCTTCTCGCGTATCATATCGCGGTCCTGCGCGGCGCGGACGTGGACCAACCGAGGAACCTCGCGAAGAGCGTGACGGTCGAATAGCAGAAAATAGAGAATAGGAAATAGTAATTAAGGAATTGATCCGCTAAACCCATCACGATCTTAATTTCTATTTTTCTCAATCTCTCCAAATCTATGGATTATCTTGAACGTCTCAATCCACCACAACGCGAAGCGGTACTGCACGGTGATGGGCCGCTCCTGATCCTCGCCGGGGCCGGAAGCGGCAAGACCCGCGTGATTACGTGCAGGATCGCGCATATGATCCGCGAGAGGGGGGTCGACCCGGATTCCATCCTCGCCGTCACGTTCACGAACAAAGCGGCAAACGAGATGAAGAAGCGGGTGGAGCGAATGCTCAAGATCCCGCTCGCAAGACTCTGGATCAGCACGTTCCATTCCGCCTGCGTCAGGATTCTGCGCCGGCACATCAATGCTCTGGGATACAAGCGTTCGTTCGTCATTTATGACGAGACCGACCGCTCGTCACTCATCAAGGCCTGTATGGCCGACCTGCGGATAGATACGGAACAGTATCAGCCAAGGGCCGTTGCGGCGCGGATCAGCGCACTGAAGAACAACCTCACGGATGAAGAACAGTTCGGCAGGACGAGCGCCCGTTTCGGGTTCGAGGAAGCCGTCTCGCGCGTTTATACCTTGTATCAGGAGAAGCTCAGGGAATCGAATGGGCTGGACTTCGACGACCTGCTCATGCTTACGGTCAGGTTGCTCGAGCGGCATCAGGACGTTCGCGAATATTATCAAGGGCTCTTCCGCCATATCCTGATCGACGAATACCAGGACACGAACCATGCGCAATACCGTCTCGTACGGATTTTAACGGCGCAGCGGAAGAACCTGTGCGTCGTAGGGGACGACGACCAGAGTATCTACAAGTTCCGTGGGGCTGATATCACGAACATCCTGAACTTTGAAAAGGATTTTCCGGACGCAAAGGTGATCACCCTGGAACAAAACTACCGCTCGACTCAGAACATTCTGGGCGCAGCGGGCGCGGTGGTTGCGCGTAACCTCGGCAGAAAGCCCAAAGACCTTTGGACCCGGAAACACGGCGGCGACAAGATCCTGTGCTACAAAGCCGTAGACGAGAAGGACGAAGCGCGCTTTATCTGCAGGACGATCCAGCAGGAGGTCGAGGAGGGCCGGAGCCTGCGCGAGATGGCGGTTCTGTACCGCACGAACGCCCAGTCTCGCGCACTTGAAGATGCGCTCCGGAACCGGGGCATTCCATACAGGATCTTCGGCGGTTTGCGGTTCTACGACCGCAAGGAAATCAAGGACATCATCGCCTATTTGCGGGTGCTGCATAATCCGGACGACATCGTGAGCCTGCGCAGGATCATCAATGTGCCGACGCGCGGGATAGGAGAAACCACCATTGAGAAACTGGAGATGGAGGCGGCCCGGACAGGAGTGACCCTGTACCAGGCTGCTGTGGATCCGGATGCCGCGGATATCACGTCATCGGCCAAGAGGAAGCTCCGTGAGTTCACCGGAATGATGGAGCGCATGCATGCGGTCTTTGGGGATCTGACAATCACGGACCTCGTCCGGCAGGTGATACACGAGACGGGCTACGTGGCGGCGCTGGAGCAGGACAAAACCGTGGAATCCAGGATCAGGATCGAGAACCTGAACGAGCTCATGACCGCTACCGAGGATTTTCAGGAACAGAATCGAGACGCCTCGCTTGCCGCGTTCCTGGACCAGGTGGCGCTCATCACCGATCTGGAACACCAGACCGCCGGAGAGGAAAAGGGCCTGAACGCGGACTCGGTGACGCTCATGACCTTGCATAATGCCAAAGGGCTTGAGTTTTCCGTGGTGTTCATGGCGGGCATGGAAGAAGGGCTGTTCCCGCACTCGCGTTCCGCTGAAAGCGAAGAAGAGCTTGAAGAGGAGCGCAGGCTTTGCTATGTGGGAATTACTCGGGCCAAGGAAAGGCTTATCATCACCCACGCATCGGAGCGCAGGCTTTATGGGTATCCCCAGGCCAACCTTGTGTCACGGTTTGTGAAGGACCTCCCGAGCGAGGTTGTGGAGATGGTCGGCCGTGAAGTTGCGGAAGGACATTCCTTTCATCGGCACGCGAAATGGAATTCCGGTCTGATCAATCCGGTCAAGAAAGAAAAAAGCTACGAAGGAATGTTCCACCGTCAACCGGCAACGTCGGGCTCGGATGACCGTTACTACAAAGGTGCTGTGGTCCGCCATACGAAGTTCGGACTCGGGACCGTGCAGCGCTCGGAGGGTTCGGGGGATGACCTGAAAATAAGCGTCAGTTTCCCGGGGCACGGGGTGAAGACGCTCGCGGTGAAATACGCTAATTTGGAAGTGATTTAACATTTTTTACCGCAGAGGACGCAGAGAAAGACATAATTCCAGATTCATGATTTTAACTCGGCGTACTCTGCGATCTCAGCGGTGATATTTATTGCAGGAGCTTTTATGAAAATCACAAAACAGGAAGTCGAACACGTGGCCAAGCTCGCGAGGCTCGAACTCAATGAGCAGGAAAAGGAGAGTCTTACGGAGCAGCTGTCGAATATTTTGACGTACGTCGAGAAGCTGAACGAACTCGATACGAAAGGCGTTGAGCCCACATCGCACGTGCTCGACATCAACAACGTGATGCGTGACGATGTCCCGGCTGAAAGCCTGCCGCAGGAGCGGGCATTGGCGAACGCGCCTGACAAAGCAGCGGGTCACTATAAGGTGCCGAAAATTATCGAATAAGTAAATTTGACACGGATTTTCACGGATAAAGGCTATGATGAATGATCATGAGCATCATAAAAAAATCAGTGTCAATCAGTGTCGGAGAAAGGGTTGATTCATTATGTTCAGATTAATGCTGCGTTCAAAAATCCACCGTGCGACCGTGACGGACGCGAACCTCGAATATGAGGGGAGCCTGACTGTCGATCCCGTTCTTCTTGAGGCGGCAGGCATTCTTCCCTATGAACTGGTCCACGTGTCGAACCTGCAAAACGGCGAGCGGTTTGAGACCTATGTCATTCCCGGGAAACGCGGCTCGGGAGATATGGTGTTAAACGGGCCCACTGCGCGGCGGGGAGTGAAGGGCGATAAAGTCATAGTCTTTTGCTACGAATACTTTACCGAAGAGGAGCTTAAGAAATACAAGCCTCGGATCATCTTCGTTGATGAGCAGAACCGGATAACTAAGGAGTCATGATGGAGCTCTACGAGCATACGATTCACGATTTGCATGATATGCTGAAAAAAGGTGAGACCACGTCCCATGCTGTGACCGAATCGGTTCTGGGCAGGATCAAGGCCGTGGAAGGGAAGGTCAAAGCGTACATCACGGTCACCGAAGAGATCGCCTACGCGCAGGCGGAAGAAGCGGACAAGCGTATCAAGGCCGGGGACTCGTCATCGCCGCTTCTCGGCATTCCGATCGCGGTCAAAGACAACATGTGCACCGACGGCGTCAAAACAACCTGTGCCTCGAAGATACTCATGAGCTTCGTTCCTCCCTATGACGCGACCGTTGTTCGGAACCTGAAGAGGGCGGGTTCCGTGCTCTGCGGCAAACCGAACATGGATGAATTCGCCATGGGGTCATCCACGGAGAACTCGGGATTTTTTATAACCAAAAACCCCTGGGACCTCTCCAGGATTCCCGGCGGTTCAAGCGGCGGGTCTGCGGCAGCCGTATGTGCGGGAGAATGTATTGGAGCGCTCGGCTCGGACACGGGCGGATCGATCCGTCAGCCGGCTGCTTGCTGCGGCGTGGTGGGGCTCAAGCCGACGTACGGCAGGGTATCCCGGTACGGGCTCGTGGCGTTCGCTTCGTCGCTCGATCAGATCGGCCCCATTACCAAAGACGTTATGGACTCGGCGCTCCTGATGAATGTGATCGCGGGGAATGATCCCAGGGATTCCACATCGGCAAATGTCCCTGCGCCGGATTTTACCAGGGCGCTCAAAAAAGAGGTAAAAGGTCTGAAAATAGGTATGCCCAAAGAGTACTTCATCGAGGGCATGGACCCAGAAGTGGAGAAAGCGGTCAAGGACGCCGTGACGACGCTTGAGGGACTCGGGGCAAACGTTGCAGCAATCTCACTCCCGCACACGGATTACGCCATTGCAACGTATTACATCCTTGCCACGTCCGAGGCGAGCTCGAACCTTGCACGCTATGACGGTGTAAAATATGGTTTGCGCGCTCAGTCGCCGAAGGACCTCATGGACATGTACATGAAGACGCGGGACCAGGGGTTCGGCGCCGAAGTGAAGCGCAGGATCATGCTCGGCACATACGCGCTTTCTTCAGGCTATTACGAGGCCTACTACAAAAAAGGCCAGCAGGTACGCACGCTGATCAAACGGGATTTCGAAGAGGCTTTCAAGCTCGTCGACGTTATTGCCACACCGACAGCGCCGACAGCAGCATTCAAGATCGGCGAAAAGACCACGGACCCGCTCCAGATGTACTTATCGGACATCTTCACGATCAGCGTGAATCTCGCGGGTATCCCGGGGATCTCGGTCCCCTGCGGGTTCACGAAAGAGAATCTGCCGATCGGGCTCCAGCTCCTCGGCAAACATTTCGACGAGGAATCGATTTTTCACACGGCTTACGCTTATGAGCAAGCCACTGCATGGCATAAGAGAAGGGCAAAGGTTTAGAAAAAATGACCAATGTCCTGCCACAAAGGCACTAAGACACGAAGAAAGAAATTGATTATCAAGAAAATAATTTCTTTGTGCCTTCGTGTCTTCGTGGCGCAAAAGTTTTCGAAAGGATGCATTATGAAATACGAAGCAGTCATCGGGCTGGAAGTACATGCCCAGCTCCAGACCAACACCAAGATCTTCTGTGGATGCGAGACCCGCTTCGGTGAGGAGGCGAACACACGGACCTGTCCGGTCTGTATCGGAATGCCCGGCGTTCTGCCGGTGCTGAATAAAAAAGTCCTGGAGTACACCATCAAGACCGGCCTTGCTACTCACTGCAGCATCAGCTCCTATAGCCGTTTCGCGCGCAAGAATTATTTTTATCCGGACCTGCCGAAGGGTTATCAGATATCCCAGTATGAGCTGCCGATCTGCGAGCACGGGTACGTCGAGATCGTTCTGGACGGAAACGTGAAGCGGATCGGTCTCACCCGTATCCACATGGAAGAGGATGCAGGCAAAAACTTGCATACGGCCGAGAACAATGCGAGTCTCGTTGACCTGAACCGGGCAGGCACGCCTCTCATGGAGATCGTGTCCGAACCGGATATCCGCACGCCCGAAGAGGCAACGGAATATCTCAAGAAGCTTCGCGCCATCCTGCGCTACATCGAGGTGTCCGACGCAGACATGGAAAAGGGGAATTTCCGGTGCGATGCCAACGTCTCGATCCGGCAGGCAGGAGCAAAGGAGTTCGGCACCCGCTCCGAGGTTAAGAATGTAAACTCTTTCAAATTCGTTCAGAAGGCGCTTGAATACGAGATCAAGCGCCAGTCCCGGATCCTCGACGAGGGCGGAAAAGTGATACAGGAGACGCGACTTTTCGACTCGACCAAAGGCGTCACCTTTTCCATGCGGAGCAAAGAAGAGGCGCACGACTACCGGTATTTCCCGGAGCCTGACCTCGTACCGATCACGGCGCCGAAGAATATGGTAGAATCCATCAGGCAAACTATTCCGGAACTCCCGGACGCAAAGCGGGCACGATTCGTCAAAGACTATAGCCTTCCTGAATACGACGCGGACATGCTGACTCAGAGCAGGGCCATGGCGGACTACTACGAAAAAGCAGTTCAGCTCTCAGGCCAACCCAAGATCGTATCGAACTGGATAATGGGAGAGCTCATGCGTCTCCTGAATACTGAGAATAAAGAGATCGAGGACTGCCCGATCAGACCTGATCGCCTTGCGGGCATGATCAAGCTCATCGACGCCGGCGTGATCAGCACCAAGCTCGCCAAGACCGTATTCGAAGAGATGTATAAAACCGGTAAGGAAGCCGAGGCCGTTGTTCAAGAACAGGGACTGGTCCAGGTCGCGGATTCCGGCGCTATCGAAACAATCATCGACGAGGTAGTCAAGGCCAATCCTGCTCAGGCTGCGGAGTATAAATCAGGCAAGGAGAAGCTCTTCGGATTTTTCGTGGGCCAGGTGATGAAGGCGAGCAAGGGCAAAGCGAATCCTGATATGGTGAATCAACTTCTTAAAAAGAAATTAAGCAAATAGAATATAGTGAATAGGGAACAGAGCCATAATCCCTCAATTGCTTAATCACTATTTACTCAAGGAGAGTTCAAATGCTGGAATCGATGCGGAAAAACATGAAATGGCTGATGTGGATTACCGTAGCGCTCGTTACGATTACGTTCCTCTTTTTCGGGATTTATCCATCCAATATCGGCGGGGAGACAGTAGCCAAGGTCGGCGGATATGTGATAACCGCAGAGGAGTTTAACCGGGTCTACCGGAACATATACGATACGTATCGGCAATTGCTGAAGGACCGGTTCAATGAATCGTTTGCAAAAAGCCTTAAAGTCCAGGCCCTGCAGGAACTGATCGGGGACCGACTGCTCATCCAGGAGGCCGAACACATAGGCCTTAAAGTCGGCGATGATGAACTCCAGACAATGATCATGAAGATACCGGCCTTTTCCCAAGGAGGCAAGTTCGACAGGATACGATATGAACGCGCCCTCCACAGCATCAATATGACGCCGGCGGTGTTCGAGGCAAATCAACGTGAACTTCGGCTCAGGCAAAAACTGGCACAGTTGGTCATGGACGGGGTCACGGTCACGGAAACCGAACTGGCGGCCGCGTATAAGCAGCAGCATCCCAAAGCAACGTCAGGTGATTTCGAAAAAAATAAGGAGAGCTTCCGGCGGACGTATCTCTCCGGTAAACAGAGAGATGCACTTACTGCATTTATCAGGGGGATATCCAACAGGACTTCGATTACGATAAATGAAAAAGCATTAACGTCGTAAGATACCTGTTCCTAAGGAAGGCGGTCTTCAGATGCTCGGCTTCCATTCCAGATCGCTTGTCATTTCCCACTGGACGAAATTTCTGATCCTGACCAGCGTGTCTTCCGGAACGTCGATAAAACGGA
>Ga0209048_10006614_pt1 | contig 10819 bp, 11 predicted proteins | sample FrelakmetCRP12CR_FD_187146 | JGI IMG/M metagenome (GOLD analysis project Ga0209048, IMG submission 187146) | Freshwater lake sediment microbial communities from the University of Notre Dame, USA, for methane emissions studies - CRP12 CR (SPAdes)... | ecosystem: Environmental > Aquatic >... | reverse complement strand
GTGACCATTGTCCTTGGCAGATGTGTGTCAATGACCTCTACAGGCTTGACGACACAGTAAATTCGGTACAAAAAGGAAGACCTCAGTAAAAGAAGCATGTATGGGCGAACAGCTTGAGTTGTTATGCCAGCGCGTCTTGATCGCCGCTTGATTGCAGCACGAAAAATGCGGCAGATTCACTCTCAAGGATGCAGTCCAATCTGAAACTTTCTCTCTTCCACAAATTCGGGCGGGATCAACAGATAACATGTCAGCGCAATCGGACGATACAAACGTTCACCAACATGACACAACAAGTCTTCAGAAATGGCTATAGGAAGATCGGTAGATTTATCATAGTTGTATTCGGCTAAAAACTCTGCATAGTACAGAAAATGCCGGACTTCATCAGCTAATTTTCGGTGATTCGTCACGATACGTACTATTCGGTGATGCAAAAGATACCACTGCTCAATCAATTCATCTGTTACTTTGTCCAGATAGGGGTGCGCTCGTTGCCGCTCAGCCGTGAACATGTGTTACCTCTTCTCTTCATGGAGATTATATAATATACTTTGTTTCCGACTATCCTAGCATTACACGAGGCGAAAAGCCATGTTGATAGTCAACTTTGGCTAAAGAGAGACAAAGGAAATGATTTTGCCCGAACTTTATCCAACTGATCGTGACTCCCTGGAACGAGATTGTGATTTGGAGTTTTTCATTGCCAGTGGGCCAGGAGGACAGCATCGCAATAAAGTCGAGACAGGTGTGCGATTGACACATCGCCCAAGCGGAATCAGTGTGACAGCCACTGAGCGCCGATCTCAGCATGCCAACCGCGAGATGGCTTACGAGCGCATGGCAACTCGTCTGGAAGAGATGCAGCATATCTCACCTCCCCGTAAGCCAACCCGACCCACTGCAGCAAGCCGCGAGCGCAGGCTCGAAGCAAAACGACGCGCTGCCATGCTGAAGAAACAACGAGCTGTCGGTCCAGGTGAATAGACAATATCAACCTGGACCGTTATCCTTTTTAACCGCCATAAGCAGCAGTACGTTGAGGACGCACTATGAGCATCGGCAGTTTCGTGGAATGCAAAACCCGTTCGGTTACACTTCCCATCATCAAGCGTTCTATACCGCCCCGACCGTGTGTTGACATCGCGATAAGATCGCATCCATGGACCTGTTCAACTTTTGTCTTGTCTTCACCATGTTCTGCTAAATCGACAATGGCCCCGGCTATATCTCTATCACGTAAGAGCGACCAGGTGATTGAAAGATTAAGATTTTTTAACTTCTGTTGCAATTGCTCTGTCACATCAACTATATACTTTTTTGCACTCTCCAGTGCTTCATCTCCTACGCGTGTGACAACATGTGCTAAATGCAAGACGCCTTCGAAAGGAGCTGCAAGTGCCGCGACGAGGTTCGCAGCCGGTATTAATGCCGTCTCAGCAAAAGGCGACCCATCTAATGCTATTAATGCGCAGAAGGGGTGAGTTATTGCTCCACTCGAAATGGCCGCTACTTGCCCACCCTCGCGCAGCACCAGTAAAGGCACTGGACTTTGATGCGCTAGTGCCTGCGCTACACTCCCTAATGCCCAGCGCTGCAAACCGGTTCTGCCATGGCTGCAAATGACAATAAGATCTACTCGTCTAGACTCCACCACGGAAAGAATATCCTGTAATGGCTGCCCAAACATAGCTTCGGTTTTTATGCTAATTCCTGCAAGGGACTCGGATGTCGCAACTTTTTTTAGGTACTCGTCTACATTGTCAAGCTCAGTCTCTATCACTTGCTCAGTCAAGAGCGGCGCTTGAGTATACCCCCCTCCATAGTCCAACGGGAAATTGGCAACTCGCATTAATACGATTGAGCCACTCGATGCACGGGCTAGACGCGTTGCCACTGGGAGAGCCTGCTCCGCACGACTAGAACCATCCAATGGGACCATAATTTGTTTAAACATAACAGTTCTACCTTTCAATATTGTTGGTGATGGTCTTATGCGGTGAGATAGAATTGTCGCTGCAAACTGTTATTTCCATCATCTTTCGTTACTATAAGCATAGGATTCTACTCTCACAATTGCATCTCACGGAATTACATTTCTCTCACGTTTGAGTCACAGCCTATCACAATCCACAAAAAGAAAAGGTGAGGATCGTTAATCCTCACCTCTTCAACCAGTTGTCCTACCTTGAAGGCTACTACCCTAAAGAGCATTGACCATTTCGTTCAAGCTCTTTTCACACCGATTTTTAGTGAGCGCCTGCAAGTTCCTTCACCTTTATAGGAATCTGCTTGGGCTTCACTTCTTCGGATTTGGGTACCTGGAGTTTCAGAACACCCTGCTCGTACGTTGCCTGAACCTTCTCTGGCAGAATATGAGTGGGTAGAGTGACCATGCGTGTCATCTCGCCTTCAAAGCGCTCGCGTCGCACGTAATTCGGTTTCTCAACCTTCTCCTCACCCTTGGTCGCATAATGGATGGTGAGGGTATCACCCATTGCACTAATGGAAATGTCCTCCGGCTTCACCCCTGGGAGTGACGCCTCGACAATATACCCTTGCTGATCCTTTGTCTCGTAAACATCTACGGGGAAATTACGCCCGGTGAAGACTTCAAGCCGTCCAGGCCAGACAAAGCTGTCTTCAAACAAACGATTCACTGCCTCACGTAGAGGCATCAGCGCCTCAAATGGGTCCTTCCAAATCATCGACATCGATGTTTCTCCTTTCGTCTATACAATGGAGTATGGTGTTGTAAACTGCGCCTGTTCAGCTTTTGCTGATAAGTGAACCTGCAAACTAACATTCCTTTTTGTACTCCATCGCCATCCTTCACCAATGTATAGCATACGCTAATTCCCTCACGAACGACTCTCGGAATGTTCGTTCAACCTCACACAACAATCACAGTTATGACCGTGGTCCAGATCAAAAATGGCCAGATCTGACTCTTCCATGCATATGGTGAAGGATGAATTAATCAATAGCATTTTTCTTTCCTATGTCACTCATTATGAGCTAGTCAGTCTGAGAGCAGAACCAATCCTTGCAACATACTTTATGCTATAATCCTATCGAAATATTTGTGTCGGCATCTCGTTCTGAAGGAGTTGAGAGACGCACATACAGATACACAACCGCAATATCCCGCTCCTACTCTCAGGACAAGCTATCTCAATGGCTGGTGATCAACTGGCCAACGTTGCATTCCTCTGGCTGATCACCAGCTTAACTGGCTCGGCTGCCACACTCGGCATAGTTATGACAGCCCTTATGCTACCAAATATCGCTTTCAGATTAGTTGGAGGCATCATCACCGATCGATTTCACAAAAAGCTCGTGCTGATTGTCCCTGACCTGCTGCGTAGCGCCACCATCCTGCTCCTGGCGCTGCTCGTCCTAGGCGCGCATGTAAATATGGGCCTCTTTCTCCTGGTTGCCGTTTGCCTGGGTATCGGCGCAGCCCTCTTCACTCCTGCATATAATGCTACTGTTCCGTTGCTAGTAGGACAGGATCGGCTGCTGCGCTTTAACTCCGCACTGCAAGCCGGAAACCAAGGCATAGGAATACCCGTTCCAGCGCTTGCAGGATTGATTACCGCGGCCATTGGAGTAATTAACTTTGCCGATGCGCTTGTCGTCATTTATCCGGTACACCTCAAAGAGACACTGGGAGCCGGCGTAATCTGGTACGGCGTGACCAATGCGTCAGTCATGACTGGTCTATTCGCCATCAACCTGCTCTATGTTTGGAAGGGGAAACATATCCGCCTCGGCTGCGCCTTCTTCATGAGTGCCCTTATTGAAGGGCTTGGTGTGTTGGTCTTCGGGCTATCACGGAGCTAATTCATCAATATGCTGGCTTTCTTCCTCTTCGGCGCTGGCATGGCGGGTTTCGGCACGGCAGCAACAACCATCATCCAGCAAGAAATCGATCAGGCATACCTCGGTCGTGTTTTCAGCCTCTACGGCCTCTTCGCGCTCTCGCTCATGCCCCTGGGCTACTTCGTCTCAAGCATGCTTTCCAGCGTATTGAGCACTGGCACAATCATCGCTCTGGCAGGCATCATCATGATACTCACCGCCTTCTGGCTACTGGGCAGACTATGAGTCTGAGGCAGTCGCAGATGAAGGGCTCTTCAGCTTAATGGGAAGCCTTATCTCCAAATATCTGCCGCAAACAGGAAAAGCTAGGCATTATGCACGCATTATGCTACTATATGAATATGATAGCAACACGTACTATCCGCATACAACTGAAGCCGACGCCAGAGCAACGGGCACTCTTGCGGCAAACAATGCAGGAATACACTGCTTGCTTTAATGATATCTGCCACAGAGCCGATGCTGAGAAGATGAGCAATGGCTTGGACTTGCATAAGTTGACGTATGCGGAACATCGTGTTTCCACGCATCTGCCGAGCCAACTGATTTGTGCGGCACGCGTCAAGGCCACCGAGTCCATCAAGAGCGTCATATCCCGACGCGAGAAGCAAGTGCAGGCATACCAGAAGCGTCTCAAGCAAGCCAAGAAGACAGGCAAGCCTGTTCCGCCTCTGAAGCTCGCCAAGACGCCTCGCAGTGCCTTGTGTGCGATCCGTTATGATGCTCGTTCCTTCCGCTTTGATCGGAATAGCCGTATGGTCAGCCTCGTCCATGTACAGCAGTCTGGGCAGGCTCGAAATCGTGCCATAATCGCAGTCAAGGTTCCTGCCTACTATGAGCAGTACTTGACCACGCAGTGGCAGCAAAAAAGCGCTGACCTCTGCTATCGCAAAGGGACATTCTGGCTACATGTGGTTGTCTCGTGTGCTATTCCCACTTTCGATGCGCAAGGGCGAGCCATTGGTGTTGATCTTGGAATCAATCGTCTGGCTGTGACTTCTCATCCTCGTTTCTTTGGGGGCAAGCATATCAAAGAAACCAATAACCGCTACTTCCGCTTGCGGCGTTCGCTTCAGGCCAAAGGTACAAAGTCTGCAAAGAAGCATCTCAAGAAGCTTTCTAGCAAACTGAAACGATTTCAGGCTGATGCGAACCATGTCACCGCCAAGCATATTGTGTCCTCGTGCCAGCCAGGAGATATCCTGGTCATGGAGAACCTCACTGATATTCGCGAACGAACCAAAGGGCGCCGCAAGCAACGACGTGCCATGAGCAATTGGAGCTTTGCCCAACTGCAAAGGTACATTGCCTACAAAGCAGCGTACAAAGGCGTGGCTATTGAATTTGTCGATGCCCGTTACAGCTCGCAGTGTTGCTCCCGTTGTGGGCATGTTGCTCGTTCCAATCGAGTCTCGCAAAGCGAGTTCTCCTGTAAGCAGTGTGGCTACAGCAATAATGCTGACTATAATGCTGCGCTCAATCTTGCTCGACGTGCCAAGAGTGCATCGAGTGGGTCGAATTTGTCAGACGGCCTATCGTCTCAGTCCTTCGGGACTAGGGACAAGCCCGTCCGTCTTCAGGCGACGAGTATCTGACGTAGTATTGTTTATGAAGAGACGATTGCAGTACCAGGAGACCTGCTCCTGATAAGCGCATACCTTAGCCTTTTTTCAGATCGAGACAAGGAGAATATTTCGATGAGTATCCAATCAATTAACCCCGCCACTGAAGAAGTCATTGAAACGTTTGAACCATTTACTACTGCTCAAGTGAACCAGGCTCTCGAACAGGCACATAAAGCTTTTTTGGGCTGGCGTGAGACTACATTTACCGAACGAGGCACTATTTTGCATCGTGTTGCTACATACTTACGACAACACAAAGTTGAGCTTGCGCGTTTAGCGACCTTAGAGATGGGCAAACCAATCATTGAATCTGAAGCAGAAGTTGAAAAGTGCGCGTGGAACTGCGATTTTTACGCTGATAACGCTGAAAAGTTCCTCTCTGATGAGTCTACTGTATCGAGCGCAACAGAAAGTTACATCTCTTACCTTCCCCTGGGCGTAATTCTGGCTTTGATGCCATGGAATTTTCCTTACTGGCAAGTATTTCGTTTTGCTGCGCCAGCATTAATGGCAGGTAATACCATAGTTCTCAAGCACGCTTCTAACGTCTCGCTCACGGCTTTAAAAATTGAGCGCATTTTTCAGGAATGTAGCTTACCAGAAGGAGCGTTTCGTACCGTACTGGTCCCAGGTTCAGAAACACGTAGCCTGATTGAAGACCGTAGAATTGCGGCTGTGACTCTTACAGGTAGTGATGCTGCGGGCATAGCAGTAGCATCAGCAAGTGGGCATGCGCTAAAAAAGAATGTGCTAGAGCTTGGTGGATCCGATGCTTTCATAGTATTAGAAGATGCTGATCTCGATGCAGCTGCTCAGACAGCAGTGCGTGCTCGATTTCAAAACACTGGGCAAAGTTGTATTGCTGCTAAACGCTTTATAGCTGTGGAGTCAATTGCTGATGCCTTTGAGAAAAAGTTTGTTGAGGCTGCATCTAAGCTACATATGGGTGATCCCCTCGATCGAGAAACGCAGGTCGGGCCTATGGCACGCGGTGACTTACGCGAAGCTCTTGATAAACAAGTGCAAGTATCCCTTAAGATGGGAGCGCGAGTCGTGCTCGGAGGAAGGCCCTTAAAAGGCAAAGGATACTTTTATGAACCATCCATTGTCAGTGGGGTGACATCAGAAATGCCACTTTTCCGGGAAGAAACCTTTGGACCTGTTGCTGCTGTGATTCGTGCCCGCGATGCCGAAGAGGCGATTGAAATGGCAAACGATTCAGAATTTGGGTTAGGCGGTAACTTGTGGACTGGCAACATTGAACGCGGACGCGCCCTTGCTCGTCATATTGAGTCAGGAGGTGTCTTCATCAATGGCATGACTACATCTGATCCACGCCTTCCATTTGGCGGCATCAAGCACAGCGGCTATGGTCGCGAATTGTCCATTTTTGGCATTCGTGAGTTTGTGAACATACAAACCGTATGGATCGGACCTGCTGTGAGCGCTGCACCAACAAGTACCCCTAGCGAATAAAGCATTCCCCGGAGTATACATATGTCAACTTCGAATAGTATGCCACTCGATAACTGGTGGTCGGAGGGAGATACACCTGTACACGCTAATTCGCGTGTTACCTACCTTGTTGACGGACGTACAACATTGTTCACAATGTGTCGTCATTTTCTCATGGCACGCAGGTACATCTATCTTGCAAATTGGGGCATCACTCCTGATATTGAGCTTGTACGGGGCAAAGATCAACGTGCAGGATCAGATAGAAGTCTTGAACAGGATTCGTTAGTGGCCAGGCTTCGTGTAGCAGGCCTCGACGAAGACAGAATAGATTTCTGGTGTTCGCACAATCTCACTGTTCAAACGGTATTGGGATGTATGGTGCAGCAGGGTGTTGAGGTAAAGGTGTTGATCTGGGAATCTTCGAATTTCTTCTCCCATTACGATCCTAAAGATGCCTATCAGGAACTAGTCGATGTAGGAGTGACCTGTATTCTCGACGATAGTTCGCGTGGTATACTCCATCACCCAATCGAGTCACTACATCAAAAAATTGCTGTTGTGGATGGCACTCATGCCTTTGTAGGTGGCATTGATCCCCTGATTGAATTAAATGGCGATTTTGATCGCTGGGATACTCCAACTCATCATTTCTCTTCACCATCTCGCAGAAACCAGCAAGATCGTACTCCTCATCCCTGGCACGATGCTCACGCCATGATAGAGGGACCGGCAGCAGGAGACGTGGAACTTAATTTTCGCGAACGCTGGAATGATGTTGTCGAACGCCACCATTTAGACGACAAGCTTATCGTTCAGGAACACCCGCAAGCATCACCACTCGAGAGTGACAGTCTCATACAAATAGCTCGAACGATTCCCGAACATACCTACAGTTTCCTGCCTCTCATCATTCGAGGCATCTCTCAACTCTATGCAAAAGCATTCAGTAATGCGCAACATCTTGTTTACCTCGAGAATCAATACTTCTGGTTGCACGCTTACTATGGTATAGACATCCCGTTTCTGGGAAAGGATAGTCCCGAAATGGAACGTAACATACGTGAACTAGGCTCTGCCTTACGACGCGGTGCGATTGTTGTCTTTGTCCTGCCTGATCATCCAAATGTTGGTCGCGCCTTCACAGATGCAGCTCTTACTCGCCTGCTCGATGAAGTGCCAGAAGCTGTTACAAAGGGTCAATTACAAGTTTTTTGCCTTGCTACTTCTACAAACATAGATGGAGTTGAACACTACCGTCCTATCTATGTCCACGCCAAAGTCGCAATTATTGATGATCTCTGGTCAACAGTTGGTTCTGCTAATCTAAACAACCGTGGCATGCGTGATGACACCGAAATGAATGTTGCTACGCTCAATGCCGAATTAGCGCGGGACTTTCGCTTGTTGCTTTGGGCTGAACATCTTGGGTTGTTGAGCCAGGATGACTTTTTCACTATCGAACTTTACCTGATGCATCAATTTCAAAAGCCTGACGATCAGCGCTCAATCAAACTATTACAATATCTAAAAGAGACATTGGGCGATCCATTCGTTGGTCTGCAGTTGATGATTGACCGTGCTCATGACAATCTACGTCGCTACAAAGCTAAACTGCCCTTAATTGGTCACCTTCTGCCTTATCTAACGGCTGAGGAGGCGACTCAAGAAGGGCTTCCTTTCCGCGAGGATCATGGCTGGATCGAAGAACCAGAATTCCATAGCTGAGCCAAAAACTATCGCTCAAAATGAGCGGTATATGAGCGATATCTTCGTTCTGTAATAGAATGCTGTGAAATAGTCGTTACATCATAACCTCTACATTTACAGAAGAGGCACCCTCTGTTGGTGCCTCTTCTGTAAATGGTATGAGAAACGTTCTTTGAATTAATGGACACCTATTGACATCCATAGCCACGTATGCTACAATGCCTGTATGAAATTAATTGACTATGCTCACAAGATGGGCATCAGCTACAAGACAGCCTGGCGATGGTACAAGGCTGGCAAGTTGCCAGGGAAGCAGATGGATACGGGTACTATCCTCATCATGGAGGATGAACCTGAAAAGTTGGCATCTACGAAAGTGGCTGTGTATGCCCGTGTTTCCTCTGCTGAGAACAAGTCAAACCTGGATAGTCAGGCAGAGCGATTAGTGGCCTACTGTGCTGCACGAGGCTATCAGGTGGCAAAGGTAGTCAAGGAAGTAGGTTCAGGCATCAATGATAGCCGTCCGAAGTTCCTTGCTTTGTTGGCAGATAGCCACATAGGAACCATCGTCATTGAGCATAAAGATCGTGGAACCCGTTTCGGGTTTCGCTACATTGAGACGCTCTTGGCTGTTCAGGGACGCAAGATCGAAGTAGTGAATCAGGCTGAGAATAGTACAGAAGACTTGTTCGCTGATCTCACGAGCATCATCTATGCGTTTTGTGCCAGGCTTTACGGGCAACGACGAGCTAAACGCAAGACGGAGAAGATTGTACAGGAGTTGGAGGCCGAACATGCAGTTAGTTGAGCAGCATGTCATTAAGCGCACAGATAGCCGCTATCCGGCTATCGATCAAGCGGCTTTTGCCTCTAAGAACCTCTATAATGCGGCGAACTACATCATCCGACAAGCATTCATCCATGAGGGCATCTATCTCTGCTACGAAGAGATGCACGCTCGCATGAAGAACCACGAAGCCTATCAAGCCCTGCCTCGTAAAGTCTCTCAGCAGGTGCTACGCTTGCTGCATAAGAACTGGCTGTCGTTCTTCAAAGCTATCAAGACATGGAAAAAAGACCCATCTCAGTTCTTAGGTCGTCCCAAACTTCCCAAGTACAAGGACAAGCAGCAAGGTCGGAACATCCTAGTCTACACTATTCAAGCTCTTAGTAAGTCTGCTTTAGTACGTGGGATGGTTGTTCCATCAGGTTTGTCCATCGTCATTGAAACGCAGCACACAAACGTCGATCAGGTACGCATTATCCCCAGGACTGGCTACTACGTGGTAGAAGTGGTCTATGAGCAGGCAGAGACTCAGGCCAATGTAGACTCTACCTTATACGCTGGTATTGATATTGGCATTGATAACTTAGCCACGCTAACATCAAACAAAGCAGGCTTTAGTCCTCGGATTGTTAACGGGCGTCCGCTAAAATCGATCAACCAATACTACAACAAGCGTAAGGCAGAACTTCAGAGCATCCTCAAAGACACTCGATTCACGGTTCGCATGGAGCGGATAACCAACAAGCGCACCCGTAGGATAGATCACTACTTGCATACTGCTTCAAGGCGGATTATTGATCTACTCGTTGCTGAGGGCATTGGAACCCTGGTCATCGGTAAGAATCCGAACTGGAAGCAAGAGGTCACTATCGGCAAACGAAACAATCAGAACTTTGTCAACATTCCTCATGCACGATTCATCGATATGCTGACCTATAAGGCAAAGCTCGTTGGAATACAGGTGATTGTCACGGAGGAAAGTTACACCTCAAAATGTAGCTTCTTAGATAATGAACACATTGGCAAGCATGAGCAGTACATGGGGAAACGGGTAAAGCGTGGTTTGTTTCGAGCATCAACAGGGCAACACATCAATGCTGATGTCAATGGCTCATATAACATCATCAGAAAAGTAGTCCCTGATGCTTTCGGGCAAAGGGATAGAGGGTGCGTAGTTCACCCAATGCGGTTACACGCATGAACGTATCCAGTAGCAACTATGGCCGCGAGGCATTGTCTATAGATGGCTACAGATTAGGAACTATTGCTATATAGCTGCTGATCACACGGTGTGGGTTAGATGAGTTCGAGATAGCGTTTGCGATCCCAGTTGGTCACGGCTTTCTCGTATTCACTC
>Ga0209048_10006613_pt1 | contig 10820 bp, 12 predicted proteins | sample FrelakmetCRP12CR_FD_187146 | JGI IMG/M metagenome (GOLD analysis project Ga0209048, IMG submission 187146) | Freshwater lake sediment microbial communities from the University of Notre Dame, USA, for methane emissions studies - CRP12 CR (SPAdes)... | ecosystem: Environmental > Aquatic >... | reverse complement strand
AGTTGACGTCATAACTCAGTTTGGCCAATTCTGGCTTGGACATGATTTGAGCAGCATCCCTGATGATTTCCTTAAGAGCATAGGGGTGCTGCACGAGTCACAGCTCTTGACAAGCACGCCAACTGACGTTTTCAAGGCCTTTTCGACCTTTGTTAAATTACTCGAAAAAGCTAAAGTGGTACGCGCGGTTTTACCCATATTCACGCCGGACTTGCTTGACACTTTCGCCGGCCTCGCTGCTAAAGGCATACAGATCGGGCTTGTCGTCACCAATGAGGTGCGTGACACTATTCTGGAGCTTATAGACAGCAGCGACCTCAAGAATGTGCTTAAGACGAATCTTAAGTTATGCGTGATTGAAGAAAATCCAAAAGTCGCTATTACCGTAACTGACTATTTCTTCATGCTTGGTCTTTTCAGATTTGATGGGTCTTATGACTACTCAGACGAGTTGCTAAGCTATAGCCCGCAAGGCCTCGAGTGGGGGCGCGGACTGTTTAACCACTACGTCAAAGCGTCAAAAGGATTCGATTTGAGAGATTACTAGTAACGTTCACTCACGCTGTATTTCGTTGACCGAGCTCCTCAATGAGCCCAAAAAGGAGCTTGTTGTGTTGAGTAGTGCAAAGGTGGCTATTCGGCGTTGCTGCACAGCACGCCGAGACATTTCGCGTGACGCTGCTTCTAAACGCTGATCGCGCTTTTTTGACCAATTGCTCTCCCAAGCAGTACTCCGTGCAAGCGTCGTTGTGACGCCGCAGCGGTATCCGATCGGTTGCCAAAATTCTCGCATTATCGCGGAGCAATCAGCCAAGCGCATACTAAGCCGCAACCTAACCCTCTTCTCTCGCGATCTCGTTGCTAGAGTCGCTTCGCAACACATATTGCGCTCGCGTTGACAAATGCCAAAAAACTTTTAATTAGTGGGTATTCAAGCTCCTACCTAGAGTTATTCGCAAGCTCGAACGACGCGAAAAGGGACATGATTGGGGACAGTTTTTGGCAGATCATCGAAGGTTCTTCTACAGTCCATTTCGCCGGTCATAACGGCTTTTTCATATTCGCAGCAGTCTTGCTCGTTGTCTTTGTCTTCCGTGGACTAATCGGCGCGGCTTACGGCCGAATTGGGTTTTCTGCTCGAGCCATTGCGCTTTTGCTTATCGCGGTGCTTGTCGGCAGCTTTATCAACGTCCCGCTTTTCACTCTTGAATCACGAGCGCGTATAGTACAGGACACGTACGTCTCCATTTTCGAGATGACCTATCGCGTGCCGGCGACCGCCGATAGCTCTAAAAAACGGTCGTTGCAATTAACGTTGGTGGCGCGCTCATTCCGTCAATTGTCTCACTTTATCTCTTGTGGCGATTTCCGGATATCGCCGGCGCTGCGATCGTCGGGTGACGCTTGTGGTGATCGTTTCCCACCTGATCGTTTCCCACCTGACTTCGAGACCAGTAGTGGAAGTTGGGATCGTTTCCCCTGCACTAGTGTCCCCGCTCGTTGCTGCCATTTATACTGTTCTCGTTCTGACACAGGTTCCAACAATCGAAAACGGCTTCGCCGTAGTCTACATAAGTGGGGTGCTCGGCACTCTCATCGGGGCCGATTTAACGAATTTGGGAGCAATCAAAAAAATCGGAGTGCCAGTTGCTTCAATTGGGGGCGCCGGAACATTCGACGGGGTCTTCCTTTCCTGGCATAATAGCCGTACTGCTCGCTTGAAAGCACGTGTTAACGTGAGTCGATACGCGAGAACTGGCTTCTTTTCGGGCCGACGAACAAGCTTTATGTAGTTTCTGTCTTTATTCAACTTGTCATATTTCACGCGGACGCTTCAAAAATGGCCATTAATCGCATTTTAAAAATGAACCTTATACTGCTTATGCTCGTAGTGATAGGAATAGTTGCGAGCTTGTTCGCGCTATATGCTGGCAATAAGAGATTCATCGGCATACTAGGGATCGCATTGTTTGCATTGTCTCTCGTTATTTGGCGCATTTATAGCTTGACGAGAAACGGCGTCTCTGAACAAAAACAGGTTGATACCAATTTCGACTCCGACCTGCTTCAATGGATTCGCCCGCCGGAGAAGTGATTTAACACACCAATTTGCGCGTGCGACGCCCCCATCATACGTTGATGCCAACGTTTTTGTCACTTGGTCCCTCGGCCGAGGCTGTTTTATTTATGATCCTAGCAATGATTATGCTGAGGAGATACGAGCGAACCGTTTGACGCAGCGGTACTGACGAGCAAAAAAAAGATGGAGGAAGAAAGACAGAAAACAAATACGTTAAATGATCGTTGAAGCGGTTGAGCCTTGAACTGCTAACTCTCCGGCCCGAGGGCCGCGCACGCATTGCACTGCGGGTTGCGCGAAACTCTCACCTTATCAAAACTCATTGTTTCACCGTCATAGATGAGCATTTCGTTTTCTAACGCCACTCCTGTGCCAGTTAGTAACTTTATCGCCTCAGTTGCCTGGAGCAAACCTATCACACCCGGCGTCGTGCTTAACACCGGGAATACCTCTCGCGGCGGAGCGTGAGGATAGATACACGCAAGGCATGCTGTCTTGCCGGGCATCACATTTGCCATCCGCCCTTCGTAACCGTATACGGCGCCGTGGATTAAAGGAACCCTGTGGAAAATAGCTGCTGCATTCAACGTGTACCTCGCCGCAAAGTTGTCCATTGCGTCGAGGATGACGTCACAGTCCTTAGTCAGATCGAATACGTTTTTGTCGTCGATGGTCAGATTAAACCCTTCGACGCGGGTTGTTGGATTTATCTTTTTAACTTTCTGCGATGCTGAGGTAACCTTCGCTTTGCCCACATCCTCGTCCCAGTGCAGCACCTGACGGTTCAAATTGCTGAGCTCGACATCATCCATGTCAACCAGTTTGAGGTGCCCAACTCCAGCTGCCGCGAGATACAGTGCAAGAGGCGAGCCAAGCCCCCCCAAACCAGCGATGAGTGCCGTCGCGCTTTTCAGACGCAGCTGCGCTTGTTCGCCGAAACCGGGCATCATTATTTGCCGCCGGTACCGCAGGCGATCATATTCGGACAAAGACATTGTTGCAGCCTCCACGCAAAAACTCACAAATTTACGTCAAACCTCGGGGTAGGTTGAATAGCGCAAGCCCCGACCAACTACATCTTTATTCTCTTTCGTTTGGTATAGAGGGTCATCTGAATGTCCTTTCGAAATTCGTCCTCATAGAGCAGCTCAAAATTCCCGTTGAAATCCTTGGACCGCAGGTTGTAGATCTTTACGGTTTCGGCGTCGATCGAACCTTCAAGCACCTTCCCCTCGGGGATATCTCTCTTAGGCGCGTCTAGGATCTCACACACTTTCTCCTCCCGTTTGATCATCACATCGAAAATGGTGAGATCACGGCGTCTTAAAACGTCAAATAGCGCGTCAGTGACCTCTTGGTGGAAGGACTTCTTTTCTTTCCAGAAGTCTGTAGCCTTGACGATCCCATGCAACGCGTCTGACACCGCCTCATCTATTTCGTCCTCGCTCATATCAGACACGTTCATTGAATACGGCTTATCCTGCATAGAGGTAGAATAGAATCTCAACATCTTAAACCTGCGGCACGCTCTCGCTCGTGACATAGCCGTAAACTCACTTCTTTGAGTGCAAGATGACCACGCGGGATCAGAAGCATTGTGACCTTTAAAGACGCTGGGTTTTTTACGTCAACATCCCATTTTTTCGCCTTTGTTTGGAAGCGTGCGGGTAAAAGAACGCGTCGGTCTGGGGCCTTCTGAGCGTGCTGAATTTGAGTATGGCAAAGGATGAGGGATGGATTTCGCCAAAGCGCAACATTTTAGCTAGAGATAAATAAGAAGAGGGGCGTTAGTTGCAGCAGAGCATTTGGAAGGGTCCAATCGATGAGATGGCGAAGCGGAACGAAGGTTATAGGCGTAATCCACCAGGAACACGAAAACGGTGAACTAGAGTTGCTGGGTGGATCGCAGATTACAGGGATAACCTATCTTGAAAAAGAATCGGAAGAAGTCAAGCTTTTAAGCGCTTCAAAATTCGACGTGCACCTTTTACAAAACACGACAGCGACCGGCGTGCTCTATCGAGACCAAACGGCAGCTGACGTGCAACTTTTGCCGGGCTCAAAGATCGCCGGTGTCCTGTATGAGGGGGAGAAAGTGACCGAGCTCAAGCTCTTGCGCGTAGCGCAGACGTCGCTGAAACTCGTCAGCGGACAAGCGGTCAAGGGCCTCCTCTACCGACAGCACGGTGGATCTGAAATTAAGCTCCTGAGCGACGTAAGTGATCTATCGACCGCGGCTGGTGCGCTGCTCATCGGTGTGCTTAACCAAGAAAGCCCGGTGGGCGCTCTAAGTCTTGTCAGCGGACAAGCGGTCAAGGGCCTCCTCTACCGACAGCACGGCGGATCTGAAATTAAGCTCCTGAGCGACGTAAGTGATCTATCGGCTGCGGCTGACGCGCAAGCTGCCGGTATTCTCTATTGCGTTGAGGTTTCGAACCAATGAAAGATCCAGAAGGTTCGTCCATCGTTACTGGGATTCTCTACCAGGAAAAGGGTTCGACGGATACGCAGCTCGTGGGTGGACTTGCAAATAGCATCAAATTGTTCAGCGGCGTCCCGATTACCGGCTTCACTTACCGTGAAGAGAACGCCACCGAGGACAACTTGGTCAGTGGTGTGCAGGTGACGGGGATCGTGCATCGAAGCGAGGCTGGCTCGGATGAACAAATCCTCAGAAGTGAAAAAATAAATGGCCTGATATTTCAGAACAGGGGGGTAGCCCAGGGCGACAAAGCGGGCGGACCAGAGAACGTCGACCCGTCGCGCGAGGCAACAAGTGTGCCTCAGCAAGGGCCCCTGAGCGGGTCGCAAATAGTGGGGATCGTCTGTCGTGACCAGGGCACGGGTGAGGAGCGGCTCACCACAGGAGCACGGGCCGACCTGAAGATTCTTAACGGCGCGGCGATTGCAGGGGTCATCTTTGCAGGCACAGAGGGTGAAATGATCAAGCGCCTTAATGGAGCTAATATAACAGGCTTGCTCTTTCAGCAGAAAAACTCCAGCAGTGAAACCCTCGTAGGTGATATGGTTATCTTGGGGCTTATCTACCAAGAAAAAGGTGCTCCTTTTAAAATACTGGCAAACAGCTCGCAAAACGCAGTCTCGATGCTTAAGCGCGCTATACTCTATGTTATACTGATTGTTGGCGTTTTAGGTCTTCTGCTGCCGGCGGTGCGTCAGGAAAACGATTTTTCGCCCTTTAACTTCCTTGCGCTTCCATCGGCAGTCGTGACCACTCTGCTTGTTCTGATGGTTGTTGTTCCCCTTATAATCCTTGTTTATGGGATGTACAGACGCTCTCGCTCCATTTCACCAATATAAACGAGCGTTATAGCTCACTTTGGTTGTTTGTTTAGTGTCGCAAATTGCTCGAAAAAGTCTAGCAGGACAAGATTGCAGCGTGTTTTACGCAGATTGTGATTCAAGAAGTTACTAGAAAGAGCCTCGTGCGGCGAGTTACGTTTCTGCTTTTTTGGAGCTCTATTTAGCTTTAGTTGGTCCAACTCGTCCGTTTAAATAGGACGATCATACAAGTGCCCTTTAGTCGCTCTCTGCACAGCGAGTTGTCTTCCCTTTTTATCCCACTGCATAAGTTCGGTGTTTGACGGGACATAATCTACTTTCACGTCCTGCAGCACCTCAAATCTGCAGGTCGAAATAGCATCAGCAAGCTTCTTTGTAGCCCCACCGTTCCATCCACGGAGTCAAAGGTGAATGCATGTTTTTTTATATTTCAAACCTATACTGTTCACCGAGTCTTTGTGACGTTTCAGGCGCGTAATAGCACGCAAAAGGACGTCATTTTATCAGTTTGAGATACTGCCTATGGGATCGACTATAATTGTGGGGGGCTTCTTTGGAGATGAAGGGAAGGGTAAGATAGTAGCGCACATGGCGTTTGCTGATAAACCCACAATCATTGCTCGCGGTGGGATTGGCCCTAATGCGGGCCATACTATCGACGTTCGTGGGCGGAAGTTCGGCGTGCGCATGATACCCGCAGGCTTTGTGTACGCAAACGCGCGGCTGCTCATTGGCGCAGGCGTACTTATAGATCCGCGCGTGCTCCTCAGTGAAGTCGAGTTGCTTGAAGAAGCGAAGCGCCTCGGCGTTGATTACCGTTGCGCGATAATCGAAACAAAACACATAACCCTCGATAGAGCGGACCCACACCTTTCGCGTACGATTGGGTCGACCGGGACCGGATGCGGACCTGCTGCGGCTGATCGAGCGAGAAGGACGACAATCCAAGCTAATGAGGTGCAAGAGCTCGCGCCGTTCTTGACCGACACAGCGGCCGAAATAAACCAAGCGCTCAAGGCCGAGGAAAACGTGATTTTGGAGGGCTCACAAGGGTTCGGCATCTCGCTCTACTACGGGACCTTCCCCTATGTGACGTCAAAAGATACGACGGCCTCTCAGATTGCAGCTGACGTCGGAGTCGGTCCGACGCGTATCGACGACACGATCGTGGTCTTCAAGACATTTCCTACTCGCGTCGGTGAGGGGCCCTTTGAGACTCAAATGACTGAAGGAGAGGCCAAAAAACTGGAAATTGAGGAATTTGGCACCGTTACCGGACGGCCACGGCGTATTGGCTGGTGGGACCCTAAAATGGCTGCATATTCTGCCATGATAAACGGAGCGACGCAGGTTGCGATAACAGGGCTCGACAAGCTTGATCCAACGGTCAGAGGGGTCGACCAGTACGACGATTTATCGACAAAGGTGCGGACGTTCCTGCGCGAAGCTGAAGAGCAAGTTGGCGTTCCATTTACGCTGCTTTCAACGGGACCAGAGTTAGCTGAGATAATCGACTTGAGAGAGGAGAAATTCACCCGCGCGTGATAACGTAAGTCCTATAGGGCCTAAAATGAAACGAGAGTTGCTGAGAATATTGTGCTGTCCTGTGTGCAAAGGCCCGTTATTGCTCGAGGTCGAGGGCGAAGAGGCAGGCGAGATCATCAAAGGCACTTTCTACTGCAAGGTCTGTAGTGAATACTATCCGATAGATGACGGGATCCCCAATTTACTGCCGCCTGAATTAAGGTGAACATATGCAAAGCGTGTATATCAACAGGAAGGGATTGCAGTCAATAGAAATCGAAGAACCCTTAGTCCGGCTCCCGCTCAAGCCCGGCGGAAAAGCGACGCTTGATATCGACGTGATTAATTTTGAGGCTCCCACCCACGTTTATCTTTCATCGCGGGGTGCGGTAAAAGATAAAGTCACCTTCAATCGCAACAACCCCTATGTGGATGGTGAGGAGCTACTCACAGCGACAATTTCAAATCCTCTGGGTCAACAGGAGCTATATGAAGGGGAGATAAGTATATCGACAGGATATGGTTCGCGGGAGGAGAGCTTCATTCTGCAAATTGGACATCTCGAGGACGAACAGCCGCTTGATGCCATTGAGGTCGATGACGACCTTTCGCGGCCAGATTATCGCAGCAAAGCACGTTCTCCGCAGCTTCGGCGGCCTGAAATGCACCTGCAGTGGCCCGATCTTCGCAGCAAAGCACATTCTCCTCAGGTTCAGCGGCCTGAAATGCACCTGCAGTGGCCCGATCTTCATCTGGACGTAAAAAGAATCAGGAGGATGAGGAATCTTCCATACATCCTCTTGGGAATTGGCGTGATCATTGCGCTGCTGCTTCTACTTGCTGGGAGCATCAGCTATGGCGTGGCAATCCTTGGTTTCATCGTCATTGTTGTCTTAGCGTACTACACGTGGAGACTGTTAGACTGACGAGTTCTGGTTAAAAGTGACCAAATCGTCGTTCGACGCATTGCGTCTCGAGCGTCGATCTCGCCGACGTTTGGCGACAAAAGCCTTCCACAGTCACGTCGTGCGCTATTCTGTAGTATAAATAGCTTTTCAGCAGCATATTAGAACGATAAAATCATCTTTGGGATTGTGGAGAGCTAAAAGATGCGATACGTTTTTGTCACTGGCGGCGTTATGAGCGGTCTTGGTAAAGGCATCACAGCTGCCTCTGCGGGTCGACTTTTCATTAACCGCGGGTACAACGTTACGGCGATAAAGATTGATCCGTATATAAACATCGACGCAGGGACCATGAATCCCTTTCAACATGGCGAGGTATTCGTGCTTAGGGATGGCGCCGAAGTCGATCTCGACCTTGGCAACTATGAACGGTTCCTCGATGTTGAGCTCACGGGCGATCATAACATCACGACAGGCAAGATCTATAAGTCTGTCATCGAAAAAGAGCGACGCGGGGATTACTTAGGAAAAACGGTTCAGATCATCCCCCACATAACCGACGAAATAAAGAACAGTGTTAGGGCCGTCGCGGATAAAGCTGAGGCTGATGTGTGTGTGGTTGAGGTCGGCGGCACCGTCGGCGATATAGAGAGCATGCCTTTTTTAGAAGCCGTCCGACAAATGCACAGCGAGGAGGACCACTTTGTGTTGCTCCACGTAACGCTTGTCCCGGAGGATATGACCGGTGATCACAAAACGAAGCCGACCCAACACTCGGTCAAGAGCTTAAGAGGGCTTGGCCTTAGTCCCGACGTCATTGTTGGCCGCGCTAAAACGCCGCTTGGTAAAGATGCACGAGCTAAGATCTCGTTGTTTTGTGACGTTCCTTTGAACGCCGTCATAAGCTGCTATGACGTGCCCGACATCTACCAGGTGCCCTCGCTCCTTGAGCTTGAAGGTTTAGGGGACTACCTTGTTGAGAAGCTCGAACTCGAAAAGAAGCCGGTGAGTTCATGGGACTTGATGAAGAACCCCCCTATGTCTCGATCGATCGCCATCGTTGGCAAATATATGTTTGAAGATGCCTATTTCAGCATAAAAGAGGCAATCAAGCACGCAGCTAGTGCTTTAGGAGGCGGCATTGACGTTAAGCTCGTCGACTCAGAAGACCCACACGCTCTCGAGGCGCTCACGGCGGTACATGGAATTTTAGTCGCGCATGGGTTTGGTCCTCGAGGAAGCGAAGGGAAAATAGATGCGATCCGCTTCGCGCGCGAAAATGACATTCCCTTCTTAGGAATCTGCTTTGGCTTCCAACTCGCCATAGTCGAGTTTTGTCGGCACGTTTTAGGGCTAGAAGCAACGAGCGCTGAGTTGGATCCTACTGGTGTTCACGTCATTGATTTACTTCCCGAACAGCTTGACGTTGATCATATGGGAGGTACGATGCGACTGGGCAACTACGACGTCATTATCTCGCCTGAAACGCGCGCACGTTCTATGTATGATAGTTTAGTGGTGACCGAACGTCATAGGCATCGGTTCGAAGTTAATCCGGATTGTATTGAGCTTATCGAAAAAAATGGAATGTTGTTTTCAGGGAAGGCGCGCGATGGAATAAGGATGGAGATTGTCGAGATTCCGACAAAGAGATTCTTCGTTGGAACACAGTTCCATCCCGAGTTTAAGTCTCGACCAGGTCGGCCATCGCCCCCGTTTCGTGAGTTTGTGCGGTCTGTACTCAACATGAACATCAGCACGTGACGCGAAGCTGAGCGACGCGATCAAAGCAGCAGAGAATCAACATATGGTAAACGCAGAGCAGTTCATTGAGGACGCGATTGAGGAAATCAAGAAAGAAGTGGGAACTCAGAGCGCAATCATCGCTCTCTCTGGGGGGGTAGATAGCTCTGTTTGTGCCACACTAGCTTATCAAGCGTTGGGAGACCGTCTTTACCCAGTATACGTCGATACAGGACTTATGAGGAAGGGCGAGACTGAAAATATCAGGAAAACGTTTCGTAACATGCCGTTGACCATAATCGACGCGAAAGAGCGGTTTATCAATGCGCTTCAAGGAGTAATCGACCCCGAAGAGAAGCGGAAAGCAGTCGGCGAGGCGTTTATACGCATATTTGAAGAAGTGGCACGACATAAGCACGTGAGTCACTTGGTGCAAGGCACCATTTATCCAGATATCATCGAATCTGAAGGAGAGATCAAATCGCATCATAACGTGGGTGGCCTTCCTTCCGTAATGGAGTTTAAGGGAGTGGTCGAACCGCTCAAGTATTTGTACAAGGATGAAGTGCGCGAACTCGCTCGGGCACTTAAGTTGCCGCCTGAGGTCAGTGAGCGGATGCCATTTCCCGGACCGGGGCTCGCGGTCCGAATTGTTGGGGAAGTAACTGAGGAGAAGCTTCGTATTGTCCGTGAAGCGAACGCGATAGTCGAGCAAGAGATATTAAAGCACAATCCGTGGCAGACTTTCGCAGCGTTACTGGAGAAAGGAACCGGTGTCAAAGGCGATGTGCGTGTGCACGGTTGGATAATTGCAGTGCGCGCCGTGCAGTCGCGAGACGGGATGACTGCTGATGTGCTTGAATTATCTTATGAAGTGCTTCGGAAAATCGCTTCACGCATGACAAGCGAACTACCTGACGTCGCGCGCGTGGTTTATGATATCACGCCGAAACCGCCGGCCACTATAGAGTTTGAATAGCGTGTAAGCTATACGCACTAGAAACCTCTCAGACGATCGCTACTGTATGCGGACCAACTAATCCTGTTAGGCGCAGTTGAGGAAGTGGGAAGAAATGCGCGTGAGTGAAAAAGAAAGAATAATCGCCAAGGACGCGCAGCATTATATGCCGGTGTTCACGCGTGAACCGCTGGTGATTGAACGCGGTAGAGGTGCGATCGTTTCAGATATCGACGGCAATGACTACATCGATTGCGTCGCTGGGATCGCAGTTAACAATGTAGGTCACTGCCATCCACGCGTGGTC
>Ga0209048_10006612_pt1 | contig 10821 bp, 11 predicted proteins | sample FrelakmetCRP12CR_FD_187146 | JGI IMG/M metagenome (GOLD analysis project Ga0209048, IMG submission 187146) | Freshwater lake sediment microbial communities from the University of Notre Dame, USA, for methane emissions studies - CRP12 CR (SPAdes)... | ecosystem: Environmental > Aquatic >... | reverse complement strand
CGGAGGGCGTGAACGACCTCCACTCGCATCCGATGGAGAGCCGCAGCTTGCGCGTGGGATTGCTGTACAACTTCTGAGCGTCGGTCATCGGCACGGACCGGCCGCACAGCGGGCCAGGGCGATGCTGCGGCAACCGTGCGCGCCTGAGCGGATCGCGCACGTTCGGTGCCGGCGGCCGGTGACGACGGCCCGCGCCGCGTGGGTATAATCCGAGCATCGTGCGGCCCCTAATGTCCTTCTCGCATCTTCCCGTTGCGCGCATTGCGATCCGCACGCTGACGGCGCTCGCGCTCGCGTGCATCGCGGGACCGGGTCTCGCCGAAAACGAGCGCACCGAGGCGCGGTTCGAGAGCTGGGGCCTTTTCCAGAAGGACGCGAACGAGACGGATCAATGGACGTACCAGGCCCGGCTCTATGTTCCGTTCCGCCTCGATGGCGGCTGGACCTTCACCCAGCGCATCCAGCTGCCGATGACCTACACGAATGAATCCGGTCCCGGCAATCCGGGCGGCACGTACTCCGGCGGGATAGGCAATGCGTTCGTCGAGGAGATTTTCGAGACCGGCGACGTCGTGCCGAATCTCCGCCTGCGCGGCAGCGTCCGCGTCGTGTTCCCGACCGGCAAGCAGTCGCCGTACGGATCGGGGCAGTACCAGGTCGCGCCGGGAATCGGAGTCAGTTACGCGATGCCCGACACCCTGCGCGGCGTGACGCTCGATCCGTACGTCCGATACGCGTACGGCTTCGCGCCGGACCCCGACAGCGTGCAGACGATCCGCAAGTGGTCGATCTACCCGACCGCGACGTTCCGGCTCGACCCGCAGTGGTCGCTCCTTCTGTACCCCGACAACCCGATCACCTACAACGAGCGCAAGCACAGCTGGTTCGTGCCCATCGACCTGATGTTCATCCACCGGTTCGGCAAGGCCGTCGAGGGAGGCGTGGGCGGCGCATGGCGGATCGGCGATTCCGCGGACCCGTCGTTCAGGTATCTGATCGACGCGCGGCTGAGCTACCTGTTCTGACGCGGCGCCCGCGGGGCGCGACCGCCGGCGCTACTTCGGCGACGATCCGAACGTCCGCGCGAGTACTTCCCGGGCTGCGGAACGCGGCTCCTTCACCGTGATCCGCCACAACGTGCGCGGGTCGTCCGGGTCGGTGAGCGTCGCCGAGTGCAGCAGCGATGCGTTGTCCCAGATCACGACGTCGCCGGCGCCGTAGGCGTGCGTGTAGCGATAGCGTTCCTGCGTCGCGTGCGCGGCCAGGAGATCGAGGAGCTTGCGCGCCTCGTCGTCCGGCATTCCCTCGATCCCGAACGAGGTTCCCGACACGGCGTAGAGCATCTTGCGGCCGGTGACCGGGTGCGTTCGCACGAGAGGGTGCGTGATGAGCGGAAGCCTGGCCTTCTGCTCTTCGGTCAGCGCCGGCGCAGCCGTCCGGCTCGCATCGTTCTGATCGTTGCGATTGCCGTAGTGGTGAATGGCGACGAGCGGCTCGATCTGCCGTTTCATGCTCTGCGGCAGGCCGTCGTACGCCGCGTACTGGTTCGCGAACAGCGTGTGGCCGCCCCGGCTCGGCACCTCGACCGAAAAGAGCAGTGTCGCTCGCGCGGGAACCTCGAGGTACGAGTAGTTGGTGTGGAAATACGTGCCGGCGTCGGCCAGTCCCTGCGGCTCGTCGTCGACCACGACGTTCGAGAGGATCAGAATGTTCGGATCCTCCGGATGGTGGAACTGGCTGATGACGTGCGGCTCGGGCGGGCCGAAGCGGCGCGCGAACGCGACGAATTCCTCCGGTCGCAGGGTCTGCGCGCGAAAGACAAGCACCTGGCCGCGGAAGAACGCCGCCTGGATTTCCGCGAACACGGCGTCGGGCAACGGCTGCGCCAGGTCGATTCCCGAGACTTCCAGCCCGAACCCCGGGCATAGCGGCTTCAAGTCGAGCATGCGGCGATATTACTCGCAGCGGGTCATTTCACGAAAGCCGGCTCTCGCCGGAGCGGCGCCGGGCGCCGGCGTGGACGCCGGACGCCACGGCGCGCATGCGCGGGGATGAAACGGCTAGAATGCGCGGCCATGCGTCGAAGTCCCCACCTCGCCGTCCTGCTGGCCGCCGCCGCGCTGCAGATCGCCGCGCCGCTCTCGGCGTACGCGCGCGTGGCGAAGCTCCCGGACGCGGGCGATCTGTGTTCGGCGGCGAAGGTCGCCCCGCTCGGCAAGTCGGCGCACGATGCGCCGCAGCCGCGGCCGGCGCAGCATCATTGCGCACAGTCGCTGTGCTGCATCGGCGGCGCGACGGGGGCGGCCGCACCGCCGTGCGTGCCTGCCCAGGCCGTCCTCGTCGAATTCGCGAGCGTCCGACTCCCTGTCGCGACGGCGGGCGCCGCGCCGGCTTCGATCATCGCCGCCGCGTCTGCGCGCGGACCTCCTCCCCGCGCCTGAGCAGCGCCCGATCGTCGCGACGAGCCGTGCTCGCCGCGCCGCCGCCGGCCGGTCGCACGCGGATGCGCGGGCGCCGCCGCCGGCGAAACCGCATTCGCTGCGCGCGTCTCCCTCGTTCACCGGGCCCTTGGGGCCCCGGCCGCCGTCGAAGGCGCGTGCCACGCGAATGCCGTTGCAACTTCATGCATCCGAAAGGCCCGACATCATGTTCCGTTTCATTTCCGGTTGCGTTGCGCTCGCGCTCGTTTCCACCGTCGTGCTCGCGTCCGATTTCCAGCTGAAGTCCCTCGACATCAGGCAGCCGTTCGCGCGCGCGACGCCGCCCGGAGCGAAGACGGCTGGCGTCTTCATGACTATCGAGAACAAGGGCAAGGAGGCCGACCGGCTCGTCTCGGCGGCGTCGCCCGCCGCCGGAATCGTCGAGATCCACGAGATGAAGATGGACGGCGGGATGATGCAGATGCGCGAGGTCAAGGGCCTCGACGTCAAGGCGGGCGCGACGGTGGAACTGAAGCCGGGCGGCTACCACGTCATGCTGATGGACCTGAAGGCGCCGCTGAAGCAGGGCGAGTCGGTGCCGGTGACGCTCAGGTTCGAGAAGGCGGGGTCGGTCGAGGTCAGGGCCGCGATCGAGGCGATGGGCGCGGGACGCGCGCACTGATCCCACACGCTCACGGGAGACTCCGATGTACGCAAGCCATTTACGCGCGGCGGTCGCGCTGCTCTCCGTCGCCGCGCTGGCAGTTCCGGCGACCGGGATTGCCTGCTCGAGCTGCGGCTGCACGCTCTCGTCGGACTGGTCGAGCCAGGGAATCGCGCCCTCGGGCGAGGGCATCCGCGTGGACCTACGGTTCGACTATTTCAATCAGGACCAGCTGCGCTCGGGCACGAAGAAGGTCGATCGGGGCAGCCTCGAGGTTCCCAACGACCAGGAAATCCAGCAGCAGACGATCAATCGCAACTACGCGCTCGGCATCGACTACAGCCCGAACCAGGACTGGGGCGTCAATCTTCAGCTGCCGTATTTCGATCGGTACCACACCACGATCGCACCGGGAGACACCGAGATCTCGACGTCGCACACCGAGAGTGTCGGCGATCTGCGCCTGGTCGGCCGGTACCTCGGTTTCACGCCGGACCAAAGCGTCGGCATCCAGCTCGGCGTCAAGATCCCGACGGGGAGCTTCAACAACACGTTCATCTCGGGGCCGCAGGAGGGCGAGCCGCTCGACCGCGGCCTGCAGCCGGGCACCGGGACGACGGATCTTCTCGTCGGCGCGTTCACGTTCGGCGCGCTTTCCCGCGACTGGGACTACTTCGTTCAGGGGATGCTGCAGCAGCCGCTCAATTCACGCGACGGCTTTCGGCCGGGCACCGGCTTCAACCTCAACACCGGCGTCCGCTACATGGCGTGGGAGCACTTCGTTCCGTCGCTGCAGATCAACGCGAGGATCGAGGGCCGCGAATCGGGCGCGGACGCCGACGTCGACAACAGCGGCGCGACGCTCGTCTACCTCAGCCCGGGCCTCAATTTCCAGGTCGCCGGGGCGCTGCACGGCTACGCATACTTCCAGCTGCCGGTCTACCAGCGTGTCAACGGCCCGCAGATCGAGCCGCGCTATACGGCGACGGTCGGGGTCTACTACACGTTCTGAGGGCGGGATGCCGCTGCTGCGCGACGCGGCTACCGTGGGCGCAGCAGCGGCGTCACCGTCGCTTCGAGCAACGCGGCGTCGATGCCCGGATCGCCATACCAGCCCTCCTTGCGCAGGATGCCGGCGCGGTCGATCACGAAGGTCAGCGGCAGGCGCCATACGCGGCCGTACCCCTTGAAGCTCGCGTCGCGCGCGAATGCCGCCGGCATCGCGAAGTCCTTCATCACGTCGCGCGCCTTCGCCTCGTCCTTGGGACTGTCGACGCTGACGGCGATGATTTCGAGGCCTTCACCGCGATGCTGGCGGTAGTACGCGTCGAGCGCCGGCATTTCCGCGCGGCAGGGCGCGCACCACGTCGCCCAGAAATTGATGACGACGACCTTGCCTTTTTCCTTCCCCAGCGAAAACGGCTTGCCGTCGAACAATTGCGCTTCGAAGGGCGGCGCGGCGCCGCCTTCTTCCGCAGCAAGGGCGATCGACGAGCCTGCGAGCAGGAAGGCAACCGCGATGAGGAAGCGCGCGGGCATGGAAGAAGATTTCCGAATCGGAGGAGCCCGATCGGGCACGAGCGGGCGTTTCGGCCACATTATCGTCGAATATCCTAAGGAACCCTGTGCCGCAGCACGCCTTGGCGTCGGCGGCTGCCCGCGGGCGGCCCGGAGCGCAGGGTTTGCGAAACGGCCTTGCAGCCGCCCCCGGGCGCGACGAGCTGACCGCCCGGGAAGGCGCCGCGGCTGCGCGCCCGCAAGAACCCTCGCCCGGTCCCGGCCGGGGGTCGGCCGGGAACCCGGCCGGACGCCGTTGTCGTGCCCTCATCCTCGCCCCTGCCCGCCCCGGCGCCCGGCGTTCCGCGCCAACCCCGAAATGACCCGAAGAACGTCAGGTAACCGTTTGTCGGAAAACGTTTTTCGCAACAGATTTGGAAACGAAAGTTTGATCCAGATCAAAGAATTGGCCGGCCGCGACCGGCCGGCGTTGCGCCTACAAACTGTTGCGGCTAGCCTCCAAGCAACGTACAACATATTGTGGTCGGCGCGGATTCCTGACGGATGCGATGCCGATCCGCCCCCAGGAGGAATCCCGAAATGCCCGAAGCGACCGCAATGCCGGCGAGGAACGTGTCGTTCGCCGGCGCCGCCGCCCCGGCGCTCCCGACGGAAGTTATCAAGCGCGACGGCCAGCGAGCCGCCTTCGAGCTCACGAAGATCGCCTCCGCGATCGCCCGCGCGGGCGCCGCGACCGGCGAATTCGACGCTCGCGAAGCCAACGAGCTCGCCGACGCGGTCGGGCGCGTGCTCGCGCATCGGCACACCGGCGGCGTCCCCGACATCGAGACGATCCAGGACTGCGTCGAACACACGCTCGCCGCGGCAGGCTGGTTCCACACCGCGCGGGCCTACATCGTCTACCGCGACCGCCACGAGCGGCTGCGCGCCGACCGCAAGACGCTGGTCGACGTCGCCGCGTCGGTCGACGAGTATCTCGAGCAGAAGGACTGGCGCGTCAACGCCAATGCCAACCAGGGCTACTCGCTCGGGGGGCTGATTCTGAACGTGTCGGGCAAGGTCGTCGCCAATTACTGGCTGTCGCATGTCTACGCGCCGGAAGTCGGCCGCGCGCATCGCGAGGGCGACGTCCACATCCACGATCTCGACATGCTGGCGGGCTATTGCGCCGGCTGGTCGCTGCGCCAGCTGCTGCACGAGGGCTTGAACGGCGTGCCGGGAAAGGTCGAGGCCGGGCCGCCGAAGCACATGTCGAGCGCGGTCGGGCAGATCGTCAACTTCCTGGGCACGCTGCAGAACGAATGGGCCGGCGCGCAGGCGTTCAGCTCGTTCGACACGTACATGGCGCCGTTCATCCGCAGCGATGCGATGAGCTTCGACCAGGTGAAGCAGTGCATCCAGGAGCTGATCTACAACCTCAACGTGCCGTCGCGCTGGGGCACGCAGACGCCGTTCACGAACCTGACGTTCGACTGGGTGTGTCCGGAAGACCTGCGTCTGCAGGTGCCGGTGATCGCGGGCGAGGAGATGCCGTTCTGCTACGGCGACCTGCAGCCCGAGATGGACATGATCAACCGCGCGTACATCGAGGTGATGACGACCGGCGACGCGAAGGGCCGCGTGTTCACGTTCCCGATCCCGACCTACAACATCACGCCGGAATTCGACTGGGACCACCCGAACTGCGCGGCATTGTTCGAAATGACGGCGAAATACGGGCTGCCGTATTTCCAGAACTTCCTGAATTCCGAGCTGAAGCCCAACATGATCCGGTCGATGTGCTGCCGCCTGCAGCTCGACCTGCGCGAGCTGCTGAAGCGCGGCAACGGGCTCTTCGGCTCGGCCGAGCAGACGGGATCGCTCGGCGTCGTCACGATCAACTGCGCGCGGCTCGGCTACCTCTACGCGAACGACGAGATCGGGCTCTACGAGCGCATCGACGAGCTGCTGGGCTACGCGAAGGACAGCCTCGAGGTGAAGCGCAAGGTGATCCAGCGCCTGATCGACCAGGGGCTCTTCCCGTACACCAAGCGATACCTCGGCACGCTGCGCAACCATTTCTCCACCATCGGCGTCAACGGCATCAACGAGATGGTGCGCAACTTCACCGGGGACAACGACGACATCACGACGCCGTGGGGGCACGCGTTCGCGGTGCGGCTGCTCGACCACCTGCGCGCGCGCATCGTCGCGTTCCAGGAGGAGACCGGGCACATGTACAACCTCGAGGCGACCCCGGCCGAGGGCACGACGTACCGCTTCGCGAAGGAAGACCGCAAGCGGTGGCCCGACATCCTGCAGGCCGGCACCCCGGACACGCCGTATTACACGAACTCGTCGCAGCTGCCGGTGGGGTTCACCGACGACCCGTTCGAGGCGCTCGCGCGGCAGGAAGAGCTGCAGACGAAGTACACGGGCGGCACCGTGCTGCACCTCTACATGAGCGAGAAGGTGAGCTCGCCCTCGGCGTGCAAGGCGCTGGTGCGGCGTTCGCTCGAGCGGTTCCGGCTGCCCTACATCACGATCACGCCGACGTTCTCGATCTGCCCGAAGCACGGCTATCTCGAGGGCGAGCACGAGTTCTGCCCGAAGTGCGACGAGGAAAAGCTCGCCGAAAAGAGGCGCGCGCTCGCCGCGTGACCGGAAGGAACGATACGGAGGAACGATGAACACGATGACCGAAGTGCAGCACCTTGCCGACGTCGCGCTGTCCGACGACGAGCGCCAGCGCTGCGAAGTGTGGACGCGCGTGATGGGCTACCACCGCCCCGTCGCGTCGTTCAACGTGGGCAAGAAGGGCGAGCACTGCGAGCGCCGCTTCTTCCGCGAGGAGCGCGTGCGGCCGAGCCTGTAGTTCGCGCTGCCGCGACGAGAACTTGATCCCGGACGGCGCCCCCGGCTCCGCCGCGGTGCGGAGCGCTTCCGCGCACGCGCTGCGCGTCGGTGGCTTCGTGCCGTTCACGTCGACCGATTACCCGGACGCGCTCGCCGCGGTCGTCTTCTGCCAGGGCTGCCCGTGGCGCTGCGCCTATTGCCACAATCCGCACCTGATGGCGCCGCAAGGCGACGACGAGCGCGACTTCGCGCGCATCCTCGATTGGCTGGCGTCGCGACGCGGTTTGCTCGATGCGGTCGTGTTCTCGGGCGGCGAGCCGACCGCGCAGGCGGAGATCGTCGCCGCGGCGGGTGCGGTGCGCGCGCTGGGTTTCGCGGTCGGGCTCCATACCGGCGGCGCCTATCCGCGGCGGCTCGCGAAGCTGCTGCCCGAGCTCGACTGGATCGGCATCGACGTCAAGGCGCCGGTGACCGACTATTCCACGGTGACCGGAGTGGCGGGCAGCGGGATCAACGCGCTTGCGAGCCTCGACCTCGTGCGCGGCGCGGGTTGCGCCTACGAGATACGGACGACCGTGCATCCCGAAATCACGCCGGCCGACGCGCTGCTGCGCCTCGCGCGCGAGCTCGCCGCGCGCCACGTCGAGCGCTGGGTCCTGCAGCAGTTTCGCGCGACGGGCTGCGTGAACGAGGCGGTGACCGCCGCCGCCCCGCCCGGAACGACGCTCGATCGCGCGCTGCTCGCGCAGCTGTCCCTGCACGTGCCGGTGATCGAGGTCCGCGGCTGAGCCGGACCGCGCGGCGGATCGGGCAATCCGATCGCGGCGGCTGCGATGGCGTCGGCCGGCGTGGTAGATTGGCCGCCCGAACCCGCGCAGGAAGGGAGGGGCGATGCCCTTCGACGACCGCAATGTCCTCGGCGGCGTGCTCGCGCCTTGCTCGACCGCGCCGCGCACCGGCTTCTACCGCGACGGCTGCTGCAACACCGGCCCGGAGGACCTCGGCCTGCACGTCGTCTGCGCGCAGGTGACGGCGGCATTCCTCGAATTCGCGCGCGAGCAGGGCAACGACCTCGTCACCCCGATGCCCGAATTCGGATTTCCGGGCCTGAAGCCCGGCGACCGCTGGTGCGTCTGCGCGGCGACGTGGCGGCAGGCGTTCGAGGCCGGCGTCGCGCCCCCCGTCGTTCTTGCGGCGACGCACGAGGAAACCCTGGCGGTGATTCCGCTCGATGCGCTGAAAGAGCACGCGCTCGACGTGCACTGAGCCCGACGATGCGCGCGCTGCGTTTCGACCGCTACGGACCCGCCGACGTGCTCCACGTCGCCGAGATTCCCGAGCCGGCGCCCGATCCCGGCGAGGTGAAGGTCCGCGTCCACGCGGTCTGCCTCAATCCGCTCGACTGGAAGATCCGCGCCGGACACCTGCGTTTCGTGCCGCTGCTGCGCGGACCCCCGCGCGGCCTCGGCACCGATTTCGCCGGCGAGATCGTCGGCGTCGGCGGCGGCGCGATGGCGCGGCACGTCGGGGAGCGCGTGTTCGGCTCGCTGATGCCGTTCGCGCGGCAGGGAGCGCTCGCGGAGCACGTCGTCGTGGCGGCGGATCGCGTCGTCCCGATCCCGGGGGATCTTTCGTACGACGCGATGGCGACGCTGCCCGTCGCGGCGGGCACGGCCTTGCAGGCGCTCGCGGACGTCGCCCGGCTCGGCACCGGCCAGCGCGCGATCATCACCGGGGCGGCGGGCGGCGTCGGCCACTTTGCCGTGCAGTTGGCGAAGCATCTGGGAGCCCATGTCGTCGGCGTCTGCAGCGCGGGCAACGCGGCGTTCGTGCGGGCGCAGGGCGCCGACGAGGTCGTCGACTACGCGAGCGGGGATTTCACGCGCCGCGCCGACCGGTTCGACGTCGTGTTCGACGCGGCGGGCGCGTCGACCTTTTCCGCGGCGCGGCGCGTCCTCGGCGAATCCGGCTGCTACATCAACACCTGCGGCGACACGGCCGCGGCGCTGGAAACGGCGGCATACGCGATCGTCGCGCGGCTCACCTCACGGCAGCGTGCGATCCCGTTCGCGCTGAAGAACACGCCCGCGACGTGGCAGCGGCTCGCCGTGCTCGTGCAGGACGGCGTGTTGCGCCCGCACGTCGAGCGCATGATCGCACTCGAGGACGTTTCCGGCGCCCAGCAGTCGATGGAGTCGGGCCACGGCCGCGGCAAGATCGTCGTCCGGATCGCCGGACCGCGGTAGCCGCGGCGCCGCGCGCGCCGGTCAGAACAGCTCGAGCGTCGGGTCGGACGACGGCTCCGGCGCGTCGCCGGTGCCGTCGCCCGGGGTGAGCGCCGCGACCTTCACGCCGAGCAGCCGGATCCTGCGCTCGAGCGGAACGCGCTTCAGGCACTCTCCGGCGGCGCGCCGTATCGCCTGCGCGTCCTGCGTCGGCGCGGGAATCGTCCGGTCGCGCGTCACCGTATGGAAATTGTCGAAGCGCAGCTTGAGCCCTATCGTCCTGCCGGCGTAGCCGGCGCGGCGCAAGTCCTCGGCGACGTGCGTGCAAAGATCGGTGAAGATTTGCGAGAGCTCCGCGCGATCGCGGACGGCGTCGAGGTCCCGGTCGAGCGTCGTTTCGCGGCTGATCGACCGGGGCTCGCTCCTCGTCACCACCGGGCGCAGGTCGCGGCCGTTGGCGGCCTCGTGCATCCAGACGCCGTAGTGGTGGCCGAAGTTCTGGACGAGCCATTGCGGGTCGGCGTGCGCGAGCTCGCCGATGGTCCGGATGCCGAGCCCCTCGAGCCGCGCCGAGGCCTTCGGCCCGATGCCGTTGATCCGCCGCGCAGGCAGCGGCCAGATCCGTGGCGCGACGTCGGCCGCGGTCACGATCGTGATGCCGTCCGGCTTGTCGAGATCGGATGCGATCTTCGCGAGCAGCTTGTTCGGCGCGAGCCCGATCGACGACGACAGCCCGGTCGCCGAACGGACCGCCGCCTTGATCGACTGTGCGAGCGCGCGCGCGCGGACCTTCCAGTCGTCGCCTTCGCCGTCGCGCGCGAAGGTCGACGGTGGCTTGACATCGGTGAGGTCGATGTAGATCTCGTCGATGCCGCGATTCTCGATCTCGGGGGCGATCGCGCGCACGGCCGCCTTGAAGAGCTTCGAGTAGCGCTGGTAAGCGTCGAAGTCGGCCGGCAGCCGGATCGCGTCGGGCGCGAGCCGGGCCGCCTTCATGAGTCCCATCCCCGAGTTGACGCCGAGTGCGCGCGCCTCGTACGTCGCCGTGGTCGCGACCCCGCGCCCGACGTACTCGCGGAGCGTGGGAAAGCGCTGCCCGGCGCCGGCCTGCGGATCGTCCGCCCTGCGCCGGCCGCCGCCGATGACGACCGGACGTCCG
>Ga0209048_10006611_pt1 | contig 10821 bp, 7 predicted proteins | sample FrelakmetCRP12CR_FD_187146 | JGI IMG/M metagenome (GOLD analysis project Ga0209048, IMG submission 187146) | Freshwater lake sediment microbial communities from the University of Notre Dame, USA, for methane emissions studies - CRP12 CR (SPAdes)... | ecosystem: Environmental > Aquatic >... | reverse complement strand
CTTCAATGGCAACTCGTAAGTTACGTCCTTCTTCCTGGTGGATCAGGCTCCTCTGCCGCCGCTGGGACATATGGAATTGCTTCTGATCAAAACGCAGGTGAAAGCGGAGATCTCGTTTACCTCTTCGAACCGGACATTTCTGGAGGAAAGGACAGGCCTGACAGATCTCATCCCCAAAGTGAGCCACAAAGCCTTTTTTCTGGCTGCTGGAATGAACCTCCACCGTTTGTCCCTGCGGGCAGGTGATCCGGGTCGGCTTCCCACTCTCTGCCTGCTTGATCTTGAAATCGGACAGGTTGAGTTTCTCGGCGCTGGGGATCCGGCCGCGAATGGCGGTCTGGATCTGTCCGACCTGGTGATCCTGCAAGGTCTGGTCCGCAGCGGGACTGCCATAACCACCGTCTGTATATAGGGTATCCAGATCCATGCGCTTCTTCAGATCAGGGATGGCTTCTACCAGCAATTCAGCATCCTCCGTGTGGTTCGGAGCCACCTGGACCTTGGTGACGAGTTGCAGTTCGTTTTCCGGGTCACAGGTTTCGGTGAGATTGGCGACATAACCCTTGTAAGACCTTTTGCCTTTCTGCCGGTAAGTAGCTTCCAGGTCATCCGGGGATTGCAGGCTGCTGGCGCTCAACTCCTTGTCGTTCTTGACCTTCAGCACCTTCTCTTCCACCCGGAAATGCTCACCAAATACCCGTTCCAACACCTGGTAGACGGGCTCCTGGGCATACCTCGGTTGAAGTTCCCCCAGCAGGCGCTGCATTAGTTCGCCGATCTTCTGCAAATGCTCACTCGTATCCTGTCCCTTGAGGTGGCAGACATACTGCCCGGCGTGCCCTCGAATATAGGGGGCAAACACTTCGGCATAATGACCCTGGTCTTCTTTTGTCAGCATGCGATAGACACGCTGCAGCACTTCCACCAATAACTGCAACCGGCCCACTTCGCGAATGTTGCTGGCCACCTGTGTGCTATCCATTCTCTGTTTCCCGGTTTTGAGTCGGTAGGTGCCGATCTGTTCATCGGTCACTTGCTCGAAGGCTTTTTCTACTAAATTGATGCCCGTCTCCTGCATGTAGCGACTCAAACGTTCGCGGTAGTAGTACAGCGTCCTCTCGTCGAAATCCCCTTCCCCCAATTGCCGGTATCCCAGAGCGTATCTAACCTGCACGTCATAGCCAAAAACTTCCAGCATCTCCTCGTCGGACCAGCCATTCCCCGCCTTCAAATATTCCAACCCCACCAGCACGTTGATGGGCACATTGGGTCGTGAGGGGCAATCTGCATACAAAACTGCAAAAGGGGCTTCATCTAATCGACAAAAAACTTCCCGGTAGAATACCCCGGACCAGGAGGTATCCAGATGTTTACGTAGTTTTTCTGGAAGTTCATCTACGTTGCTGGTGAGGGGTATTTGGAATTGGCGACGGTTTTTTCTTGAACATGCTTATAGTCTTGGGATTGGAATGGCTTCATTGTATTAAATTTCTCGCCGTTTGTGCAGGGTATAATTTGGACTAATTTCATCCTCTCCTTTTTGCAGGGGAGTCATAATCTTGAATATGATCAATCTACGGGCATTTCCCCGCAGCTTGCTGCGAGACTGTTTTACAAAATCCGTCCCAAAGGGTGAAATCCCGTAATGCCTCGTAGCTTACTGCGAGGATAGGGATTTCAGGGATATTGTCTTTACTAACATTAGGCAATTTAAGGAAAAACGCGTTATTAAAAAAAATCAAAGAAAGAGCAATTAATGCTTAAAAAGGATAAAACTTTCCAGCGAATACTGATCTTTGAGATTTGCGAGGGGCTGGCTGCCTTGGTATGGACAATTCTAATTCCCCATGATCAGAAGAATGCATTCTTCCTAGGGATATCGATCTCTCGCTGGATTCTCATCCTTTTGATCTTCTTAATCACATCGTTTCTTATTTTTGCTCTTATAAAGCAAAAGAAGATTATTCAACCTATCCTGTCGTGGGTGACCAAACTCCTTCGAGGCAACCGAGGTATTTGGTTTGGCTTGATTTTATTGTCACTATTATGGTTCACGATATGGTACCCTCCAGCTCGCTGGTGGGAATTTCGGGATGAAATTATCCGCTTAAAACCAATTCTTATCTTTGTACTGTTATTACTGTGGGAGACACTCATATATGCTCAATGGCGGATTGACCAAGAAAGGAATAAGGCAAATCAAAGTCCACTTATTCCCAAACGAATCTTAACATTGGGATTGATCATTTCTGTATTGATGGCAATTCTCTTTATCGGTTTGAGATTTCTAACCCATCCCTCTTCAAAAACCTTAAGTTTTTTCAATCCCGGAGTTTTTGTCTCACCTTTACAATTATTGGCAGCATTCTTGTTCTTCTCGGTTTTGTATCTAGTCGAATTTCAAAGGTTTACGGATATAAAACAAAAGAAGCTATTGGATATTGTTACTTTCCTTGTTATCTGGGGAGTGGTCTTTGCTTTTTGGATATTGACCCCATTTCAATGCGGGGGAGACCGTACGGCCAGTTTTCCCCCCAATTTCCAATGTTACCCCCAGGTGACCGATTCTGTTTTCAGCATTGGTTCCCATTACATCACTTTGGGCAAAGGAGTATTCAATCACTGGTTTACTGACAAACCGTTCTACATGCTTTTTCTGGCTGCCGGTCAAGGGCTTTTGGGACAAAGGATTGATCAGTACCTGATATTTCAAGTTGGCGTGATTGCTTTAGTCCCCGGGCTTCTTTTTCTACTTGGGAAAAAACTGACCAGCTATTCAGGTGGATTGTTTTTGGCTATCCTGACAGCTTTTCTTGGATCCAACGCAATCCGGTATTATGATGCAGTCGGTGGTGTCAATGTAAATACAGAGAATTCAGAACTATTAACTGGTCTGTTTTTGGTCCTTCTCGGGATCAGTTTATTTCAATTCTTCAACAAAAAACAATTATCCTTTTGGGCATTGATTTCCGGAGGATTGTTGGGTCTTGCTACGCTGACCCGGATTAATCCCTTCTTCATTCTCCCAATAATATTAATTGGAGTGTTGTTCTCCTATCGATCCGATCTTAAAAAGGCATTCAAATTTATCTTTATTCTTCTATTTGGTTTTTCGCTAGTTTTCTTACCCTGGATGGTAACCGCTAAGGACACCAATGGGAACAATTTCTACCTCATGAAGATCGAGAAAATACTCTCAAATAGATATTCAAGCAGCAGGATCATTTTGCCAAGTGCTTCACAATTATCCGCTGACAGCCTTGAAAAAGTTGACCGGGTCAAGCAAGAATATCCAACCAAAATGATTTTAGCAAGTTTGAACAGCTCATATGTTACGGAAACTACTTCATCGTTAATAAACAATTTTGAAGGAATTCCTTTTAACTTATTAAATAATGAATTTCAATCGTTAGCCAAGCTTCCAATGAATTTCACCCTGGCTTCGCCTCTGACGATTGCCAAAGGACCTTTATGGAACGACGCAATTCAAGAACCATTTTGGAACGAAGATTTTTCAATCGAAAACTGGATCGTTATACTGATAACTCTAGTGATTGTCATTCTCGGAATTATTCAAGCAGATAAAAGCTTTGGGATGGCGGGTTTAGTTCCCTTGCTGATCCAAATTGGTTATCACATTGGGAATGGATTTGCCTTAACCTCGGGAGGTCGTTATTTACAACCAGTAGATTGGGTATTCATTTTATATTTTGTGGTTGGGATATTTTTTATCTCGAAAAATATTCTTTCAAACAAATTAGTTGGAGAAAAGCGCTTATTATCATTGAACTTAAAAATCAAAAAGGGAAAGGACTTTCTAAAGAGTGATCGAAAACTAAATCGAACAAAGCTTGCTTTTCTTATGTTTGCTGCTGGATTTGGGGCGGTGGGATCCTTTTTACCGTTGATAAACATCCTCCCAGACGAAGTCTCAACAATGGATAAAAATGCATTGGTTTCTATTGCCAAATCTGTACTTCTGGATCAATCCAAGACACCCGATGTCGGATTTGAGCAGTCATTAAAAAATCCAAATTCAATTATTGTTGAAGGAGTCGCTTACCATGCCCGTTTCTATTCAAGTCCAATTGTATTTCCGAAGAGACAGGTTTTCGAGATCACGGTTTTAGGAGAAAAAAAGGTATATATTAGCAATTTTGTCATGCAGGAGCCAACCAAATCTTTAAAAGATGGGAGCCATGTAATCTTGGTGGGGTGCAAGATTCGAGAGAAGGGTTATGCAGGGTCTGAAAGTGTATTGATGAATACTTTTGCAATTATCCAATTAGATAATGAGAAGAGTATATATATATTCAAGAACAGGAAATTTAACTGTCAATAAACAATCGAAGCAATATTTGTTTCAACTCAAGATAAATATATCAGAGCGGGAATTTTCTAATTCGGTTATCAGGTAAAGGCCTTCCGAATCACATAATTTTATAGATTCTTTTGGAACTTGCATCAGGGAGCAAAAATGACGCCATTGTTCTTTAGCATTACCTCAACCTGGATCACCCCGTTTTCAACTTCATATTGATCGTTAAGGTGAAGGTCAATATGAATATCTGTTGTAACTGCGTCACCAACCCAAACAACATGAACCTTATCTTCATCAATAGCTGTCTTGATAATATCCAAATCAGCTTGAGTAAGCTCGATGGCCGTTATGATCAGAATAATTCCCGCGTCGAGAAATAAATGGGATACTTCAGCAAAACGGCGGATATGTTCATGCCACTCTGCTAATTGCTCATGATGTTTCAAATCGGCGTTCACCCCATACAACAGGGAACCGATCCCAAGATAATAAACAAATTTGCCTTTATTGAAGAAATGACGTTCCAGGTTGCTAGCAAGGATTTTTCTCCCCGATCCCTTTTTTCCAGTAATTATTAACAATGAGGATCGTTGATTGTATTTTTCTGCCCGTTGCTGCATTGTCACCAAACCAGGAATCCATTTTTCATTCCGGATGTACACCTCTTGGCGGATTTGGGTATCGACATCTTGGAGCGATTCCAATACGATCCCACCCCCACAGATTTCGTTTTCATCGACCAATACAAAGCGACTTGTTTCGGGAAATTTTTCCGAAGTGTCAAAGGCGATAGGATGTGAAAGCTTGAGAGTTACTTCAGCTACATCATGATGCAAAATATCTGTTCTGCCTTGCTTAGTAGCATAATCGGAAGCATCGATCACGTGGTGGATGGCTTCCAATTGCATTTTTTCGCGAGCAGTCCCCAACTTAAGGATGTAGGTTTTGTTAAGGATCAAGGGTTGTTTCCCAAGCCAGAAGAGGCTGACTCGCATCCGTGAACTGACAAAGGGTGGAATATCACCCGATCTGGTAGCGATTTGCCCCCGGTTTACATATATTTGTTCTGCCATGGTGAATCCCATGGCTTGCCCGGCTTGTGCAGTTTTTGTTTTTTTGGAGTTGAATGATTCAATCGTTTTTACTTTTGTTCGTTTGCCAGATGGATAAAAAACGATCTCGTCTCCAACCTCTATTTTCCCGCTGAAAATGCTTCCGGCAATAATCCGCCGATTATCACCAAAGCTTGAGAATTTGTATACATCTTGGATGGGAATCCGTAGCGGGAGATCACTGATGAGTTTTTCTTTTTTAAAAGAATCCATAGCCTCTAACAGCGTGGGACCTTCATACCAGTTCAATTTTTTGTTGCGTGAAACAACTCCATGACCCTCGCGGCCACTGACCGGAATATAAGTTTTTACCTTAACACCAATTCCTGAGAGATAGGTGTCGTATTCTCTGACTATAGAATCGAAGGTCTCCCGGCTAAATCCAACCAAATCCATCTTATTCATCAGGACGATAATTTTCTTGATCCCCAGCATCCATAAAAGATAACCATGTCTGCGGGAATTCTCCTGAACTCCCTCGGACGCATCGATCACGAGGATCGCCGCTTCAGCATGGGAGGCTCCGGTGATCATGTTCTTTATAAATTCGATATGACCAGGAGCGTCGATAATGATGTAATTACGTAGTTTGGATTGGAAAAAGATTCGGGCTGAATCAATCGTAATAGCTTGCGCTTGTTCATCTTTCAAAGCATCGATCAGGAAAGCAAGTTCAAATGGTTTACCGCTAATCCGGCTTTTTTCTTTTACTGCTTCCAATTTACCTTTTGGAAGGGAGTTTGTATCTAATAATAATCTTCCGACAATGGTGCTCTTCCCATGATCGACATGCCCGACGACGACCACATTCATTTGTTCTTTAGGATTCTTCTGTTCTTCCTGAAGCATTACATGTATCCTTCCCTGCGTAATGTCTCCAGTCCACCACCATCATCCTTATCTTGTGCTCTTCCAGAACGTTCAGCAACGTTAACAAACTTACCAACACTTAACTCCTGGATTATTTCCTCGACTGTACTTGCATCAGAATCGACCGGAGCTGTGCAGGGGTAGCAACCTAAAGAGCGATACCTTTTTCCATCACCATGGTTGTAATAAAGAGATACGGTGGGGATTTTTTCAGCTTGAATATATTCCCAGATATTCAATTCGGTCCAATCCAGCAGCGGGTGAATTCGGACATTTGTCCCGGGAGCGAAATCGGTTTTATACTGATTCCAAAACTCGGGAGGTTGCTCTGCAATATCCCATTCATTTTGACGATCTCGTGGAGAAAAATAACGCTCTTTGGATCTTGAGCCTTCTTCATCAGCCCTTGCGCCCACTATTACACCTGTGAATGGTTCTGGATTTAGGTCCACTTCATAATGGTCTGTCTCATGATTATAAATATATCTTATGCCTTGACCATTAAGCGTTTGCCTCAACGCTTCAGTCTTTAATACCCTGCAACAGGTCAAGCGATCCACATTCCCATCGGGAAAGGTTCGTTTTTCAGCAAGGGCTGGTTCATTGGTCCCCACAATCATGTTAAACTTCATTTCCCGAACTAGTTTGTCCCGATAAGTTATCATTTCAGGAATCTTGAAATGCGTATCAATGTGAATTAAGGAAAATGGGACATGACCAAAAAAGGCCTTTCTTGCGAGCCATAATAGAACCGTACTGTCCTTCCCCATAGACCAGAGCATGCCAAGCTTCTTAAAATTGGCATATGCTTCTCGCAATATATATACACTTAGGCTTTCTAACTCGTCAAGATGTTCCATAAATATTAGACTTTCTTCGAAGTCGGTATCAGGATTTCTTTATCTATGATTAGGTTAATTATTTGTGACACACATTCCTCAATTCCAAATTCGTTACTATTCAAAATTAATTCGGGCATGAGTGGTATCTCATATGGAGAACTTACGCCTGTAAATTCTTGGAGATTCTCATTTACTGCCTTTGAATATAACCCTTTTGGATCACGTTTCATGCATATCTCCAAAGGGCAAGATACAAAAACCTCCCAAAATGCATCGGGTTCGAAAAGATTGCGGATTTTGTTCCTTTCCGCCTGAAAAGGACTGATAAATGCAGTTATTACGATTAATCCAGCATCGTACATTAGTTTTGCTAATTCGCCTACACGTCTAATATTCTCATTGCGATCTGCTTCTGAAAACCCTAAATCAGCATTCAGACCGCAGCGTATATTATCCCCATCTAATATGTAGGTATGCGCTTTATATTCATGGACAAGGCGGGCTTCGAGAGCGTTCGCAATTGTACTTTTTCCACTTCCTGGATAACCCGTTAGCCAGATTACTAAAGGAAGGTGATTCTTTAGACTGCTTCTTAAATCACGGTGAACGACATGCTGATAAGGGTGAAGTTCATTTGAATTCATATAAAGTACCAAGTCGGATGAAGAAAGTCAATATGCTCAAAGAGGTTGGAATAATCAGTTTAGAAATCCTTGCTTGACATGTTGGAAGCATCGTACTTTTTATCAATAATTCAGGGGTAATCTTGCAATCACGCAATCCAAATCCAATTAGGGAAATGTATTTTAACTCATTTTTAATGGAAAAAACCATATTTAGATTGGAGTAAATTTCGTGGGAAGTAACCTAAAGGATTAGACCCAACACTAGATGAGCACTTTTCCGTGAATAGCTTGTCGCAGGATTATTAATGCCATCCGCTTATAGAATTGATTTAAGAAAGGAAAAATCCATGAGGGTATATCCGTGAGGGTATATTGACAATTTTGATGAAATATTGTAAAGTTATTCTATAAAGTCTATCATTCATATAGAATTAGTTATTTAGTAATTATGCAACTATCAAAACGTGGTGAATATGGATTAAGGGCAATGATTCGGCTTGCGCATACAAAACCGAATGGTCAATTACCTGTCATGCAAATCGGGGTGATCGCTGAACAGGAAAGGATACCGGTTAAATTTCTAGAGCAGATACTATTATCTTTAAAAAACTCAGGATTGCTCCAAAGCAAACGGGGGAATACGGGAGGCTATTACCTTGCCAAACCTTCTTCTGAAATCATGCTTGGTCAAATAATACGAATTTTGGATGGCACGTTAGCACCGATTCGTTGCGTCAGTAAGATGGCATATGAACCTTGCAGCTGCCCTGATGAAAAGACTTGCGGGCTGCGAATAGTGATGGGAGATGTAAGGAATGCAATCGCTGGAATCTTGGATTACACCTCACTGGCGGATGTTTTCTTCAGAGAGACTGCTGCAAAGAATCGGTGATTAGTACGGAATTAATAAAGAATATTTTTTCTTTCAAAAAACACATTCTTTTAACTTGAGGTGGACTGTGAAGAGGAATATTATTTGTGCGTTGTTAATTGTAACCATCGCTGCATTCACCATGTCTTCTTGTGTACTAAAACCACAAACTGCAAAATCAACTGAACTTAGTGGCACCATCACGATTTCTGGAGCCTTTGCACTTCATCCAATGATGACGATTTGGTCCCGGGAATTTCAGAAAGTATACCCAGGAGTAATGTTTGATATTTCCGCTGGCGGAGCCGGCAAGGGTATGACCGATACTCTCGCTGGCGCTGTGGACATTGGTATGATTTCGCGTCCGATCACAGCCGAGGAAGAATCGAAAGGTGCCTTCTGGGTTGCGGTCACCAAAGATGCCGTTTTTCCTGTGGTTAACATAAAAAACCCGGTTATTTCTGAAATCATGGTAAAAGGTATAACGCAGGATGGGTTCACAAAAATATTTATTACTGGTGAAATTAGAACTTGGGGTCAAGCAGTTGGGAAACCGGAGATCACGGATGAAATACATGTTTACACCCGCTCAGATGCTTGTGGCGCCGGAGATATTTGGGCCAAATTCCTTGGCAAATATGTGCAAGACGATATTGTTGGCATAGGAGTTAATAGTGATCCGGGTGAATTGGAAGCTGTAGTAAATGATCCACTTGGGATTGGCTACAGCAATCTCGGTTATGTTTTTAACCTTTCTACTGGGAAACTAGTTGAAGGGGTACTGGCAGCTCCGATCGACTTTAATAAAAATGGTTTGGTTGATTCGGACGAAAAGGTCGATTCACTGTCGAAAGCTATAGCTCTAATCGCTTTGAACAAGTATCCATCCCCACCAGGAAGGATCGAATACCTAGCAACTAAGGGTAAACCAAATGGCATTACTCAGACTTTTATTAAATGGATATTGAGCGATGGTCAAAAATTTGTGGGGTCTGCGGGATATGTTCAATTAACCGATGAGCAACTCAAAGAATCTTTAGAAAAAGTGAAATGAAATTATTACAAAACTCTCAAGTCCGACCACTTGTGAACAAGGAAGATCGATTTGTCCGACCCTTACTTCCTGATCGTCGATTAAATGAAAAAAGAGTTGGACGGATATTCTTGATCTTTGCACTTGTACCCGTTATTTTGCTCATTGCAATTATTATAGTATTGCTAGTACGTACCTGGCCAATCCTTCAGAAGTATTCTCTTTGGGATTTAATTTCAGGCACAATATGGAAACCCCAAAAAGGACTCTTTGGATTTTTTCCTTTTATTAGTGGAACATTTTGGGTCACGACCGTAGGCATTGTGTTGGCAGTGCCTGCTTGCATTTTTACAGCTATTTATCTTGCTGAATATGCTCATCGGTCCACACGCGCCTTCACCAAGCCTTTGTTGGATTTACTAGCAGCAATTCCCTCTGTCGTATATGGTTTTTGGGGTATAGTAGGAATTGTCCCCACAATTGGAAGCACCATTGGTCCTTTTTTTCACCGATTCTTTGGATTTATTCCTTTCTTGTCTAGTAATAATCCCACCGGTTACAGTATTTTGGCAGGGGGAATAGTTCTAGCGGTAATGATCACACCTTTTATCATCTCAGTTACTTACGAGGTATTGGCTATAGTCCCTCAGGGAGTCCGGGAAGCATCATTAGCCTTAGGAGCGACCCGTTGGCAAACTCTGGTTAGAGTCGTGATTCCAGCCGCGGGTTCGGGTATTTCTACCGCGATCATACTCGGCATGAGCCGGGCGATCGGGGAGACCATGACGGTTTTGATGGTGGCGGGCGGCGCGGCTGTCATCCCGAAGACATTTTTTGAACCGGTACGGCCTATGACGGCCGCCATCGCCGCGGAGATGGGCGAGGCGCCTATGGGGAGCCTGCATTTTCATGCTTTGTTTTCCATCGCGCTCATCCTTTTTCTTATCACGTTTATTTTCAACATAATCGCGGAAATCATCAGCCGTAGGTTCAGGGTAAAACTGGGGTTGAGCCGATGAAAGGCGACCTGTCGCAGAAAATAGGATTTACGTTTTTGTTCCTATGCATGGCCGTGACATTGTTTTTCCTGGGCGCGATCATATATTTCGTCGCAGCCAGGGGGATCGGGGTGATATCATGGGAATT
>Ga0209048_10006610_pt1 | contig 10822 bp, 9 predicted proteins | sample FrelakmetCRP12CR_FD_187146 | JGI IMG/M metagenome (GOLD analysis project Ga0209048, IMG submission 187146) | Freshwater lake sediment microbial communities from the University of Notre Dame, USA, for methane emissions studies - CRP12 CR (SPAdes)... | ecosystem: Environmental > Aquatic >... | reverse complement strand
GAGACCCACCTGATGCACGGTGGACCCGCCGATCTTAAAGGGTTTGAATCTGCTCGTCACGATAGCGATGGCCCAAAGCTCACCACGGCCTGACTTCACCATGACCTTTTCACCGTTTTGTATGCTTTTCTCTTTGGCTAGCTCTTCGCTTATTTCAACGAACATCTGCGGCTGCATCTCGAGCAGCCATGGTTCATGTCTTGTCATGACGCCGGTCTGCCAGTGTTCGGACACACGGTAGGTCGTTGCAACAAAGGGGTACCGCATGTCGCAGGAGAAGAATGCGTCCGCCTTGTCGCCAAAGAGCTTGATCGTGGGATTGATCCGTTGTTTGGACATCATATTTTCCTCGAGCGGACATTCAAGCGCCTCGTAGTGCTCGGGGAAGGGGCCATCAGCGAGGCCGGGTCCGAAGAGACCTCCAACGCCAGTGGTCATCATAATAAAGGGTAACTTGCCTTTTTCCGTAGCCATGGGAGGAGCGGGGCCATCGGGTATATCTCCAACCCACATTCCGGGTTTCTTGCTCACGGGATCTTCCTTCAGCGCATCCCATTTGATGACCGCACGCTTCGGGTCCCACGGTTTTCCATTGGGATCCACGGAGGCCCTGTTATAGATGATCCTCCGGTTGACCGGCCAGGCCCAGGACCATTCGGGATATAAGCCGAGACCAGTAGGATCGGCTTTGCCCCTTCGAGCCATCATGTTGATGATCTTGCCCTCTTTCTGGGTGTAGCTTTGACAGTAGATCCAGTTGCCGCATGACGTTGTTCCGTCCGCCTGAAGGTGGACGAAGGTAGCACACAGCTCGCCTTTTTTCCCGAGGAGTTTCGGCGGTGTCGCGGTTTTATCGTACACGTCTTCCAGATAGTAGCCATTGATTTCTTTTGCTACATTGTGGATATTGACTTCATGTACCTTTCCCTGGGCGTCCTTTTCACCATAGTTCCAGGTCAGGTTCAGAATCGGTGCGGGGAACTTTCCGCCTTCTTTCTGATAGAGGGACTTCACCCGGTAGTAAAGTTCGTTGGCAATATCCGCGTCCGGTTTGGCCTGCCCGATTGGATCAATTGCCTTATACCGCCACTGCACCCACCGGCCCGAGTTCGCAAGACTGCCTTCCTTTTCCACTGATGATGCACACGGAAGCATGAAGACCTCGGTCTGGATATCTTTCGGATTCATACCGGGGCCTTTCCAGAACGAACCGGTCTCATTGTCAAAGAGGTTTACATTAACCATCCATTTGAGCTGGGCGAGCGCATTCCGTGTCTTGTTCGAATTAGCGCTGGAACAGGCAGGATTCTGACCCCACGCAAAGAACCCCTCGAATTTTCCCTTCAGCATCTGATCGAAAAGCATGAGCCACGACGCGTTCATGCCTTCATCGAGCTTCGGAAGCCAGTTGTAGCCGAAGTCATTCTCGTTCGTGGCTTTGCTCCCGTAAATGGCCTTAAGGTAGCTAGTTATGTATTTGGCGCGGTTGGACCACCAATTCACGCTCTTCGGCTCCTTGGTCTTTGGCGTATATTTTTCAATATAAGATTTGAGATCCACAAGAGAACCCGATGGTGTCGCGAGATACCCGGTGAGGGTATTGAACAAGAGTCCTTGATCGGTTGATCCCTGCACATTGCTTTCACCCCGCAGGGCATTGATACCGCCGCCTGCCATGCCCATATTGCCGAGCAGCAGCTGGATGATGGTCATAGTCCGGATGTTCTGCGTCCCGATAGTGTGCTGGGTCCAGCCCATGGCATAAAGTTCGGTCCCGACCCGGTTCGGCTTACCGGTTGAAGCATACAGTTTGTAGACCTCTTCCAGTTTGTCCTTGGGAGTGCCGGTGATGCTCGAGACCTTATCGATCGTGTAACGCGAGTAGTGTTTTTTCAGAAGCTGGTAAACACTATGCGGGTCCCTAAGTGAAGGATCCTTCTTCGGGATGCCATTCTCATCCATCTGGAATGACCAGGTCTTCTTATCGTATTTTCTGGTTTTTTCATCGTAACCCGAGAAGAGGCCGTTAAGTTCTCCCGGTCCTTTGAAGTCAGGATTCACGAGGAACGGGGCATTGGTATACTTGAGAACGTATTCTTTAAAATACAGGTTATTGTCGAGGATGTACTTGATCATTCCGCCCAGGAAGGGGATGTCTGTGCCTGAACGCATGGCCGCGTAAACGTCCGCCTTGGCGGCCGTTTGCGTGAAACGGGGGTCAACAACGATGAGTTTGGCGCCGCTCTCCTTTGCCTTCATGATCCACTTCATGGAGACGGGATGATTGGAAGCCGGATTGCTCCCCATGACGAGGATGACATCGGCGTTCTTAAAATCGATAAAGTGGTTTGTCATTGCACCGCGTCCGAACGACTCTCCCAGAGCCGCTACAGTTGCGGAGTGTCAGATACGGGCCTGGTGTTCTATATAAACCAGGCCCCATGACCTCATCAGTTTTTGAAGGATGTAGCACTCTTCGTTGTCCAGGGCCGCGCTCCCGATGTGCGCGATTCCTTCGGTCCGGTTCACGACAAAATCTTTTTCAACATCTTTTTCCGTGCCGTCTGCCGCTTTTTCCTTTACCTTGGATTTTGAGGTGAGCTTGAATGTCTTGTCCCTCGTGGTCTTAACCCGCTTCGCGATCTCGTCGAGCGCCCAGTCCCACTCAACGTCTTTCCACTCCGTCGCGCCGGCGGCGCGATACTTCGGTTTCGTCAACCGGGTGGGGTTGTTGATCATCTGGTACAGCGATGCGCCTTTTGAGCAAAGCGTACCCTCACTGATAGGGTGCTCCGGATCACCCTCGGTGTTGATGACCTTTCCATCCTTGGTGTGCACGATGATGCCGCAGCCCACCGAGCAGAACGGGCAGATCGTGGTGGTCTCTTTCGCGCCCTTGATCCTCAGCTCACGCTCTTTTGTTTCAGCTGAAGCAGAATCGGCGCTTAAAGCACCCAGGAGCAGCGAACTGCCGGAGAGCTTCAAAAAATCACGTCGTGATACTCCCATAAAAACCTCCCTCACTAGAATAGAATATGCAGAATGTAATTTTTATTTTGATCAGTATATGACAAACAAAATGGAGCAATAATTGTTTATGACAAACCATGCAATGTATCCGTCAAACGGTTGTGGCTTGTTCGTAAATTAGGTTGTAGACTATTAGCAAATTAAATTTTCGAATTAACATATCATATAATCAAATCATTGTCGAGCAATAAAGTATCACTTAGTGCATAGCGATTGACTTAATAAAATGACATAAAATCTGCATCTTGTGTTAATAAGTGATTGTCAAGTTTGCTTAACTTTAAAAAGAAGTTTTATTATGTTCTTAATAAATAAAAGGTTTGGTGAAATTATTTATTCCTTTTTTTTAGAAAAAACGTTAAAATAACATTACTAGTAAATAGTATCCTGCAATCTTGCTAAGAAAGATAGTATCTATCATAACTTACTGTTGCTTAATGATCCTAATATTGTTGAGAGGAGGGGCTTGAGTGCGATACAAATACATCGCCTATAAATATACTCGACGTGTTCTTCCGGATACCGCATTCCAAGGCATCTGGGAATCATTCGGTTCGTGGCCTGTGAATTCCACAATCGCGTGGCGTCCACCAACGGATATATATGAAACACTGGACGAGATCATCGTGGTGATCGAACTTGCCGGCGTGAATGAGGAAGATATGACAGTCACGCTTTTCAGTGACCTGCTGATAGTAGAAGGGAGAAGGGAACAGCCGGTTACCGAGATGAGCGCCTGTCACCAGTTGGGCATCAAATATGGAGACTTCAGATCGGAAACAGCGATTCAGGTCCCTGTTGACCATGATAATGTTAAGGCAGACTATAAGAATGGATTGCTGACTATTGTTCTCCGGAAGCGCTGTTGAACTCACCTGATGATATCCAGAATATGCTGGAGCAGCTAATGAACTTATTCGGCAAAAAGACCAGGAGCAAACCCATGGAGATAATAGAACCCGAGAAGGAAAAAAATACACCCGTACCCGATGAACTGCCTTTGCTGCCGCTCAAGGATACGATTGTGTATCCGCTCACTGTCTATCCCCTGGTGATCGGCAAGGAAAAATCGATCAAGCTTATCAATGAAGTCACCGTCGGAGACAAGATACTCGCGTTGACCGCGCAGAAGAAGGTGGAGGTTGAGGTATCGGGAATAGCCGATATTTATGTGATCGGGACCATGGCCCGGATTCTGCAGATGGTAAAGGTCCCCGACGGAACGCTCAGGGTGCTGGTCCAGGGAATCGAGCGGATCAGCATCACGGAGATATCTCAGACCGAACCGTATTTAAAGGCCAGGATCACGGCATTTCCGGAAAAGGCCGAAAAGTCCGTGGAGCTTGAGGCGCTCATGCGCGGAGTCTCCGAGGTCTTCCAAAAGATGGTATCGCTCACGCCAAACATGCCGGAAGAACTTTCCGGGGCGGCTCTCAACATCGAAGATCCGCGCCAGCTCGCCTATCTTATTGCGACGAACATCCGGCTGGAATTGTCGCAACGGCAGGAGATTCTCGAAACCGAATCAGTACGCGACAAACTCACCAAGCTCATGCAGCACCTGAATCGCGAGGTCGAGGTGCTTGAGCTCGGAAGAAAAATCCAGGGACAGGCCAAGGACCAGATGCAGAAGGCCGAGAGGGAATATCTTCTTCGGCAGCAGCTTTCAGCCATCCGCAAGGAACTCGGTGAAGAGGGCGACGACGGTGCGGAGATGAAGAACCTGCGCGAGAAGATCGAACAGGCCAAGCTTCCCCCCGAGGCGGAGAAAGAGGCCAAACGGGAGCTCGGACGCATGGAAAAGATATCATCTGCATCGCCTGAATATTCGGTCATCCGCACCTATCTCGAATGGATGACCAGCCTCCCCTGGAATAAGACCTCGGCAACGGCCATCGATATCGTCAGGGCCAAGGTCACTCTCGACGAAGACCACTATGATCTGGAAAAGGTGAAAAACCGCATTTTGGAATACCTGTCTGTAAAAAAGCTCGGTGAAGAACGCAGTGCAGATGAAGGGATCAAGACACGTGAACCCATCCTGTGCTTTGTGGGACCTCCGGGTGTAGGAAAAACCTCTCTCGGCCAGTCCATCGCTCGCGCCCTGGGCAGAAAGTTCATGCGACAGTCTTTTGGTGGTTTGCATGACGAGGCCGAGATCCGGGGCCATCGTCGCACCTACATTGGGGCCATGCCGGGCAGGATCATTCAGGCGCTCAAACGGGTGGAGACCAGGGACCCGGTGATCATGCTCGACGAAGTGGACAAGATCGGTTCCGACTGGCGCGGGGATCCGTCATCGGCGCTGCTTGAGGTCCTGGATCCGGAGCAGAATAAAGACTTTCGTGACAACTATCTCGATGTGCCATTTGACCTCTCGAAGGTCATGTTCATCACCACGGCGAACCAGCTCGAGACCATTCCGCCGCCGCTCCTGGACCGCATGGAGGTGCTCCAACTGCCGGGCTATACCGAGCATGAAAAACTGAACATCGCGCAGAAGTATCTCATCCCCAAGGAGATCAAGGCCAATGCGCTCAAATCAGAAGAGATCGTTATTCCGGAGGATGCATTGCGGGGAATCATCAAGGATTATACGCGCGAGGCAGGGGTCAGAAACCTTGAACGTGAAATCGCGCACGTCTGCCGGAAAGTGGCCAAGGCCGTGGCTGAGGGGAAACCGACGCCCATTACGATCAATGCAGGGGACCTGAACGAATATCTGGGAAGGCCGAGGTTTTTCGCCGAGACCGCTATTATGATCGATCGGCCAGGCGTGGTAACCGGCCTTGCCTGGACACCGACGGGAGGAGACATTCTTTTTGTCGAAGCCTCACAGATGCCGGGCAACAAACAGCTGACCCTGACAGGCCAGCTGGGAGACGTAATGAAGGAATCTGCCCAGGCCGCGCTCTCCTACGTGCGCTCGCAGGCAGAGTCATTCGGGATCAAAAAGGATTTTTTTGAGAAGAGCGATATTCACATCCATGTTCCTGCAGGTGCGATCCCCAAGGACGGTCCGTCCGCCGGAGTTACCATGACCACCGCGATCGTATCCATGCTCACGGGCAGGCTGGTAAAACATGATCTGGCCATGACCGGTGAGATAACGCTTCGCGGCAAGGTCATGCCTATCGGCGGGGTAAAGGAAAAAGTCCTTGCCGCCAAACGTGCGGGTATCAAGACCGTAATTCTACCCCTGCAGAACAAACACGATATTGAAGATGTTCCCGAGGATCTGCGCAAAGAGATGGAGTTCATCTTCGTTGACACGATAGACCAGGTGATCCAGAACGCCTTGAAGGGAGAAAGCCCTAAAACAGAAGCACCAAAAGCCGAACAATTTCAAGCGACCTGAGTTTAGCACCCTGTTCATCGGGGTGTTCGAATTTGTTGAGGTCTTGGTATTGCGTGCTTAGCGTTTAATGCTCATGCAGGTAAATGCCCTTCCAAAGCGCCTTCCTCCCTGGTTCAAGATCCGACTCGCGACGAACGACTGTCTGGAAAATGTGCGGAATCTGACCAGGGATAATAATCTCCATACAATTTGCAGCAGTGCAGACTGTCCAAACCAGACTGAGTGCTGGAATACAGGAACAGCCGCGTTCATGATCCTCGGGAATATCTGCACCAGGAACTGCCGGTTCTGCGGGGTTCCCAAAGGCTCACCTCAGGGACTTGATCTTGATGAACCGAACCGGGTAGCACAAGCGGTGGCGTCTCTTCAATTGAAATACGTCGTCATCACATCGGTCACCAGGGACGATCTGGACGACGGGGGGGCTTGCCTGTTTGCCTCAACTATCAAGGCCATACGAACGAAGACCGCTTCCTGCAGAGTCGAGGTCCTTATTCCCGATTTCAGGGGTTCAGAGAATTCCCTCAGAACAGTGCTCGATGCATCACCCGCGGTGCTGGATCACAATATCGAGACGGTGCCGGCATTATATCCGACCGTACGACCGCAAGCTGATTATCAACGATCACTGGCATTGCTCGCATCTGCGCATGACCATGGTTCGCCAACAAAAAGCGGACTTATGCTCGGGCTCGGCGAATCCATGCATGAAATCAGAGAGGTGATGCGTGACCTCAGGAGCATTCATTGTTCGTTCCTGACGCTCGGTCAATACCTGCAGCCAAGCAAAAAACATCTCCCTGTTGAAAAATATTATCATCCTGATGAATTTGTCAAGCTTCGCGATGAAGCCAGAGAGTTGGGATTTCAGTACGTCGCAGCCGCACCTCTGGTCAGGAGCTCCTATCACGCTGAACAATATTGGTAGTGGAGGGATTCTATCCACGCCTTATTCTGGACTCATTGGCCGGGAATTCCGATGAAGCGATCCAGATTAAAAACCCATTTCTTAGGCGTCTCATGCAACGCGATCAAATCAACAATGATAGCATTTGTGGATGTAATTTCAGTCTTTACAGACAACTGTTCATGGATATCAATAGTTGCGGTGAGGACTTCCTCGATGGATCGCTTAAGGATGATAATGATCTAGGTATCAGGGTGATGAAGCAGGGTAAATCGGTCAGACGTAAGAGGCCTTGCGATCGTGCTGCACCTGTGGCATCATTTTATAAAAAACCGGATTGAACGCAAAGAGACGTTTTCAAGAATGGAATCAAGAAACTTTAGAAGGGAAGAGAGCTCATATAAATGACTTCATAGGAATCAGAATGATAATGCCAAGATTTGCTTGACTTAACATAATATACATTATCAGACATTTATAAACATAATGTAAAAAATCATTTAATGGCATTAATTACACTGATTTATTATAGTTTTATTAATTAGATATGTTTATTTCGTGCTAAAACTTCATGCTAATTAACCCTATAACTCTGCCTGAATTGTCATACCCGTCGAGTTTTTTATGCAGAGATTGGGATCCGATAGTCAAGTTGAACCGATCAGTTACCAGCCTCAGGCCATAGGTCAGTCCGCTATAATTACCGCCAGTCAAGGTCAACAAATCCTTCCCTGTTATCAGGGAATACTCAATGAACATCTGGAGATTCTTGTATTTACTGATGGGGAAAATCATCCCCGCATTAAAAATCTGGTACACGTCCTTGAGTCGCTCGTTATTCAAGTCCTGACCCGCTATTTGTCCATCGGCGTAGATACCAAGAATATGTTCTTGCCAGCTTATCTCTGTGCCGACTGAGATGCCTAAGCGCATGCCCCAATGTGAAATCGAACCGGCTTTCCGAGCACTATTATCATCAGTTGGCAAGATACCCGTGACGATCAGCGCAACGGCAGGACGAATTGAAGCTTCCGGCTGAGGTATGACAGTCCATTTATAAGACAGCTCGAGGTCTCCGGTTTTTCGAGTGACCACGGATGAACCGGTCGGACCTTCCGAGATGAAAAAATAGGAGACCCTGAATCCAATTTCCGAGTTATTCGATACTCCAATGGTTGCACTTATAGGATACTCGGTTATGGTATAATCAGGCCTGATGCTGTTTTCAGACAGGATTGATGCACCGATCTCGACGTTCCCTGGTGCAAGAGTATAGGGCGAGGTAGTTATCAGCAGACCGGTAAGTCCTGATATGTTTACCGGACGGTTCACAATCTCAAGCTCTTCCGCCTGAACAACATCAGCAAGCCACAAAAACAACAATGCGCAAAGGAACAGCAGTGCCGGTTCCGGCCTTCTCATCATAGCAATTCTCACTTCCCGCCTATCCTTGGTTCTATTCCAGACAGGAGACGCCTGATGTTCTCCCGGTGACGATAGTAAATCATACCGAAAATAAAGAGGGAAAGTAATCCGTATGGTTTGGATGGGTTTGAGCCGCGAAAAAACGTCAGAGCAGGGTAACAGGCGATAGAAGTGAGCGCGGAGAGCGATGAATAACGCCAGATGAACGCCACAAGACCCCAGACTACAAGGCAGACGAGCCCGGTCCATGGGGCAACGGCCAGGACCACCCCATAACTTGTCGCCACCCCCTTTCCCCCTTTGAAATTAAGATAGATGGGGAAAACATGCCCGAGGACAGCGGCAGCGCCTGCTAATGCCGTAACCGCGTCGTTCTGAAATATCGCATTCACCACCAGCACGGGAATCAGGCCTTTCAGCGAGTCAGCCAGAAGGGTCAGGACCGCAGCCTTTTTCCCTGCTGCCCGCAGCACATTGGTAGCGCCGATGTTGCCACTCCCGATTGACCGCACATCAACGTCCGAAAAGAGTTTGCTAAACATAAGGCCGAACGGCAGGGCGCCCAGGAGATAGGAAATGATTATTGATACGAGCGGCAAGGCAGCATTCATGGTAGTTAACTCCGTTTTTTCCAGAAAACACGGAAATAGTGTATCGCGGAGTAGAGGGCCAGGAGCATGGCAATCCAGAGGGCCAGCGTTCCAAGGTCCCTCAGCCACTCTTTGGCCATAATATAATCCAGAAGAAGTGCAAGGACAGCCGTAACCTGGGCCCCTACCTTGTATTTACCCGCGGTTTCGGCCGGGATAATGATGTTTTCGCTCGAGGCAATGGCACGGAGTCCCGTAACAGCAAACTCCCTTCCAATGATCACGATTGCAATCCAGGCGTGCACGACATCGGATCGGATTTCAACCAGGATCACCAGCGCGGACATGATCAATATTTTATCAGCGATCGGGTCAAGCAGCTTGCCAATCTTGGTCACCTGCCCCCATTTTCTTGCGAGGTGGCCATCAAGCCAGTCGGTTGCCGATGCAATTGAAAAAATGATGCCGGCGAGGAACACGCGAACCGGGCTCGGTTCGAGCATAAGAACGATGAAGATAGGTACCGCCAGGATCCTGCTGATCGAGAGCAGATTAGGTATGTTGAATATATTCAGGGTTGCCTCCTCCACCTGCGGTGCATCCAGACCCATTGTTCCGGGTTTCTTAGTATTGCGTCTTCCATCTTCTTCGTAAGCATGGCGGTATTAGCTATGATATCGTTTTCGAGGTTTCCCGTACGAACCAGTTCGAGCGGTCCTTCGATGGTGATGGTATGGCTGTTATCCTTATTATTATTGCGCTGGATGTAACCGAAGATCACCGGTGCGCCGAATTTAAGCGCCATTGATGCTGCCGCTGTCGGGGTCCAGGCTGGCCGGCCCATGAATTCCACGAATGCGCTCTCCACATCCGTGTCCTGGTCAATGAGTATGCCCATGATGCGGTTTTCCTTGAAGACCCGGACCAGTTCCCTGGAAGCACCGGGCCTGCTGCGCAGAATCGTCCTCACGCCCATTCCTGCACGCAATCCAACGATCATATCGTTGAGCTGTTCCGGTTCGATGGGCGTTGCTATTACGCTGAGGTTGTACCGGGCAGCCACGGCATGGCCCATAATCTCCCAGTTGCCGATATGACCGGTAACATAGATCACTCCTTTGCCGATGCCGATCGCGGTATGAAGTGCTTCTGCTCCCCGGAATTCAACGATCTGGTCAAGGCGGCGAGGCGTTATGAGCATGATTTCAAGCAGACTCTTGCCCAAATGGATAAAGCAGCGTCTCGCCGTATGACGTATCCATGAACGGTCTTTTTCAGGGAACGCCAGCGTAAGGTGCATAATCGCCCTGGTCCGTTCCCGGGGAAGCAGGTAGTATGAAATGAAACCGAGCACACCTCCCGCCCAAACCCCCGCATGATAAGGCATGAGCAAAGAAAATAACCGTACCAGTCTGGTTAACCATATCAAGGACAGACGGGTAATCCATTTTCGCGTCTTCAGTGCCCAATCGCTCATGAAGTATGCGGCGTGCCCTGATGCTTCAGGATGAG
>Ga0209048_10006609_pt1 | contig 10824 bp, 13 predicted proteins | sample FrelakmetCRP12CR_FD_187146 | JGI IMG/M metagenome (GOLD analysis project Ga0209048, IMG submission 187146) | Freshwater lake sediment microbial communities from the University of Notre Dame, USA, for methane emissions studies - CRP12 CR (SPAdes)... | ecosystem: Environmental > Aquatic >... | reverse complement strand
GACGGTGATGATCCACGGGCAGACGCTGCGAGAGGATCAGGTACCGAGGTTGAAGGCGCTGGGGATCTTCCCGGCGCTCTTCCCGATGCACACGTTCTACTGGGGCGACTGGTACGTCGATACGGTGCTCGGGCCGGAACGCGCCGCCAACATCTCGCCTACCGGCTGGATAGTGAAGAACGGCATGATCTTCAGCTCGCATCACGATGCGCCAGTGGCGTTCCCGGACACGATGCGGGTGCTCTCCGCGACGGTCAACCGCACGACGCGCTCGGGTAAGGTGCTGGGCCCCGAACACCGCGTCGAGCCGATCGTGGCGCTCAAGGCGATGACGCTGTGGGCCGCGTACCAGCACTTCGAGGAGAAGACCAAGGGCTCCATCGAGATCGGCAAGCTCGCGGACTTCGCGATCCTGTCCGAGAACCCGCTCTCCATCGATCAGCAGAAGATCGCCGACATCAAGGTCCTGGAGACGATCAAGAAGGGGAGATTGATCTACCGTCTCGACCCGACGAAGACCGGGGAGAACGCGACGCCGTGCATGGAGTCGAGCCGTTGCTTCGAGCGGTTCGCCGCCTTCCGGGCGAACTCGCCGCTGGTCGAGCTGCTCGGCCCCGCGCCGCACGTGCACTGATAGCGCCGACTCGGCGAACTCACTCGGCGAACACCGTCGACCAGTCGCGGGCTATCGAGATCACCGTCCACCCCAGGCGGGTGGCGACGCTGGTGATCGGCTCCTGCTCCTTCAGGGTGCCCGACACCCGACTTTGACGAGCGAGGAGCGGCAAGAGGCACACATCCGCTAATGAAGACGAAGGGTTGCGCGGATTGGGCCGGGAAGGCCCGTGTTACTAGGCGGCCGTAGCGGTGCTGACGCTGTGGAAGCGCGGGGGCGCAGCGATCTTGAGGGTTTGGAGCAGGGCTTCGGTCTGATCCCGCAGGTCGGTGGTCTGGCGCACGAGCGCATCGCCGCGCTGGTACTCGACCACCTTGATGGTGTCGAGCAGGGCGCGCACGTTGCGCCAGCTCATGCCGGTGCGGATCTCGGCGATGCGCTCGATGAGCAGCGCCAACACGCACAGTGACACGTGCGCGCCGATCCGGTGCGGCTTCCAGTGGAAAGGGCCTTGTCGTCATGCCGCGACCGCGACGAGCCTGTAGACCGTCGCCGTCATGGCCGCAGTATCTGAGCTGTATCGGCCAGGCGCCGATCACGCCACATGGACGGCCTCGCGGTCGACCTCCAGCTTGAGGCTCGGTTTCAGCATGGAGGGCGTGGCGAGGTCCACACGGGTGCCCAGGAGTTCCTCCAGAGCTTCTTTCACGCCGAAGTACCGGTCGAAGGTCGTGGGCCCGTCGAACTCGACGAGGACATCCACGTCGCTCGTCGGACCTGCCTCGTTGCGCGCCACCGAGCCAAATACGGCCAGCGTTCGGACGCCGAAGGCGCGGCGAAGATCCTGCAGCCGGCTGCGGATCAGCGAGATGACTTGGTCGCGATGCACCAGCGGAGACTAGCAACCGTTAGCCGAGCCTGCACCTTTGGGCCGCCGAGGCGGGCCTTAGACGTGGGTTGTTCCTTCCTACCCGCCACCTTCCATGGCAGGCCGCTGTTCCTCCCCATGGCTTGGTGGATGCCGTCGGAGTTGTAGCGGAACCTTGACCAGGGCTGAGCGCAAGTCAAGGTTTGCGATTAAACATTGACTACTCGCTCCGGTTGGTAAAGGTTTCTTAATTATGGCCCGCTATGAGACTCGCTCCTGGCCTGCCGACCCTTCCGCGCCTGGCGGCAAGTCAGAACGCAGGGCGTTCAGCTACCGGACCTTCGTGCCAGATCCGATCGCGGACCTCCAGCTCGCGCTGCCGTCGAGCGTCGCAGCCGCAGTCTCCCGCGCCGAGCGGGCGGTTGACGCATTGAATCGCGACCCGCCACGGCTGGCGAGCCTAGAGGTTATTGCCCGCCGGCTGCTCCGCGCCGAGTCCCTGGCGTCGTCCCGGATCGAGGGGCTCGTCCTGTCCCAGCGCCGCCTTGCTCGGGCCGAGGCCGAGGAGGCCGATACCCGCGATGAGACCGCCCGGTCCGTGCTGGGCAACGTCGCTGCCATGGAACACGCGGTCGCTTTGGGGGCCGACGCGAAGCCGCTCCGGCTGCGCGACCTCCTCGAGATCCACCGTCTCCTGATGCTCGAAACGACCATGCCCCAGATCGCCGGCGAGCTCCGCCATCGGCAGAACTGGATCGGCGGCAACGCCTACAGTCCGGGGCGTGCCGACTTCGTTCCGCCCCCGCCCGAGCGGGTGAAGGACCTCATGAACGACCTCGTCGCGTTCATGAACCGAACGGACCTGCCGCCAGTCGTCCAGGCCGCGATCGCCCACGCCCAGTTTGAGACCATCCACCCGTTCGCCGATGGCAACGGCCGCGTGGGCCGCGCCCTCGTACACGTCGTCCTGCGCCGGCGTGGCCTCGCTCTCCGCTACGTTCCGCCCGTGAGCCTCGTGCTGGCGGGGGACGCGAAGGCTTACGTCGCCGGCCTGACCGCGTTCCGCGAGGAGCACCCCGCGGATTGGATCCTGCTCTTCGCTCGAGCGATCGAGCGAGCCGCTGCGAAGGCCAGCGAGCTCGCGACAAGGCTTGCCGAGCTTCAGGAGCGGTGGCGAGACCGCGCTGGCCGCCCGCGCCGCCACTCCAGTGCCGAGGCCCTCATCGTCGAGCTCCCCGCGCATCCGATCGTCACGGTCGCGACCGCCTTGAAGGTCATTGGCCGGTCAAAGCAGGCCGTGAACGAGGCCATCGCCTGTCTCGCCGACAAGCGTGTTCTCCACCCAATCACGCTGGCGAAGCGAAACCGTGCCTGGGAGGCTCGAGAGCTGTTCGACCTCATCAACGATGTCGAACGCGAGCTCGCAACGCCCTCCGACGAGGACGTTTCCCCGCGCCCCTCTCCTGGCCGGAAGACCTCTTTGAGACGCTGACCGACTACTTCAGACCGCCTGCTTGGAGGAAGCGGCGCTTCTAGGCACGACGGGGCCAAGACCCGACCGTCCCGGGCCGCCTCCCGGTCTCCAACACGCCTCTAAGACAGGGGCCGATTCGCGTGGACTGGCGTCGCCTGCTGAGGAGAACGGCGGGACCCGGAAACCGCTGGGCCGCAGGGCGTTCCTGAAGAAAGGCGTGCCCCGTCGGCAGGTTGTCACTCTACGTCCCAGCGCTTTCGAGTCCCGTACACCCCGCCATTAAAGAGGCCGGTATCTCACGGGAACCCGGAGGGGTTCCGGCCTCTCCTTTTGGCTCCGGGCCGGACTGTAACTTAGGTGTAACTCGCGGCGGGTAGCCCTCAGGTCGTGGAACCGGATCGCTCGCACGTGCCCTTTCGGCCAGAGTAGGAAGTTGCACCGCGGGCAGCGCCGCGGGATCGCGTCCAGCCGCTGACGCTCTGCGACAATGCGACGTGGGCCTTCATCACCAATCCACTGAATCGAAGCGGCCTGGGCTCCCTGGACAGGGATGCCCTGAAGGTGAACGCGGACGGAAGCGTCGACCTGTATTTCGGCCCGGATGCCCCGGCGCGCTACGAGAGCAACTGGCTGCCGACCATGGGAAAGAAGCCCTACCTGTGGTTCCGGCTCTACGCCCCCGCCGAGGCATTCTGGGACAAGTCCTTCGTGCTGCCGGACGTCGAACGGGTGAGGTGATCGGACCCGGAAGGCGGCATGAACATCCACCCGTCGAGGCTGCGGACGACCTCGGGAAGCGTCAAGATGGCCAACACCATGAAGGCGCTGATAGCACACGTTCGAGGTGGCCGGCTTTTGCTGGACGAACCCACCGATCTGCCCAACGGCGAGGTCGTCGAGCTCGTCCCCATCGACGAGGTGCTCGCTCGCGGCGGGGACTACCTCGATGCCGAGGAGCGCGAGCGGCTGCACGCTTCCATCGACCGGGGGCTCGAAGACGTCCACGCGGGACGCACGACCGATGCCCGCCAGGTGATGGCCGTACTGCGGGCGAGAGCGTCCGGTCGGTGAAGGTCGTTTGGGCTTGCGCTATGAGCCGAAGCCGGGCATCCGTCGCCTCCTGCTCCAGAGGACGAGCTACCACCTGTACTTCCTGGTCCAGGCCGACCGGGTCTACGTCGTCGCCGTCTGGAGCGCCTACCATGCGCTCGAGGAAGTAGCGCACGATGGGGTGGGCACCGATGCGATGGACGCGAAGCGTGGCGGTGCTTCCACCCACTTGCCGACGCAGGATACGAGATCCCTTTCTGGTATACATATAACTAGTATATGAATACCAGACATGGGAACGAAGTCAAGAGAGGGCGTGGTGCGACGTTTGCGCGAAGTGGAGTCCCGCCGAGCAGTCGTTCTGGATGAACTGGCACAGACCGACGCACTGATTGCCGGTAGCCTCAGCCAGGTGCTACGCCGCTGCGGGAAGCCCTCGTGCCACTGTGCCGAGCGCCCCGGTCACCCCCAGGCGATCCTCATGACGGTCGAGGACGGGCGCCGCCGGTGCAAACTCGTTCGGCAAGCCGACATCCCTGCCGTGCGACAAGCTGTTGAGCGCTACCGCTCATTCCGAAAGGGACTACGGACCCTCAGCACCCTAGACTTGAAGGTCATCGCGCTTTTGAAGGAGCTCAGGAGGCTTCGCGACAAAGGCTACCAGTGACTCAACCCTTTGCTTCAATTGGCTTTCCCGTCCCGGAATATTCACCAGCTCGCCTCGGACGAGCCGCGGAATGTAGGCGACATTGCTTCCGTTTTGGACGAATTGCTGAGTGTCATCGCCACGTCAATAGTCACCTTCAGCGAACTGTTCGATTCCCCTGTCCTCCCGCCACTGGCACTCAACGAAGGGGGACCGCCCTGTGTCGACAGTGGCTACCGCCCCCGTTCGTCTTCTCGGCCCTTTCGCAGCCGGTCGCGTCTTGGATGTGGGAGCCCTCATTGAGGATGCGGGAACGCTCATTGGGGTGCAAGCCCACGCAGAGCGCATCCGTTTCTCCACCGGGCGCGAAAAGGTTGCAAAGCGTGCGCATCTTGCGCACCGGCTCACATACGAAAGAACGGGAAAGGGAAGGAACATGCGAAAACTGAAGACACTCACGGCAGCGATCTTCGCGGTCCTGGTCGCCGCATGCGGCGGCTCGACATCGACGGGCGCCTCTGCCGATCCGGCGGCCGGGGCGAGCACCGCGCTCGCGGGTAGCTCGGCGAGTTCTACCGCCGCCACCGTCTACGTCGTGCACGGCATTAACGGCGCGGATCTCGGCGCGCCGTCGGCCTTGCCCGTTGACGTTGCCGTCAACGGCGCCTGCGCGATCAAGTGGTTGACATTCAAGGGGATCGTCGGGCCGCTGGCGCTTCCAGCCGGCAGCTACGACATCGAGGTGCACCTCGCCGCCGCGGGGCAGCCGGCGTGCTCCGGCGCGACCGCCATCAGCGCAAAGGGCGTGCAACTCGCCGCAGGGTCCAACGTATCCATCGTGGCACATCTGGCGGACGCGAAGACGCCGTCTCCCACGGCAAGCGTATTCGCGAACGACCTGAGCCCAGCTGAGGACAAGGCGCGCGTCGTGGCGCGGCACACTGCCAACTTCGGCGCGGTCGACGTCTACCTCGACGGCGCTATCGCGTTCGCAGGCGTGACGAACGGCCAGCAGGGGGCCGCGGATGTGAGTCCGGGCAAGCACACCGTCGAGATCACCCCCGCCGGCAGCAGCGCCGAGGCGTACCAGAAGAGGCTGAGACTGCACGCTTCGAAGGTCTACGCGGCGTACGCAGTGGGGACGCCTGCCAACGGAACGTTCGATGTCATCTTCCAGACCCTTCACATGGAGAAGCCCGCTTCCGTCTACGTCGTGCATGGAATCGACGGCAAGGACCTGGGCGCTCCCTCCGCGCTTCCGGTCGACGTTGCGGTGAACGGCGCGTGCGCCATCAAGGGGCTCACCTTCAAACAGATCGTCGGGCCTCTCGCGCTGCCTTCGGGTAGCTACGACATCGCCGTGCACCTCGTCGAATCCGGCAAGGCGGCCTGCGGGGGCACGACCGCGATCAGCGCCAGCGGAGTGGCCATCGCCGCGGGCTCCAACATCTCCATCGTCGCGCACCTCGCCGATGCCACCCCGGCGAAGCCGACGGCCAGCGTCTTCGTCAACGACGTGCGCCCAGCGGGGTTCCGCGCGCGCCTCGTGGCGCGGCACACCGCTAACTTCGGACCCGTGGACGTGTACCTCGACGGATCGCCCGCGTTCGTGGACGTGATGAACGGCCAGCAGGGTGCTGCCAAGGTGTGGCCCGGCAAGCACACCGTGGCCATCACACCCACGGGCAGCAGCACTAAGGCATTCGAGGCGACTCTGCACCTCCATCCCTTCAAGGTCTACGTGGGGTACGCGGTGGGCACGCCGGCAAACGGCACGTTCGACGTGCTCCTCCAGACCATCCCTGTCGCCTTCGACGAGCGGTGGCACTGGTGGGAGGACGACGACGACGAGTCCTGATACCCCTGGGGCCCCGCGACCGGCAGGCAGCCGCTCGGCCGCGGGGCTCAAGCTGATGCGTCGTCATGGCAATCTCGGCGCCGTTCTCCTTTCTCCTCCGCCGGTCCGGCTTGCTCGCAGAGGAGCCGGACGGGCGGGCGGATAGCAGGAAATGGGATCACCTCGGACTTCCGGCCTGCTCGCGACGTCCGCCTTTCCTGCTGCGTTCTTGTGACCAGGAGCGCATGACCGGAGGAAACTGCCGCTGATGGCGCCAGATGGGGTTGCCAATCGCCACCATCTTGAGCAGAGTTGGTCGCGAATGCGGTGGTCGCGGAACGATCCACTTCTCTTAAGAGCTGCTCGCGGCGATCAGGAGGCCGCCCGAGAGTGCCTTTCTCGGTTCGGCCCGATCGTCTGGGGCCTCGCTCGGCGCCTTTCCCCCACTCACGCCGACGCGGAGGATGCAGCCCAGGAGATCTTCCTCGATATCTGGCGGCACGGCGAGCGGTACGAATCCGCCAGGGGCTCGCAAGAGGTCTTCGTTGCTGTGGTGGCCCGGAGGCGGCTCATCGACCGCAGACGCAGAAACGCGACCCGGCCGGCCACCGAGCCGCTTGAACTTTCCGAGCCCGTCGTCGCCCCCGATGATCCGGAGCGCTGCGTCGAGGCCGCCCTGGCGGCCCGCGCCATCGGCGATCTGAGGCCCGAGCAGCGCGAGGTCCTTCGCCTGTCGGTCGCCCACGGGCTCACCCACGAGGAGATTGCCGCGCAGACCGGCATGGCTCTCGGCACGGTAAAATCGCACGCTCGGCGCGGCTTGCACTGCGTCCGGAAGATGCTCCTCGGCGAACCCATGGCTGCGGATGCGAACGAGGACGTGGAATGAACGGGCCCACACGCATTGAAGAGCTGCTTGCGGCCCGGGCCTTGGAGGGCTTGACGGAGGCGGAGGCCCAGGAGCTCGAGCGTCTTGGCGCAGCCGGCGACGACAGCTACGACTGGGCGGCGGCAGCGGTGGCCCTGGCCGAGCTGAATGCGAACCCGCTTCCCCACGAGCTGGCTGCCCGCGTGCTCGCCGCCGCACCGCGACCGCGCGCGACAGATCCACAGGCCCGGCCGCTCTTCCGCTTCTGGGTGGTGGGGGGCTGGGCGACCGCCGCGGCGTGCCTGGCCATCGCTGCAGCGGCCTGGCTCCGGCCGCCTGCGACCCAGGTAGTGGAGCGGGTGATCGAGGTCCCGCAGCGCCCTGCCCCGCCGCCTCGAGGCCCGACGCCAGCGGAGGCGCGCGCAGCTCTGCTCACCGAGGCGGACGACGTGGTCCGCTTGCCCTGGAAGCCCACAGCGGACGCGGACGCGCTCGGGGCGTCAGGGGACGTCGTCTGGAGTGAGTCGCGCCAGGTCGGCTACATGCGCATCCGGGGTCTCGCGTCGAACGACCCAAGCCTCGCCCAGTACCAGCTATGGATCTTCGACGGCAAGCGCGACGCCCGCCATCCGGTCGACGGCGGCGTATTCGACGTATCGGGGGATGAGGTCGTCATCCCGATCCGAGCGAAGCTGCAGGTATTCCTGCCGACGCTGTTTGCGGTCACGGTCGAGAAGCCGGGAGGCGCGGTCGTCTCCAAGCGGGAGCGGATCGTGCTCACCGCGGCCTCCGGCTGACGGTTCTCGCCGAGGCGCGGGGGGGATGCCCCGACCTCCACGCTTTGGGGCGACAGGCCGGGATTCATGGATCTTGGCGCGGGAGAAGGTCGCCCAACGGAACCTGCCTGAGGACAAGGGCTTGGCAGCGATTCCCGTGTGGCCCGGATGAGCGTCCCAAGCCGTCAAGGCGAGCGCCCTACCCCATCCGACGAGCGCAGGGGAACCAAACCTGCTCGTCGCTGCGCCCTGAGGCGATCCGCTCGACCCTCTTGCATGCCTCGACGATGTGGCCCAGATACAGGCTCGGATCGTGCGACACGGACGGCCTCGCCGTCGACCTAGCCTATCAAATCGCTCTCCGGCTCCGCGCCCAGGTCGACACTGGAACTCCTCAGAGGGGCAGTCGGCGGCGGATCTCGACGGATTACCTCGGCCATTACCCGGCCTTCGAGGTCGTCAACCTTCGCGAGGAGCGCTCGGACTTCTGCGGAGAATCCGGAGCGAATGCGCGCAGCTCGTACCAGAGCTGTGTGGACATCGGAGAGGTTGGCGTCGAGCGCCATTAGCTGGGTGCGACGCATGTCGATGGCAAGCTCGTCGGGCATCAACGGAGCATACTCCCTCTCGGCACCACAACAAGTAAGGCATGAGTTCACGAATCTCGGAGCGGGCTTGGGGATGCGCCGGTGGCGCCCGAGGTGCCACGCTACGGCGTCAGTGGCCATGAAATGCCCCTCCGCGCAGCACCGGCATCGCCTGGCGGCCAACGTCACGGCAAGGCCGGACACTCCCGCTCAAGGTAAGCTGGGCTCGACCCGAATTCAGCCCGCAGAGGGGTTGGACAACCTATCCTCGACTATTGGCCCGAAGGGTTTCCCTTCCGGAGTTTCCGGAAGTCTCACCTTTCGGGCATAGCGCCTTGAGTGGCGCCCGCCGGCCTTCAGGGCGACATCCCGCACCAACCTCCCGCAGGAGGGTTCTAGCCCGGGCTCATGGGAGGCCGCGTCAATGCGTCGGCAAGCTACTCCTCCGTGCCCTGGGGCCAGCGGCGCACCGCGACCGCGTCGAAGCTCGGATTTCGCCCGCTGAGGTAAGGGGCATCCCGGGGAGATCGGTGTTATCGTTTCGCCGCTCGGATCTCCGGCGGGTCGACCTTGCCAGTTCCGGGCACGCAGCGCCGAAACGATGTGGCTCGCCAGGTCTTGTCTCCCGGACACCTGCTGGGCGACGAAGCGCAGGTCACGCAGTGGTTGGTCCGAGGGGTTAAAGAGGAGCACAGGATGCCATTCGTCACTTGGGCTACCGCTCTGCTTTTCGCGACACTGGCCGACGCCGATGCACCTCGGCCTCCCGCTCCTTCTCCAGCGGCAGCTGCCGCCCCGGCCGCGCCCGCGCCGGTGAAAGACGCAAAGGCCCTGGCGCTCCTGCGCAAGATGAGCGACCGGCTGCAAGGAGCAAAGAGCTTCAGCTTCAGGGCCCGCACCACCCGCGAGATGTTCGTGGACAATGGAGTGCTGGCCACCTTCTTCAACGACGTGCACGTCGCCGTGCAGCGCCCCGACAACGTCGCGGTCACCCGGACCGGCGACCTTCCCGAGTTTCGCTTCGCATACGACGGCAAGTCGATGACGGGCTACGCGCCGGGCAACGGGCACTGGGCGACCGCCGTTGCCCCTCCCACGATCGACGCCATGATCGTCGCGGCCTTCGAGCAGGCCGGCCTCTCTTTCCCGGCTGACGAGGTGCTGGTCGCTAATCCCTTTGCCGCCTTGACGAAAGATCTCACCTACGCGGCCCTGGTCGGCCAGAGCACCATCTCCGGGCGAAAGTGCGACCACGTCGTGGTGTCCACCCCGAGCGTGGAGTTGCAGTTCTGGCTCGACCTGAAGACTGCGTTGCCCATCGAGGAGGCGGTCGTGTACGTCGACGACCACCGCAAGCCGCACTTCTACGTCGAATACTCCGACTGGAAGCTGGATCCCAAGCTGCCGGCCTCCACCTTCGCCCTGCCCAAGCCTCCGGGCGCCACCCGGATCGACTTCCGCGCTCTTGCGAGCGCCGGCCAGTGAGGAGCCCAGGCATGCGCACGAATCACCTCGCCGCCGTTGCCCTCGCCATGGCCGGCCTGGCCGTTCCGCTGAACGCTCGCGCCTGGGTCGTTGTGCGGGCAGCCCCCGTCTACTACGCCCCGCGGCCGGTCGTGGTCGTCGCCCCCGCGCCGGTCGTGGTCGTGGCTCCGCCTCCGGTCTACTATCCACCGCCCCCGCCGCCGCCGCCGAACCCGCTCACCACATACCTCCCCATCAACACGACCATGTGGGCGCTGCCGCCTGGGTGCAACGCGGTATCGGTGGCCGGAAACGCCTACTACCAATGCGGAGTGAACTGGATGAGGCCGTTCGAGGGCGCGAACGGGATCTACTACAGCGTGGTGCCCCCGCCCTAGCAGCCAGGCCGAACAACATCGGCGTCGGATTCGACGTCCCCATCGGGAGTGCGACCGGGGCGATCGACTCGGGGACCGCTGCCAGGCGCTTGTCCAAGGACGTCACGATGTGGAAGCCGACCCTCGACTACGTGGCCAAGTTCCGGCCACCGACACAGGACACGGTGGGACGCTTCCGCGTGGGCGGCGTGATGTACATCGGCCCTAACTCGGGCTTCGGGGGGCCCTTCCCATTGGCGG
>Ga0209048_10006608_pt1 | contig 10824 bp, 12 predicted proteins | sample FrelakmetCRP12CR_FD_187146 | JGI IMG/M metagenome (GOLD analysis project Ga0209048, IMG submission 187146) | Freshwater lake sediment microbial communities from the University of Notre Dame, USA, for methane emissions studies - CRP12 CR (SPAdes)... | ecosystem: Environmental > Aquatic >... | reverse complement strand
AATTATATCCCCCCGCGCCTGCCGGATGGCATAATTCCTGCCGGCAGCGATGTTGCCTTTATGCTGAAATACTTTAAATATATCGTACTCCCCAGCTTTTCCCACCAGCCGTTCCCAAGTGCCATCGTCAGACCCGCCGTCCACAATCACAATCTCATCCGGTAATTTTGCCTGGTGCAACAGACCATCCAGCCATTTTTCCAGGTTGTCTTTCTCGTTAAAAATGGTGGCGATTAGAGAAATCATAATTTATTTTTTATTCCTTTAAGCCAGACGCTGAATCTTCCAAAGATAAAAACTTCAGATAAAATGATGAACTTTTTCAAACCTATATAATTCTTATGCACAAATAATTTTAAACTGTCTAAAAATATTTTCAGGCGGCGCGGATCATATTTTGTTTTAAAACTTCCGCCATAAACATGCATCACCGGCTCGGTTTTTAATGCCATTACTTTCCAACCCTTTCTTTTCATCCGAAAACACAAGTCTGTCTCTTCAAAATACATAAAATAATCTTCAGGCAAAAGGCCTACATCTTTTAATACCTCCTGGCGCACCATCAAAGCGGCACCAGTTGCGTAATCCAATTCCAAACCTTCAGGTGGCAAGATCTGCGGATACAAAGCCATATCTTTTAGGCGCTGCCGCCATAAAATCGGAAATAAATAACCAATGGGCAAAAGATATCGTAAAACATTACACCCACTGGGAAAATATCCTCCGGGTGATTGCATGCTGCCGTCCGGATAAGCTAGCGACGGACCTACGGCTCCCACCTTATTGTGGCTATCTAAAAAAGAACACAACTCAAACAAAGTTTTTTTGCCTGTTTCAGTATCGCTGTTTAATAGCCATACATACTTTGATTTTGCACATTGTCGGAGGGCTAAATTATTTCCCTTTGCAAAACCCAGATTTTCTTTTGAGACGATAATCAAAACTTCCGGAAATTCTTTTTTGATCATTATGTCAATGCCATCTTCCGAATTATTATCTACCACAATTACCTGCTCAGGGAGGGATATAGAGGCAAAAAGAGCTAATAGGGCCTTACGCGTTAAGTCTAAAGTCTTATAATGCACAATCACAACCGAAACCGGCAATCTATTTTTTACTCCTAATTCGTTCATATTTCCAATATTCAACTTTTGTATCTTTAAATTCTTTTGTTTTTACATATCCGTCCGATTCAAGATATGTACGGACAAAATCGTTTGGATCAAACATGTCTTGAAGAAATCTTGATATATATACAACATCTTTAGGTGGGTTCCCCACGGCTTCGTCCAATCCCCTATACGCCGAGGTGGTGCTGCCTCCATATTTTAATCCGCCTACAGACGATATAAAACCGTGGGAATAATACTGCCAGGGCACATATGGCTCAGATGAGGGAAAAATAACTACAGCAGTTTTAGCAGAGGATAAATAGTCATTCTCAACTTGAGCCACTACACTTTTCCAATTTTCTCTTTCGTATTGTTTTACGAAAAAATAATTGTATAAAAAAATCAAATTAAAACATAAAATACTCAAAAAAATTACCACCTGTAAACGCGGGCTTTTTAAAACATAAAATATGTTGCCAATCAAAAAAATGAAAAACGGAAAAGATACAAATATATATTTGGGATCATGAACTGGAAATTTTATATGAACGGCTATTAACAACAAGGTAAAAGAAATGGTAAAGAACGAGAGTAGATACCGGTTAACTTGTTTAAGTTTGAAAATAAGCACGGAAAAAAACAACCCATAGACAGCCAAACTGGCAATAAGCAAAGGAAAGATATGCCACTTGCCATTTAAAATATTAATTCGAGCGCCTATAAAACCGGCAAAAGTGACAACGGCCTTTAAAAGTATTCCGAATCTTTCCTTATTATAATATGAATAATCAAAATTATTGGCACTGACCACAATTTTTAACGCCGGTATATATAATAAGAATAATAAGAAATAAAGGCCGGCAAATCTACAAAAAATTTTCCAATCCTTTCGGAACAATAAAATTAAAAAATGCGTTGCCAAAGCAAACAGCGATAGGATATTTGTATAAATTAAAACCAGGGCAGTAAAAAAATAATAAACATAATTTTTCTTGTTTCTATCATTCAAATAAACTAAACGATGAAAAAATAAACCATTCAAAAGTATAAAAAATATAAGCATTGAATAAGATCTGACTTCCTGGGCGTAAAGCACGGCGAATGGATTGGTGGCAAATACAACAGCTGTAAGCAGGCTGATTTTTTTTGAATTAAATAAAATTTTGGTTAATTTGTATACCAACAAAACACTGCCGACAAAAAATAACGCTGATAACGAGCGTATGGCAAAAACCGAATCACCAAAAGTCAGCTGCCAAAAATGCAGGACGGAATAATATAATGGCGGATGCAGGTCTGATTTTGGGACATTTTCCCAAATCCAAAGCAGCGGTTTTTTGGCGGCCCATTCAATACTGATCGCTTCGTCAAGCCATAAACTTTGGTGGTTTATTCGGAAAAGAGAAGTGCTAAGAGAAAGAATGCATAATAAAATATAGACAAAAACTTCGCCATGCACAAAAAAACTAATTTTTTCTTTTGTAATCATAGATAGTGAAAATGACCGATGGTAAGAAAAAAAGCATTCGGCATCAGCTTAGTTTTACCCGTAAGCCCAAGATTGGTAAAAGTGGCCGGAGTAAAGAGCTCCTCATCGCTAAATGTTGTCGTTCTGCCGAGCTTACGGTTTAAAGCAAACAACCATCTAAAATAAAAGATGTCGTAAGGCACTTCAATAAAAACACAGTCTTTGGCAATTCTCTTCTGTTCCGCAATAAGTTTAATTTGATCTTCTTTCGAGTAATGCTCCAACAAGCCAAGCGAATAAACCAAATCATATTCTTTATTTGCCAACCCGGTCGCATACGCATCGCCTAAAATAAATTCGCATGATATATCCTTCTTCCTCGCCATCTCAATTGATTTTTCCGAATAATCAACGCCCACGCATCTGCCGGCACCCATATTTTTAAGGTGGCCTAGTGTTAAACCGGAACCGACGCCTATTTCACAAATTGACTTTCCGCGAATATCATAATTGGAGGCAATAAATTTTGCAAAAGCTTTGGCAAAATAATATTCGCGCGCAATAGCTACCAAAGAATTAAAGAAAGTTTTTTTTCCTTCATTTTCTTCCCAGTATTTATCCCAATATTTTTTATCATTATTTTCCATGTTTTTAAGCTTTAAATATCTTATAAAAAGAATATTTAATTATCTGTCCTAAAAATAGTACAAATTCCCTATTATTTAATTTTGAAGCACTGTGAATTCTCATTCGAAAAGTATAAGGTAACTCTTTCACTTTATGCCACTTACCCTTTACTAATATCTCCAATAATATTTTGTACCCAATCGTTTTCAACACCACTCCCTCAATGATGCTCCTGTTAAAAAAGAAATAGCCGCTCAATGAATCACTAACTCCAGAAAGCATTTTAGCAAAAAATACCCCCGTGCCGGATATGGCTCTTCGAAATAGCGACCTGTCTTCAACTGCACTACCCTTTTCAAACCTGCTGCCTATAGAAATATCATATTCACCCAGCGACAAAATTAATTCGTTCAAAATCGCAGGGTCATGGCTTAAATCCGCATCCATCACTCCCAAATAAGGCCGGTCAGACAATTTAAACCCCTCAATAACCGCACTGCCTAATCCCAGTTTGCCGGGCCGATGGATAACCTTAATAGGATACTTACCTTTCAGATCTTCTGCAACCTGCCCGGTCCCGTCAGGGGAATTATCGTCAACAAAGATAAATTCCAAATCAATTTTATTTTTATCCACAATACTCCAAACCTCTTCCACAAATAAAGGCAGGTTCTTCGCCTCGTTATATGTTGGCACGATTAAAGAGACAGACTTCATACGGACTTTTTTTGCGCAATTATATAAATACTTTTTGGAAACACTCTGCTTATCAGCCAGCCGAAGGGCAAAGTAAAAATATAAATAAAAAATAAATATTTTAACTTGGTTCTGAATAATCTTGTATCAAACAGCCATATAAAAGCTACTAGAAATTTATTAAACTGCGGCGAACCTGTCTGAAAACTTACAGCTTGTTTTTTGCCTTTTATCCAAAAAACTAACGAGAGCACGGCCGCTTCCACCCCCCTTACATTTGAATTTTTTAAAACATCATACCCTTTTTCCTTCAACCATTGCACCAGTCGATAAATATCTACAGTTCTTCGGTGTCCCACCTCTTCAAAATAATTAGGTTTAATTTTTTGTAAGAATTTTTCGGAAATAGCGGCCGGTACAGTGATAAATATTTTTCCCCCGGGTTTTAAAACCCTATCCAATTCGCATAGTGTTAAATTAAAATTATCCACGTGTTCCAAAACTTCATAGGCATGTATTTCAGCAAAATAATTATCTGCAGAATTAATACTTCCAACCACTAATTGCTGAAAATACCTTTCTCCATATCTTTTTTTTGCATAACTTATATTTTCTGGCAAAATATCTACACCAATATAATCACCTCTTCTAGAAAGCGCCGTAAAATTTCCTCCCATACCACAACCATAATCCAAAATTATTTTTTTTGACATATTAACATCAAGCCATTGCCGTGATTTAAAGGTGTAAATAATTCAACCAAATAATTAATGGGATTGAGCAATATATTAATTACAACTTTAATAACTTTATAACGGCTCAAGATTTTTGATTTTATGACCACCAGCCGTACTAAAATCGAACCATCATTATATTCATTATCAAAAAAATCTCTGTAATACTCAATTGGCCAAATTAAACCCCAAATTTTTTCTGAACTAATGATCATGAAACCACTGTTCTGCCAACGCTTTACGCATACGGATGGCATTTCCAACCCTATGTGTCCCCCAACTTTTTCTATAAAATATTTCTGAAAAAGCTCTGGTTTTTTATGCGCAATCTTAAACCAAACATTATCGCTATCGGTTTCAATAACATTCAATGTTATTCCACCCGGCTTCAACACCCGTAAAATTTCTTTGATAATTTTATCTTTATCATCAGCACGCACGTGTCCAAAAAAATCGGAACTGACAACATAATCAAATGTATTGTCGGCAAACGGCAAGGCATCGCACCCGCTTTGGATCACTGTATCATATCTCCTTTTTGCCTGTTGCAGGGGGCTATAAGACAAATCAATGCCGATAACGGTGCCAAATTGTTTAAAATAGTCACGCCCGGCGCCGCACGCCAAGTCAAGAATCAAATTGTTCTTACCTTTTATGTTTTTCTTAAAAAATCTCTCACGCCTGTAACTTAAGCTTATCTTTTCCAGAATACGCTTGGCCAAACTGTCTCTGTTCAAACCCTGAAACCATTGCAGCCCGTGTTCACTTTCGTAGATTTTATCGTAAAAATTTTGATCAACGCTTGCCGAAACAGAGTCGTATACTAGCACTCCGTTTTTACTCTGTAAACCAAAAGAACAGGTACTACATTCGTACCAATTCTCCCGCGTCTGTAATTTATTTTTGCATTTTGGACAAACCAATTCAATCATACAATTTGCATTAGCCTATGCGCTTATTATTATTCTTAAACACCCAACAAATCAATTACCACTCTCATTTATCATTTCGCCCAATTCTCCAAATCAATAAATACAGATAAAAATCGTTAACTGCATGCTGCAACGCATATTGCCAACCATAAATACTGCGCCATTGGCCATGGATTAGCTGGCCGAAAAATGATCTGATTGGCTCAAAAAACATATGCCAAACTACATTTCTTCGTACGCTTTCCACATAATCTATCCAGTCTTTTGCCGTTGTCTGAAAACAATAATACTCAACTTTTTCCGGAAAAAAATATTGAGCATGAATCGGACACCACTTTTTCATTTTTAATAAAAAAGATCGCCAAGAAAGATTGTTATAAGCGGGCCGATGGTGTAAATAAATTTCCAGCAATTTTACTCTGCCGTCTACCCTACCTACGCTATGCGGTATCCCACAAAAATGAAAATTTGTTTTTCTTATAAAGCACATTTTATACACTCCAGGAAAACTTATCGGCTTTTTTCCATTCCAAAATTCCCAACGCAGAGAATATGCATTGTATTCATTTGACTCAAGTAAACTCTTAATTTTTAAATGATCCTCTATATCAATATATTCATCGGCGTCTATTCTTAACAGCCAATCTCCTTTTGCCTGTTGATAGGCAAACACAAGGTGGGGCTCAATTATTCCTTCGTGCTTGCGTACATAAATTTGACTTGTATATTTTTTGGCAATTTCCAGAGTCTGATCCGTACAATCTCCGTCGTGAATAACAATAATTTCATCAGCCAGATCCTTAATATTTCTCAGGCATTTTTCAATTATTTTTTCCTCATTGTAAACCACGACACACGCGGTAATTTTATTCATAACTCACATTTTGCTGGATTTAATGAATCTGTTTGCATAAAAATGCACTTTGCAATGCCAAATTTAATCCCCATATCTACATCTTCATTATTATCACTAATTAACATTGACATGTTTAAATCTATATTATATTTTTTGCAAGCCGCTTCCAGCATGCCCGGGTTTGGTTTGCGGCACCTACAAACACCTTCCTCATGCGGACAATAAAAAACATCTAAAATTTTTATTCCATTTCGCTCAAAATGCTCGAGCATATACTTATGAACATCATTCAAATCCTCTTCAGAAAAATGACCCCGTGCAATTCCGCGCTGATTGGTCAAAATGATAAATTCAAAGCCTTTATTTTTTAAACCGTTAAGCAACTCGAATATGCCCCTATTAAAAACAAAATCCTCAATTTTTGTGACATAACAATGTTCAGCAGCTTTTTTATTTACTATTCCATCTCTATCTAAAAAAACTATTTTTTTACAATCGCGTACTGTCTTCTTTTTTCCATTTCTATTTGCCGACATAGTGATCGAAATAGTCTTGAAAATACGTCGTTATCAAGTGCAGCACAACAGCATGCGATCCTTCTACAATTCCATATTTTCCCTTCTCGGTTTTAACCAAAATGCTGGCATCGGCCAGCTCATGCAGTTTCCCGCCGTCAAACCCGGACAATCCCACAATGGAAACATGGCGTCGTTTCGCAAGCTCTACAGCTTTAATTATATTGGGTGAATTTCCGGAACTGCTAATGGCAATAACGCAATCGCTTTCCTGCAAATAATTTTGCAAAGGACCGGCAAATACCATGTCATAGCCGACATCATTGGCCCAGGCCGAAAGCTCCTCCTCCGTTGTGGGCACCCGAATGGCCTGAAAGCGTTTTGCGTGCAGGTCCAAATTATGGCTGAAAACGGTTTTGTTAAAATCACTCACCCAATGGGTGGCGAGGGCCAGTGATCCTCCGTTGCCAAATATATAAATCCTGCCGTCTCTTTCATATACAGACTGTATTATGTTAATCGCCTTCGCTATTTCTCTGGCGGAAACCTCTTTGAGCGCCCTTTCTGACTCCTCCACATATCTATTAATATAGTTTTCCATACGATAGGATTAAACCTGATAATGATCGGTGTTAAACAATATATCCGTTCCCGACTGTGTAAATTTAATCGGTATTTCTTTGAAATCAGCAAGGTTATTTTCTTCCGCTATTTTTTTCATCCCCTCTCTTATACCGGGGTGTCTTTCAGGATCGGCGATTAAAAGAAGGCAGCCGCCTCCGCCGGCGCCGAGAATTTTTCCGCCCCAGGCCCCATTATCGATCCCCTTCTGATATAAAAGATCGATTAATGAACTGGACACGTTCGAGGCCAGACTTCTTTTGCGAAGCCACCCTTCATGCAACATTGCTGCTAAGCCGCGCATATCCCCACCTAAAAGTCTGTCTCGAAATTCATAAACTGAATCAGACATCTTTTTATATGTTTCAAAATTTTGTTCAATCTTTGTACGCTGTTCACCCAAAACACTGGCTGCCTGCCGGGTAATGCCTGTAAAAAATAAGAGTAAATTTTTTTCAAATAGGGATCGCTTTTTAAAACCCAAAAGGACAGGCTCAACATCTACAGTATTATCGGGATTAAACTGAAAAATATTAAATCCGCCGAATGCGGCGGCATATTGATCCTGTTTGCCGATCGGCTCTTTCAGTATATCTATTTCAAGACGACAAGCCGCCTCCGCGGCTTCACTCTTACTCATGGTTTTTCCTAACAGAGCATTTAATCCTTTAATAAGCGCAACCGTAAAACTTGAAGAAGAACCCAAACCTGTTTTACCGGGGATATCGGCAAAAGATCCCAGTTCAATACCTTTTTTTATTTTCATTTCCACTAGAGCAGCCCGAAAACGATCATGTTTTAATTCCATTGGATCGTCAACGGTTTCGGTGCTTTGATACTTAATTATAAATTTATTGATAAAGTACGATGGATTTATTGATAAATATACAAACTTATCAATCGAAGTTGAAATTACTCTTCCCGGATATTTGCGATAAAAATCTGGAAGATCAGTTCCCCCTCCCACAAAACTCATTCTTAATGGAGCTCGCACTATAATCATATCAATATTTAATTTAACAAGTACCATTTTTACAGACTGCAACAAGAAAACGAGATTTTTTTACAAAGTCAATCTCTTTTGAAAAAACTACATCCTCCATCGCCAATTGAGGTTTAATCCAATTTATAATTGTTAGCTTTAATGTGTTAATTAGTTTGTATCCGCCGACTATCTTCAATAATTTAAATAACGGGTTGGCAATTTTCCAAATCCAATGATCATTATAAACAGGCGTCCGCTGGCCGTATAATGTTTCAAGGCAAAAAAATTCGTTCATTGCTGCACTAAATTCCTGGATAGTCATTTCAAAAAAATGAAAGGGGTTGATCGGTTTTTTTGTTCCCGGCGAATATAAATCTTTATTCGGGGTTGAAATATAAACGGCAGCGTCTTTCTTTGCGACACGTTTTATTTCCTTTAAAAAATCCCGCCAATTTTCAATATGTTCAAACACCTCGAATGCAACGACTACATCGAAACTCTGATCTGAAAACGAAATACTTGTACCTGAACCGACACAAAAATTTATATTTGGTTTTTGCCAATTTCTTTTCGCGTAATCAATCGCATCTAAAGAAACATCCATTCCGTAAACTTTTTCAAATCGCTCCGACAATATGTTGCTACCATGCCCGCCACCACATCCGATATCAAGCACCACGCCTCCGGGTACGGAACTGACTAAATTATATCTTGCAAGATGTTCCAGCAAATTATTTCTTGAAAGTTCACTTTTTGATTCAAGGCGTTCCCCGTCAAAACAATTCCCGCGCATAATACATTAATTAAAATTAATTTTTCCAATCAAACTTTGTGCCAAGCGGTATGTTTCCAGAGAGCCGATGTCCAATAAAAATTCACTCATTAGATACGCGTACATTGGCTCATTATTTTGCAATAATTTAGGAAAAAGATCCCTTCCAAAATCATAAGGCAGACCATTGTTCTCTCGCAAATAATTAAATATGCGCTTATTCAGGACATATATTCCTGCATTTGCATAATTACCTACGTTTTGATCTTTCGCAGGTTTTTCTACAAAACGGGACAGCCTTTTCTCTTTATCAAACACCACCACCCCTTTCGATCCTGGATTTGGTTCAATATAACACGCAATAGAACAAATTCCTCCTTTCAGCAGATGAAAATCAAGCAGTTGTTTATAATTTATATTGGTTAAATTGTCACCGTAAATTACATAAAAATTTTCCTCCCCTTTAAAAAAATCCCAATTGTTTCTTAAAGCGCCGGCGCTGCCCAACAATTCGCGCTCGTAAGATTCTCTTATCTTCATCTTTGAATTTTTTTCGGTATATTTACCAAAAAATTTACGCACCTGTTCCGGTAAATAGTGGGTATTAACACAAACATCTCTGACTCCATATTTATCAAGCCTATCAAGATGATATTCCAAAAGCGGCTTATCTGCAAGATCTACGAGACATTTGGGAATTGTATCGGTAATCGGCCTGAGCCTTGTACCCCGGCCCGCGGCCAGAATAAGGGCTTTCATAATTTCTGAAAAAAATTAAAAGCTGTCTTTACCATTATTTCTATATCAAGATACTGCGGTATCCATCCTAAAAATGCGCGCGCCTTGGTAGCGTCCGCAACCAATCTGGAAGGATCCCCCGGCCGGCGCGGTCTGATTTCGTATAATACACGTTTTCCCGTGACTTTTTCCGCGATTTTAATTAATTCCAACACGCTGAAACCTTTATTAATTCCCAAATTCATAACCTCGCACATACCGTAACCGGCCATTATTTTTTCAATTCCTGAAATATGCGCCGCGGCAATATCATTAACATGGATATAATCCCTGATACCCGTACCATCGGGTGTAGAAAAATCATTCCCAAAAACATAAAACATTTTTCTTTTACCCAAAATTGTTTCTAGTATTGACGGTATCACATGCGTTTCAGGTGTATGGTACTCTCCAATGATTGCTGACTCATCGCATCCGGCAGCGCAAAAATATCTAAATGAAATGGAACTAATTCCATAAGCGTGCCAGTAATCACTCAGTATTCTTTCAAATACCAATTTTGTATAACCATATGGATTAGTGGGGTTCTTTTGATGCTCTTCATTGATTATATCCGACACTGGTTCGCCGTAAACAGATGCAGATGATGAGAAAATTATTTTATTGATTTTATATTCCAACATGCACTGTAATAAATTTATTCCACCAATAATATTAGCGGCATAATAGTCAGACGGTTTAGCAACGGAATCAGGCACATTTGCCAGC
>Ga0209048_10006607_pt1 | contig 10825 bp, 10 predicted proteins | sample FrelakmetCRP12CR_FD_187146 | JGI IMG/M metagenome (GOLD analysis project Ga0209048, IMG submission 187146) | Freshwater lake sediment microbial communities from the University of Notre Dame, USA, for methane emissions studies - CRP12 CR (SPAdes)... | ecosystem: Environmental > Aquatic >... | reverse complement strand
GCTACGGGCAGGTCCTCCACGCGCTACGTATAGTCCGCTCTGGCCCGACAGGAGGGCATGACGTGACGGACCAGCGAACACCTCACGCGGTACGCGACACCGAGTCCGCCGACGCGACCGTCACGATTCGCACGACAGCCCGGGACCACGTCAGTCAACCGGCCAAGATCGCCACGTCGGAGTCGACGTGAGCGCGACGATCGAGCGGTTCGGTGTCGAGAGCAGTCCCGATGCGGTCGGCGCGGCTCTCGAGGCCGATGGGGTCGTGATCGTCGAGGGGTTGCTCGACCTCGATGTGGTCGGGCGGGTCAACGACGAACTCGAAGCCGCGATCGGCAAGGCCGACCCTCACGAGGCGCTGTTCAACCCGATCATGCAAGCGTTCCACGGCCCCTGCACGAAGCAGGTGACGGGGGTGCCGGGCATCTCGCGCACCTTCGCCATTGATGCGATGTGCCACCCGATGCTCCTCGCGATCTGCGACCGCATCCTGTTGCCGTCGTGTGCCTGCTACCAGTTGAACCTCGGTCACTTGCTCCAGCGCGGGCCGGGCGCCGACGAGCAGTGGCTACATCGCGACGAGGCGGTGTGGAGCGACGTACCCCGTCCCCACCCCGAGCTGCAGCTCGCGTCGGTGATCGCCTTCGTGGACTTCACCCGCGAGAACGGTGCCACCCGCATCGTGCCCGGGAGCCACGAGTGGCCCGACCGTCAACTGTCGCCGGCCGAGCAGATGGCGGAGCCGCAGCCCAACCCCGACCAGATCGCCTATGCCGAGATGCCGGCGGGATCGGCCGTCATCTACTCCGGCGGCACGATCCACGGGGGCGGAGCGAACTCGACTGACATCCCGCGCCGCGGCGCACACCTCTCCTATTGCCTCGGCTGGCTGCGCACCGAAGAGAACAACTACCTCTCGACGCCCCCCGAACTCGCGGCCACGCTCCCCCGTCGCGCTCAGGAGCTGCTCGGCTACTCGCTGCACGACAGCATCGACCGCGGTGGCGGCTACCTCGGCATGGTACGCATGCAAGACCCTGTCGAGCTCCTCGCCCGCGGTGAGTTCCGCAAATCAGATCAGGAGAGCCGGGATTCAGGGGGGTAGCGATGGCGCCGCAGGTCGGAGTCAACAATTGGGCAGGGCGACGCGTGCTGGTGACCGGTGCATCGTCGGGGATCGGTGCAGCGATGGCGCGCGATTTCGCAAGCCAGGGCGCGATCGTCGGTATATGCGCGCGACGCACCGAACTGCTCGATGCGGTTCTCGACGATTGTCGCCGCAGCGTGTCCGAGTGCCGGGCATGGACGCTCGACCTGGGTGAGCTCGACGCCCTCGGGGGCTTCGTGGCGCAGGTCGAGGCCGAACTCGGCGGCATCGACACACTCGTGAACAACGCCGCGCTCGTGCTCGACGGTCCCACCGACGACACACCCTGGGTCGACGTCGAGCGCCTGATGAAAGTGAACTATCTCGCTCCGGTACGGCTTACCCTGGCGGCGCTCCCGGCGATGCAGGAGCGCGGCGCAGGTCAAATCGCAGTCGTGTCCTCGATGGCGGCGCGCATGGCGACACCCGGTGAGTCCGCCTACGCGGGATCGAAGGCGGCGCTCTCGGCATGGTTCGAGTCGCTCGCCGCCGAGCTGTGGGACACCCCGATCAGTGTGCACCTCGTATACCCCGCGCTGATCGAAGTGGAGTCGGATGCCGACGGTGACGACGCTCTCGCCGACTCACCGAACGCTGCTTCGCGCATCCCGGCACCGGTGTGCGCACGCGCAATTCGCCGGCAACTCGAACGCGGCGATCTTGAGCTGTACGTGCCGACGCCGGTGAAGCAGGGCGTCGTGATGCGAATGAACGATCCCGAAGCGTCGATCGAGATGATGGCCAACTGGTTCCGCTCCGGTGAGCACCAATGAGGCGCACCCGTCTAACCCGTGGGGGCCAGACACGCGTCTCGGCCCAAAGCCCTGATTGCATGCCTACCCCACGCATCCCTACTACTCCCCGATACTGGACGGCCTTCCCTGTACCGCATGTACAACCACGGGACAGGACAACACCTCACGGACGTAGTGGGACTGCCCGGATGACATAGCGGCGCCCAAACCGATGCTCGAACCAGGAACGCGACGCGCGGTTGCTCCAGTCCTCGCCGTCGCCGTGGCAAGGTCCGTGCTTCGCCGCTACGGGGTCATGTCGAACGGGTCGCCACTCTCGACGCCGACGGCCGACCTCTCGACCCCCAAGAACGCGGCGCGCCCACCTGGATCTGTCGCGACCAGCAAGCACGATGGCCGCCATTTGGCCCCACCTCCGCCACTACGACTGAACCGGCGAAGAGGCCAGGACGCACGCACCGAATGCGCGCCGACATAGTCCGGAGGTGAGCGCATATCGGCACATTCGCGGGCGTTCAAGCCAGCGCCCCGGCGACGGTGTCGTTCTGGGCGGCTCGCGGGATCGGCAACGAGCCTGGTGTCGTGGGGCAAGACGAGGCGCTACTACCGTGCCCGCGGGCGCGATTCGCCGTGAGCGCGCCGGTCGAGAGCTCCAAGGAGAAGGCGCCGGGTGAACCTCGCCATCGCCCTTGCCGTATTCCCCGTGATCTTCCTCGGGGAGCTTCCCGACAAGACGATGATGGCGACCCTCGTGATGACGACGCGAGGCAAGCCGCTCGCGGTGTGGATGGGAGCCGCCGCCGCGTTCCTGGTGCACGTCGTGATCGCGACCACGATCGGCGTCGCGCTCTTCCGAGTGCTGCCGTCCCTCGTCCTCGACACGGTCGTCGCCGCGATGTTCGTCGCGGGTGGGATCTACGCGCTGCTCGAAGGCACCAAGGACGAAGGGGAACTGATCGACAAGGAGATGAGGTCCCACCGAGTCGTCACGACCGCGTTCGTCGTGATCTTCGTCGCCGAGTGGGGCGACCTCACCCAGATCCTCACCGCCAACCTCGCCGCGCACTACCACTCCGGTTTGTCGGTGGCGGTGGGCGCGGTCGCCGCGCTCTGGGCCGTGGCCGCCCTCGCCGTGATCGGCGGCCAGGGGCTCCTGCGCTTCGCGAACATCGCGACGATCCGCAAGATCACCGCGGCTGTCCTCTTCCTCCTCGCTGGGATCGCCGCGTTCCAGGCGGTCCGCTGACGTTCGCGGACCGTTACCGCGGCATCGACCCTGTGCGTGCCTGAAAACCCGTCCGGCGTGGTGACCTGCAAGCTCGCGGCCGCGAGGTGGAGGTCCCGCTGTGAGTTCTGAGACTCCTGCGGCTCATGAGGTTTGCGCGTGCCTCGAGCGGCGCCGTGTCGCCCCGCATGCCTGCTCAGCGGACCGTTCGCCATACGGCAGGAGGACAGAATGAGGGATCGTCGTGACGGTCCACGGATCGAGTGACTCGTAAGGCTTTGTCAACCCGTGGAGTTTCCAAAGGATCAATGCCTATACTTGTGTAATACGGCGGCTTACGAACGGCTTATGTAGAGAGGTCTGCGATGAGCGGCTCGGTCACCGTCAACTGGAAGGGGATGGCCGTCGAGGCGGCCAACCCCGACCGGATCGCCGACTGGAACCCGGAGCTCTCAGCCCGAACGGTGCGGAGCACCGAACGGGCCGCGGCGGGGGTACGGCGCTGCGGGGACCAGGCCGTCGGAGCCTTCGAAGTCGCCGCCCGGCTGCTGCTCCGCGCCGAGGGCCTTGCCTCGAGCGCCATCGAAGGGCTGCACGCGAGCCCGGCTGATGTCGCGCTTGCCGAAGCTGGTGCCGAAGACCTAGCCGGGGTCGACGGCCAGGTCGCCGGGTGGGTGGCCGACAACCTGGCTGTCGTGCGAGACGCCCTGGATGAGCGTCGGCCGCTCAGCGCTGCACTGCTGTTCGAATGGCACACGCGACTCATGGGCTCGCACTCGACGCTCGACGCCCGCCACATCGGCGCCTACCGAGACACGCTCGGCTGGGTCGGTGGCCCGAACCCTCGCCTCGCTGCACACGTCGCCTCGCCAGCTGAGCTGATCCCCGAGCTGATGGACGACCTGTTCACGTTCGTTGCTCGCACCGATCTCGACCCGATCGCGCAGGCCGCGGTCGCCCACGCGCAGTTCGAGACAGTGCACCCGTTCGCAGATGGCAACGGCCGACTCGGGCGCGTGATGATCGGTTGCATCCTCACTCTGCGCCTCGACGTCAGCGTGCCGCCCCCGGTGTCGCTCGAGATGGCGCGCGACGTCGGCGGCTATCAGGCGGGACTCACCCTCTTCCGGCAGGGACAGGTAGACACCTGGGTGCGATGGTTCGCCGACGCAGTTGGGACGTCGGCGGAACGATCCTCAGAGATTCTCGCCGCCGTTGCCGCGCTCCAGGATTCGTGGCGATCCATGATCGCTGATGTGCGCAGCGACGCGGCCGCTCGACGACTCTGCGAGCTCCTCCCCGAGCACCCGGTGCTGTCATCCGCCCTGGTCGCCGAGTTCCTCGGGGTGAGCGAACAAGCCGGACGGGGTGCACTCGACGAGCTCACCAAGCGGCACATCCTGGCAGAGCTCCCCGTCCGACCCGGGCGTGTCGGTCGACCGCGGCGCTGGTACGCCGCCGCGGATCTCCTCGACCTGCTGGGTCGCTGAACGACGCTCGGTTCTCGCCCCGCCACCCCAGGGTTCGTCGACGTCACCTGAGCAGGCTGGCGGCGATGTACTCGCGCTTTCCGATAACCCCAAGCGTCCCGCGCGGTGCTCAGCGTCAACACTCGGTAGCTGTGCCCGCGAACTTCGCCGACAACCAGCGAGGCCCCGCAGGAGCGGGGCCTCTGAACTGGTTCGATTGTAGGCCCGGGGAAATCCGACGCCACGAGCTTCGGGTCGCGCCAACCGGCTCACCGCCAGACGCGAGGCGGCCAAGTCCCCTCGAGCGCGGGGCCGAACCGCTAGACAGTCCCGAAGATCTCGATCCGCGGCTGTCCGATAACTCCGCCGTCCTTCATGCGCTGGGCAAGTTCAGGATTACTGGCGAAGGACTGAGCGGCATCTATGGAGTCAAAGGTGTGAAGGACGAGGATGGTCGATCGATTACCGGGCTCGTGATGGATGCTGACTTCTCCGATACCCGCTGCATCCCGAAACTCGGCAGACGCGTCGAAGGTTTCCCTCCATGCATCGTGGTCTTGGACTTCAGCTTTGACGATCAATAGCGCTGGCATGTTGTCAGGCTCCTCATCTTCTGTTGTGTCGGTGGGGTTGGTCTTTCGCACTTGCGTGACTTCTGAGTTCAGATCAACGCCTTCACTCGGTCGGCGTCCGGGTCAGTGGTCGCTGCCCACGCTTCGGATGCTTCCCGGATGACGATGACCCAACTCACGGACGCTTGAGCTTGCGCTTCTCCTCGGCGAGCTTCTCCTCCAGATAGTCCGAGTCGTCCGCGAGCGAGCCTGCGTCAACTCGGCGGCGCGACTCCTCGGCCCAGCGACGGGCACTCGCGTCATCGTCAGGATCGTGGTCCGAAAGGTTCGGCTCGTGCAGTCATCGCGCTGAACCCCATCACGACTCGGAACCTGGCTTCTTCAGGCTACCGCGGCCGGCTGACACCATCGGCGAGAGCGACTCCACGCCGAGACCGCGGGGACGCGTGGTTTCGACGACCGCGCGCAACCGCGACCGACGGTGGAGATGCGGTGCCGTCGCCGTGTTGCCCGACCGGGTTCGCGTGAACAGGAGCGAATCCCACGGTCCGTTGCCAATGCTGGGCTACGTAGGCACGAGTCCGGCAGCATCCGCCAGCAGGTCCGCAGAGCGCAGGCGCGCCTCGATCGTGGGAGCGGCATGAGCGACGATCAGCTCGTCCGCGTGGGCATGCCGGGCGAAGTCGTCAAGGTACTCCTCGACCGTCTGCGGAGTGCCGACGGCGGTATTCCGCATCATCTGCGCCAACTGCTGTCCACCTGGTGAGGCGAGGATCGCGTCCGCCTCGTCACCGGAGAGCCGTTGACCGCGTCCGAGAAGGACGGCGACGCGTGCTCGCCGGACGCTCCTGAGATGGTCTTGGGCCACTGCGTCCGAATCGGCGGCGATGACGTTGACCCCGGCGATGACGTACGGCTCGTCGAGTTGCTCGGACGGCCGGAACTCGCGGCGGTAGAGCGCCACTGCCGGCTCGAGCGCGTCGGGCGCGAAGTGGGAGGCGAACGCGTACGGCAGCCCGAGCATCGCGGCGAGCTGCGCGCCGAAGAGCGACGATCCGAGGATGTAGAGGGCCACATCGGTGCCCTTGCCCGGGATGGCGTTCACCCCTGGGATGAGGGTCTCGCCGGTGAGGTAGCCCTGCAGCTCCAAGACGTCGTGGGGAAACCGCTCGGCCGACCGGGCGTCGCGCCGCAGCGCTTGCATCGTCTTCTGGTCGCTCCCCGGGGCCCGGCCGAGCCCGAGGTCAATGCGGCCCGGGTGCAGCGTCGCGAGCGTGCCGAACTGCTCGGCGATGGTCAGCGGCGCGTGGTTCGGCAACATGATTCCCCCGGCGCCGATCCGAATGCTTCTCGTCTGCGCGGCCACATGGGCGATCAAGACGCTCGTGGCAGACGAACCGATCGAAGCCATGTTGTGGTGTTCCGCGTACCAGACGCGTCGGTAGCCGCGCGCCTCAGCCCGTTGCGCCAGCGCGACACTGCCTTCCAGCGCGTCGCGCATCGTCGCGCCTCGGTCGATCGTCGCGAGGTCGAGAATGGACAGCGGTAGGCGTCGTGAGGTCGTCATCGCAGTACCCGATCATGGCTCACGCCGGAGCCCGGAGCGACGCCACGAGTCTTGAGCCCAAAGGTCCACCGAGGTACGACCAGATCGGCCTCCGACTCTGCGGGTCAAGACCAACCGTCGGCTGGTCGAGGAACAGCACCCGAGGCGAATGCAACAGGCCGCGCGCGATCTCGAGCCGGCGCTTCATCCCCCGGAGAAGGCATCGACACGGTGCGCGCGACGCTCCCACAAGCCGGCGATCTCAAGCACCTGTTCGAGCCGGTCCGGGACCAGGTCGCGCGGGACCCGGTAGAGCCCTGGCAGCGCTGCGTGCCTCGTGGCTCAGGAGTGACCACCCGAGGTGTCCCCCGCGATCCGTCAGAGGCCATACTGCGACGACGCCCGTTCGATCGCACAGGCGTGAAGCGGCGAGCCCACGAGGAAGTCGACGATGGCTGAGCACCGACCCGGTCCGGAGGCGCTCGGCGTCTCGGCCCGTCCGCGCAAGAGCCACGAGGTCGCACCCGGCGTGCACTTCCTCGCCGGCTTCGGCAATACCACCTTCCTGATCGGCTCCGATGCCGTCGCGGTGGTCGACCCCGGCCTCTTCGTGAACGGACCCCGCGTGGTGGAGGAGCTCCGGGCCATCACCGACCTGCCGGTGCGGTACGTGATCTACACCCACGGCCACTACGACCATGCCTTCGGGACGCCGGCCTTGCTCGACGACGCCGAGGCCCGGGGCCACGACGCGCCCGACATCGTGGGGCACGTCAACGTGGCTCGTCGCTTCGAGCGGTACGCCAAGACGTCGGGGCACCTGGCCCGGACCTTCGACCTCCAGTTCGCGAGCTGGGGCCCGGGCGGGGGTGACGTCGTGCGCAAAGCGCGCTACTGCCCTCCAACTATCGCCTACGAAGACCGCATCCGCCTCGACGGGCTGGGCGGCCGGCCGATCGAGTGCCGCCACGGGCTCGGCGAGACCGACGACCACACCTGGGTGTGGGTGCCCGACGCACGGGTCATCGTTGGTGGCGACTTCATCGTGTCGTCACTGCCCAACGCGGGCACACCGTTCCGGGTGCAGCGCTACGTGCTCGAATGGGCCGAAGCCCTCGAGGAGATGGCGGGCGTCGAACCCATCGCCGTCGTGAGCGGCCACGGCGACGTGTTCACCGACGATGCCACCGAGATGCTGCTCACCACCGCCCGTGCGCTGCGCTGGCTCGACGCCGAGGTGGTGCGGCGCATCAACGAGGGCCAGTGGCAGGAGCAGATCCTGGCCGAGGTCGAGCTGCCGGCCGAGCTGGCCGAGAGCCGCTACCTGCAACCTCTCTATGGGTGCACGGCGTTCGCTGTGCGTGACCTTATGCGCCGGTACATGGGGTGGTACGACGGCAACCCCTCGATGCTGTTCCCGGCGACCCGAGCCGAGGTGGCCCGCGAGGTGCTCACCCTGGCCGGCGGAGCCGACGCCATGCTCGGGCGGGTCGACGAGCTGGCCGGAGGCGACGGCGCCGACCAGCAGCGCGCGTTGCACTTGGTCGATTTCGTGATCTTCGCCGGGGGCGAGCGCGTCGCCGAGGCGCATCGCCGCAAGGCCGACCTGCTCGACGCCCGAGCGGCAGGAGAGCAATCCTTCGTGGCTCACAACGTGCTGCAGTCGGCGGCGGTCCTCGAACGCCAACGCGCCACCGGCGAGGACTGATCCGCCCGACCCCCGACCCGACCGAACTCCTCGACGGCGTCGCGTTCGATCGTCACCGCGGCCCACGACGAGTCGCGAGTAGCGCCGGATCACGAGCTCGGCCGGCGCATGGGCGAGCAGCATCAGATCGCCCGCGTCGTCGCCGGCCGTTACGTGCAGGCTCCAGGGAGCGGGCGATGCGACGCCGACCTGTTGATGATCTCGGGGTGCGCCGCGACGAGAACCTGGTCGCCTTCTTCCTGGCGGGCGAGCGCCAGGTAGCGGCGCAGCCCGTCGAGCGCGACCCCTTCTTTGCGGCGGTCCCCCAGCAGGTTCTCTAGGCCGACCAGGTGCAGCGTGCGGCTGGTGGCGTGGTGCCGATGCGCGCTCATGAGTTCCCCTCGTGGCTGTGCTCCCAGGGTCCTCGGGGGGTGTGACCGTGACGCGCGTGTCGTTCGCTTCCGGCACGCTCTCCTTCACCGTGATCTTCGCCGCCCGTGTCCCACCCCCCTTCCACACTGTGCTCCACCAGTCGCAGACCAGAAGGAGCGCCGATGCAGCTCGAACTCACCGTCAAGGACCCGATCGTGCGGGGAACACTCGCGCTGTTCCCCGCGTTCTCCGATGCACCCGCGGCCCCGCACTATCTCACCGGCCCCGAGGCCGAGGCGGCCGGGGTCCTGCGCGTGAGCGAGCAGGAATCCGGAGCCGTCGTCCCCGAGCTCGTGGTGCAGAACTCCGGCGATGAGCCCGTGTTGCTCCTCGAGGGCGAGACGCTCATCGGCGCGAAGCAGAACCGCACCCTCAACGTGTCGCTCCTCGTGCCCGGAGGCACCCACCTCCCGGTGCCGGTGAGCTGCGTCGAGGCCGGACGTTGGGGCGCCGCGCGGGCAATGGCCCGCAGCCCCCGCCATGCCCCCTGCGACCTGCGCCGGCTCAACACGCGGGCCGTGGCCGAGTCGCGTCGGCGCGGCATGGGCTCGCGCGCCGACCAAGGCGCGGTCTGGGACCGCGTCGCCGCCTACCAAGCCGACCTCGGGGCACCGTCGGCCACGGGCGCGCTCGAGGACGTCTACGGCCGAGTCGACGCCCAACTCATGGATCTCGTCGGCGAGCTCACTCCGCTCCCCGACCAACGCGGTGTCATCCTCGCGATCGGGGGCACGGTGCGCGGTATCGACTGGTTCGACAAGGCCTCCACCCTCGAGGCGTACTGGCCCGGGCTCGTGCAGGGCTACGCGGTCGACGCGCTCCACACGTCGAGCGGTGACGCGACGATCGCGGGTGCCGAAGCGTTCGTCGCCCAGGTACTCACCGCGCAGGCCACTCCGGAGGACGCGGTCGGCCTCGGTCAGGATCTGGTGATCGCGAACGACGCCGTCGCGGGCCACGGCCTCGAGTGGAAGGACGCGGTTGTGCACCTCGCAGCGTTTGCGACCGGGGCGATCCCGGACCGGCCTCGCGCCGGCGGCCGCATCGACCGGAGCCGGTGGTCGCGGTGAGGATCTCCTCACTGCTCCGCCGCCGGCCCTCGGCCCGGCCTCCCGACCCCGCGGTACCCGGCGCGGATCGTTCGCGACCGCGTTGGCACTCGGTGTCGTCCACCCGCACGTACGAGGCGTGCCCCCGGCGGTACCGGTTCTCGTACGTGGAGCGGGTCCCCGAGCCCCGCGCCGAGGTGCCCCAGCATTGGCGTTTCGGCACGGTCGTGCACCGGGGCCTCGAGGCCGGGTACCTGCGCCACCGTGACGTCGGGTTCTCGAGCAACCTCCGTCACGCCATCCCGACCGCGATCGCGGCGGTGCGCGACTCGTGGGCTGCGGAGTCGATGCCCGACGATCCACGCGAGCTCGCACGGGCCGAGCGCGTCGTTGCAGCGTCGCTGGCCACGACCCGCCTGCGCGGTCGCGACATCCTCGGGGTTGAGCGCTTCTTCCGGGCCGAGACGTCCGAGGGGCTACGCGTCGCGGGTGCCGTCGACCTCGTGGTGCGCTCCGGCGACGGCGCGATCGAGATCCGCGACCACAAGGTCACCCGATACACCCGGTCGCCCGATGCGCTGGCCGGCGACTTCCAGCTCGGGCTGTACGCGTGGTTGGCCCGCCAGACCTGGTCGTGGGTGCGCGAGGTAACGGTCGCGCACCACTACCCGCTCTTGCGGACGGTGGTCCGCACGCCCCTGGAGCAGGCCGCCGCCGAGGAGGCACTCGAGCGCGTCCGCGCCACGGCCCTCGTCGCCGAGGCCGACCACGAGTTCGCACCCCGACCGGGCCCGGAGTGCGCCGTGTGCGCCTACGCCACCCTCTGCCTCGACGCGACGTTGGCCGACGCGACGGAGGCACCGTAGAAGCCGAACCGGGACGCGACCTTCCACGTCACCGACGCCGAAACGCTGTTCGCGAAGCTCGTCGAGGTCATCGACAC
>Ga0209048_10006606_pt1 | contig 10826 bp, 3 predicted proteins | sample FrelakmetCRP12CR_FD_187146 | JGI IMG/M metagenome (GOLD analysis project Ga0209048, IMG submission 187146) | Freshwater lake sediment microbial communities from the University of Notre Dame, USA, for methane emissions studies - CRP12 CR (SPAdes)... | ecosystem: Environmental > Aquatic >... | reverse complement strand
CTCGGAGCCGCAGGTGCTGGTGGAATGGTCGGCGGCCGCCGACGAGCCGGAAATTATGGGTGATATCAGTATCGTCACGCCGGGCGGCGTGCCGGAGCGCGTGCTCGCTTTCGGCACATGGCTGGAGCCGGCGACGGCGCAGCGCATAGAGCACGCGGTCGAAATGCTGCGCGCGCAAGGTCGCGCCTTCGTGATGACGCTTACCACCACGACCACTAAATGCCCGCTTGAGGCGGAAGGCCGCGCGATCGGTGGACGCGCGGTTCTGCGCCTGCGCGATGTCAGCGGCATCGAACGCGAGCTAATGGATCTGGCCACCCGTCACGACAAGCTGATGAACGACGTCGAGACCATGAAGGCGCTGCTCGATTCGCTGCCCGCCCCCGTATGGGCGCGCGATGCGGACGGCCGGCTGATTCTCGTGAATTCAGCTTATGCGCGCGCGGTGGAAGCCGTCGATTCTTCTGACGCGGTCGCGCGCGAGTTGGAACTGCTCGACCGCGCCGCGCGCGACGAACTCACCCGTACCCGCACCACCGGCGAACCTTATGCCGGCCGGCTGCCGGCGATCGCCGCCGGCGAGCGCCGCATCTTCGACGTGGTCGATGCGCCGACCGGCGCCGGCAGCGCCGGCATGGCGATCGACCGCACCGAAGTGGAGGCGATGCGGGCCGAACTCGCGCGCATGATCGAGGCGCATCGTCGCGTGCTCGACCAGTTGGCGACCGGCGTCGCCATCTTCAACATCAACCGAAAACTGATCTTCTACAATGCCGCCTTCCGCTCGTTGTTCGAGCTCGACGCCGGCCTGCTTGACCAGATGCCCACTGACAGCGCCGTGCTCGAGACTTTGCGCGCCGACAGCAAGCTGCCCGAGGAGCAGGACTTCCGGCAATGGAAGCAGCAGCTCTACGAGGCCTATCGCGCGGTCGAGCCGCAGGAGCACATATGGCACCTGCCCGACGGACGCACGCTGCGCGTGGTCACCACGCCCAATCCGGAGGGCGGCGTCACTTATCTCTATGACGACGTCACCGAACGGCTGGACATGCGCCGCCGCTACGAGGCGTTGATCAAGGTACAGAGCGAGACGCTGGATCACCTCGCCGAGGCAGTCGCGGTGTTCGGCAGCGACGGCCGCGTGCGGCTGCATAATCCGGCGTTCCAGCGCATGTGGAAGCTTGCACCCGAGGCGCTCGACCAGCACCCGCATGTCGAGGCGGTGACCGCCTGGTCGCAGGCGCTGCACGACGACAATTCGGTATGGCGCTCGCTCCGTGCCGCGGTGACCGCGATCGATAACCGCGAGCCGATCGTCGCGCGCATCGAGCGGCGCGACGGCATGATGATCGACATGACCACCATGCCGCTGCCGGACGGCGCCACGCTGGTCACGTTCCAGGACGTCAGCGACACGGTAAATGTCGAGCGCGCGCTGCGCGAGCGCAACGAGGCGCTAGTGGCCGCCGACACTATCAAGATCGAGTTCGTGCACCACGTGTCCTACGAGCTGCGCTCGCCGCTCACCAACATCATCGGCTTCGCGAATTTGCTCGGCGATTCTGCGTTCGGCCCGCTCACCGACAAGCAGCGCGAATATCTCGGTTACATCACCGTGTCGACCAACGCATTACTGGCGATCATCAACAACATCCTCGATCTCGCTACCATCGATGCCGGCGCCATGTCGCTGAATCTGGGTGAGGTAGATATCCGCGCCAGCATGGAGGCAGCGGCCGAAGGCGTATTGGATCGATTAGTAAAGAACAATTTGAAACTCGAGATCAGCGCCGCGGCCGGCATCGGCAGCTTCACCGCCGACGAGCGGCGCTTGCGGCAGATTCTGTTCAACCTGCTGTCCAACGCGATCGGCTTTTCGCCGGCGGGCGAAACCGTCAGGCTTGCGGCCGAGCGGCGCGCTGATGCAGTGGTGTTCACGGTCACTGACCGGGGCCCCGGCATTCCGCCCGACGCCAAGGACAAGGTGTTCGACTGGTTCGAGACCGACTCGATGGGCTCGCAGCACCGCGGCACGGGCTTAGGCCTGTCGCTAGTGCGCTCATTCGTCGAGCTGCACGGCGGCAAAGTGACAATCGACTCCGCAATCGGACGCGGGACCATGGTGACCTGCGAGTTCCCGGTCGAACAGGCGGCGAAGCGCTCGGCGGCGTAATCCTTACGCCAATAACAAAGACTTGCGCGGCGAGCCGCGGAGCTTGAAATCGATCAGTGCATAATCACGCGCCGGCGCGGCGCGTAGCCGATCCATGCGCCGTTGACGCATTCGCGCTGGTTCACTGCATTGATTTGGCGCAATCGGCAAGCGCCATCGCGCACCCACCTGAATGGGTGCGCTTATGCACCTGTAACAACCCTGTCCCTGGCCCATCACCATCCGCCCCGTTTATAAGGTCCTGACTTAAAAAGGATGATTCGATGTTTCCTATCAGCTCCGGCGGCTTCAGCTTCACGGTGGCGCTCGCCGACGAGCAGGCTACGCGCCGGCTGATGGTGGACATCGCCGCCCTTATCGAGCCTGGCGATCTGATCACGCTGTCCGGCGACCTCGGCGCCGGCAAGACCACCTTCGCCCGCGCCCTGATCCGCCATCTCGCCGGCAACGAGAGCATCGAGGTGCCGAGCCCGACCTTCACCCTGATGCAGGCCTATGAGCTGCCGCGCTTTCCGCTGGTGCATGCCGACCTCTACCGAATTTCGGGCCCAGGAGAGCTCGCGGAGCTCGGCTTAGAGGACCTGCCCGAAAGCGCCGTGACGCTGCTGGAATGGCCGGACCGCGCCGCCGGCCATCTGTCGCCCAACCGGCTCGATGTCGCGCTCACATTGTCGCCGCAGCAGGGCGAGACCTTCCGCCATGCGCGCGTCACCGGATACGGCACGTTTGCCGCACGGGCCGAGCGCATCGCCGTCATCCGCCGCTTCCTCGAGCGCACCGGTTTTGGCGGGGCCTCGCGCCAGCGCATCCAGGGGGATGCCTCGACGCGCTCCTACGAGCGGCTCGCGCTCGGGGGCGCCAGCAGCATTATCCTGATGAATTCGCCGCGCCGGCCGGACGGACCCGCCGTGCGCGACGGCAAGCCCTACAGCGCGATCGCGCATCTGGCCGAAGACGTGACGCCGTTCGTCGCTATGGCGCAGGCGTTGCGCGGGCGCGGCTTTTCGGCGCCGGCGATTGTCGCCGCCGACCTAGAGGCCGGGCTACTGTTGATCGAGGATCTCGGCAACGAGCTGGTGGTGGCGGGCGACCCGTTGGCGCCGATCGAGGCGCGCTACGAGGTGGCGATCGATCTGCTGGCCGCGCTGCATCGCGAGCCGTTGCCGGACCTGCTGCAGGTCGAGCCCGGCGTCGATTACCAGCTGCCGCGCTACGACATGGAAGCCTTGCTGATCGAAGTGGAATTGCTGCTCGACTGGTTTCTGCCGAAGCTGAAGGCCAAGGTTTCCGACAGCAAGCGCGACCGGTATCTCACGCTCTGGCGCGAGGCGCTGCTGCCCGCAGTGGACGTCGCGCCGACTTGGGTGCTGCGCGATTTTCATTCGCCCAATCTGTTGTGGCTACCGGAGCGCGCGGGCGTGGCGCGCATCGGCCTGCTCGATTTCCAGGACGCGGTGATGGGCGCGGCGGCCTACGACCTCGCCTCGTTGTTGCAAGACGCACGCGTAGACGTGCCGCAGATGATGGAGATCGCATTGCTGTCGCGCTACACGCGCGCCCGGCTCACCGCCGAGCCTGCCTTCGATGCGCCCGGCTTTGTCCGGCTTTACGCGACGCTGGCCGCGCAGCGCGCCTCCAAAATCCTGGGGATTTTCGCGCGGCTGGAGCGGCGCGACGGCAAGCCGCAATATCTGCGTCATATGCCGCGGGTATCGGCCTATCTGCAACGCGCGCTGGCGCATCCGGCGCTGGCGCCGCTCAGTGCGTGGTATCGCATCAATGTGCCGGCGCTGAAGGCGCTGTAGCGCATGATCTCGAAAAGTGAGAACTGGTGTTCGGATAAGATTATGCGCAAAATAAAGCGAATCTTATGACGCAACAGCGAGCCAAATCCACGCCGCGCCGCGCCATGGTGCTGGCCGCCGGTATGGGCACGCGGATGCGCCCGCTCACCGACCGCAGGCCGAAGCCGCTAGTGCAGGTCGCAGGCAAGGCGCTCCTCGATCATGTGCTCGACCGGCTGGAGGCGGCGGGCGTCGAGCGCGCGGTGGTAAATGTCCATCACTTCGCCGAGCAGATGATCCAGCACTTAGCCTCCCGCACGCGGCCGCAGATCGCGATCTCCGACGAACGCGGCCTGCTGCTCGGCACCGGCGGCGGCGTGGTGAAGGCGCTGCCCCAGCTCGGCCACGCGCCGTTCTTCCATCTCAACGCCGACACCATCTGGATCGACGGCGTGAAGCCCAATCTCACGCGGCTGGCGGAAACCTTCGACCCCGATGCCATGGACGCGCTGCTGCTGCTAGCGCCCACCACCGATAGCATCGGCTATGACGGGCGCGGCGATTTCGTCATGGCGCCGGACGGCCGCCTGCGCCGCCGCGCTGAGCGCGAGGTGGCGCCGTTCGTCTATGCCGGCGCCGCGATCTTGGCGCCCGCGCTATTTTCCGGCGCGCCGCAAGGCGAATTCTCGCTCACCGCGCTGTTCGAGCGCGCGGCCGCGGTCGGACGGCTCGCCGGCCTGCGGCTGGAAGGCCTATGGATGCATGTTGGCACGCCCGATGCCATTGCCGCGGCGGAAGCCGCCATGCGCGCGAGCGGGGGGTCATAGATTGCAACGTCATTCGGATTCTGGCGCGGCATAAAGCGTGTATGATTCGCACATGCCGGCCAGCGCTTCCAACGTTTTTACCATCCCCGCCTCGGTGCCGTTTTTTTCGGTGCTGATCGACGCGCTGCGCGCCGGCAAGCTGGTGCCCGGCTTTCCGGCCACGCGCGATCCGCTCGAGTTCGCCCGCGCTACACTCTATCTGCCGACGCGGCGCGCCTGCCGGCTGGCGCGCGACGTTTTCCTAGAACGCATCGATGGCGACGCCGCCATCCTGCCGCGTATCGTCGCCATCGGCGACCTCGACGAGGACGAGATCGCTTTCGCCGAGGCGGCCACCGGCGAACTTGCCGCTGCCGCGCTGGAATTGCCGGAGGCAATTAACACACTGGAACGGCGATTGACGTTGGCGCAGTTAATCGGGACCTGGGCCGCCGCGATCAAGCCCGAGCAAGGCTCGCCATTGGTCGCCAATACCCCCGCCACCGCCATCGCACTCGCCGATGATCTCGCCCGCCTGATGGACGACATGATCACGCGGCAGGTTAAGTGGGAAAAGTTCGACGAGCTGGTTCCCGACGAGCTCGACAAATATTGGCAACTCTCTCTGCAATTTTTGCAATTCATGCACCCGCGCTGGCGAAACATTCTTGACGAGCGCGCGGCAATCGAAGCAGCCGAGCGGCGCGACCAGCTAATCGAGGCGGAGGCCAAGCGGCTCGCCAACAGCGATGCTCCGGTGATCGCCGCCGGTTCCACTGGCTCGATGCCGGCTACCGCTAAATTGCTCACTACCATCGCGCATCTGCCGCATGGCGCGGTGGTGCTGCCCGGCCTCGACATGGATCTCGACGACACGTCATGGCGACTCATCGCCGGCAACGATGACGACAAGAGCCACAACGGCGCGCCCGCTGCCGGCCATGCGCAGTGCGCAATGCACGCGCTGCTCGACCGCATCGGCATTTCGCGCAAAGAGGTCGAACAGCTGAGCACGCCCAGGCCGCACGGACGCGAAACGCTGGTGTCGGAAGCGTTGCGGCCGGCCGCCACCACCGAACGTTGGCAGGCGCGCCGCAAGAAGAAGGACTTCGACGACGCCGCGCAAGAGGCGCTCGCGATGCTCGGCATGATCGAGGCTGCCAATCCGGAAGAGGAAGCGCTCGCCATAGCGGTCGCCTTGCGCGAAGTGGTCGACACAGCAGACAAGAGCGCCGCGCTAGTGACGTTCGATCGCGCCTTGGCGCGCCGCGTCGTGGCCGCGCTGGAGCGCTGGCAGATAGTGGTCGACGATTCCGGCGGCGACTCGCTCGTCGACACTAATGCTGGCGTATTCGCGCGGCTGGCGGCGGAAGCGGCGCTTGGCGGCCTAGCGCCGGTGACGCTGCTGGCGCTGCTCAAACACCCGCTGCTGCGGCTCGGCGCAGCAGCGGGTGCGCACGCGCACGCCACCGCCGCGTTGGAGCGCGCACTGCTGCGCGGCCCGCGGCCGCGCCTAGGTAGCGGCGGCCTGGCGTACGCGCTCGCGAGCTTTCGCGCCAATCGCAACACGCTTCACCGCAGCGATCCGCGTTTGTCGATCGCCGAGGGTGAACTCGACGCCGCCGCTACACTGATCGCGAAGCTCGCCGACGCGCTGGCGCCGCTGGAAACGCTAAAGCCGGGCAATCATCCGCTCGCCACGCTTGCCGCCCGCCACAACGAGGCCATCGCGGCACTCGGTCGCGATGCCGCCGGAGAAATCGCGGCCTTCGCCGATAATGACGGCGTCGCGCTCGCGCGAGCGTTCGAGGAAATCGCCACCAGTCCGTCCGCCGCCGGTCTAGCCGTCGCCAAGGGCGGCTATGCCGAACTGTTCCACGCGACAATCGGCGATCGCGTGGTGCGCCGGCCGGAGACTCTCGACGTGCGCGTGCACATCTTCGGTCCGCTGGAAGCGCGCTTGCAGAGCGTCGACCGGGTCGTGCTCGGCGGCCTCAACGAGGGCACCTGGCCGCCGGAAACGCGCAGCGACCCGTGGCTAAGCCGGCCGATGCGCCGCGACCTCGGTCTCGATCCGCCCGAGCGCCGCATCGGCTTGTCCGCACATGACTTCGCGCAGGCGCTTGGGCAGCGCGAAGTCATCCTTGCCCGCGCCGCCAAGCTCGCCGGCGCGCCGACCGTGACTTCACGGTTCGTGCAACGCATTGCCGCGCTCGCCGGCCAAGCGCGATGGCAGGACGTGCTCAAGCGCGGCAACCACTATCTCGAACTTGCCCGCGCGCTCGATCATCCCGAAATTGTGAAAGCTGCCGAGCGTCCGCAACCCAAACCTCCGCGCGCGGCGCGGCCGTCGCGGCTGTCGGTGACCGCGATCGAGGACTGGCTGCGTGATCCCTACACCATCTACGCCAAATACATTCTGCGGCTGCTGCCGCTCGACGCGGTCGACACGCCCCCGGGCGCGCGCGACCGCGGCACCGTCATTCATGGCGCCATCGGCGATTTCACCAAGAAATTCGCGGCCAGCCTGCCGGCCGATCCGCAAAAAGAGCTGCTCGCGCTCGGAGAAAGGCATTTCGCTCCGCTGGCGGATTATCAGGAGGCGCGCGCGTTCTGGTGGCCGCGCTTCAAGCGCATCGCGCACTGGTTCGCGCAATGGGACAGCGCGCGCCGCGAGAACGTCGCAATGTTGCATGCGGAAATTCGCGGCGAGCTGAAATTCAAAATGGGGAATCGTGAGTTCACTCTCTCGGCGATCGCCGACCGCATCGAGTGGCGCAAGGACGGCAGCTATGCCATCATCGATTACAAGACCGGCGCGCCGCGCACCGAGAAGCAGGTGCGCACAGGGTTGGCGCCGCAGTTGACGCTGGAAGCCGCCATCCTGCGCGCCGGCAAGTTTGGAAATCTTGCGCCCGGTTCGGTCAGCGAGATTACTTACGTGACGCTGAAGGGCGGCGAGCCGGCCGGCAAGCCGCATCCGATCGTCTTCAAGGAGGGCGACCCAGACAGCCAGGCCGACCATGCGCTTACCCGGCTTAAAGATCTTGCCGCCAGTTTCGAGGACGAGGCAATGCCGTATCGCTCGCTGGTGCACCCGATGTGGCGCACGCATTACGGCGACTACGACCACCTCGCCCGCGTCAAGGAATGGTCGCTCACCGGTGGCGGCGACGAGGGAGACGGGGAATGACCGCCGCCCGCATCATCCCACCCGATGTCAGCCGCGTGCAGATCGACGCCGCCGATCCGGATGTCTCGGCCTTCGTGTCCGCCAACGCCGGTTCGGGCAAGACCCACGTGCTGGCGCAGCGCGTGATCAACCTGCTGCTGCGCAGCGTCGATCCGGCCAAGATCCTCTGCATCACCTTCACCAAGGCCGCCGCCGCCAACATGGCGAACCGCGTCTTCGGCACGCTCGCCGAATGGACCACGCTCGACGACGTCGCGCTCGATAAGAAGATCGAGCTCAGCACCGGGCGCAACGCCGATGCCCTCCAGCGCGCGCGGGCGCGCCGGCTATTTGCCTCGGCGCTGGACACGCCGGGCGGATTGAAAGTGCAGACGATTCACGCCTTCTGCACGCGGCTGCTGCATCAATTCCCTTTCGAGGCCAATGTCGCCGCCCGCTTCACCGTGCTGGATGAAGCAACGACCACCCAGCTGCTGGATAAATTGACTTTGGACGTGTTGTTGGAAGCCGCCGCCGAGCCGGAGGGCGCGCTCGGCCGCGCGCTGGCGACCGCGATCGTGGTCGCCGCCGACCAGACCTTCAAGGACGTGGTGAGCGATGCGATCGCTGACCGCGACGCGCTCACTGAATGGATCGCGCGCGCCGGCAGCGTGGATGCCGCGATTGCGGAATTGTCGAGGACCTTCGACCTCGATCCGAGCGACACCACCGAGACCTTCGAGCAGGAATTCTTCTCGCACTCGCTGATCGAGGCTGCGGAATGGCCGGCACTGATCGAAATTTTCGACTCCGGGTCAGTCTCCGACAAAAAGCACATCGCGGCACTTGAAGCCGCGCGTACGGCTTCGGGTCGCGACCGCATCGACGGTTATCTGAAGGTGTTTTGCACCACCGAGCTCGAGCCGCGAAAGAATATCGTCACCAAGGCGATTGCCGAGAGACATCCCGACTGGCTAGCGCGCCTGATGGCCGAACAGCTGCGCTTGTGCCGGCTGCTCGCCCGCGAACGTGCGCTGGCCGCGCGCGAGCGCACCAAGGCGCTCGTCACCATCGCCGCCGAAGTGATCGCGCGCTACCAGTCGGAAAAAGAGTGCCGCGCGCTGCTTGACTATGACGACCTGATCGACAAGACGCTGGCGCTGTTTTCCAACGTGTCGGCGGCTTGGGTGCTGTACAAGCTTGATCTCGGTATCGACCACGTGCTGATCGACGAGGCGCAGGACACCAGCCCGAAGCAATGGACGATCATCAAGACGATTGCCTCGGAATTCACGCCCGGCGGCGGCCGGCCGAATGTGCGGCGCACGGTGTTCGCGGTCGGCGACGAGAAGCAGTCGATCTTCTCGTTCCAGGGCGCGGCGCCGAAGGCGTTCGACGAAATGCGCCGGCTATTCGAGCGCCAGTTTGATACCCCGGAGCAGGGCTGGCGCTATTTGCGCTTCCACCACTCGTTCCGTTCGGGCGAGAACGTGCTCGGCTCCATCGACCAGGTGTTTCGTGCGCGCGAGACTTATCTCAGCGTCACCACCGACGTAGCCGGCATCCCGCCGCATGAATCGTTGCCTGGCGCCGCGCCCGGACTGGTGGAAATCTGGCCGCTGATGGCGCCCGCCGAAAAGCCCGAGATCGAAGGCTGGGATGCGCCGTTCGACACCTTGAGCGAGGAAAGCCCGCGCGTGCTGCTGGCGCGCCGGATCGCGGCCCATGTGAAGAAATGGACGGCGCGCGGGCTAAAGGCGGGCGACGTGCTGGTGCTGGTGCGTCAGCGCGGGCCGCTGTTCGAGGCGATCATTCGCGCGCTCAAAAATGCCGGCGTGCCGGTCGCCGGCGCGGACCGCCTGGTGCTCACCGAGCATATCGCGGTGATGGACTTAATGGCGCTGGCCGATAACATTCTGCTGCCCAACGACGATCTCGCGCTCGCCAGCGTGCTCAAGAGCCCGCTGTTCGGCCTCACCGAAGAACAGCTGTTCACGCTCGCCTGGAACCGCAAGACATCGCTGCGCTCGAGCCTTCGGGCCAAGGCGGGCGGCGATCCAATCTTTGCCGCGACCGACAGCGCGCTGAACGAGCTGGCGCAGGCCGCGCGCCGGCTGACGCCGTTCGGATTCTTCGCCCATGTGCTGGGCGCGGCACGCGGGCGCCGGAAGTTCCTCGGGCGGCTGGGGCCGGAAGCTAACGACGCGCTCGACGAATTCCTCAATCTCGCGTTCGATTACGAGACGCGGCAGACGCCGTCGCTTCAAGGCTACCTCGCCTGGCTGCGCGCCGCGCGCAGCGAAGTGCGGCGTGACATGGAGATGGCGCGCGACGAGGTGCGGGTGATGACCGTGCACGGCGCCAAGGGGCTGGAAGCCAACACCGTGATAATGGCCGACACCACCACTCCGCCCGGCGGTCCACGCGATCCGCGGCTGTTGCGGCTGGCAAACGGCGCGCTGGTGTGGGCGACTGCGCGCTCCGAGGATGTCGGCGCCATGGCGGATGCGCGCGCCGAAGCGCAGCGCGACGCGCGCGACGAATACCGGCGATTGTTGTATGTGGCGATGACGCGTGCGGCTGAACGCTTGATTGTCTGCGGAACGCAGGGCGCGCGCAAAATTCCCGACGGCTGCTGGTATCAATTGGTGAGCGACGCGCTGAGCGGTGATTGCGTGTCGCAACCGGCGGACGACGGCCACGGCGAGGTGCTGCGTTATCGCAAAGGCGAGGCGTCGCCGGCCGAGCCTGTGAAGGCCGTGGCGACACCGGCTGCCCCCCCGCGGACGGCGTTGCCGGCTTGGCTGACGACCCCTGCGCCGGCCGAGCGCGCGGCAATGCGCACCATCACCCCGTCGAGCGTCATGGACGATGATGCTGCGCGCCCGCTC
>Ga0209048_10006605_pt1 | contig 10828 bp, 8 predicted proteins | sample FrelakmetCRP12CR_FD_187146 | JGI IMG/M metagenome (GOLD analysis project Ga0209048, IMG submission 187146) | Freshwater lake sediment microbial communities from the University of Notre Dame, USA, for methane emissions studies - CRP12 CR (SPAdes)... | ecosystem: Environmental > Aquatic >... | reverse complement strand
GGCCAGCGTCGGCCAGTGCTCGCCGACCACCTGAGCGTCCGGCTTCAACTCCTTGAGCCGCGCCCAGAATGTCTCCCATGCGCGCCGGCCGTACTCGTAATTCGGCCCGATGACGGCCCATTTCCGGTACGGAAGCGTGGCGGCCCGCTCCGCCAGCATGCGCCCCTGGGAATACGTGTTGGGCCGAACGCGAAACGTATAGCGATGGCCTTGCGACCAGGTGATCGCCTCCGAGAGTGGCTCGGCGGCGAGAAAGAGGGTCGTATGCATCTTGGCGAAATCCGAGACGGCCAAGCCCACGTTGCTGAGGTAGGTCCCCGCCAGGAGATGGACCTTCTCCCCGGCCACCAGTTCCTGCGCGTGCTTGATGGCCTCCGCCGGATTCCCTTTGTCATCTCGGAACAGGACCTCGACCTTTCGGCCCAGCAGGCCACCCCCGGCATTCACCTCATCCACGGCCATCTCGACCGCCTGGCGATACGGCTGGGTGAAGCCGGCCGCGATGCCGCTGTACGAGTTGATCTCCCCGATCCGGATCGGCCCCTGCGCGCACGCGGAGCGCGTGCCCAGCAAGGACGTCAGGAGCAACATCAGGATGAGCAAACCACGCATGGCCATTTCACCTCTCCGGTCACCCGGGGCGTCCAGGTAGCCACCGGGCGCCCCGGTCCGTCACGACATCGGCCGCCAGGACCCAGCCCGGGACAGGCACCGACCTGGCAGGGACCCCCTTTTCATACGGCAGGGGGAAGAAATGGTCAAGGAAAATGCCTCTTCCAACCGCCCCGAGGGCCATTTTTCCACAGCCGTTCTACCTGGGGGTTATTTTTTTTAAATTGGTTCTTGACACCGGCATAGGGCCTGCGCTAAAAGGATGTCCCCATGAAGAACCATTACAACAAACCGTTTATTTTCAATATGTTCCATGGATTCTTGAACATACAAGATCTGTCGAAACTGGGGAAATCCCCGGAGGCCCAAGGAATAGCGGGTATTCCGGTTATCCACACCTGTGGAGAAACATGTGGATAACTTCCGGATGGCCCCAGAAGCGGGTTTCTCGCCTCGCGAACAAAGCTGGCCTTTGGATTCCAAAGAGTTAGCCCGTGGGATGGCCTGTGGATAAGTTGCTCGGAGGGTGCGCCACATGAAAGGCACGGCAGCAGCGAACGTCCAGGAAGTCTGGGAAGAGGCGCTGGCAGTCATTCGCGGCCGGATCAGCCGGCAGAGCTTCGAGGCCTGGTTCCGCCCCCTGACGCTGGGAACGGTCGAGGAGAACCGCGTCCAGATCCTCCTCCCGAACCGGTTCTTCAAGGAGTGGTTCGAGGATCACTATCTCGGGCTCCTGCGGTCGGCACTCGAGGACCTGCTCTTCAACAAGGTCGAAATCCGGCTGGTCTTGCCGGAAAAGGACGCAGCAGCCACCCCCGCGGGCCAAGAGGAACCGAGCGAGCGACGGGCGCCCCGCCGTCCTCGGGATGCCGGCGCACAGCTGAATCCCAAGTACACTTTCGACTCCTTCGTGGTCGGCACGAGCAACCAGTTCGCCCACGCTGCCTGTATGGCGGTCGGCGAGCAGCTTGCCAAGACGTACAACCCGCTCTTCATCTACGGGGGTGTGGGCCTCGGGAAGACCCACCTGCTGCACGCCATCGGGCACCATGCCCGGCAACGGGACCCGCGCATTCGGGTCTCGTATGTCTCTTCCGAGAAGTTCACCAACGATCTCATCAACTCGATCCGGTTCGACTCCACCGTGGAGTTCCGCAATCGGTACCGCAGCCTGGACCTGCTCTTGATCGACGATATCCAGTTCATCGCCGGGAAGGAGCGCACCCAGGAGGAGTTCTTCCACACCTTCAACGATCTGTACGACTCCTCGAAGCAGATCGTCATCAGTTCCGATCGAGTGCCCCGCGAAATCCCGACCTTGGAGGAACGCCTCCGGTCGCGGTTTGAATGGGGCCTGATCGCGGACATCCAACTGCCCGACCTGGAGACGAAGGCGGCCATCCTGCGGAAGAAGGCGCAGGCCCAGGGGGTGCGCCTCCCCGACGAGGTCTCCCTGTTCATCGCCAAACATGTGAAGTCCAGCATCCGGGAGCTGGAAGGGTCGCTGGTCCGCCTGGCCGCTCAGGCCTCGTTCACCCACCGGGAGATCAGCCTGGAATTGGCCCAGGATGTCCTGAAGGAGCTCACCGCGGAACAGCAACGCCTGCCGACGATCCCCTCCATCCAGAGGGCGGTCGCGGAATTCTATGGGGTGCGGGTGGACGATCTCCGCGCGCGGGGCCGGAACAAGTCTATCGTGCTGCCTCGCCAGGTGGCCATGTACCTCTGCCGAGAGATCGTGAAGGCGTCGCTCCCCGCTATCGGGGACGGGTTCGGCGGCAAGGACCACTCCACCGTGATTCATTCCTGTGAGAAGGTCAAGCGAAAGATCGCGGGCGAGGAGTTGTTCCGGAAGCAAGTGGACGAGCTGACCGTGCGCCTGTCACCCTAACGCGACTGCTGCACCGCGTCCCGCTTGGAATGCCGACGGCGGCTCCTCCTGTCGAGGAGAGCCGCCGTCTGTTTTCCTGCCGCCGAACGCCGCACTCAGCGGCAGCGGACGTTCTTGTCGCGCGCCAGCCGCGCCTCGCGGGTCTTGCCGTGCTTGCCGATCAACTCGCACAGCACGGTGGTCGCCTGCTTGGTGTCTCCCATCTGCAGGTACGCTTCCCCCTGTTTGAACAGGGCGCTCGGTACCTTCGGGTTGTCCGGATACTCCCGGATCACCACGTCGAATTCCTCGACCGCCTGGGCATAGTTCTTCTGGCTGAAATAGCACTCCCCGAGCCAATACTGGGCGTTCGGCGCGAGGCTGGTCCGCGGATACGCCTTGACATAGCTCCGGAATCCACCGATGGCCAGCTCGTAGTCACCCTTGGTGTAGTCGCTCAGGGCCGCCTTGTACAGATCTTCCGGCGGTAACGTGGGTTGGGGGCGTGCCGCCGGCGCCGGGGGCGGTGGGGGTGCCGGGGCGGCGGGCGGCGGGGGTGTCGGCGGCGGTCCGGGCGTCGGCTGTCCAGGTGCCGCGGGTGTCGTCGGCGGTCCGGGCGTCGGGGCCGCAGGCGGCGGCTGGGGCGCTTGTCCGGGCTGGGCCGCGGCGGGCGGCGGGGGTGTCGGCGGCGGTCCGGGCGTCGGGGCCGCAGGCGGCGGTGTCGTGATCGGAGCGGCCGCGGCGGCCGGCGGAGCCGCCGCCTTCGCCTGCTCCAATACCTGTAACCGCTGCCCCAGAAGCTTCACCTGCTGGTCCGTCCCGTCGAGCCGCTGGCCGGTCTGACGACCCCGCTGGTCCACGGCGTCGAGCCGAGCATGAAGGTCCCGCATGACCGACGCGCTTTCCTCCATCCTTCCTTGAGCGAACCGCGTCTCGGTGGACAGTTCCTCCAGTCGCTGGTTCAGGGCCACCCGCGACCCCTCGTTCTCCTTGACTGAAGATTCGACGCGTCCCCGCACATCGGCTTCCACTTTCCGGAGGCGTTCCTCGGTGAAATCCCGCGAACTCTGGTTGGCTTTACTGAGCGACGCGACCTCGTTCCGCAGTGCCAGGATGTCGCGCCGGGCCGCCAGGATATCCTCGTTGGTCGCACAGCCCGCGAGTAACGTCAGGGCAGCGAGGAGCGCCCCCGTCCCACACCAATTTCCCCAGACCGTTCTTGTTGTCTTCAACACCACGTTGCCTCCCCTGCGGCCCTCTCGAAGTCTCGCGGAGCGCGAGCTCTCGGAGCGCCTTCCCGAACGCTGTCACCAGGCGTCGCGGCCCTGATCTTGGTGGAGCGCGGCGGCCCCTACGGCCCCCAATCCGCGAGGTAGTTCTCCCGACCGTTGTTCGTCAGTCGGCGCTGCTCCGAGCCATCCGCGTGCATCACGAAGAGATCCCGCTGACCCATCCGGGTCGAGGTGAACACGATGTGGCGCCCGTTGGGGGACCAGGTCGGTTCTTCGTTATTCCCGACCGAGGTCAACTGCTGGATGCCGGAGCCGTCGGGACTGATCAGGCAGATCTGGTTCCCGCCGGCCCGACACATGAACACGATCTTCTCGCCACGCGGCGACCAGCGCGGGGAGGCGTTGTAACTCCCCTGGAAGGTCACCCGGTGCAGGTCGGAACCGTCCACGTCCATGATGTAAATCTGCGGCGTGCCCCCCCGATCCGAGTTGAAAACGATCTGTCGCCCGTTGGGCGAAAAAGACGGCGACACCGAGATGGCGGGACCGGACGTCAGCGGCTTCGGCGCCCCCCCACCTTTCGGCATGAGGAACAGGTTGGTCCCCCCGCCCCCCCCGCTCATCGCGAGCGCCAGCCACTGGCCATCCGGCGACCAGCCGGGCGTGGCGTTCAGGCCCCGCTGTGCGGAAAGGACGTCTCGCCGGCCGCTGTCGAAGTTGAGAAGGTACAGGTCGGGATTGCCGTTCCGGTACGACGTGTACGCGATGAGCCGCCCGTCCGGAGACCAGCGCGGCGACAAGTTGAGGGACTGGTTCCCGGTGATCGGCGACGGGCTCGCCCCGTCGTAGTCCATGACGTACAGCTCCTTGGCGGCCCGACCGGTCCCCGAGACGAAGGCGAGGCGGGTCTGCGCCACCCCCTTTTCGCCGGTGAGATTGAACATGATATCGTCGGCGAACCGATGCACGATCAGGCGGAAGAACTTCGCGTCCCCGATATACCGCTTCCCAAACACCATGTTGCCTGACGAGGCGTCGAACAGGCGCCCTTCCACGACGGCTTCGCGACCCCGGCTGGACAGGTACCCGACCGCCAGATGCTGCACCTTCAGCGCGGCCAGGCCGGGAAGCGCCACCCGCTCTTGATCCGGCTGGAGAGCGGCGGGATCGAAGGGCAGGATGGCCCCCTCCATGACGTCGAAGAGGGTCGAGAACTTGAGATCGTTCGACAGGACGGACGCCCCGAGTTTCCCCAGGTCCTCCCCGTTCATCGCAAAGGCGGCGAAGCCGCCGAGGGCGATCGTGAATTTGGGCGTTACCCGCTCCCGCAACTCCCGATCGATCACCTGGGCGCGAGCGCCCGACGCCAGACCCACCGCCACGCAGCAGATCGCCCCGAGAGCGATCCAGCGAGATGTGTGCATCATCCACGCTCCATCACAAAACGGTACCGCAAGTTCAGAGACGGTTCCGTGAGCAGATTCGGAAACGGCGGCAGCGGCACGCTCTGCCGGACCGCACGCAGCGCGGCGTTGTCCATGCCCGCGTCCCCAGAGCTGGCCTCCAGTTCCACATCCCGAACGGCACCCGAACGCAGGACCCGGAATCGGATCACGACCACGTTGTCAGGCGCCGCACCGGTCCCGACCGGGACCCAGTTTCCGCTGATCTTGAAGTCCACCAGGCCGAGGTAGTAGCCGAGCGCGGACCCCCCGGCGCCGTCCCCCTTCTCTCCGCCGGCCAGTTCGATGCCGCTTCCCTTCCCCGTCCCGGTGGCCGTCGGCGCGGTCGCAACCGCCACCGGTCCGGCGGAGGCCACCGGGGGACTTGGCACCGGCCCCGTCGGAATTTGCGGCCTCGCTTCCGCGGGGGCGCGCCGAGGGATCTCTCTCCCGGTAACGGAGGGGGGACGCAAGGACGGCTCGACCTCTGCCGGGGTCTGTTTCATCGGTCGCTTCCCCGGGAGGGTCAGTTCCTCGCTCGGCCTGGCAGCCGGCCGGGGAGCCGGGATCGCCCGCGGCGCTGACACCGGTGGCGCTTGAGGGGCCGGAGGGGGTGTCGCTGCCCGGGCGGCCTGGGCGGATCCTCCTGCGCGGCCGCCCGGCGCCGTCGAAACCAGATCGACCTGGTAGCTCACGGGCACGGTCATGTACGTGCCGACGTGAAATCGCGGCATCCAGACGATCGCCACCGTGAGCAATCCGTGGAGCAGAACGGAGAGGCCGACAGTCAGCCACAGTTCCCGGACACGCGGACCCGCAGCTACCAGCCGGTCGGCCGACGCCGTCATGGTCGTATCAACTCCCGCCCGGGCCCACCGGTTCGGTCACCATGCCCACCCGGTCGATCCCGGCTTTCTTGATCACATCCATGACTTTCATGACCACCCCGTAGGCCACCGCCTCATCCGCCTTGAGGAAGACCGACGCCTTGGCGTTCCGCTGGACCATGCCGGTCAGGACCTTGGACAGCCGGTCCAGGCTGATGGCTTGGTTCTCCAGGTATACACCTCGGTCTCGGGTCACCGTGAGAACCAGCCGCTCCTCGGGTCGCGAGGTGCGCGTCTCCGTTTTCGGGACCCGGACGTCGATCCCGCCCAGCATCATAGGCGCCGTGATCAGAAAGATGACCAGGAGCACCAGCACCACGTCCACGAACGGCGTGATGTTGATCTCCGCCAGGGCCGGACCCAGTCGGGTCTCGCCCCCGATGTCCAGCGGTTTCACTGCCATCTCGGCCTCGGACCGCGCGAGGAGACGCGGCGCCCAGTTAGGTTCGACCGGCTCGGTGGATGATCCGCTCCGCCGTCCCGAGAAACTCCATCCCGAACAGGTCCATCCGTGTCGCGGCGCTCTTGATCCGGTTGAGGAAGTAGTTGTACGCGATCACGCCGGGAATGGCCACGGCCAGACCCGCCGCCGTGGTGACGAGGGCTTCGGCGATGCCCGGTGCCACCGCCCCGAGATTGGCGGACCCCGTCATCGCGATGCCGTGGAAGGCATCCATGATCCCCCAGACCGTCCCGAACAGCCCGATGAAGGGGGTGATGTTTCCCGTCGTCGCCAGGAAGATCAGGGAACGCTCCAGCCCCGCGATCTCGCGCAGACTGGCGTGCCGCAGCGTCCGCCCCAGCCGCGCCAGCAGGTTGTCGGGGGGCATCTCCAGCGGTTTCACCGCCGTCTCGCCGCCGGGTTGCCCACCCGACCCGGGATTGCCTTTCAGGGCCAAGCTGAGCTCCCGGTAGCCTTCCCGGAAAAGAGACGCCAGTGGGCTGTGCGAAAACCGCCGGGAATCCTCGTACACCGTGGCGAGCTGTTTCCCCTCCCGAAACAGCCTCCACAAGCGCTCATCCTGCCGATCCACGCGGCCGAGGGTTCGGGTCTTGAGGAAAATGATGGTCCAGGAGACCAGGGAAAAAACCAAAAGCACCGCCAAGACGCCTTTGGCGACGATGCCGGCCTGCAGAATGAGATTGAATGCATTCATGAATGGTGACCCATCGGGTTTTTATAGCAAATACAGGAAACGACCGTCAAGCAAAACCCTCGATAATTCTCGTCGTTGCCGGGACCCGCCTCGATCGGAACCTTGGCCGCCGGCCCGGCGGTCCGGCGCGTCGATCGCGAACGACAATCTTTGCCGGCGATCTTTGCCCGCTTGACCGTTGCCTGCCAAACATCATATCCTGTTAAGACACGGCCGGTAGCAAATAGTTCCCCATCCGCGCGGGCGAGCGCAATCTGCGGGGTCTCGCTTCCCGCCCGGTCCACACGAAGGAAGGCGCATGACCCGATTAGACATCAGAGACATGCCGGGGTGCTCCCCGCTGGTCCGGGACTATGTCCACCAGTTCGACCGCGTATCCTCTTTCTTCGCTCAGAATCCCCACGCCAGCGGGACGTATGCAGCGCAGGCGGAGATCTGTGCCCAACGGAACTATCGCCGGAACGAGCTGCGCGCGGCCCTCCTGACGCAACAAGCAGCCTGGGGTGCGCCACCCATCGCGCGGCAGCGGATCGACGAGCTGTGTACGCCCCGGGGGTTGGCGGTGCTCACCGGACAACAGACGGGGCTCTTCGGCGGTCCGCTCTTCACCCTATACAAGGCGCTCACCGTCGTCGCCCTTGCCGCGGAACTGGAGCGCGCGCTGGACCGCCCCGTCGTTCCGCTCTTCTGGATGGCATCCGAGGACCACGACGTGGCCGAGGCGGACCACGTGCAGATGCTGGACCGAAGCGGCACCCTCGTCCAGATCCGGCACACCGCCTGGGGGGAGCCGCCGGGTGGATTCATGCCTGCGAACCTCCGTCTCGGACCCGCCATTCACGACACGCTGACGCGCGTGGGGGAGCTGCTGCCCGCCACCGAGTTCACCGACGCGTTGCGTGACGCGTTGGCGCAGGCCTACACTCCCGAGCGGACCCTAGCCGAGGCCTTCGCGTGCTGGATGACCGCTCTCCTCGGGGAGACCGGGCTGGTTCTGGTGGACGCCGCCGACCCCGGCATGAAACGCCTGGCCGCCGGCATCTTCCGGCGTGAGCTGGAGGAGGCGCCCGGGACCTCTGTGGCCATCGTGGAGGTGAGCCGCGCGCTGCGCGCCCAGGGGTACCCGACGCAGATCGAGGCGCGGCCCGACGGGGTGAATTGCTTCCTCCTCGCCGAGGGCCGCCGCGCGCTGGTCCGGGATTCGACGGGATTCCGGTTGCGAGACACCGGCGAGACGATCGCCCCGGCGTCTCTCCTCCGGATGGTCCAGGACTCGCCGGAGCGGTTCAGCCCCAACGTGGCGCTTCGCCCCGTGGTGCAGGATGCGCTGTTCCCCACGCTAGCCTACGTCGCCGGTCCGGGCGAGCTGGCCTACTTCGCCCAGCTCCGGCCGGTGTATGCCGCCTTCGGCGTCCCCATGCCTGCCATCGTGCCACGGGCAAGCCTCAGCCTGCTGGACCCTCGAGTCGCCCAGCTCCTGGATCGCTTTCGCTTGCCTCTCCAAGACCTCGCCGCCGAGCCGGAGCAACTCGCCAGCCGACTGCTCCGGGCGCACCTGCCGCCCGACCTCGGGGCGACGCTGGCCGCGGCCCGGCAGGGAGTGGACGAGATCTTTCGACGTCTGGGCGAGGCGGTGGCCGCCGTGGACCCGACGCTCCAGGCCACGGCGGGCCAAACCGGTGGGCACATCAAGAGCCACCTGGACCAGCTCGAAAAAAAGGCCGTGCAGGCCCTCAAGCGGCGGGAAGCGGATACCCGGCAACAGCTCCAGCGCCTCCGGGACGCGCTGATGCCGGGTGGGAAACTCCAGGAACGGGTCTATCCCGTCCTCCCGTTTCTCGCGAAATACGGGCCGGCTTTGCTGACCGCGCTGCGCGCGTGCATCGACGCTCCCGGCTGGGAGCACCGGTTGGTGACCATCCCGGGCGGCCACCCGGACCGTCCGCCCGCGCCGACGGCAACCCCCTGATGGGAGGCCTTCCGATGAACATCGGCGTCACCTGCTATCCCACCTACGGGGGAAGCGGCGTCGTGGCCACCGAGCTGGGCAAGGCCATGGCGCAGCGCGGACACCAGATCCACTTCATCAGCTATTCGCTGCCCTTCCGCCTCCAGCATTACGACGCACGCATTTTCTTCCACGAAGTGGAGATGGTGAGCTATCCCCTTCTCGAGCACTCCACCTATGCCATCGCGCTGGCGGCCAAGATGTCCGAGGTCGGGACGCAGGCGGGCCTGGATGTGTTCCACGTGCACTATGCCATCCCCCACGCCGTCTCCGCCTTTCTGGCCCGCTCGATCCTGGGCGCCCATGCTCCACGCATCGTCACCACCCTACACGGCACCGACATCACCCTGGTCGGCAATGACCGCTCCCTCTATCCGATGACGCGCTTCGCCCTGGAGCAATCCGACGGCGTCACCTGCGTCTCCCAGTATCTGCTGGACAAGACCCGAGCGGTCTTCGATCTGGATCGCCCCATGCGGGTGATCCCGAACTTCGTGGACACCCAGCGTTTCCGCCCCATGCCGCACTCGACCCTGCGAGAGCACCTGGCGCCGCGCGGCGAGCGGATCCTGGTCCATCTCTCCAATTTTCGCGCCGTCAAGCGTGCGCCCGATGCCGTCCGGGTGTTCGCCAAGGTCCGCGGCACCCTGCCCGCGCGACTCCTCCTCGTCGGGGATGGCCAGGATCGCCCGGAGGCCTTGCACCTGGCCGAGACCCTCGGCGTCAAGTCGGACGTCATCTTCCTGGGAAAACAGGATGACGTGGAAACGCTCCTGGCCGTGGCCGACCTCACCCTGCTGCCGAGCGCCGACGAGGCGTTCGGGCTGGCGGCGCTGGAGGGCTTGAGTTGCGGCGTCCCGGTGATCGCGACCGCCGTGGGGGGCGTTCCGGAGGTGGTCGAGGACGGGAAGAGCGGTTTTCTTCTCCCGGTGGGCGACGTGGATGGCATGGCTGCCGCGGCGCTCACGCTTCTCACCGACGCGTCGCGACACGCCGAGTTCCGCGCGGCCGCTCGCCGGCGGGCCGTGGAGCATTTCGACACCACCCTGATCGTTCCGCGCTACGAGACGTACTACCGGGAGGTGCTCGGCCAGAAGCAGGAAGAGAGCGTCAGTTGACCCGCTTGTGGAAGCTCAGGATGGCCCAGTAAAGGAACACCACCACGAAGCCGCTCAGAATGGCCACATCCGGCCAGATCTGGGTCAGATCGGCCCCGCGCAGCGTCACGGCCCGGACCGTTCGCGAGAAGTACATCAGCGGAAACAGGAAAGAGATGGGGCGGATGTAGTCGGGGATGGCCTCGATGGGGGCGTACGCCCCCGAGAGCATGAAGACCGGCAGGACGTAAAACACGGCGATCTGCACCGCCTGGAACTGAGACCGGGACACGGCCGAGATCAGCAGCCCCGTGGCCAGCGAGGTGAGCACGAAGAGCGCGCACAGCAACAGGAGCAACGGCAGCCGTTCGACCACCGGGATGCCGAACCAGCGATCCGCCACGAACAGGATGGTGGCCACGTTGAGCAGCGAGATGCCGAAAAATGGCAGGAGCTTTCCCAGGATCAGTTCGAGGCGCGTGATGGGGGACGCCATCAACTGGTCGAGCGTGCCCCGCTCTCG
>Ga0209048_10006604_pt1 | contig 10828 bp, 8 predicted proteins | sample FrelakmetCRP12CR_FD_187146 | JGI IMG/M metagenome (GOLD analysis project Ga0209048, IMG submission 187146) | Freshwater lake sediment microbial communities from the University of Notre Dame, USA, for methane emissions studies - CRP12 CR (SPAdes)... | ecosystem: Environmental > Aquatic >... | reverse complement strand
CGCCCGCCAGCGCCGCCACCGCCGGCATGCCGGCCAGCGCGATCGACAGCGCCAAGGCATATTCCTGATTGGGTCCGCCGCGGCCCTTTCCGCGCATGGTCACGGTCAACTCGCCGCCCGACAACAGCACAGCGCGTGCGCCTTTCGCGCGCAGCTCGCGCGCGAGCTTGGCGTGGGCCCGCGCCACCTCGCGCGCCTCGCCCTCGACGCGATCGCCGAGCGAGATGCATTCGTAGCCAGCAGCTACCACGGCAGCTTGCGCCGCATGCAGCGAATCCGCCGGCCGCGCGGCCAGCGCGAACCGGCTGCCGGAGAACACCGGGTTGCCCGGCTTCGGCGTTTCATTTTCTGCGTCGCTAAATGCGCGGGTCACGGCATCGGGAAGCGCGAGCTTGAATTTCGCCACGATGGCGCGCGCGTCGGCTAGCGTGCTCGGATCGGGCACGGTCGGACCCGAGCCGATCACCGCCGGATCGTCGCCCGGCACGTCCGAGATCGCGATGGTGACCAGCCGCGCCGGATAAGCGTGGCGCGCGAGCCGTCCGCCCTTGATGCGTGAGAGATGTTTGCGCACCGTGTTGATCTCGCCGATGGTCGCGCCGGAGCGCAGCAGTGCGCGCGTCACTGCCTGCTTGTCCGCAAACGAGACGCCGCGCGCCGGCGCGATCCAATTGGCCGAGGCGCCACCCGACATCAGCACAAGCACCAGATCCGCGGCGGTGGCAGCGTCGGCGAGCTTGAGCGCGCGGTCGGCGGCCTCCAAGCCGGCGGCGTCCGGAATCGGGTGGCCGGCCTCGATCATGGTCACGGCCTTGGTGGGCCGGCCATAGCCGTGGCGCGCCACCGCGATGCCGGTGATGCGTTCGGCCGGCAACGTCAATTGATCGAGATAAAAACCCTCGGCGACTTCGGCCATCGATCCCGCCGCTTTGCCGGCTGCGAGTAGAATGAGCCGGCCGGCCGGCGGCTGCGGCAACAACGGCGGCAGGCATGACGCCGGGTGCGCCGCGGCTACCGCAGTGCGAAACAGGTCAGCGAGAAAAGCGCGCAGGGGCCCATTCGTATCAACCATTGCTGCCCACTTTCCAGAAACCTGTTTATATAAGGCCGCCAATAGCCAAGCGGAGAGATTGTTCGATTAGTGAGGCCAGAGAAGGGCGTGGGCAGTGGCGATATACCATCAGCGCGGATTGTCACGGCCAAAATTACGGTGGCTATGGCCTCAGGTTGCACGACCAGGATAACGATTGCGACCGCACCCGCTGGTTGATCAAGAATTATCGGAATCAAGCCGGTCGGAACTGACAAGGAAGGGCGACTGTAATGCGAAAATACACGTTAGCAGCTTTTAGAACGCTGGCCGTGGCGGCCGCGACCGCTTGGACTCTGTGCGCAACAGCGCAGGCTCAGGACACGATCAAAATCGGCTGGGCGATTTCCAAGACTGGTCCGTTCGCAGCCGGCGCGGCCGTCACGACGCTCTCCAACTATCAGGTGTGGGTGAAGGACGTGAACGATGCTGGCGGCATCTTGCTGAAATCGACCGGCAAGAAGGTCAAGATCGAAGTCATCGAATACGATGACCGCAGCAATTCGGAAGAAATGATCAAGGCGGTCGAGCGGCTCGCGACGCAAGACAAGGTGGACTTCATCCTGCCGCCGTGGAGCACCGGCATGAATCTCGCCGCCGCGCCGATCTTCAACAAGCTCGGCTACCCGCAGCTCGCCGTCACCGCCAACACCAACCAGGCGCCACAGCTCACCAAGCGCTGGCCGAACCTGACCTTCTGGCTCGGCCTGCCGTCGGAGATCGTCGACGGCATTGTCGAGACGTTCACCAAGATGCAGAAGGAAGGCAGGATCAACAAGAAGATTGCAATGATCGCAGTCGGCGACCAATTTGGCATCGAGCTGTCGAGCGCGACACGCGAGGGCTTGAAGAAGGCGGGCTTCGATCTCGTCTATGACAAGTCCTATCCGTTCGGCACGCAGGACATGCAGCCGGTGCTCAAGGACGCGCAGGCGGCCAATCCCGACGTGCTGCTCGCCTTTAGCTATCCGCCCGACACCTTCGCCATCACCGACACCGCCAAGGTGATCGCGTTCAATCCCAAAGTCATGTTCGTCGGCGTCGGTACCGCCTTCCCGATGTACAAGGGCAAATTCGGCGCCAATGCCGAAGGCATCATGGGCATCGGCGGCTCCGACGCGGCGCTTGAAGGCATCAAATGGTACGTCCAGCACCATAAGGAAGTTGTCGGCCGCGAGCCCGATCGCTGGGCTAGTCCGATCACCTATGCCAGCCTGCAAGTGCTGCAGCAGGCGATCGAGCGCGTCGGCAAGATCGACCGCGAAGCCGTGATCAAAGAGATCAACACCGGCTCGTTCGACACCATCATCGGCAAGGTCAAGCTCGACAACGGCCTCAACCACAACATCTGGGCGGTAGGCCAATGGCAGGGCAATGACTTCTACGGCATCGCGCCGGTCGGAAAACAGGGTGCTAAGGCGCCGATCGCGCCGAAGCCGGGGTGGCAGTGAGCGGATGACCCGCGGCGGCGGGGCATGACGCTCACCCTTGATATCGTTCTCTCCGGGCTGGTGCTTGGAGGGATGTACGCGCTGATCGCATTGGGGCTCACGCTCCAATACGGTATCGCGCGCATCATGAACCTGTCGTACGGCGAGTTCCTCGTCGCTGCGGCTTTCGCGGCGCTGTTTCTCTATACCGGCATGGCGATCAATCCCGTTGTCGGGTTGCTCGCCGTCGTGCCGGCATCCTTCGCCGGCAACTGGCTGCTCTATCAGATCGTGCTGATGCCGCTGGTCAAGCGCGCGAAGAACCAGGGCATGCTGGAAGTGGACAGCATTCTCGGCACCTTCGGCGTGCTGTTCGTTATCCAGGGCGTGATGCTGGTGACCTTCGGCGGCAGCCTGCAAAGCTATTCCTACATGTCGGTGCCGGTGCACATCCTCGGCACGACGCTGGCGCTCAACCGCGTCCTCGCGCTCGTCTTCGCGCTGATCATCGGCGGTGGGCTTTATCTGATGCTCACCCGCACGCGCTACGGCACGGCGCTGCGCGCGGTCGCGGTCAATCCGGTCTCAGCGCAGCTCTCCGGCATCGACATTCGTTCGGCCTCCGCGCTCGCCTTCGCGGCCGGCGGCGCCATCGCCGCGGCCGGCGGTGTGCTAATCAGCATGTTCCTCACCTTCAGCGCGGCATCGGGCGTCGTCTTCACCATGAAGGCGCTGATCATCGTTATCATGGGCGGCGTCGGCAACATGCTGGGTGCGCTGGTCGCCGGCCTGCTGCTCGGCGTTTCCGAAACCGCGGTGGCGCGGCTTGTCGACCCTGGCCTAGCCATCGCCGTGACCTATGCGCTGTTTCTCAGCGTGCTGTTGTGGCGGCCGACCGGCCTGTTCGGGAGGCCTGCCCGTTGAGCGTGCTTGGGGTTGCATATGCCGCGGCGGCGATCGCCGTCACCGCGGCGCTGGCCGCAGTGCCGCTGGTCGCCAGCGGCTATCATCTCGCGCTCGGCATCAGCCTGCTTTACTTCACGGTGCTGGCGACGGCCTGGGCGCTGTTTTCCGGACCGACCCATTACATCTCGCTGGCAACGGCCGCTTTCTTCGGCATCGGCGCCTACACCACCGCGGTTCTGACCGATTTTCTGCCGTGGCCGCTGGTGCTGGTGGCAGCAGCGGCGGTCGGCTTAGTTGTCGCACTGATCGTCGGGCTCTCGACGCTACGCTTGTCCGGCATCTATTTCGTCATCTTCAGCTTCGGGCTCGCCGAGTTCATCCGCCAACTCGTCACTTGGTATGAAGTGAACATCCACGGCTCGGTCGGCCGCTATATTTTTGCCGAAACGACATCGGAAGGCATCTATTGGCGGTTGCTGGTCTTGATGGCGATGGTGCTCGGCGCCGGGTGGCTGATTCGCCAGTCCCGTCTCGGCCTCGCGGTGCGCGTGATCGGACAGGACGAAACCGTGGCGCGTCACTGTGGCATAGACGCCACCCGCGCCAAGCTCGCGCTGTTCGCGCTGAGCGCCGTCTTCATGACCGTGACCGGCGCGATCATGGCGCCGCGCTGGACCTATATCGATCCGGCGATCGCCTTCAACCCGGTGCTGTCCTTCGAAGTCGTCATCATGGCGCTGTTCGGCGGTGCCGGCACGCTGCTCGGCCCGCTGCTCGGCGCGGTGCCGCTGGTGCTGCTGTTCGAGCTGCTGATCGGAAATTTCCCTAACTATTTCAGTATCGTGCTTGGAACGGTCTTCGTCTTGATCGTGTACGCTCTACCGCATGGCGTGATCGGATTGTTGGAGGCAAAGCTGCTGCCGTTGCGGCGTGCCGCGCTTGTCACCGGCATGTCGTCATTCGCGGAAAAGGTGATGGGACAGGTGTGGTCGCGCGCCGCCGACCGCACCGCGGCCAACGATGCACCGGTACTGCAACTGGACAATGTGCGCAAAGCTTTCGGCGGCTTGGTCGCGGTCGACAGCCTCAGTTTTGATCTCCGCCGCGGTGAGATACTCGGGCTCATCGGCCCCAATGGTTCGGGCAAGACCACGGCGCTCAATCTCATTTCCGGTGCGATCACGCTCGACAGCGGCGACATCAAACTCGAAGGATGCCCGATCGCCATGCTGCCCGCGCATCACATTGCGCAACGCGGGGTCGCGCGCACCTTCCAGCTCGTGCGCGTGCTCGGCGCCTCGACCTGTTTGGAAAACGTGATCGCCGGTCTCGCGTTTCATGCGCCGCCGCTCTGGGGCCGCGAAGCCGAGCACCGTGGGCGCGCGCTTCTCAGCCGTGTGGGTTTGGATGAAAAGATCGACACGCCGGCCGGGCAGCTCACTTATATCGACCAGAAGCGGCTCGAATTGGCGCGCGCGCTGGCGCTAGCGCCCGACGTGATGCTGCTCGACGAATGGCTGGCCGGTCTTAATCCCTCTGAGCTGCAAGTGGGCATCGCGCTAGTGAATGCGCTGCGCGAGGAAGGGCTGACCATCATCATCGTCGAGCATGTGATGGACGCCATTCGCTCGCTCTGCGATCACTGCGTGGTAATGAATACCGGCCGCAAGATCGCCGAAGGGCCGCCTGCCATCGTGCTTGCCGATCGTGACGTGATCCGCGCCTATCTCGGAGACGCCGATGATTGAAGTGGCAGGTGTCTCCGCCTTTTACGGCAAGCATTGCGCCCTCGACGGCGTATCGCTGACAGTTACACGCGGAGAGATTGTCGTCATCCTCGGCGCCAATGGCGCCGGCAAGACCACGCTGCTCAAGGTGATCGGCGGTCTGGTGCCGGCGGCACCGGGCGCGCGCATCTTCATATCTGGGGCAGATTTGGTCTGCCGCGACCTGACCGGCACGGCGGCGCACCGGATCGTCGAGGCCGGCGTCGCGCTGGTGCCGGAAGGCCGCGGCATCTTCGGCGAGTTGACGGTGCGCGAAAACCTGTTGCTCGGCGCTTATCCGGCGCGGGCGCGCGCGAACGAAGCCTCCAATCTCAATATGGTACTCGGTCTGTTTCCGCCCCTGCAAGAGCGTCTGCGGCAGACCGTGCGCACCATGAGCGGCGGAGAGCAGCAGATGGTGGCGATTGGTCGCGCGCTGATGTCGGCGCCCGAAATTCTCTTGCTCGACGAGCCGTCGCTCGGCCTGTCGCCCATCATGTGCAAAGAGTTGTTCCAGATCCTTGCGCGCATCCGCACGGCGGGTCTCGGTATTCTACTGGTTGAGCAGAACGCCAAGCAGAGTCTGAAGATCGCCGATCGCGGCTATCTGATCGAATCCGGCCGCATCGTAGGCGCGGGCACCGGCGCGGCGCTGAAGGACGACCCGGCGGTGCAGCGGGCCTATCTGGGGGCGAGTGCAGTCCATGTCGCGGCAAGTTAGTCGAATCGGCTCTTGAGGCGCGCGGGTCGCGCCTACTATGCTCAAGTAGTATATAGAATATCGATAAGCGAACCGGTGTCGTAGTTGGCTGGGGGCCACCGCAAATGATCGATGAGATTGTTCAATTCGAGGTCCGCGACGGCACGTCGATTGGTGTGCGTATTTATCGCCCCGATGGCGCGAGTCCTTATCCGGCGCTCTTTGCGGCGGCGCCCTATCGCTTCGACAACAACAGCCTTCCGGCGAGCCCTCAATTTCTGTGGCGCGAGACCGGACCGATCGAATGGTACATCGAGCAAGGCTATGCCTACGTTCATATGGACGTGCGCGGCAGCGGCCGTTCCGGCGGTCATTTCGAATTTCTTGGACGGGGCGACCAGCAAGACCTTTACGACGTCATCGAATGGGTGGGCCAACAGTCCTGGTGCACCGGCAAAGTCGGCGGCATTGGTCAATCATATTTTTGCATGCTGCAATGGTTCATGGGCGCGCTCGCTCCTCCTGCGCTCGCGTGCATTGCTGCGCACGATGGATTGGCGGATGCCTACCGCGCGGGCTGCTACCATGGCGGCATCCCCTGCGATTTCTTTCCCGGCTACTGGTGGTATCAGAACCGCTTCATTAACCGCTTCCCGGCAAGCGGACCGGCGCGCGACCAGGAGACCGACCTGACGGAAATGGTCGCGGCGCATCCTACCTATGACAATTTCTGGCGGGAGCGCAGCGCCTGGGAAGTTCTCGACCGTATCAAGGTCCCGCTATATTCAAGCGGCGTCTGGGCTAAGATGCAGTTGCACACGCGTGGCAACATTGACGGCTACCACCGCGCAAAGGGCCCGAAAAAACTACGCATGTCTGGGGTGCCTAACGCCTGGGCGGCGGCGGCGGAATTCTCCAGCGTCGAGTTTCATCGGCGCGTACTGCTGCCATTCTACGATCACTATCTCAAGGGCAAAAAGACAGACTATCTAACGCGACCGAATGTCGAATACGCAGTACGCGGCTCCAACGTCATGCGGAGCGCTGAGAGCTGGCCGCCGCCGGGCGTGCGCTATACGCATTGGTACCTGAACGCATCGGCCTCTGGCAGCGTGACGTCATTGAACGACGGCGGCCTGGCGCCGCGGCCTGCTGACGGGGCATCATCGACAGCGTACAAATATCCGAATCCGGGCTGGGTGGCCGGAGTTGTCGGCTTTGGGCCGACCGGACCGGCCAACGGTTTCGATCCCGCGCGCCGCGTGCTGACGTTCACGGCGGCGCCATTGGAAAGAGATCTTGAAATTTGCGGACCGATCAAACTTGTTCTCTATGCTTCGTCGAGCGCGCGCGACACCGATTTCTTCATCAAGCTCTCCGACCAGTTCCCGCAATCTCCCGAGGATCGCGGCAAGGGCTTGAACCCGTTTGCGGAGCTCATCACGCGGGGCTGGCTGCGCGCTTCACACCGGGCGCTCGACCCAACGCGCAGCACCGACATGGTGCCCTACCACAGCCATTCCGATCCGCGGCCGCTGACGCCGAATGAAGTCTATCGGTTCGAGATCAGCCTCGAACCGATGGCCTATTTCGTCAAGCAGGGTCATCACCTTCGGCTCGAGATCGTCAACGGCGATTCCCCGATCAGCGAGGCGTTGTGGCCGCATTATTACCGGCCAGACAAGGTCGGCACCGATACGATATATCACGATGCGGCGCATCCGTCAGAGCTGATCTTGCCGGTATCGCCTGATCCGGTCTGACCCCGCACCGGCTTTCCATTGTGTCATCGGTCGCATAGCATTCAACCAAGGGCCGCAAAGGCCCATTCGGCATCAAAAACGGCCCAGGGGAGGCAATCATGGCGGATCAATCAGTCGTTCAAGTCTCACGTCTGCTTGACGAGCGCGGACTCAGCTCATTCCAGATCAAACTGATCGCCTGGTCGTTTTTCATCGTTCTCATCGATGGTTATGACATTGCCGCGATCGCCTTCGCCGCACCCCACCTTGCGCGATCCTGGGGTGTAGCGCCTGGCGCGTTCGGCCCGGTGTTTAGTGCCAGCCTCGTCGGCATTCTCTTCGGTTCGGCTCTCTTCGGATGGGTGGGCGACCGCTATGGTCGCAAGGCGGCTCTGGTCGGGTCGAATTTGCTGTTCGGTATATTCACCTTGGCCGCCGCATATTCGACTAACCTCGATCAAATGTTTTGGCTGCGGCTGCTCGCGGGGCTGGGCATCGGCGGCGTCATTCCCAATGTCGTCGCCATCAATGCCGAGTCTGCACCGCGCAAGCTGCGCGCGACGCTGGCTATCATCGGCGTCGGCTGCGTGCCGCTCGGCGGCGCCATCCCGGGATTTGTGACGGCAGTGTTCGTGCCGCAATATGGCTGGCAAATCTTGTTTCTGATCGGCGGCATCGTGCCAATCATCATCGCCATTGCTGCGATGATCGGTCTGCCGGAATCGATCAAGTACATGGCGCTGCACGAAAGCCAGCGCGGAAAAATGGAAAGGCTGATCTCGCTAATCCGCCCCGATTATAAGGTGCCGGCGAATGCCAAATTCGTCATTGAAGACGAAAAGCAGTATCCTGGCTTCAACCCAGGCTACCTCTTCCGCGACGGCCTTGCGCTGATCACGCCGCTGCTGTGGCTGCTGTTTGCGCTCAATCTGATGGGTTATTTCTTCCTCATCAGCTGGACGCCGACGCTCATGACGGCCGCCAAGCTTCCGCCGGCCACGGCGGCGCTCGCCGGCGCGATGTTGCAAGTGGGCGGTACCGTCGGCGCCCTCACGCTGTGCTGGTGGCTGCAAAAACATCGCTTTTTCGCCGTCGCGATCATGTTCGTGGTCGCGGTGCCGGTGGTTGGTGCGATCGGCTATGCCGGATTGACGTCCAAGGCCGCCTTGCTGACCGCGACATTCTTTGCCGGGTTCTTCGTGCTTGGCATTCAATCGGGCATCAATGCCATCGGGGCGCTGGTCTATCCGACCTCGCTACGCGCCAATGGCTCGGGATGGGAATTAGGCATCGGGCGGATCGGGTCGATCGCCGGGCCGCTGGTCGGCGCACTGTTGATTGGGCTGCCGGTCGAGCAGCTCTATATGTGGTCGGCGCTGCCCTTCGCGGTCGGCGCGGTGATTTGTTTTGCGATTCATCGCCTCAACACCGCGCGGTTGGCAGGCCGTCCGGAATTGCGTGCGGCGCAATAGGCCACGCCGCCACAACCCGACGGCACTAAAAAATGCCTTCCGCCGCTTTTCCGGCGGGAGGCTTTCTCACATCAGAACGGCTCGTAGCCGCGCAAGGCCGGAATCACCTTTTCGCCGAACAAGCGGATGGATCGCAGCAGATCGGCTTCGGGCAGGTCGGAAAAATTGAATTCCCCCATAAAGACATTGAACAGGCCAGCTTGCGCCGCCGCGTGAATTTTCTTGGCGACCGTTTCCGGTGAGCCGATGAACACCAGCTCGTGCTGCATCAAATATTCCGCGTCGAACAGATGAGCCATGATCTCGGAAGCGCCCGGCTCGCCGCGTCCGATGAATTTTTTGGCGTGCGCGTGGACCCGCGCCGCGAAAGTTTCGCCAGATTGCGGCGGCGGCAAAAAGCCTTCATAGGCGCGGCTCGCTCGGTTAAGCCCGGCCGCGAGCGCCTGCTCATCGGTCTCATCTACGTGGACGATCGTGCAATATGCAATATTCGGTTTTCGCGGCCAACCGGCGTTATCCCAATCCGCCAAAAACTTGCGATAGCGCGGCGCCGCATCGGCGCGTGGATAGACCAAGAAATAACCGGGATTGATCGCATGGCGCGCGCAAAACTCGAGAGTCTGCGGATCTCGACTCATCATCCATAAAGGTGGATGTGGGCGTTGCAACGGCTGCACCGCAAGCATGGCGTTATCGGTATGGTGGATATCGCCATGAAAGGAGAACGGCTGTTTCTCTCCGTAGGCGGCACGAAGGTAATCGATGAATTCCAGCGTCGGCGACTTGCGAAGATTGTAGTCGAGGCCGAAGGGACGAAAATAATCGGCGTTGATCCCCGGCACGAGCCCAAGCTCCATGCGCCCGCCGAGCATCTGGTCGATAATCGCGATCTCCTCAGCCAACCGTAAGGGATGATAGAGCGGGACGACATAGCCCATCGGACCGATGCGCATGCGGCGAGTGTGTGCACCCGCTCCGACGGTGTATAGACTGGGCGACGACATCCAGCTCTCGTCGGGACGGAAGTGATGTTCGACGCAGAAGCTGTAATCGAAGGCAAGTTCGTCGCATAATCTAAGTTCGCGCCACAATTGCTCGTAACGCTGATGGGGGTTCATGCCCGGCTTGCCCCAGACGTGAGAAAAATGGGCGAACTTCATTGTGCAATCTCCTCAGCTCTTGATGGCGATAGTAGCGATGCTGCGCCTTTTGTCTCCACCGCAGAGCTTGCAGCGTGGGGTTGTTTGAGGGTCTTCAAAGGATCGCGGGGCATGGCTATGTTGTATTTAAAGGGGAGGACACCATTATGGACGACAAGACCCGCACCGAGCTTGAGGCCGCCGTCTACCGGCGCCTGGTCGAGCATCTGCGTAGCCGCAGCGACGTGCAAAACATTGACTTGATGAATCTCGCCGGCTTTTGCCGCAACTGCCTGTCGAACTGGATGAAGGAGGCCGCCGACGCCAAAGGCGTGGCGATGTCCAAGGACGAGAGCCGCGAGATCGTCTACGGCATACCCTATGACGAATGGCGCAAAAAGCACCAGAAAGAGGCCTCGCCAGAGCAAAAGGCGGCATTCGAAAAGTCCAGCCCTCGACACTAAAAAGTCCAGCCCCGGTATAGGTGCTTGTGAACAGCGTGGATGACGGCGTCATTGCCTTGACCTGAGGCCGCGGTATTCCGAAAGCTCCTTGTCAACGCGGCGGTTCGATCCGCCCTGCC